>Ga0114939_10000038_pt1 | contig 107447 bp, 93 predicted proteins | sample AshMeaCrysSpring_FD_87196 | JGI IMG/M metagenome (GOLD analysis project Ga0114939, IMG submission 87196) | Groundwater microbial communities from Big Spring, Nevada to study Microbial Dark Matter (Phase II) - Ash Meadows Crystal Spring | ecosystem: Environmental > Aquatic > Deep subsurface >...
GCTGACTTGTCAAGGCCGGACCAGGATTATGCCTTGTGGGCGGCGTCCGCTTCGTATAGCCTTGACAAGGCTGACGAGCCGGGCTATCTTTGCCTGAACGGCTACCAGGAAAAGGACTATTTAATAGCAAACCATTTAGAAAAAAATGTCCAGCTAATAGGGGGTTAGGACATCTTTTGAATGGTCGGGGAACAGTTCCGGACTGACATATAGTAGTATTTTATCAATCAGCATTATTTTATCTGCGATATTTATTTGGTTTTTGGAGAGGCTTAGATCTAAATTTCAAAAGGTGGTGCCATGATAAGACCATTTGGCCATGGTCTGTCTGGCATTCGCGAATGGTTACTTGATTGGTAATTTTGTTTGATTTATGACGATTCACTATCCCCTCTTGTTAGATGGTGGTCTTTCCAATGAATTGGAAAGGCAGGGCTGCGACCTGAATCAAAAATTGTGGAGTGCCAGGTTGCTGGAATCCAATCCGGAGGCCATCGTGCTTGCTCACCTGGCCTATCTTGAAGCAGGTGCTCAGTGTATGATCACGTCCAGTTATCAGGCCAGCCTTCCTGGATTTATGGCTTTTGGGTATGATATGTCTTCTGCCCGTGCGCTGATCCTGAAATCAGTTCAGCTGGCGGAAGAAGCCAGGAGGCGTTTCACGGTGTTACATCCTGGTGAAGCTACCCCTTTGATCGCTGCCAGTATTGGTCCTTACGGGGCCTATTTGGCAAATGGCTCTGAGTACCGTGGCAATTATGGAGTATCAGATCAAGCGCTAATGGATTTCCATGAACCAAGGATCAAGCTTTTGGATGAGTCGGCAGCGGACATGCTGGCCTGCGAAACCATACCGAGTTTTCAGGAGGCTACTGTGCTCTCGAAAATTTTGGAGAAGTCCCCTAAGGTAGCCTGGATTTCTTTTTCCTGTAAAGATGATCAACATACCTGCGATGGAACGCCTATTGAAGCATGCGCTGCTTTGTTTGCCCAACATCCAACCGTATTTGCCATCGGCGTAAACTGCACTGCTCCGGAGCACATTTCAGGATTGATCCAATGCATTAAGAAAAAGTCAGGAGACAAGAAGATAGTTATGTATCCCAATTCAGGAGCGGTCTACGATCCAGAAAGCAAGACATGGTCAGGTCATGAGAAATTCGTAACCAATGAATCGCTGATACGTGAATGGCTGAATTTGGGCGCTGATATGATTGGCGGTTGTTGTGGCGTAGGCCCGGAGGAAATTAGTGCGATGGGTAGCATCATTCATCAGTAATGACAAGGCCGATTCAGTTTAATTTTCATTAATACGAGATGTCAGGATCATTAAAGTAAGGTTAGGCTCAGTCTCCCACCCAAAAGCCAAAACTGTATTATCTTCGCGGCATGATCACGACAGACCCGCAGAAGTTCCAGGCGATTATATCCCATGCCAAAGAGTACGGATTTGTGTTTCCTTCGAGTGAGATCTATGATGGGCTCAGCGCCGTATACGACTATGGTCCCTGGGGCAGTGAGTTGAAGAGGAATATCCGGGATCAGTGGTGGAATTCGATGACGCGGATGCACGAGAATATCGTAGGCATTGACGCGGCCATTTTCATGCACCCTACCACTTGGAAAGCTTCCGGTCACGTGGACAATTTCAGTGACCCGATGATTGACAACAAGGATAGCAAGAAACGCTACCGGGTGGATCACCTCATCGAGGGTTACGCGGAAGACCTGAACAAGAAAGGTCATCAGACCGAAGCGGACCAGGTCCTTGCGGAGATGGATCGGTTGCTGGCGGAGAATGATTTTGCAGGCCTGAAGCAGTTGATCGAGTCTCACAACATTAAATGCGGAGTCAGCGATACCTGCAACTGGACGGATGTGCGTCAGTTCAACCTGATGTTTTCCACCCAACTGGGTTCTCTGGCCGAAGAGGCCAATGAAATATACCTCAGGCCGGAAACAGCTCAGGGGATATTTGTGAATTTCCTGAACGTGCAGAAGACTGCGCGGATGAAAATCCCATTCGGCATCGCGCAGGTGGGAAAGGCTTTCCGGAATGAAATCGTGGCCAGGCAGTTTATCTTCCGCATGCGGGAATTTGAGCAGATGGAAATGCAGTTCTTCATTCGCCCCGGCACGCAGAAAGAATGGTATGCATACTGGAAAGAGGAGCGTATGACATGGCATACCAGTCTGGGCTTCCCGGCGGAGAGCTATCGTTATCATGACCACGTGAAGCTGGCGCACTATGCGGATGCGGCCGTAGACATCGAATACGCTTTCCCCATTGGATGGAAGGAAGTGGAGGGCATCCATTCCCGGACGGATTTTGACCTGTCGAGTCACCAGAAGTTCAGTGGCAAGAAACTGCAGTATTTTGATCACGAGATCAATCAGAACTATGTCCCCTATGTCATCGAAACATCCATTGGCCTGGACCGGATGTTCCTGCTGACCCTGTCTCACGCGTATACGGAGGAAAAATGGACCAAGGAAGACGGCAGGGAAGACAGCCGGGTCGTGCTGAAGATTCCACCCAAACTCGCGCCCATTAAGCTAGCCATATTACCCCTTGTGAAAAAAGACGGCCTTCCCGAGATAGCCATGGACCTTTTGCATCAATGCCGGGAAGACTTCTATTGCTTCTACGAGGAAAAAGATACCATCGGCAAGCGTTACCGCCGCATGGATGCATTGGGTACGCCCTTCTGTGTCACCATCGATCAGCAGACCAAGGAAGACCAGACCGTGACCATCCGCCACCGGGATTCAATGGAGCAGGAACGCATTCCCCTGGCTTCGGTGCGCGAATTTGTACGCAACGCCAGCCGTTAGGAGCTAGTATGCTTCAACGGTTGCGAGGCTAACACTTATCATGGGATTAAGTGCAGATGACTTGTTTACCCGGGCAGAAGTTTACCTGCCCCGCTGAAGGTTAATCGACAAAATCCCAATCCATTCCTTGATCAGCATGGACCATTGTCCCATGATGGTGGCGCTTGGGATGAAGTCTGTGAGACTGGGGGTTCGGTTAACCGGAGACGTTATGTAATCTGCTGGGAATGGCCGCACTTTGATTCCCTCGCGCTCAAAGATTTTCACAGACCTTGGCATATGCAGGGCCGAGGTGATGAGCACGATGGATTTCCCGGATTGTATGGAGTCCGTGATGCGGTGGGAATAGCGCGCGTTTTCCACGGTATTCCGGGATTCCCGGTCAATCAGGATATCTTCCCCGGGCACGCCCATCGACTGGAAATTCTTCACCAGGTAATCTGCTTCCCGGAAGGGGCTGTCGCGCAGGGTCCCCTTGCCACCACTCACAATGATTTTCCGGATATGGCCCTCCTTGTACAGTTTGAGGGTTTGGATGAAACGGTCGGACGCACCGTTGAAATAGGCCTCTTTTGCCGCATCGTCATAATTCATCAGTCCCCCCAACAGGACCCCGGCGTCGTATTGTTCGTTGGCCTTGAATGGGGCGGGTGGCCACTGGTAGGTTTGGATGAGGCGCTGCAAGATGAATGGGTTGGAGAAGAACAGGAATATTATTAGCCCTATCGACAACCAACGTTTCCGTTTGAACGGTCTCTGGGTTTTCCATGCAATCAGCAGGCAGACCAGGACCCATGCGGCGGGGTTAAGCAGATATGCGAAAAGTTTGGAAAGGATAAACATGGGGATCCGGTAAATAAGTTCAGCCGTAGACTTCCTGGTGGAGGGCACTGCGCGGATAACCAAGTTTCTCGATGCGCTCCCGGGCTTCCCGGATCATTTCTTTCCACCCGCATAGATAGAAGGCCGCTTGAGGATGCCGCGCTGCCAGCCTTTCGTAAACGGCATGTACATAGCCCGTTTCTCCCTCCCAGGATTCCCTGGAAAGCACCGGGTGATAGTGAAACGACGGGAATGCGGCAGCCAGCGCTGTCAGCTCCTCGTGGTAGAGCAGGTTGGTCTGAACACGCGTTCCAAAGACAAGGTAGATGTTACGGTGCAGTATGCCGGATTTGAGGATATGATGGATCATACTCCGGAAAGGGGCGATGCCCGTGCCCGTGCAGACCAGAAAAAGCTCCTGGTCCAGGACTTCGGGCAAAACAAATACTCCCTGTGGACCACGGTAAGGGATAACCGAACCAACCGCCGCTTCCTCAAAAAGATAGGTGGTGCCGGCGCCTTCGTCGTTGCGTACGATGACCAGTTCGAAGCGGTTGGAGCCGTCCGGCCAGGAAGCGATGGAATAGCTTCGCCAGCGTTTGTTGGGTTTCTCGTGTATCGGCAGGTCCAGGGTGACAAATTGCCCTGGCTTGAAATCAAAGGATGCCAGTCCCGGCACTTCGAACCAGTAGCGCAGGGTTTTGGGCGCTGCCGGTTCTATCCGGACCAGGGTGGCTTCATGCCAGGGAAGTACGGACATGCCTGGTCAATTCTTAAAAAATTTCTGTACGAACTGATATTTCCGGTCTGGGCTTGTCACGGATAGGACATAGTTGCCCCTGGCCAGCAGGGTCAGGTCCAGCGTGCCGTTCTGATAAGGCGCGTCCCGGTCGTACACCAGCTGTCCCGCCATATTCGTGATCTGGACCCGCACTTTTTTGATGGAGAACATATTGCCCACCTGAAAGCTGATCTGGCTGCTGGCCAGGGTGGGGAAAGCCCGCTTCACGAAATTCTGATCGTTCCGGATGGGATCGTTGACACCGGTAGGTGGCAGGGTGACAGCGTTGCCTATGTAGGCGGCAAACATGCCATTGCCGTGTGTGCCCACTACCATCACATTGTCCTGCCAGCGATAGGCCAGGGAGTTGACGATGGCGGTGGTCATCGGGCCACCTACTTCCCTTGACCACACGGTAGAGGTGCTGTTGATGGCGGCGGTGCTGAAGAGCCCGGAGGAAGTGCCCACATAGTATTCCACTCCGGTGGTTTTAGCCACTACGGCGCAGCTCCGTACGGAGGGCAGGGTGATATTGCCTTCGATGATCTGCCAGGTGGGCGATGGGGCCGTGGCATTCCCTGTCCAGAAGATGCTGGGTACGTTATAGTTGGACACAATGACCATCATGGTATCCTGGTTGCGTGGGTTGACGGCGATGTCGCTCACTACTGAACCGGAATTCATGCCGGTGGGGGTGATGTCTGCCGGAAGTTGAGAAGCAACCGCATTCTGTGGGTCTTTCAATCTGTAAAGCCTTCCGTTTTCCGTGCCTATGAACAGGTGGCTATTGGCGGAATAGGGCCCGCGCGTGGTAGCCAGGGAAAATATATTGCCGTCTATGGAGCTGTTGACGCCCTCCATTGAGGTCCAACCGGTGGATTGGGTCACGTTGATGGCATCCGAAGTTCTCCAGAGACTGTCTTCGCTCACATAATAAAGGAAGTTTGTATTGTCTTCGTCCAGGTGGAAATAGGTGATGAATTCGCCCTTGCCGGCATTACTGGGACGGATAGCCGTAAACAGCGTATTGTCGTAAGGGGGGAAGAGTCGCATCCGGAAAAACTGACCTTCCTGCGCTGCTGCAAACAGGTGTTGCCTGCCGGCGGCGTTCCGGGAAGTCATGCCCACCTGGCATCCATCGCCCCCAAGCAAAATGTAGTGGTCGTTGCTGTCAGACAGGAGGGAGCCCAGGATCCCGCTGGCATCGCGGAAGGTAGTGGAATTGTCCTGGCAACCACCGTAGTAAACCCTTGATCCAACAGTGGGATCAATGCCTACATGGTAGTACTGTATGGTCTGGTATTGATTGTTCAGGTTGGTCCAGCTGGGTTTGGCGGCGGTTGCGTCTACAATCACCACATTACCCGCGTCAGAAGTAGTGACCAGTCGGTTTGGATTGGTGGGATCGAAAGCCAGGAAATGGTAGTCCACATGCACCACATTCTCCGGGTCGTCATAGGTGTCAGAGGGCAGTCCACCGATGAAGACGGTATTGGCGGCGGTGGAAAATCCGTCGGACGACCGATATAGGTTCACTCCACCCACGAACACAAAATTGGGTTGGGTGGGATGGATGGCCACCGTCATATTGTACCCGCCCTGTGCCTGGAAATAGGTATCCGTGTTCCCGTTTCGTTTGGCGGAGAGGTTGCTGCTGACATTTGTCCAGATAAAGGGAGCGCTGGTCATGTCGCAGCGGAACAGGTCGGCTTCCGGCGAAGCCGAAGCGGCATCGTTAGCATTTTCATACAATACATACATCAGGTTTTGGTTGGAGGGGGCCAGTGCAAAAGTCACCCTGCCCCAGCCGGCTGCGAATTCGCCTCCCACGATGCGGTTGTCATAGGCCCGCCAGGTAGCCACGGAATCCGTGCTGCCTTCCGGCCCGCCCGCAATCCGGGTCCAGCTGGACAGGTCGCCGGAATTGGAAGTCCAAACCCCCGCCAGGTTGCGGTCCGGGTTGCGTCCGGAAAAGGCGGCATAAAAGCGGGTGCCGGTACGGTTGATCATTACGTCAGCAAAGCCGGCGGCTGAACTGGCCGGCGTATTGCCGGACAGAACATCATTCCAGGTAGCGCCTCCGTCCTGAGAGCGGAATATGCGACGCTGCACGGCAGCATACACATCACCATTGGTGGGATTGACGGCTAGCCGGTTGATGATGTCAAAAGTGGTAAAATTGGTGGGATTATCATCTGCCGTTGCAGCCAGTTTGGTCCAGCTCAACCCATTATTGGTGGATTTGAAGATGCCGTTGCCCAGCACAAAGCCTGCGGGGATGGATGCGGAAACGCCAATGGCTTCGCCGGTTCCGGCATACCAGGTATCCTGGAAGCCGGGGCGTGGGTCCTGCACGATGGCCGAGAGGCTTCTTACTTCATCCGTGGGATGCACGAAATTCCAGGTATTGCCCCCGTCCGTGCTGCGGAAAATGCCGCCGTTGATGCCACCCGCCAGGACCACCCGGTTGGAGCCGCCATTATACCGCACGTCGAACGCAAAAGCGCGGGTCCTTCCGCCATTCAGGGAAGGTCCAACGGGGATGTAGTTGTTTGCCACCTGGGGATTGTTAAAGAGGCCATCCTCGCGGACGGGTACGGATTTGACCCATTCCATTTCCCGGTTGTAAATACCGGCGGGGATCTGACCTGTTTTGGGATCCCTCAGGCGTTTCCATTCCCAACGGGCACGGTCGGGCCCTCCTTCTTCTTCTTTAACGCCTTCTTCCTCCTGGAAAATCAGCATTTTCTTAGGCATGCGCTGGAAATCCGTTTCCCGTAATACGAAAAGGGCAGATATCACACCAACCAGGGATAAGGGCAGGATCCAGCGCAGATTTGTACGGTACATGAGCTTGCTTTTTGACGAAAAAGGTGAAGGGCAATTTAACGGAAATTGGCTTTCCTGCAGATTGCCTTCGCAACAATTACGTAAAAGATAGTAAAAAGTTTACCGTTATCTTTGCGCCCCGGCGGACCTCACCTGATTTTGTGAAAAAGTAGTCCGTCGGCTTCGGTGTATGAACCTGCAGGCCTTGCTGGAAAAGTACCAGGATGATCCCCGCGTGAAAAGAATCGCGGCTGACCTGTTATTGTCCCATCCCACGCACCAGGCGCTGTTGAACCTGCCGGGCAGCTCGCCCGCCTTCGTCCTCTCCGCCTTTTATAAATCGGAAGCAAGCGCGGCCCTTAACCACCTCGTGATCCTGCCCGATGCAGAGGACGCGGCCTATTTTCATAATTCCGTGGAGAACCTGGTCCAGCCCATCGACCTGTTCTATTTCCCTTCCTCCTTCAAGAACAAGAAGAATTTCAGGCTGCTGAACAGCAGCCATGTGATGCTGAGGACGGAGACCGTCACCCGACTGGCGCAACCGGGCAACCGGAAAATCATCATCACCTACCCGGAAGCCATGGTGGAAAAAGTGATGCTGCCGGACCAGCTCTCCCGCAATATCATCCACATCCGGACCAACGATGTGCTGGATACCGACGGGCTTTTTGAAAAGCTGGCGGGCTATGGCTTTGAACGGGCGGATTTCGTCTATGAGCCCGGGCAGTATGCCGTGCGGGGCGGCATCATCGATATCTATTCCTTTGGCAACGAAAAGCCCTACCGCATTGAACTCTTTGGCAATGACGTGGATTCCATCCGCATCTTTGACCCGGAGACCCAGCTCAGCGAACGCAAACTGCTGCAGGTCAATATCATTCCCAATATCGAGACCAGGTTCGAGGATAGCCCGCGCGTATCCCTGCTGGAGGCCCTCCCGCCCAATACCATCATCTGGTACCGGGACGGTGATTTGATCAAGGGGCGATGGGAGGACATGGAAATGGAAGCCGCATCCTGGTTTGAACTGCAGCAGGGACTGGCAAAGCCTTCCGAAGAAACAGAAGACCTGGTACAGGATGCGCAACCATCCGATTTTGTGGCTGCGGAGACCCTGGAAAAAGAAGTCTGCGAAAAACACCGGATCGCGTTCGGTTATACGGCCACGTTTGGCGGGGTCACACGAAGTGAGGATTTCGCCATCAAGGCACAGCCAGCGTTCAACAGACAGTTTGAGCTGCTGATCCGGGATCTGAAATCCTGGGAGGCGAAACGATTCGGCATTTTTTTGTTTGCGGAAAATCCAAGGCAGTTGGAAAGGCTGCACAGCATCTTTGTGGACCTGCAGGCGGAGATTCATTTCGTGCCCGTGCCCGTAGCCATCCACGAAGGGTTCATTGATGAAGCAGCCGGCGTGGTATGCTACACGGACCACCAGGTATTCCAGCGCTACCACAAATACAAGGTCAAGCAGGCTTATAACAAGAGCAAGGCCCTCACCATGCGCGCCCTGCGCGAACTCCAGCCGGGCGACTTCGTGGTTCATATGGATCATGGCGTGGGGGTATACAGCGGTCTGCAAAAAATAGACGTGGGCGGAAAGACCCAGGAAGCCGTGCGAATCCTGTATAAGGACAACGACATCCTCTACGTCAACATCAGTTCCCTCCATAAGATTTCCAAATACACCGGCAAGGAAGGACATGTGCCCAAGATCAACAAGATTGGAAGCGATGTCTGGCAGAAACTCAAGGAGAAAACCAAGATCCGGGTCAAGCAGGTGGCATTCGACCTGATCAAACTCTATGCACAGCGCAAGGCGCAGCCGGGCTTTGCCCACCACCCGGACAATTATATGCAAACGGAACTGGAAGCATCCTTTATCTACGAGGATACACCAGACCAAAGCAAGGCCATTGCGGATGTGAAAAAGGATATGGAGAGTCCGCATCCCATGGACAGGCTCGTGTGCGGAGACGTGGGATTTGGCAAAACCGAAGTGGCCGTCCGCGCGGCATTCAAAACCTGTGTGGACGGCCGGCAGGCCGCCGTATTGGTGCCCACCACCATCCTGGCTTTCCAGCACTACAAAACTTTCAGGGACCGGCTGCGGGATTTCCCCGTGACCGTGGACTATGTCAACCGCTTCAAATCCTCAAAGGAAAAAAAGGAAACCCTGCAGAAGCTGGAAGAAGGCAAGATCGACATCATCATCGGCACCCATGCCCTGCTGGCCAAGGACGTCAGATTCAAAGACCTGGGACTGCTGGTGATTGACGAGGAGCAGAAATTTGGCGTGGGTCACAAGGAGAAGATGAAGACGCTGAAGACCGAAGTGGACTGCCTGACCCTAACGGCAACGCCTATTCCAAGAACGCTTCAGTTCAGCCTGATGGGCGCCAGGGACCTGAGCATCATCAATACGCCGCCGCCTAACCGGCAACCCATTCAGACAGAAGTGCAGGTCTTCAACGAGGATGTGATCCGGGATGCCATTTATTTTGAAACAGAACGAGGGGGACAGGTTTTCTTCATCCACAACCGCATCCAGGGACTGGGTGAGATGGCTGCGCTGATCCGCGCCATTTGTCCGGACCTCAGCGTGGGCTTCGCACATGGACAGCTGGAAGGACATGAACTGGAGGAGCGGATCCTCGATTTCATCGACAAAAAATATGATGTCCTCGTCTGCACCAATATCGTGGAGAGCGGCGTGGACATTCCCAATGTCAACACCATCATTGTCAACAATGCGCACCAGTTTGGGCTGAGTGATCTGCACCAGCTCCGGGGCCGGGTGGGCAGGAGCAACCGGAAGGCCTTCTGCTATTTGCTGGCACCTCCCATGAGCACATTGCCGGCAGATTCCCGGAAGCGCCTGCAGACCCTGGAACAGCACAGTGAGCTGGGCAGTGGTTTCCAGATTGCCATGCGGGACCTGGATATCCGCGGCGCCGGCAATATGCTGGGAGGCGAACAGAGCGGGTTCATGGTGGAGATTGGTTTCGAGATGTACCAGAAGATCCTGGACGAAGCCATCCGGGAACTGAAAAGGACCGAGTTCCGCGAGGTCTTCAAGGAGGAGATCAGCAAGGAAGACGATTTTGTGTCCGATTGCACGATCGATACGGACCTGGAAATCCTAATCCCGGATTCGTATGTGGAGAGCATTACGGAGAGGCTTGCGCTTTATTACAGATTGGACAATACGCGCGACGAAGAAGAACTCCTGCGTTTCCATGATGAACTCTCGGATCGTTTTGGCCCCATGCCAAGCGTGGTGGAAGACCTCTTCACCACCATACGTTGCCGAAGGCTGGCAGTGGAACTGGGCTTTGAACGCATGACCCTGAAACTGGATACGCTTCGCTGCTATTTTGTCAACAACCCGGACTCTCCGTATTTTGAATCCTCCGCCTTCCAGGGGATCCTGCAATTTATCCAGACCCGGACCAGCAAAGGAAGGCTCAAGCAGGTGGGCAAGAATTTTATGCTGGTAGTGGACGATGTCCGGGACATGTCATCCCTCCACAAATTGCTTACCGCCATGCACCAGGCCGTATTTACACAGGCGGTAGGCGCCTGATGCAACCCTTTCCAAAGCTTCCCGGTCTGTCCATAAATTCGTAGTTTTAATCAAACACAGGACCATGGCAAATCAACAGGATCAAACCAGCACAAGCGGACAACCAGGCGGTATTTCCGGACCGGACCTTTACCCTTCTTATCGCCCAAATCAGGACGAAAGGACGATTGCCATCCTGGTCCACGTCCTCTCCATTTTCTTCTGGATTTTTCCCGGTCTGATTTTCTGGTTGTTGAAAAAAGATGAATCACCTTTTATCCGGGATCATGCCCTGGAAGCGATGAACTTTCAGATCACGCTGACCATCCTCTACGCGATTCTCTTTATCAGCGTTGTGGGCTGGATATTTCTCTGGGTACCCTGGTTGCTGCAGTTGATCTTCTGCATCATCGCGGCCATCAAGGCAAGCGACCTGAAGCTGTTCCGCTATCCCCTGACGCTGAGGCTGATCAAGTAAAAAATGGGCGCAACATGCTTGGCCATTGCGCCCATTTGAAGCGTTTCCCACTGATCCGCTTATAGTTCCCGCACCCAGATATTCCGGAATGCCGTAGGATTTCCGTGGTCCTGCAGGCTGATGGGTTCCTTGTCCGAATGCTTTTTATACACCGGAGAACCGATATACTCCGTGCTACCCCAGATGCTCATATTGTTTTGCACCAGGACGCCGTTGTGCAAGACGGTGATTCGGGCCTGGGATTGCAACCTTCCATCCGGGTAGAAGCGCGGCGCGGTGAAAATGATATCGTAACTCTGCCATTCGCCCGGTGGCCTGCATGCGTTGACCAGCGGAGGCAATTGCTTGTACATGGATCCGGCTTGTCCGTTCACATAGGTCTTATTGGCATAGTTGTCCAGGACCTGCAGTTCATAGAGGCCCATGATAAAGATGCCGCTGTTCCCCCGGCCCTGCCCATCGCCCTCCACTTTGGCGGGCGTCCTGAATTCGATGTGCAGCTGGCAATCGCCAAAGCCACGTTTGGTTTTGATGCCACCCGATCCGCCCTTTACTACCATCGCGCCATTTTCGAGGGTCCAGCCAATGGGCTGGCCTTTATCGCCCACCCAGTTGGAAAAATCTTTACCATCAAAAAGTACAATGGCATCACTTGGTGCGTCGTGCGCGGTTTTGCCCGGCGTCACCACCGGCGCAGCAGGCTCATAATATTCACTCAATTTGGGATTGCCGTTTTTACGGTCAATTTCCTGGGCCAGGAGGTTGGTGCTTAAAGCAAGGAGTAGAAACAGGGGTACAATTTTCATGATCTATTTTTTGGGTCAATGATGGTGAATCTTTTGCATGTTCGACGGATCAGTGATGGTAAATCTTTTGAATGCTCGACGGGTCAACGAGGATTCACGCTTCACATAAGCGAAGGTCCCGTTTAAAAGAGATCAGGGCTTCGGAAGGCGATATCCATTATGATATTGCGGTGTCATCAGTTTATTCGCTTCCGCATCGTTGAACTGCTGGCTTTGCTTGTTCCAGCTCAGTTTTTTGCCCGTCTTGTAAGCGATGTTACCCATCTGGCAAACGGTTGCCACAGTGGCTCCCGCTTCGATGGGTGCATTCAGTTTGCTGAAATCCCGGCTCTTGATCACCTCTATGAAATTGCGCGTGTTGTTGGCCAGTCCATCGTCTGATTTCTGCACTTTCACGGCCTCCATTTTCTTGCCTTCCGGAATGATTTCCCAACCGCCGCGGTCCAGGACCAGGGTCCCGTTGTTGCCGATGTATGCGATGCCGTGGTTGCGTCCGTAGTTGCCGCCGTCGATGGCCTGCGCATGTTCCCAGAGCATGATAAAGTTGCCAAAATCATAGACGGTGGCCAGGGTGTCCGGGGTTTCCGCGGCATCATCCGGGTAGGCCATTTTCCCTCCAGTAGCCATTACCGTTAGCGGGTCTTTGGCGTTCATGCCCAGCAGGGCGTAGTCCACGAGGTGCACGCCCCAGTCGGTCATCAACCCGCCCGCATAATCCCAGAACCAGCGGAAATTAAAATGGAAGCGATTTGGGTTGAAGGGTCTTTTGGGAGCCGGGCCAAGCCACTGATCGTAGTTGACGCCGGCGGGCACGGCTGCATCGGGTTTCACCGGAATGTTTTGCATCCATCCCTGGTAAGCCCAGGTCTTCACCATCCGGATCTTGCCCAGTTTACCCGAGCGAAGCATGTCCAGCGCGCTCTGGAAATGCGCATGGCTTCTTTGCCATTGGCCAACCTGGACGGCGCGTTGGTATTTTTTCTGTGACGCCACCATGGCGTTGCATTCCGCGATGGAATTGGCGATGGGTTTTTCCACGTATACGTCTTTGCCGGCTGTGCAGGCTTCCACCATCTGGAGGCAGTGCCAGTGATCCGGCGAACCGATGATGACAGCATCCACATCCTTGCTTTCCAGCAGCTTTCGGTAATCGTCAAAAGTGGCGGGCTTCATGGAAAAATTCTTCTCCACCTCCGCCCTTCGTTTGTCCAACACGCCGGCGTCCACATCACAGAGTGCAGTGCACACGGCCTCTTGGTTTGCTTTGAGCATGGCATTGAGGTTGGACCAGCCCATGCCGTTGATCCCGATAGCCCCGATGCGTATTTTGTCCGGAAGAAAACCATCGCGGGTCTTGGCTGAAGCAAACACGGCGGGAAACCCGAGGCCGAGGCCTGCGGCCGTCAGGGCCGACTGCTGGACGAATTGCCTTCTTTTCACTAGCGGAATTTTATGATGTTTTGAAGGGATTGAGTTTTGTCGCCTGAAGCCAGGTCAAGTTCCAGGGTCACCGTCTTTCCGTCTTCAGAAATTTTTGCCTGCTTGTTGGAGACAGACTGTACCTTGCCTGGCAGGTGGTAGATATGGGTGTATTTCATATCGCCCATGAAGGCTTTGAGCATGTCCATATTCACGGCGGTGGAGTCCTGCTCATCTCCTGAGCCGTTGAGGCCCTTCATGGCATCGCCCAGCGCGGACATGGTGGTGTCAATGCAGGCAAAGGATCCTTTGCTGTATTGAAAGAAATCGCCTTTGGGTCCGTTCCCGGCGGAATCTTGCCTGCTCCGCGCAGCCATGGCCGCGTTGAGGGCTTTGATATCCGCGAAGCGGAAGCTGATGGAGAAAACCATATCGCCCTTCTTCTCTTTCTTAACCTGGCTGATGCCCGGAATTTTTTCCAGGTCTTTCCACATGTTCATGATGGAATCCTGCATGCTCTCATCGCCCGGCATTTTGCCTCCCTCGGTGTTCTTCAGGCTGTCCGGCATCATTGTTTTAAGCATATCTAGCATTTCTTTCATTCCGCTTATGTCAAAGGTGCTTTGAAAACTGCCGCTGCCTTTTTCGTCCAGGAAAACTTCATCCTTGATATCGAAGCAGCCAGCCAGCGCGAGCACGGATGCCACCGCCAGGGTGTATAGTATTTTTTTCATATTTAAATGTAGTACAGAAAAATGAAAAGGCCTCCCGTCCGGCTTTGAATCAGCTGGACCGAAGGCCTATGCAAGAAAGAACGATCTTTTCTACCAGTTCTGCTTCGCCACACCATCCTTGATGGCCTGCAGCGCTTTGGCTTCACTCAACAGGGCGGTCAGTTTATTGCCCTTGCCGTCATTACCCTGGGCAATATAGCCTCCTTTGGCGGTGCGACTGATCACCGCATCCTGGATGGGAACATTTTTCTCTTTCGTCTTTACGTTGTACGCGGTGAGCATTGCAGGATTTGCCATGTGCTTATTTTTAGGCGGTTTAAAAGCGGTTTAGATATCCAGGTTTGCGTAGCGTGCATGGGATTCGATAAACTCTCTGCGGGGCGCTACTTCGTCTCCCATAAGCATGCTAAAGATACGATCTGCTTCGGCAGCACTTTCGATGGTCACCTGTTTCAGGGTCCGGGTGGCAGGATTCATCGTGGTTTCCCATAGCTGGGACGCATTCATTTCGCCGAGACCTTTGTATCGCTGCACGTCCACGCTGTCATCTTTTCCACCGCCCAGTTTGGCCACATAACCACGCCTTTGCTCCTCGTTCCAGGCATAGACCTGTTCTTTTCCTTTTTTCACCAGGTAGAGCGGGGGTTGAGCGATGTACACATAACCCTGTTCCACCAGTTCGTTCATATACCGGAAAATGAAGGTCAGGATGAGGGTGGCGATATGGCTTCCGTCGATGTCCGCATCCGTCATGATGATCAGCTTATGATAGCGGAGACGGGAAAGGTCGAGCGCTTTGGGGTCCTCCGGGGTGCCAATTTTCACACCGAGGGCCGTAAACATGTTCCGGATTTCCTCGTTGTCGTAGATCCGGTGTTCCATGGCTTTTTCCACGTTCAGGATCTTACCCCTGAGCGGAAGGATGGCCTGGAAATTCCGGTCGCGCCCCTGCTTAGCCGTACCCCCTGCGGAATCTCCTTCCACCAGGAAGAGCTCGCAACGGTCCGGGTCCCGGTCTGAACAATCTGACAATTTCCCTGGCATCCCGCCGCCCGTCAGCACGGTTTTTCGCTGTACCAGTTCGCGGGCTTTGCGTGCGGCGGCCCGGGCCTGTGCGGCCAGGATCACTTTGTTGATGATGTTGCGCGCGTCTTTGGGATTTTCTTCCAGGTAGGCTTCCAGGGCCCGGGATACAGTGGTATCCACGATGCCGATGACTTCCGAGTTGCCCAGTTTGGTTTTGGTCTGTCCTTCAAACTGTGGTTCGGGCACTTTTACCGAGATGATGGCGCTGAGTCCTTCGCGAAAATCATCGCCCTCCACTTCCACCTTTGATTTCTCAAAAAGGCCCTGTTTCTTTCCGTATTGCTGGAATACCCGGGTAATGGCGCGGCGAAAGCCGGCCACATGGGTGCCTCCCTCAATGGTATTGATGTTGTTGACGTAGGAGAAGATATGCTCACTGAAGGAATCGTTGTAGTTGATGGCCACTTCCACCGCTACATTGGTTTCCGGATCATGTCCTTCCATATAGACGATGCGGGGGATCAGGGAATTGCGCTTTCCGTTCTGGTCCAGCATTTCCACGAATTCTGTAATACCGCCTTCGCTGTAAAAGTTTTTGTAGTAGACATTTCCCTGCTCGTCCTTTTCCCGCTCATCCGTGAGGGTGATATTGATCCTGCGGTTCAGGTAAGCCAGTTCCCGCAGGCGACCTTCCAGGATGTCCTTGTTGTAGTTGGAAACCGTGAAGATTTCCATATCCGGCCAGAAATGAACGGTTGTGCCAGTCAGATCACTCTTGCCGGACTCCCGAACCGGGTATTGAGGCACACCACGGTGGTATTCCTGCTCAAACACCTTGCCTTCCCGTTCCACTTTTACGTGGAGTTTTGAGCTCAGCGCGTTGACGCAGCTCACACCTACCCCGTGCAGGCCACCGGATACCTTATAGGTGTTCTTGTCGAATTTACCCCCCGCATGGAGAACGGTCATGACCACTTCCAGGGCGGAACGGCCTTCCTTGGCGTGCATCCCGGTGGGAATGCCACGGCCATCGTCCCGGACGGTGATGGAATTATCCTCGTGGATGAAGACCTGGATATTGGAACAGTACCCGGCCAGGGCTTCGTCGATCGAGTTGTCTACCACTTCATAAACGAGGTGGTGGAGTCCCTTGACGCCAATATCGCCAATATACATCGCAGGTCTTTTGCGCACGGCTTCCAGCCCTTCGAGGACCTGTATACTGTCTGCACCATAACCATTCGTTGCGGGAATCGATTTTTCAGTCGTATCTGTAGTCATACAATCGTCAGGAATCAAATCGTTTTTGAGTTTCGCAATAAGTCTGCAAATTTACGAAAACTGGGCCTTCCGGGCAATTTTAAACCCCTGAAAAACACCCTGTTTTCAAGATAATTTCCACAATTCGCAAAGGCCTTTCCTGCCCTTTATTTGCGCTTTCCGTCATTTATGGCCCAGCGCCGCGAGGACCCTTCCTGCGGGCCATTTTTCTGTCCTATCTTTGCCCTCCATGCAGGAGCATCTGGATATCATCACCCTGGCCCATAAACAGCCGGTCATCCTGGACGAGCTTTCCCTTCTTTTTGCGCGGGACAAGCAGATTCCGGGCACCTGGCAGTATGCCATCCGGCGGTATCGCAGGTCTGCGCAGCGGCAAATGGAGGATACCGGGGTGCTGTATTATCATTATCGGGCTGAGGAGCCTGAGTCCAAATACCTGGAGTTGAAATTCTGCCTGCAGGGGAATACGTACTGCGGGCAAAAATCGGTCGACTGCGATTTCTGCAAGAACGGGGCGTCCGCTGAATGCGAGCAGAAGCTTCCTACCGTGGACGTGCTGAGTTTCCGCTTTGAACCCATCCATTTGTCGAGTTTCGCCAAGGGACAGAAAAAAACGGTAAACGATGCCCTGCTGAATTTCCGGCATATGGAATCCTTCACGAGGACCGTGCGTTTTGATCCCCGGATCAGGACCACCCTGGAAGCCATCCTGAATCATACCTACGCGGATACGATCGAGAATATTTTCATCAACGCGCAAACGCAGATACTGCTGCTATACAGCCTGGACGGCCTTCAGCATAGTGGGGAGGAAGAAGAGCAGGAGGTTCCCGCCTGCAAGTTTCTGACCAATGAGCTGGACCGGGAGAAAATAGTCCGCGCCAGGGAGATCCTGATTGAACATATTGGAGATCCCATCACCATCAGGGAGTTGAGCAGGAAGGTTGCCATCAATGAATGTTACCTCAAAAAAGGGTTTAAAGTATTGTTTGGCTCCACGATATTCGATTTTTACCAGGACCAGCGCATGGAACATGCCAAGTACCTGTTATACCAGAAAGGGAAGTCGGTCTCCGAAGTCTCTGCCTTACTGGGTTACTCCTCCATTTCCCATTTTTCCACGGCATTCAAAAAGCATACCGGCTTGAAGCCCTGTGAGCTGCTCAGTAGGTGATTTTTCCGGATTTCGATACTTGCTTTTTCTGATTTCGTAATTGAATCCTTGGGGTCGATGGGAGATTTGCGGCACTAAAAGACTGCAATATGAGGAAGTTTGTTTTTATCTGTATCCTGATCATCACCCTGGGAAACGACGGCTTTTGCCAGGAGCCTGTTAAAACAGACACAACAATCATACACCGGTTTCTCCCGGAAATCACGGTGGTGGGTTTGGGGAGCAAGTCAGACATCCAGCAGCTCCCGGAAATTGTGGGGACCAGCATTTATGCCGGAAAGAAAAATGCCTTGATTGTGATGGACAATGTGCAGGGTAACGTGGTCACCAATACCATGCGCCAGGTCATTGCCAAAGTGCCGGGTCTTCATATTTGGGAGAGCGACGGAAGCGGCATCCAGATTGGCATTTCCGCGCGCGGACTAAGCCCCAACAGGAGCTGGGAATTCAACGTGCGTCAGAATGGATATGACATCGCCGCGGACCCGTACGGATACCCCGAAGCTTATTATAATCCACAATTGCAGGCGGTGCAGCGGATTGAGATCGTCCGCGGTCATGGGTCGCTGCAGTACGGTCCCCAGTTTGGCGGCATGGTAAACTATATCCTGCGCAACGGCAGTGAAATAAACAAGCCCTTCGCTTTTGAAACCCAGCAGACGGTGGGCAGTTACGGGCTGTTCAACAGCTACAATGCCGTGGGAGGGGAGACCAAGAACGTTCACTACTACGCTTTTTTTGATCACCGCAATGCCGATGGATGGCGGGAAAACAGTCGCTACTTCGTCAACAACGGCTTTGGCACTTTCACCTGGAAATTCACGCCCAAATTTTCGCTGACGGCTGAGTTCATGGTTCACCATATGCGCAGCCAGCAACCCGGTGGCTTGACAGATTCATTGTTTAATGTGGATTCCGGGAAAAGCTTCCGGAGCCGCAACTGGTTTGATGTTACCTGGACCACCGGTGCGTTGATTGCAAACTACCGCTTTGACGATAAGCACCGGCTGAATGTCAAGCTGTTTGGGATGAGCGGAGACCGCAACAGTGTGGGTTACCTCCGGGCAGCCAACGTCAAAGATTCCATCAACCCGTCCACTGGTCAGTATAATAACCGGACCGTGGACATTGATCAGTACCGGAACCTTGGCCTGGAAGCCAGGTACCTGGGCGACTATACGTTCGGTGGCCAGGAGCATTCGTTCGCTGCAGGGATCCGGGCTTTCCGGGGGAATACGTTTCGCTTCCGGGACGGGAAGGGAACTACCGGTAGCGAATACACGATTGAACGGGTGACGACCGAATGGCCCAGGGATATTGATTACCAAAGCGCTAACCTGGCTTTTTTTGCGGAGAATATTTTCCGCATCTCGGACAAGTTCCTGGTGGTGCCGGGCTTCAGGTATGAGTATATCAATGCAAAAGCCTCCGGTAAAAACGGCGTGGATGCTTCCGGTCAGCCCATCTACCTGCAAAACCAGCAGCGCAGCAGGGGATTCTTCCTGGCGGGCATTGGAGCGGAATATCATATCAGCAAGACGGTGGAAGCATATGGCAATATCACCCAGGCATACCGGCCCATGCAGTTTGCGGACCTGACTGCACCTCCCACCACCAATGAAATTGATCCAAATCTCCAGGATGCCCGCGGCTACAACGCAGACCTGGGTATCCGGGGCAGGGTACGGGCATATCTTTTTGCGGACCTGAGCATTTTCTACCTGCAGTATAATAACCGCATCGGGACCATATCCCAGCAAAGGCAGGACGGAAGTTTTTACAACCTCACCACCAATGTGGGAAACAGCACCAGCAAAGGATTTGAGGGTGTGGTAGAGTTTAGCCCGGTCAAGGCTTTCCGTCCTTCGGTGCAGGACTTTGACCTCAGCATTTTTGCATCATACGGGTATACGGATGCCCGCTATGGGGATGTGCTTGTAGTCAGCAAAGTGGGGAACAACCTGGTTGAGACCAACCTGAAGGATAACAAAGTGGAGAACGCACCGCTTCATATCCTGCGTGGCGGATTAAACCTGCGGATTAAAGACATCCTCCTGACCTACCAGCTCAGCCATACTTCGGCATCATATTCGGACGCCAACAATACGGAAAAGCCCACGGCAAACGGACAGAACGGATTGATTCCGGCGTACACGATCCATGATCTGTCCGCCACCTACACCATCTCCGAAAGATTCAATATCCGTGCAGGTGTGAACAACCTGGCCGATAAGGCTTATTTCACCAGGCGCGCCGGCGGTTATCCCGGTCCCGGCATCCTGCCCTCTGACGGAAGAGGATTTTTCCTCTCCGTAGGCGCAAAATTCTGAGTATTTATTTCGGGTATACCAAGCCGATAGTTAAACAAAACAGACCCGCCTGTCATGTGATTGTCATTTGCCGGGCGGGTTTTTCATTGTGACAATTTCATGATAATTGGAGAGCGGGAACGAATGAATTTTGCCCTGCTCCAGCTAAACTGAATCATGCGTTTTTTTTTCCTTCTCGCATTCCTCAACGCCTCTTTGACCGGCATGTCCCAGGCTGTGTCCAAGGACACGATGTTCGACCGCCAGTTGGAGGATGTGGTAGTCACGGCTACGCGTACGGAAAGAAAGCTCAGTAATGTAACCGTCCCCACTATGGTGGTGGCGCAGAAGACGATCCGACAAAGCGGGTCCCTGCGGCTGAATGAAATTCTTGGAGAGCAGACCGGATTGTTTATCACGCAAAATTTTGGCAAAGGCGTGCAGATGCAGGGCTTGAGCCCGGACTACACACTGGTCCTCCTGAACGGCGAACCCCTCATAGGCAGGACCGGCGGCGTGCTGGACTTGTCCCGCATCACGGTGGGCAATATCCGGAAAATTGAAATCGTCAAAGGCCCTTCTTCAAGCCTTTACGGTAGCGAGGCGCTTGGCGGGGTGATTAATATCATCACGGACCAGGCCAGTGGCCGCAAACTGCAGGCGGATCTTCGATACGGACGTTTCCAAACCGTTGATGCGAACCTGAATGGCATGATCCGGACAGGCAAACTAAGCCTGGGTGGTTTTGCCAACTACAACGCTTCTCAGGGATACAGTATACGGCCCAATGCCACGCAAGAAACAGTAGAGCCTTTCTGGCGTTTCACCGGCCAGGGCAACCTGGCATACCAGTTCAATGAGCGGAGTCGTTTCAATATGGATCTGCGCTACAGCCAGGAAGCCATCCAAAACACCATCGCCGTGCAAAACCTGGGCAGCACCGTGATTTCCCGCGGCCAGGAAACGAACCGGGATTTCAACTTCATTCCCTCTTTCGCCCATCGCTTTAACCAGCGCATCCGGACCAGTTTCCGCGGATACGCGTCGCGCTTCCAGAGCCAGCAGGAACTGGACGTGAAGAATGCCCTCGAGGGATATGACGACCGCTTCCGGCAGGGGTTCTACCGCCTGGAGAACCAGACGGACATCAGCTGGAATCCAAAAATGGAGACCAATGTGGGCGGAGGATTTGTATATGAAACCGTCTCTTCCAACCGCTACGACAGCCTGGCAACCCAGCGCAGCAACCGGATCGGATATGTATTCCTGCAGCATGAATGGCGGCCGCTGGAAAAATTTACCGTTATAGGCGGACTCCGCTTCGACGACAACCAGAACTATGCGTCGGTGATCAGCCCCAAGCTATCCCTGCAGTACCGCATAAACGAAAAATGGGCTTTCACTGCATCGGCAGGAAGAGGATTCAAGGCGCCTGATTTCCGGCAGTTGTACCTGAATTTCACCAACGTGGCCGCGGGGAGCTATTCGGTCTTCGGGTCGCTGGTGGCACGCAGCGAAATAGAGACGTTGCAGCAGGCCGGACAAATTGACCAGTTGCTGCCCGCGTATGGCAAGCTCGCGGACCTGAAACCCGAAACCTCCACCGGCCTGAATGCCGGCGTGCAATATACCGCCGGAAAGAAATTGCTGGTAAGGCTAAACCTGTTCCGCAATGATATCAGCAACCTGATCCTTACGGATGTCATCGCCTTCAAAACCAACGGGGGGCAGATTTTCAGTTATCTGAACATCAGCGAGGCCTTCACCCAAGGGGCGGAATTGGAAGGCAGTTGGAAGCCTCTGCGTGCGCTTGAAGTATCCGGCGGTTACCAGTTCCTTGCCACGGCAGACAAGGCCGTGCTGGAGCAGATTGACGCAGGTCAGGTCTTTAAAAGAGACGAGCTGACCGGGGCATCTTCCCGGATGAAGCGGGGCGACTATGCCGGTTTGCCCGGCAGATCCAGGCATATGGCCAACCTGAAACTTTTTTATAATACGGAAAACGAAAAATGGTTTGCCACGGCCAGGGCGATCTACCGCAGCGGATGGGGCACCACGGACCTGGATGGAAATGGGATTATCAATCGCGATGATGAATTTGCCCCAGGGTTCGTGCAGGTCAATATCAGCGGCGGCTTCACCCTGATGCCTGGGCTTCGTATTATGGCGGGGATCGATAATCTTTTCAATTACAAGGACGAGGACAATATGCCCGGGCTTCCGGGAATCAATCCCTACATGAGCATTTCCGCGGATCTTGGAAAAATCACACAAAACAGAACACATAAATAAAAACTCATGAAGATGAAAACAGGTATGATGCTCCTTTCTTTTGCGGCCATCGCGGGTATATTTGCATGCAGCAAAGACGACAATGATGGCGATACCAACAAGCCGCTGGAAACCATCACAAAGCAGGATCTCATTGCTGATACGATTGTTGGATTTGCATCCAGCGGACAACCTATTGGAACAGGGAAGTACACATTATTTAGCCTGGAAAGGAACGAAGTTGTTCCCAGCAGCGATTCCGCTACCAATAAATGGGACCTCGGTTTCAGGGGTACATCCATCATCACCAATAGCGGAAACAGTGGACCTGCACAAGGTGGAGGTTTTGTGTTTACCGGTTTATTTGATGACCTTATAACGATTCCGGCAGACTCTGCATTCCGTGCAGACAATGCACCTTCTTCCTATGCCATCCCCTTGGGCAGTAACCGTGGCTGGTATGTATACAATGCACCGGTGAATCTCGTTACGCCTATTCCGGGCAGGGTGCTGGTGATCCGGACGGCTACGGGCAAATATGCCAAGGTGGAAATCCTGAACTATTACAAAGGTGGGGTGACTCCGGCTGCCAATGCTTCCGATGACGAAAAACTGAGGAAACAACGTTACTATACCTTCCGTTTCCGCTATCAGCCAAACGGCACCCGGACATTCTAAATCAGGAAGGGGTTAAAATGAAGAGAGGAGCATCGATTGCTCCCCTCCATCCCTAAACCCTGAGATCGATTAACGGAAGTAATATGGTTGGATTCGTTGCCGCGCTCAGAGTTGCTGGGTGCGGTAACGAACCATAAAAATTCGGTTGAGTGTTTCTTCCCTGGCTTCCGCGAGGGATTTTCTACTGACCCTTGGAGAGCCCGGGATCTGTGGGTTGCTTTTGCGCATGATCCCGATGGGCATGGATGAAATCAGTTTTGCCAGGAAATGGCCAGGTGCAGTTTTCATATTGGTAAGGCAATGGTTTTTATGGGATCAGATTTCACCAAATCAATTCCAGAAACTGTGCCAAAGGCCGTTTTATGTGGACAACTTCCTCCAGCGGGTTTCCCTGCTTCCTATAAAACGCCTCCGAGGCCCCCTCAGTATGCCATTACCGGCCAGTGCCCCAGGTCCAGGCAGTAGGCCACCGGCCTGACCACGTTAAAAAAATGAATCTCAATGGATTGAAAGAAGGCCATCGCCCCAACCCAATCAAGTTTTTTTGGAAAAAAATCCCTCTGGAGGGATTGTTTGCAGCCAGTTGAGGGCCCTATTCGCCGGAGTTTGTCCTTTCAGGCAGGGCCGGGGTTCACCCTCTGGGAACCACCCACCATCTCCCATCCCTCATCCCCAACTCCAACCGGAATCCGGAATCCGGAATTCGGAATCCGCAATCGCCCGATGCGTTAAGCGCAATCCTTACCTTTGCCCACTTTCTCAGGATATGGATCAGAAATACAGGGAATATGGACAGTTGAACCTTCCGGCCATGGAAAAAGAAATGCTGGCCGGTTGGGAAAAAGAAAGGGCATTTGAACAGAGCGTCCGCCTCAGGGATGGAGCCCGACCTTTTGTTTTCTATGAAGGACCGCCCAGCGCAAACGGCTTACCGGGAATTCATCACGTGATCTCCCGGACGCTGAAGGACATGGTTTGCCGGTACAAAACCATGATGGGCTTCCAGGTCAAACGCAAGGGCGGATGGGATACGCATGGACTGCCCGTTGAACTGGGTGTGGAGAAGGAGCTTGGCATCACCAAGGAAGACATCGGCCATAAAATTTCTATTGAAGACTATAACCGCAAATGTCGCGAAGTAGTACTTCGGTACAAGGATCTCTGGGACGAACTCACCCGCAAGATGGGCTACTGGGTGGACCTCGATCACCCCTATGTAACTTTTGAAAATGAATACATCGAATCGCTGTGGTGGTGCCTGCAGCAACTTTACCGGAAAGGACTGCTGTATGAAAGCGTGAGCATACAACCCTATTCTCCCGCGGCCGGCACGGGACTGAGTTCCCATGAACTGAACCAGCCGGGTACCTACAAGGATGTCAAGGATACCAGTGCAACGGCATTGTTTCACTTACCCTTGGGACTAGCCGAAAATGAGGATCCCCGGAATGCGCTGCACCCCGCGGGAAAGAAACTTCAGCAGGTCGTGGCAGCACGCGCGGCGTGTCCGGCAGCCGTCTATGTCATGGCCTGGACCACCACGCCCTGGACCCTGCCCTCCAACCTCGGTCTGACCGTTGGTCCCCAGATCAACTACGCGTTGGTTCACACCTTCAATCCCTACACGCATGCGCCTGTTTATGTAATCCTCGCGGAGGCGCTGATCTCAAAATATTTCAAAGAAGAGGGTAGGGACCTGCCGATGGATGAATTTAAGGAGGGTGATAAAATCCTGCCATGGAAACAGGTGACTTCTTTGAAAGGCGAGGAACTCACTGGCTTGTATTACAGCCAGCTCCTGCCTTTTGAGGCCAATACACCTGAGAAAATAAAAGCGCTGACGCCTGATGCGGATCCGTTTAAAATAGTCACCGGGGATTTTGTCACCACGGAAGACGGAACGGGTATCGTGCATACGGCTCCCGCTTTTGGTGCAGACGACTATAAAGCCGGGCAGAAACATCATTTAGGCATCCTCACACTCGTAGACCGCGAGGGGAAATTTGTGGAAGGGGTGGGAGAATTCAGTGGCCGCTTTGTCAAAAACTACAAGGACGAAAAAGACTATGTGGATGTCAACGTAGACATCGCCGTGCGTTTGAAGAAAGAAGGCCTGGCTTTCCGGGTGGAGAAATACGAGCATAGCTATCCGCATTGCTGGCGTACGGATAAACCAGTATTATATTATCCCCTGGATGCATGGTTTATCCGCACCACCGCGCTCAAAGATCGGATGGTGGCATTGAATAAAACCATCAACTGGAAGCCCAAATCCACCGGCGAAGGCAGGTTTGGAAACTGGCTGGAAAATATGGTGGACTGGAACCTGAGCAGGAGTCGCTTCTGGGGAACCCCGCTTCCCATCTGGCGTACGGCGGACGGCGCTGCGGAAAAATGCATTGGATCGATTGCCGAGCTGAATGCGGAGATCCGCAAAGCGAACCAGGTGCTGGGTGGAGACGTGAATAAACACTACCTGCATGACGGTATTCTGGACCTCCACAAGCCATACGTGGATGAAATTATACTTGTCAGTAATCAGGGTGAGCCCATGACCAGGGTTCCGGACCTGATTGACGTGTGGTTTGATAGTGGGGCAATGCCTTATGCCCAGTGGCATTTCCCATTTGAAAACAGGAAAATGGTGGAGGGTGATGGCAGTGGGCCGGCGGAGGCATTCCCGGCTGATTTCATTGCCGAAGGCGTGGACCAGACCCGCGGCTGGTTCTATACCCTGCATGCCCTGGGGGTGTTGTTGTTCGACAGTGTAGCATACAAGACAGTAGTCTCCAACGGACTGGTACTGGACAAGAACGGGAATAAAATGAGTAAGCGGCTGGGCAATGTGGTGGATCCCTTCAAGACCATCGAACAGTTTGGCGCAGATGCCACCCGTTGGTACCTGATCACCAATGCATCACCCTGGGATAACCTGAAGTTTGACCTGGATGGCATCCGGGAAGTACAGCGCAAATTCTTTGGTACCCTTTACAATACCTACCAGTTCTTTGCCCTCTACGCCAATGTGGATGGGTTTGCATTCCGGGAACCGCCAATCCCTCTGGCGGAAAGACCAGAGATTGATCGATGGATCATTTCCAGCCTGAACAGCCTCACGGAGAAAGTGAGGTTGTATATGGACGATTATGAGCCAACGATGGCCGGAAGGGCGGTGGAGGAATTTGTGGATGACCAGCTGAGCAACTGGTATGTGCGGCTTTGCCGGAGGCGGTTCTGGAAGGGTGAGTATGAGCAGGACAAAATCAGCGCCTACCAAACCCTTTATGAATGCCTGGAAAAAGTGTCCCTGCTCATGGCGCCGATTTCACCATTTTTTGCAGATACCCTTTTCCGTAACCTGAATGCCGTCAGCGGAAGGTATGCAGTGCAAAGTGTGCACCATGCAGACTTCCCCCTGCCGGACCCATACCTGGTTGACCAGGAATTAGAGGAACGCATGCAGATGGCTCAGGATCTTTCCAGCCTGATCCTTTCCCTGCGGAAAAAAGTCAATATCCGGGTTCGCCAGCCGCTGCAGAAGGCCATGGTGCCCCTGGTGAATGAAACGATGGAAGCCCAGCTGAGAAAGATCGAAGACCTGGTGAAAGCGGAAACCAATGTCAAGGAAATCGAATACCTGGCATCAAATAATGACTTTATCCGGAAAAAGGCCAAGGCAAATTTCGTGGTCCTGGGCAAGAAACTCGGCCCCCTGATGAAGCAGGTCAGCCAGGCTATTACAGGGCTTGGGCAGGAAGAAATCCGGGCCCTGGAACAGGACGGAAGGATTGAACTGAAGGTAGGAAACGAGCGGGTGGAGATCAACCGGGATGAAGTGGATATCCAAAGCGAGGACATCCCTGGTTGGATGGTGACATTCAAGAATGCCCTGACGGTGGCTTTGGATGTACAGGTTTCAGAAGCCCTGGAACAGGAGGGCAATGCAAGGGAACTGGTTAACCGCATCCAGAAGATCCGGAAAGACAGCGGCTTCGAACTGACCGACCGGATTACGGTAAAACTGTCAGAAAATGACCGGCTGAATCCGTCTATTACCCAATTTAATAGCTATATTTGCGCCGAAATTTTAGCGGATAGGCTGGATATAGTACCCCATATGACAGAAGGAATTGATATCGAAGTCAATGATTTTCAGCTAAAAGTGCAAGTATTAAAAAAAGGGTAAAAGATTATGCCTACGAAAAAGAAAGCAGCGGTTGCAGCAACAAAGCCCGCCAAAAAAGCGAGCAAGCCTGTTCCTGCCAAGCCTGCTGCCAAAAAAACGATTGCCACCAAGCCTGCCCCCAAAGCATCCAAACTCCCGCCGAAAGCGCCGGTCAAACCAACAGTTAAGTCGGCTCCTGGAAAAACTACTGCAAAAGCCGCCAAACCGTTGGCCAAGGTAGCCACAAAACCAGCAACAAAACCTGCAGCCAAAGCGGTTGCAAAACCAGTTGCCAAGGCTGTTCCTGCAAAGCAGACGCCTACTAAAGCGGTTGCAAAATCAGCCCCTGCCAAAGCGGCGGCTAAGCCCGTATCCAAGGCAGTTGCAAAACCGGTTCCCTCGAAAGCGGTCCCTGCAAAGGCAGTGCCGGCAAAGCAGGTTCCCGCTGCAAAGTCAGCCCCGGTCAAAACGGTTGCCGCCAAACCGCTTCCTGTAAAAGCTGCACCTGTGAAAGGAGCGCCCGCCAAGCCTGCCCCGGTGGAAAAGAAAGCACCGGAAACCAAGGCAGCACCTGCTGCCCCACCGGTTATCCGTAAAGTGGAGACTCCGCAGAGCGAGGTAGCCCGGAATGCAGCCCGTTTAGCAGAACTGAGGAAAGCGGCCCGTGCCCAGGAAGCCAAAAAGGTGTCCAAACCGGTTGTGCTGCCCAAAATCAATTCCACATCATCCCGTCCTTATCAGCCCGAATTCACAAAATCCGTCCTGGATCGGCCCGCCCAGGAACAAACAGGCCCTACGATGAGATACAGCGATGCAGAACTCGCGGAATTCAGAGAATTGATCCAGCGTAAACTGGAGGCCGCCAAAAAGGAATTGGCTTACCTGCATGGACTTATCACCCGCAAAGACGAAATGAGCGGAGATGAGACGGACAATCGATACATGACCATGGAAGACGGCAGTCTGAGCATGGAGCGCGAACAGTTGAGCCAGATGGCCAGCAGGCAGATCGATTTCATCGATAAGCTGGAAAAAGCCATGATCCGGATTGAGAACAAGAGTTATGGGATCTGCCGGGTGACTGGTAAACTGATCGATAAAGCCCGCCTTCGCGCCGTGCCTCATGCTACTTTGAGCATGGAAGCAAAAATGGGCATGGCGAGGAATCCGAATATGCAGTAAGGGGCGTCACTTCACTTCCTGCATTTCCACCAGCCTGCTGTAGATGCCGCCTTTGGCAACCAGTTCGTCGTGCTTTCCCCTTTCTGCAATTTCTCCCTGGTGCAGGACAATGATTTCATCTGCGTGACGGACCGTGGAAAGACGATGTGCGATGACCACGCTGGTCCGGTCTTTCATCAGGTTGTTGAGGGCATCCTGCACAAGCCTTTCGCTTTCCGTGTCCAGTGAAGAAGTGGCTTCGTCCAGGATCAGGATGGGAGGATTTTTCAACACGGCACGCGCAATGGTGAGCCGCTGCTTCTCTCCACCACTCAGCTTCGAACCCCTTTCCCCTACATTGGTATCGTAACCGTTTTCTTTGTTGACGATGAAATGGTGCGCATTGGCGATTTTCGCCGCCTGTTCAATTTCTTCCCTGGAGGCGTCGGGTTTACCGAGGGCGATATTGGCTGCGATGGTGTCATTAAAGAGAACCGGTTCCTGAGTAACTATTCCCATCAGGTTACGGAGATCACGGATGCCATAGTCCCGGATGTTCTGGCCATCCAGCAGCAGGCTGCCGCTGGTGAGGTCGTGAAAACGGGGGATCATATCTGCAAGGGTGGATTTGCCCGCTCCGGATGAACCCACCAGGGCGGTGGTGCTGCCCTTGGGAATCCGCAACTGGATATTTTTCAGGATGTGCACATCGTCATACGCGAATCCTGCATTCCTGAATTCAATTTCGCGGGTAAACTTTTCCAGGGGAAGGGGATTGGAGGCTTCCAGAATTTTGTCTTCCGTGGAAATGAGTTTTTGAATCCGTTCGATGCTGGCTGCACCGCGTTGAATGTTATAAGATGCGGAACTGAAGGATTTCAGCGGGTTGATGATCTGCGTGAAGATGGCGATATAGGTCAGGAAATCAGTGGCGTTCAAGGCAAAATCCTTCATCAGGACCAGCCTTCCTCCGTAGAAGAGCACACAACATACAGCAAGGATTCCCAGGGTTTCAGAAACGGGCGAAGCCAGATCCCGTCTTCGATTGGCCTTGTTCTTGATCTGGTAGAGCTGTTCATTTTCCAAATCAAACCGGGTTTTCTGCCTGCCTTCCGCGTTGAAGGCCTTGACTACGCGCATGCCCCCGAGGGTCTCTTCGATGGTGCTCAGGATGTCTCCCAGTTTTTCCTGTACCCGGGTGGAGACTCTTTTCAGCGACCTTCCGATGCGTCCGATGATCAGTCCTGCAATGGGCAGGAAGAGCAGCAGAAAAAGAGAAAGTTCAGGACTCAGGCTAATCATGGCGTAGAGATACAGCATGATCACGATGGGTTCTCTCAGGAAGGTCTCCAGGAAGCTGATGGTAGAGAATTCCACGTCCTGCAGGTCGTTCGTGAGTTTGCTCATGATATCACCTTTGCGCTGGTCTGAGAAAAAACCAACCGGCAATTGCAGGATTTTTCCAAACATGTCTGAACGCATATCGTTGATGATCCGGTTCCGTATGGGCGCCAGTACATACAGGGAGAAGTACAGGAAAAGATTCTTGAACATGATGGCCAGGATCAGGATCAGGCAAATGATGCCCAGGGCTTTGACTTTTCCCGTATCGGTGGCAATGAGCTGGGAAAGCATTTCATAGAAGCGGTCCGTTATGCCAGGAATATTGAAGCGGGAGGTCAGCATTTTATTGTTCTCTCCAAGGCCAAATATCAGCGATAGAAATGGCGCCAGCAGGGTCAGGGAGACCAATGAAAACACGGCAGACAGCAGGTTCAGGACAAAATAAGTGGAGACCAGGAAGGGATATTTCCTGATATACTGGAAAATGACACGTAGGCTTTTCATCCGGGGGTTATCCTATTTTCGGGGGGAATCGGGGCAAAAGTAACTAAATTTACACCCTTCAACGGATTCACCATGGAGGAAGGAAAAAGACAGAAGCAGGTAGCCAGCGTCATTGCGGAAGCGCTGAATGAAATATTTCAAAGGCTGGGCCTGGGTATGATCGATGGCGGCATGGTGTCCATCTCCGGGGTGAAGATCACGCCGGACTTGCTGGAGGCCAGGATTTACCTCAGCCTATTCCAGGTGAAAGACCAGGCGGAGACCCTGAAAAAAATTGAATCCAGGAACCACGAAATCAAGAAAGAGCTGGCCGCGCGCGTGAAGCACCAGCTGCGGCGCATACCGGAATTGAAGTATTTCATGGATGACACGCTTGACCATGTGTTCAAGATGGAGGAGCTTTTCAAAAAAATCAACGAAGAAAAAAAGCCCTGAGCCGCATGTACCTGGACTTCGCATGGCGGTATTTCAAAGCAAAGAAATCCACCAATGCCATCAATATCATTTCCTGGGTGAGCGTGGCTGCCATCATCATCGGAACGGCATCCCTGATCATTATCCTCAGTGCATTCAATGGCTTTGAGAGCCTGGTGAAATCCCTGTATTCCTCTTTCTACACGGATCTGCGTGTGGTTCCCGCGAGTGGTAAAGTGCTCAGGCTTACCCCGGACCAGTTGGCTGCAATCCGTCAAGTGCCGGGCATCAGGGCACAGTCATGTATAGCCGAAGAAAAAGCGCTTTTGCAGAATGGGGACTACCAGACGATTGTCATTGTCAAAGGCGTTGATCCGTCCTACCGGAAAGTGGCGGGGGTCCCGGAGAAGATGATCCGGGGCGTGTTTGACACCGGCACGGAGGAAGAACCGCGGGCCGTCCTGGGGGCTGGTGTGGAAAACGCCATCGGCGCGCTGTCTGACCGGACAATTTCTCCGGTGTCCGTGTACCTGCCGCGCAAGGATATGGCGGGCCTGGATAATCCTCTGGAATCCCTCAGCCAGGGGGCCCTCTTGCCTACCGGGAGTTTTGCCATACAGAGCGAGTTCGACAATAAATATCTGATCACCAACCTTGGCTTTGTCAGGAATTACCTGAAGTATGATGCCGATGAGTACAGCGCCCTGGAGATTGCATTGGACAAACCTTCCGATGAACGAAAGGTCCGTGCGGCACTGGGAGGCATCCTGGGGACGGGTAGCCAGGTGCTGAATAAATATGAGCAGAACCGCAATCTCTACTCCACCATCAACCTCGAAAAATGGGCCATCTATGCCATATTTTCGCTGATCCTGCTGGTGGCGGCCTTTAACATGATTGGCGCCTTGAGCATGCTGGTCCTCGAAAAGAAAAAAGATATCCAGGTGCTGCAGGCCATGGGGGCCGATGGCAGCCTGATCCGGAAAATTTTCCTCGCGGAAGGCATGCTGTTGGCGGGAATTGGTACCCTTGGCGGTATCCTGATCGCCCTGTTGCTGTATTATCTCCAGATCACCTATAAACTGGTACCCATAGAGGGGGTGAGTTTCCTGATTGATTATTACCCGGTCAAACTGGTGTTCTGGGATTTCCTGCTTGTGGTTGCCACCGTGTTTCTGATTGGACTGCTGGCATCCTGGTTCCCTGCTTCAAGGGCGGCCAAACAGCCTTTTGAACTGCGGAATTAAGGCGCCTGGTCATCGCCCATCTTCACAACTGATATTTGAACTGCGGAATGAAGGCGTTTAGTAATCGCCCATTGTTTCCGGCAACTGAGCCAGCGCTTTGGCCAGCTGCTCATCGTTGGGGGCGATGCCATGCCAGTTGTGGTCGTTCTCCATGAAGTCCACGCCCTTACCCATCTGCGTGTGCATGAGGATGACAACGGGCTTACCCTGACGCGTAACCGATTTTGCTTTTTCCAATACGGCAATCACATCGTCCATATCGTTGCCCCGCATTTCCAGCGTCAGCCAGCCGAAGGCTTCGAATTTTTGCACCAGGTTGCCGAGGGAGATGACTCTATCCGTAGGGCCATCGATCTGCTGGCCGTTCCAGTCGATCGTAGCAATCAGGTTATCCACTTTGTGGTGAGCGGCAAACATCACCGCTTCCCAGATCTGACCTTCCTGCAATTCGCCGTCTCCGTGCAGGGAATAGACCAGCTGAGTGTCCCCGTTCAGCTTTTTCGACAGCGCTGCGCCGATGGCCACACTCATGCCTTGCCCCAGGGAACCTGAAGCGATACGGACGCCGGGAAGGTGTTCATGCGTGGCGGGATGGCCCTGAAGCCGGGTGTTGAGTTTGCGGAAACTGGCCAGTTCTGAAACGGGGAAATACCCGGACCGCGCAAGGACCGAATAGAAAACCGGCGAAATATGACCATTGGAAAGGATAAACACGTCTTCTCCCGCGGCGTTCATCTGGAAGGCCGGGTCGTGTTTCATGATCTTGAAATAGAGGGCCGTCAGAAAATCCGTGCAGCCCAGTGATCCGCCAGGATGGCCGCTTTGGACCCCATGCACCATGCGTACGATATCCCTTCTGACCTGCGATGCGATGTCCGGTAAAGAATGCATAAAAGCGTTTTTCGGGTGGCCGCAAAAGTAGGGAAAATTGCACCAACAACCGCTTCGCATCCAAGCGACTAGCCGTTTCAGGGGATTTTGTGATTAATTTACCGTTAGTATACCAAATATTGCCGAAAAGGCGTTAACTATGCATTGAATTTACCCGTGGCTATACCTAAACCCTTATGCGTAAATTCCTCAAATAGATTGCCTTGCCCACATTTAACGCATCTATTTTAGGTCCAAATCAGGGATCCGATGGATAAAATATTGTTGGGAACATCCCTTGCCTTCTTCATTACTTTTTCGGCCATCCCTGTCATCATCCAGGTTGCAGACGCTAAGAAGCTTTTCGATATTCCGGACGCCCGTAAAGTACATCTCACGCCCATTCCTTCCCTTGGAGGCCTTGGGATTTTTGCAGGGTTGATCCTGGCATTCCTGGTCACATTCCCGCTTCAGCTGGCGCCCGAATTTCAGTATTTCATGGCAGCGGCCCTCGTCATTTTTTTCCTGGGCCTCAAAGATGATATTCTGGTGATTTCTCCCATTAAAAAACTGATTGGCCAGTTCATCGCGGCTTTCTTCATCATCTATAAGGGCGGCATCCAAATTCACAGCATGCATGGTTTTCTGGGCGTTTATGAACTGCCGGAAGTGACCAGCCTGGCCCTGACTTACCTTACGGTCATTGTCATCATCAATTCCTTTAACCTGATTGATGGGGTGGATGGCCTGGCAGGCAGCCTGGGGCTTATGACAGCCTTGGTTTTCGGATCATATTTCTATTATGTTGGACAGGTGCCATATGCCACCCTTTCTTTCATACTGGGAGGATCGCTCCTCGGTTTCCTGATCTTCAATCATTCTCCTGCCCGTATATTTATGGGTGATACCGGTTCTCTTTTACTTGGCCTGATGAATGCGATCCTGGTAGTCAGGTTCATCAATGTGGCCGACAGTCCAGGTATATCCATGCCCCTGGCGGCAACGCCCGCAATTGGTTTTGCCATTCTGATGGTACCCTTGTTTGATACGATCCGTGTGTTCTCCCTGCGCATCTTCAATCGCAGAAGTCCTTTCAGCCCGGACCGAAATCATATCCACCACCTCCTGCTGGACCGTGGCCTGTCCCATTCTGCGGTGACCTATTCCTGCGTGACGGCGAACCTGCTCTTTATAGCATTCGCATTTTTTGCAAGGAACTGGGGATCCACCTTAGTCATCCTGGTGATGATCACCGTGGCATCCAGCGTTACGGCCCTCTTGTACTTTACAAAGCCTCGTACCCGGCTCGTGGTGGACGGAGAGTATGCAGACGGGGACGCCGCGATCGGCTCCCGGCGTGTACTTTCCTTCCGCAGAAAAGGGATCGTTAATCCGGAAGACAACTGATGGGGTTCGGACGGTAGCATTTGGGTTGCTTTCATTAGATTTGCAACCCATCAATTCCTATTTATATGTCGGACGAACTGAATAAACAAGTGGAACATGCAAAAGACGGCATGCAGAAAGCCATCACCCACCTGGAAGCCGAACTGTTGAAAATCAGGGCTGGCAGGGCGAACCCCCTGATGTTTGAAGGCCTGTCTGTTGACTACTATGGAACCCCCACTCCCATTAACCAGGTGGGGAACATCACGGTGGCGGATGCCCGAACCCTGACCATACAGCCCTGGGAAAAAAATATGCTGCAACCAATCGAGCGTGCAATCATCGCCGCCAACCTGGGCGTAACGCCGCAGAACGACGGCGTCATCATCCGCATTTTCCTGCCACCGCTGACCGAAGAGCGGCGCAAGGAGATTGTCAAAAAAGTACACGCCGAGGGTGAACACTCCCGGGTGGCCATCCGAAACATCAGAAGAGACGCGATCGAGCATATCAAGAAACTGCAAAAAGGCGGCATCAGTGAAGACCTCGCGGGAGACGCAGAAGCGGAAGTGCAGGAAATGACCAATTCATTCATCGCGCAGGTTGAGAAGCACCTGATCAGCAAGGAGAAAGAAGTAATGTCGATTTAAACCCTCAAAATCTGTTGACCGATCCCGCCACTACGGCGGGATTTTTTATTTTCTTGCCAGGTATACGCCGGCCAGGATCATCCCCAAACAGGCAATCTGCCAGATATTAATGGTTTCTCCTGCCAGCCAGCCCCAAAAAAGGGCTACAAAGGGAATGCCGTAGGTCACCATGGAGGCCAGCACGGGACCGGCATTTTTCAACAGCACATAAAACAATACGGAAGAGATGGCGGTGCCTGCAACACCCAGCAGCACGCTGGCGCCTAGGGCCATGTAGAAGCCGGTATCAGCTGCGGGCCGAAGTTCGAAGCCGGTGGCCCAGAGCGTCAGGACGGCAGGTAGGATGAGTGCGGTGAAAGCCAGCGCCGCGATATCCACGGAGCCGATGTTTTTAAGATGCTGGTTCACCATGTTTACGTTGAATCCATAGCAGGCCGTGGCCAGCAGGATAAAGCCCGCGTAACTGGCATGAGCAAAGTCTACTTTACCTTGCCCCAGCAGGATCAGCAGAACCAGGCCGGCCAGCCCGATCCAGACCCCAGCCCATTTTGAGGCAGTGATCCGGCTCCTGAATACCCAAACACCCACAAGCAAGGTAAACAGTGGGGTGAGGGCGTTGAGGATACCGGCCAGGGCACTATCCAGCCTGGTTTCTGCAATGCAAAAAAGGTATGCCGGAAAAAAAGTGCCGAGGAATCCGGATAATAAAACTACGGGAGTCTTTGAGCGTGGGATGGCTTTCCAAGCTTTCACTGCAAAGGGTAAAAGCACCATCCCGGCACTCAGGATCCGGAGGGAAGCCACCTGCCAGGCATTCAATGCCTTCAATCCTTCTTTCATCAGGATAAAAGAACTGCCCCATACAAAAGAAAGCAGGAGAAAAATGAACCAGTTCAACCAGCTTGATTTCTGCATTTTAGCCCGGTTTGTTCAATACACTGCCCGCTTTTTTCATGCAAACGATGGAAATACTGGGGAGAGTGGTTCATTTTACAATTTGTTGCAATTATAGTTGATTCCCAGTTTTTTGTTACTGATGTGCATTGTAAGTTTGTGCCTAACAAAAATCAACTGCCATGGGTTTCATAAAAGAATTCAAGGATTTCGCCGTGAAGGGCAATGTCATGGACCTTGCCATTGGTGTCATCATTGGAGGTGCATTCAACAAGATCGTTACGGCAATGGTAGAATCGGTGATCATGCCTTTGATTGGCATGGTCATAGGTGATACGGAAAAATTTGCCACGTGGACGGTTGGCGGGATCAAGGTGGGCGTCTTGATACAGGCCACCCTGGATTTCATCATTATTGCTTTCATCCTCTTCCTGATTGTAAAGGCCATGAACCGGATCAAAGACAAGTCGGCCGAAGCACCACCCGCGCCTTCAAAAGCCGAGATGCTCCTGGAGGAAATCCGCGATTCGTTGAAGAAATGAATTTTTGTTTCATCAACAGGCATGCGGTCCCGGCGGCCTGCCCATTTTTATCATCAATCCTTATATGAAAAGATTACTATCGATCTGTGTGTTATTGATCACCGTAAACACATTTGCACAAGACCAGGCGATCAAAGAAATGCAGGAAACGGGCAAGAAGACCCTGGCTGAGGACACCACGCACAAGCAAGGCTGGAAAAAGGGGATCATCATGAACCTGGGCATTGCTCAGGGGAATACCAGCAACTGGGCGGCGGGGGCAGAGCAGAGTTCGTTTACGATCAATTCTTATGTCAACCTTTTTGCCAACCTGAAGCGGGGCAGGACACAATGGTTCAATAACCTGGACCTTTTTTATGCATTGATCAATACCACTTCCCAGGGAACGAGGAAGAATGACGACCGGATCGACTTTTTTTCCAAGTATTCCTACAAGCTGAAACCCAAATGGGCCGTAGGTGCCGTGGCCAATTTCAGGACCCAGTTTACCAACGGGTATGACTATGGCAAAACACCCAAGGAGCTGATTTCCGGGTTTATGGCACCTGGCTACCTGACCCTCGCGCCGGGTATCGACTGGCAGCCGGTGGATTATTTCTCCGTATTCATCTCTCCCATTTCCGGCCGCTGGACCTTTGTCACCAAACCTGAACTGGTGACGCTCTACAATGTAGAGCAGGGCAAGAAAGTAAGGACTGAATTTGGCGGGTACCTGACCGCCAATTTTAAAAAGGAAATCCTGAAAAATGTGGTTTATAGCGCAAGGCTGGACCTCTATTCCAACTACCTGGACGGGAAAGCCAAGAATGTGGACGTTTTCTGGACCAATGTCATTGCCATGAAAGTCAATAAGTTTCTGGCCGTCACCTATAATTTCGACCTGATTTATGATGATGATGTCCGCATTTTCGGACCCAATCAGAACGCCCCAAGGACTCAGATCAAATCCCTCCTGTCAGTGGGGATAACTGGAAGGCTTTAAGCGGCGGGAAATGCTATTTTTGCAAGGTTCCGGTGGTTCCACCGGAGCCTTCATTTTTTAAATACAGCCCCGTGCAGCAGAGTTCTTACCAGATTAAATTACCCCAGTTTGAAGGTCCCTTTGACCTGCTCTTGTTCTTCATCGAAAGGGATGAACTGGACATCTATAATATCCCTATCACCAAAATCACCCAGGATTTCCTGGATTTCCTGCACAGCAGTGAGGAACTGAACATCGAACTCAGCTCTGAGTTCATCCTGTTTATTTCCACCCTGATGCGGATCAAGGCCAAGATGCTGTTACCCCGCAAAGAGCTGGACGAACAGGGCAACGAGATCGATCCGCGGCAGGAACTGGTGGACAAAATCCTGGAGTACAAGAAATTCAAGGAAGCATCCGCCCGGATGGCGGAGCTGGAGGCGCTTCGGATGCTGATGGTCCGGCGCGGAAACCTGCAGAAGGAACTTTCGTCCATCGGGGAGGAATCCGCGGAAGGGACAGAAATCCAGGCTATCACCCTCTATAAGCTGATGAAGGTTTTTGAGAAAGTGATGAAGCGGATGTACGACCGCAACAACAAACCCCAGCACGTGGTGTATCGGTACAATTACACCATGGAAGAGAGTCGTTTCTATATGCTGGACCGGATCGCCGGCGAGAAAACGATGGCGTTTGAGAAAGTCTTTGAAATATGCCAGGACAGGATCCACGCCATTTTCCTGTTCCTCACGGTTTTGGAACTGGTGCAGCAGGGCTACATGTCCATCCTGATTGGCGAGGGCCGGAACAATTTTATCATCGAGCAGTCGGAGAATCCCCCGTCAGAAGTTCCCGCCTTGTAAAAGCGATCTTTTCAGCGCTTCCCGGACAGTTTCGTACATTAACAGGGTGGAATCCAGATCCGGGCATATGATCGTTTTGAGGCCGGCCCCAGGCAGCACTGAGGGCCGATCTCCCATTCATGCCTCCATTTCCTTTGGACCATACCTGCGGTTCATGCAGAAAAAACTGATGGAGCCGGGACAGCAATTTCATCTGCTGTACCAGGAAATCATCCATCGTCTCCAGGCAGCCCCGGAACTTCTGCAGCCTGTGGAAGACCTTGAAGTCATCCTCCGCCATGAGGACCTTTTTCAACAGGTGGCTTCCACCATCTTCCCCCTTTCCCAGGACCCGGACCTGCAGTATTTTTCCCTCGGTGCGCCCTATCGCTTCCAGATTTTTTTCTACAGCAAATCCTATGGTGACTATTTCACCCATGATTCGGAAGGATATGTCAGTTTCCCCCCGGAGCGGCCCCTCGAGCATCTGGAAGAAGAGTACCAACTGATGGCATACCGTATGATCTGCCAGCGTTGCTACGGAAGGACCATCCGGGTGCCTGAAAGGAAAACCAATCACTGGCTGGACAAAAAAACAGGGATACGCAGGTACAGCAGGATTCATATCGACGAAAGTTTCGTGGATGTTTATCCCATGCGAGACCTGCCGCCTTTTCCGGAGTCCTGCATCGACCGCCATACTGGGAAGATCACGGATATGGATAACCTAAAACAGGTATTCCCGCTTTCCGCTTTTCGGTTTGAAGGATTTATCACGCGCCGAAGCATTGTGGATGTAACCGTGGAGGAGTGCATCAAGGAAGTCAAGAACGCGCTCATCGAGATCCAGGGAGACAACCCCGGGTCAGGATATGAGCGGGTGAGGGCGGCCGTTGAAACCCTGTTGGGGCTGAGCAATGTGCAGGTCAGCTTATCGCCCTTTCTCAAACTCAACCAACGATTCGTATATAGCCACCGCTTTCACAAGCACAGCCTGCTGATTGCGGCGGCCAGGGATTCAAAAGCCAGGGAGCACGCATACCGGGTACTGGCAGACAACCTGATTTCAGACCACAAACCCATTTACTTCGGAGATACCACAGTGGGAGGCACACAGCGGAACCAGAAGGAATTGGAGCATTTATTGCCTTCAATGGGAAAGGGTTCTTACCTGGTTGCCCCACTCTATGCGCAGGGAGAATTGATTGGCATGCTGGAAGTACTCTCTCCGCAACAGCATAGCCTTGACCGGGAGCTGTTGAAAAAACTTGAGCCGATCTACACTTTTTTTGAACTGGTCTGCCAGTATGATATCAGTCGCTTCCGTCAACAGGTGGAGTCCACCGTCAAGGAAAGCTTTACCTCCCTGTTGCCCATCGTGGAGTGGAAGTTCCTGGAAGAGACCTGGAAATATCTCCGGGAAAAGGAAGAAGGTACCGGGCAAATGCTGGGCCTGGTGCGTTTCGACGGAATCTATCCCCTGTATGGAGCCATTGATATCCGGAATTCTTCCACCGAACGAAACCGCTGTGTGCAGGAAGACCTCCGTGCCCAACTGGACCTGATCGATGCAACCATTGACGAACTGTCCGCTTCTCCGCCCCAGCCGGTTAAACAGTACCTCCAGAGCCTTCGGGAAAAAAATGCAACCTTCCGGTCTTGCACCACCAGCAGGCTGGTGGCGGAAGATGAGGCCAGGCTGAGTGATTACCTGGAACATGAAGTGAAATCCTTTTTCCGTCACCTGAGCCATGGCGGTAATGGACTGGCGGAACCCGCTGCCCGATACCTGCATGCCGTGGATCCGGCTCGCGGACATGTTTTCTTGCAGCGAAGGAGATTTGAGGAAAGCATTCTTCACATCAACCAGTCCATTTCATCTTACCTCGATGCAGAGCAGCAAGCCGTGGAGAAACTCTATCCGCATTATTTCGAAAAATTCCGCACGGATGGGGTGGAGTACAACCTGTATATTGGAGAATCCCTGACCCCCTACCATCAGTTCGATTATATCTATCTCAAAAATCTGCGTCTCTGGCAACTGGTTTCCATGGCGGAGATCGCCCGGCTGACGCATGCACTTGAGTCCACCGTTCCTTTGCCCATGCAAACCACTCAGCTGGTGCTGGTATACAACCAGCCCATCTGCATAAGTTTCCGCAGGGATGAGCGAAGATTTGATGTGGACGGTGCGGAGAGTGTCCGGTTTGAAGTGTTGAAAAAGAGGCTGGATAAGGCGAAGCTGCTGCAGACGGGGGAGCGGCTCACACAGCCTGGTCACATTGCCATCGTGTACCTCCATGATAAGGAAGCGCTCGAGTATGCAGAATATATCCACCATCTTCAGCAGAAAAACTATATCAGCCCGCAGGTGGAAAAACTTGAACTGGAAGATGTGCAGGGCATCAGCGGACTCCGGGCGCTCAGGCTGAAAGTCCTGCTTTGACCGGAGACCGGTTCAGGGTTTTTTCTGGTAGGGGAAATAATGAATATTGGCAAAGCCGGTTCCCGCTTCGTTGGAAATATAGAGCCCTCCATCCGGCGCAAAACAGATCCCCTCCGGTTGCTTAAAAACCTTTCTGTCCAGCTTATAGGTCTCCCTGACCGTTCCACCCTGGTCCGCAATGATCAGCAGCCCATTGGCTGAGGCAAGGATAAACAAGTGCCCCGTGACCGGATGAACAGCGCCGCCGGAAGGGTGCAGGACAGATTTATCCGGCAAGGGAAAACTGTCCGGCAGGGCAGAAATATCCAAATGAAAAGAGGCAGAATCAGCGGTTTGGCCGGAATCCGGATTGTGTACGTATCCCGGCACCCGGTTGGTCTGGTCCGGGCATGTTTTGCAAAGCATGATCAGCTGTCCTGTGCCAGGAAGACGGAACAGCGTCTCAAAGTCAAACCTTCCTTTGGACGGGAAATCTGTTTTGACGGATGCAAGACTATCCCCTCCCACGCCTTTAATCGTGTACAGGTGGCCGTTGCTTTTTAACACATAGGCAGTATCGCCCATCAGGACCACATCCTCGAAATCCCCGCCCTTGGCAAATCGGGCGCCTCTTTTGACCTTTCCCTCCGGAAGGGAAATCGTATACTTTCTGCCCTCCTCGTCGTTGATGGCCATCAGCATTGGGCCCACAGGGACATACGCGATCCCGGAGATTTCGTCCAGGTTTTCGTCCAGGCGGATGGTCCGGGGAGCGGACAGATCATAGCCAGCCGGACTCCGGACCGATTTTTTTTTCTGCGTAAACAGGCTGCAGGAAAAAACGGCCAGGCATCCTGATAAAAGGAAACAAATCCGCAGTATGCGCATAAATTAAAAATACGGTATAAATGCCTTAATTTAAGCCACCATTATTAACGCATGCACCCACTGATAGAGCATTCCGCGTCCACGGTAACTTCCTTGTTTCAGGAAAGCGGCAGGACAGACTTATTGTATCATAACCTGGAACATACCCGTGAAGTATCTGAAGCCGTGCAAATCATGTGCGACCATTATAAAATGGAAGAAGATGATGAGATAGCGGTGCGCGTGGCAGCCTGGTGGCATGACGTGGGGTATCTTTACGGGCCGCCAGAGACCCACGAGGCTTTGAGCGCCGTGCGCGCAAGGGAATATTTGAGTGCCCGCAATGTTCCCGAGACCCTGATAGAAAGAGTGGAAGGATGCATCATGGCTACCCGAATGCCACAGCATCCAACGGAACTCCGGGAACAGATCATCTGCGATGCTGACCTTTTTCACCTGGGCACACCGGAGTTCAGCGCCAATAGCAAAATGCTGCGCAAGGAAATCGAACTCCTCTCAGGTCACCCGATAAAGGGAAGCGATTGGCGGGCATCCACGATCCGGCTGATGCAGGAGCACAGTTATTTCACAGAGTTCGCACGGAGCCGGCTGGAAGAGGGAAAGCAGGGGAATCTCGAAAAACTGCTGCGCAGACAGGAGGAGAAAATGGCGCAACAGGAAAACGCATACGGGACAACAGGGATTGAATCCCATTCAACGGCTCAGCCCAGGATCAAGGCAGCTAAACCCCGGAAAAAAGATTTTGGCATGCCGAAGCGTGGGATTGAAACCATGTTCCGACTTACCTCGAGAAACCATATGGAACTGAGCGGCATGGCGGACAGCAAGGCCAATATCATGATCTCCGTCAATGCCATCATCATTTCCGTAATCCTCACCTTGCTGCTGCGCAGATTGGAGGATATGCCCCACCTCCTGGTCCCAACGTTGATCCTGCTCGCGGTGAACATCACTACCATCATCTTTGCCGTGCTGGCCACCCGGCCCAACCTGACCAAGGGTTATTTCACGCGGGAAGACATCCATCAGAAGAAGGTGAACTTGCTTTTCTTTGGAAATTTCCACAAAGCTGGGCTGGAGGATTTCGACTGGGGGATGAAAGAGATGATGAAGGATCGTGACTATCTGTACTCAAGCATGATCCGGGATATTTATTTCCTGGGAAAAGTGCTGGGACGCAAATACCATCTTTTGCGGCTATCCTACTCCGTGTTCATGTTTGGGCTGATCATCGCGGTACTGGCCTTTGCCATCTCGGAAATCTGGCTGGTATCCAAACAGTAGGGTTTCCCCCCTGCCTGCATATCCGCCTGCAATGACCTCGTTGGTCATCCACCAATCAATGCCTGAGACTTGACCTGGTCTTTCATCATCAATCGCGCCGCATCTGCAACGCCCGCTGCATCATAACCGCATTCCCGGTGTAGTTCCCTGAGGGATCCGTGCTCTATCAGCCGGTCTGGTATGCCCAGGATCCTGACTTCCGCCTGGTAGCCATGTTCCGCCATGAATTCCAGAACGGCGGAACCGAACCCGCCAATCACCGTGCCGTCTTCCACGGTGATGATTTTTTTGTAGCGATGGAATACTTCATGCAGGAGTTCCTCGTCCAGGGGCTTGACGAACCGCATATCATAGTGGGCGGGTTCAATACCTTCCGTGCGAAGATCCCGGATAGCGGCAGCTGCAAAATTGCCTGGATGGCCAAAGCTCAGGATGGCCAGATCCTTTCCGTCCCGCAGTTTCCTGCCTTTTCCAATCTGAATTTCTTTCATTTCCGTCCTCCACTCGGGCATCACACCTTCTCCCCTGGGATAGCGAATGACCATGGGATATTCCATGCTCTCCAGTTGGGCGGTGTACATCAGGTTGCGCAACTCACTTTCATTCATGGGAGCACTGATGATCATATGCGGAATGCAGCGGAAATAGGGGATGTCATAAGCGCCATGGTGCGTAGGCCCATCTTCTCCCACAAGTCCGGCTCTGTCCAGGCAGAGCACCACGGGGAGTTTTTGTATGGCAACGTCGTGGACCACCTGGTCAAACGCACGCTGCATGAAAGATGAATAGATATTGCAGAACACCCGCATGCCTTGCGTGGCCAGGCCAGCGCTCACCGTCACGGCATGTTGTTCACAGATGCCCACGTCGATGGCCCTGTCCGGCATTTTCTCCATCATGTATTTGAGCGATGAACCGGAGGGCATTGCAGGTGTGATCCCCCAGATCCTGTCATTCAGCTCTGCCAGTTCGATTATGGTGTGACCAAATACGTCCTGGTATTTTGGCGGTTGGGGTGTTTCAAAAGTCTTCTTGTAAATTTCACCGGTCACCTTGTCGAAAAGTCCGGGTGCATGCCACTTGGTCTGGTCCTGTTCCGCGAGGGAATAGCCCTTACCCTTGACTGTTATGATGTGCAGGATCTTTGGGCCGGGGATGTCTTTGAGATCGCTTAAGGTATCCACCAGCTTTGTGATATTGTGGCCGTCGATTGGACCAAAATACCGGAGTTTCATTGCTTCAAACAGATTGCTGCTTTGGCTGATAAAGCCTTTCACGCTGTGTTCCAGCTTGCTGGCCATTTCCCGGGTGAAATTCTTGCCTACGGGAAGTTTGCCCAGTGCATGCCAGATATCATCCTTGATCTTATTGTAGGTGTGTGAGGTGGTGATATCCGTGAGGTACTCTTTTAACGCGCCCACGTTGGGGTCAATGCTCATGCAATTGTCGTTCAGGATGATCAGCACATCCGAATCCGACACGCCCGCATGGTTCATCGCTTCAAAAGCCATACCCGCGGTCATCGCACCATCTCCAATCACCGCAATGCTTTTGCGGTCTTTCTCTCCCTTATAGCGGGCTGCGAGGGCCATGCCAAGCGCTGCGGAGATGGAAGTGGAGGAATGGCCCACGCCAAACGTATCATATTCGCTCTCGCTTCTTTTGGGAAAGCCGCTGAGTCCCTTGTATTTGCGGTTGGTATGAAATTTCTCTTTCCTGCCGGTCAGGATTTTATGGCCATATGCCTGGTGTCCCACATCCCATACCAGCTGGTCATAGGGCGTATTGTATACATAATGGAGGGCCACCGTCAGTTCCACCACCCCCAGGCTCGCGCCAAAATGCCCACCATGCACGCTGACCACATCAATTATGTATTGGCGGAGTTCCTCACAAACCTGGTGAAGCTGGTCCTTGTCAAGTTTCCTGAGATCTGAAGGAAGATCGATTTTTCTTAAAAGCGGGCCGGGTTGGAAATCCATGACAGGTAATTAAGGGGGTAAAAGTATCGAAAACCCAAGGAGTATCGGACTCCCGGAGGCTATTAATTACCTGAACCTTAACAGAAAAAATGGCGTTTTGTTGAGCCAATCAGTCCTTCAGTAGCTTAAAAACTTGACTTTCCCCGGTTTCAATGTCCTGTATACGGATCATATACATGCCCTTGGGGAGATTGGAAGCGGGTATCTGCACCTGGTTCCAGCCGCCTTGAATCTCTGCATCCCTGTTTAGCAAGGGTCTGCCGTCCATACTGATCACGGAAACCCGGATTTTACCCTTTCCGGATGCCTGGTAACCTACCTGGAAGGAATGGCTGAATGGATTTGGACTGACTTGTATGCGCGCGCCGGTATTCCTGGGCTGTCCCAGGTAGAGCACGGATGAATATTTGGATACCCTGCGATGGTTGATCATGTTCAGTCGGTAAAAAGCCCCGGAAGATTGCTGTAAGGTGTGTGAAAGGGTCTGGTTCGAGATACCCGCTTCCAGGGGCATGCTTGCCACCCATTCAAACTGCCGGCCATCTGCGGAAACTTCCAGTTCCACGCTGCTGAGTTCCTGGCAGCCGGAGATGCTGGCCTCCAAATGGGTACCGCCATCGTCCACGTATCCTGTAAATTTCTTGAGTTGCACGTTCAATGGCGCACAGGGGCCTATCATGAAATTATAGTTGCGGTAATCACAGCCTTGTTTTGGGCCGATGTTGATGGAGTAGTAGCCCAAGGGTAGTCCCATAATTTGCAGGCTGGGGGCAGTCAGGTCCACTCCGGTAGTATAGGTATCCACCTCGGTGAAGAGCCCATCTCCGTTGGCATCGTAACCCAGGATATAATCCACGGGAAAATAGCTGGATGCCGGCGAGGTCAGCAGGTTAAAGATGACATTGCCACCTGTGCAATTAATCTCTTCGGTGATGAACATGGAATAATCCAGGGCGTAATCGTCGCCCGGAGTATTATTTGTGCCACCACCGCTTTGCTGGGTGTCTTTCAGCCATCCGCAGCCACCGTCGATGCGGCGGGCAAAGGAGTTACCTCTACCAGCGGATTCGCCGATGATCTCGTATTGAATGGACATCATGTCCAGGTTAAAGGTCTGACTGGCGCAGGTACCCCCCAGGTCTGAAGTGGTGATCAATGAGGAGGGTTCAACGGGAAGACTCCTGGCCACGGCATCCACCACCTGAAGCGTGGGGCTCAGCAGTACCAACTGTTCATTGGCTGACCCACCGTCCGTTAGGAAGCCGCCTCCTAAGGTGGGGATGGGGCCGCTGGTGCAGTTGCAGGTATTCCAGTTCAGGTTGGCCGTGACGTCCATGCTGATATTGGTGCAAGGCGAGGGAAGCATGTCCTGGCCCGCAATCACAAAAAACTGACCTGGTTGAAGGATCGTCCCCGCTGGTATGGTAACAGAAAAATCACCATCTGTAAGTATGTAACAACCAATGTTTACAGGACCGGGGCCCATGTTCATCAGTTCAACAAACTCGGAAGGTGTGCCACAGGCGTTTCCGGGCCAAGGCATGAATTCGTTGATGAAGACCCTACCCTGCGCCGATGTGGGTTGAATGCTGATCACCGAGCCAAGTAGGCTCAGCATGAGGGATGTAATAAGGGTAGATTTAGTCTTCATAGCATGGATTTAGGGTGACGGCTATCCTTACCCATAAAACGTCCGGCTCCGTTGAAAAATTTCCCCCTTGGCGGTGAAAATATACTTGGTATTTTTACTCACCGGTGGAAAGGCTATATCGCCATTAGTCGAAAACCGTACCCATTTCAAGTCCAATCAGTTAGCTTTGAACTGCCATGTCGCTAATGCCTGCCTTCCTGCGGAATATCCCTAAATACTGGTTTTTTCAGGCCACCGGATGGGGAATGTTCGTGGTGACCAATACATTCTTTGCCTTCACATTTGACCGGTTCAATATCTCCTTCGTAGGCCGGTTGATCACATTTGTCTGCATTGGCCTGTTATTTACCCATGTCATGCGGCAGGTGATTCACCGTACCCGGATCTTACAGCGTTCCCTGAACCAGCAGATCATCGGGTTCATCATGATCACCCTGTTTTTTTCCGTGGTGGTCGGGATCGTGGACAGTCTTTTCACCTATGTATTTGATATCCGTGTGGAACCGGAGGAGATGATTAGTGAAACGCAGGTCATCATCAGCAATTCTTTTTATGCTTTTGTCTACCTGTTCATGTGGAATTCGATTTATTTCATCTACCACTATATCAACAAGTCCCGTAAACAGCAGTTGGATACGCTCAAATTGGAGAGCCTGGTCAAGGAACTGGAGTTGAAGACCATCAAGTCCCACATCAACCCGCATTTTATTTTCAACGCGCTGAACAGCATACGGGCATTGATAGACGAAAATCCTTCCCGCGCGCGGGAGGCGATAACGGAACTGAGCAATATCCTGCGCAGCAGCATGCAGAGCGAAAACATGGAGACCGTACCCCTGGAGCGGGAACTCAGCATTGTGCGGGACTACCTCGCACTGGAGCATATCCGCTTTGAGGACAGGTTGAAAGTGGAGTATGATATAGACGAGGACACCCTGGACCAGCCCATACCTCCCATGATGTTGCAGACCCTGGTGGAAAATGCCATCAAACACGGTATCAGCCGGCTTGAACACGGAGGTGTGGTAAAAATCATTTCTGATTTCCGGGACAATACGCACGAGTTGATCGTCCGGAATACCGGGAAGCTAAATGGCGGGATGAATAAGGAGGGATTTGGACTCAGCAGCACGGCCAACAGGCTGGGATTGCTGTTTGGCAGTAAAGCCAGCTTCCAGATCAGTGAGACCAACGGGAATATGGTTGAAGCTCGTGTGCGTATTCCGGTGGAAATACATTAGATTTCATATACATTTCTGAAACGGACATGGTAAAAAAAGTGATTATCATAGATGATGAGCGGCTTGCCCGGAATGAATTGCGCAAGTTGCTTTCTGAGTACCCTGAGATAGAAGTGGTGGCGGAGGCTGCCAATGCAGGAGAGGGCATTCAGCGTATTGAAGAACTCCAGCCTGACCTGATCTTCCTGGATATACAGATGCCGGGAAAAACGGGATTCGACATGCTGACGGAACTGGAACGCGCACCGCATGTCATTTTTACCACCGCTTATGATGAGTATGCCCTGCGTGCGTTTGAATTCAATGCGCTGGACTACCTGCTGAAGCCGGTGGAGCCAAAGCGACTTTCAGATGCCATCCAGAAGTTGGACCATTTAGAGGAGAAGGAAACGGAGGGAGGTGCTGATATCACCTACACGTCCCGTGGTCAGCTGGGTGAAAATGACCAGGTCTTTGTGAAGGACGGGGAGCGCTGCTGGTTTGTGAAACTGGCCGATATCCGGCTTTTTGAGTCCGTGGGCAATTACGCCAAAGTTTTTTTCGGTCCCAACAAACCCCTGATCCTGAAGTCGCTCAATGCCCTGGAAGAACGGCTGGATGAGCGGGTCTTTTTCCGGGCAAACCGAAAACACATCGTCAACCTGCGCATGATTGAGAAGGTAGAGCCGTACTTCAACGGAGGCCTGCTGCTTGAGATCAAGGGCGGTGAAAAAATAGAAGTGAGCCGGCGCCAGGCCGTCAAGTTCAAGGAGATGATGAGCCTTTGATCGGGCTACAGAATTTTCTCAGGACAGACTCCATTTCCCTTTTGATCTCAGGGTTGCAAAGATTTCCGAGGCTGCCCTCATGGGTATGTTGCAGGGTTTTAGAAGGGTCGTAGACGAATTGTCCCTGCTGTATCTGGTTGCCCACCTGTTGGTATGCGTCACGGAATGAAACTCCCCGGTTGACCAGTTCGTTAACTGCCTCCACGCTGAAGAGGTATTTGTAGATATCCTGTTCGAGCAGCCTTTCCCGCACGGTCATGTTATACAGCATCAGGTGTGTCATCTGCAGGCAGGCTCTGAGTTCTTCCATGGCTGGGAAGAGGATTTCCTTGGTAAGCTGCATTTCGCGGTGATAGCCGGAAGGCAGGTTGGTCATCAGCAATGAGAGTTCATTGGGTACGGCCTGTATCCGGTTGCATTTGCCGCGCACCAGTTCAAAAATATCCGGGTTCTTCTTATGCGGCATAATGCTGCTGCCCGTGGTCAATTGTTCCGGGAAGCTGATGAAACCGAAGTTCTGGCTGAGGTAGAGACAGGCATCCATGGAAAAACGGGCAAGGGTGGCCGCAATGGATGCGATGGCCATGCCGGTGATTTTTTCAGTCTTGCCGCGCGTCATCTGCGCGTACACCGAATTCCAGTTCAGGGTGGCAAAGCCCAGCAGTTCCGTGGTGCGTTTCCTGTTCAATGGGAAAGAGGACCCGTATCCCGCGCCGCTCCCGAGGGGATTTTTGTTGGCTACGGCATGGGCCGCCGCCAGCAGTTCCATATCGTCCACCAGGCTTTCCGCATAGGCGCCCAGCCAAAGCCCGAAAGAGGAGGGCATGGCAACCTGCAGATGGGTGTAGCCAGGTAGCAGCTTGTCTTTCAGCTCTTCGCTCCTGTGGAGCAACAGTTCAAAAAGAGGCATGACCTCGTCCCGGATTTCTTCGATGGCGGATTTCAGGTAGAGTTTGATGTCCACCGCTACCTGGTCGTTTCGTGAGCGACCGCTATGGATTTTTTTGCCCGCCTCTCCAATCCTTTCGGTCAGCATGAATTCCACCTGCGAGTGTACATCTTCGATCTGTTCGTTGATGCTGAACCTGCCCTGGAGGATTTCCTCCAGGATGGCCTGCAGTCCCTGCACGGCAAGGACCGCCTCCTCTTTTTTCATGAGGCCCGTTTCACCCAGCATGGTCACATGGGCGATGGAACCCAGTACATCGTATTTTGCCAGGAGCAGGTCAAACTCACGGTCGCGTCCAACCGTAAATTTTTCCGTCTGCTCCGTGGTTTCCGTATTTTCCTTGCTCCAGAGTTTCATGCGCATACTTTTTCCAGTAACTGAATATAGAGTCCGATGCCTTCTTCGATTTCCCTGAGGTGGATGAACTCGTCCGGCGTATGGCTGCGGGCGGAATCTCCGGGTCCCATTTTCAGTGCCGGGAAGGGCATCAGGGCCTTGTCTGAAGTGGTAGGGGAACCGTAGGGTGTTCTGCCCAGTGCGATCCCCGCCGCCACCAGCGGATGATCCAGGGGTATGGAACTGGAACGCAGTCGCGTGCTCCTTGGCACCAGTTCACTCTGCATGTTCGCCCTCATTTCCGCCAGTAATTCTTCAAACTGGTAGCATTCGTTCAGTCGCACATCAATGACGAATCGGCATTGCGAGGGCACCACGTTGTGTTGTTTATTTTCCGTGTCCATCACGGTCACGGTCATCCGGGAGGGCCCCAACAATGGGGACTCCTTGCTAAAGACATGCGATTGAATCCATTGCACGTCCCGGATTGCCTTGTATAAAGCATTGTCTCCCTCATTCCGGGCGGCATGACCGGCGCGTCCCGTGGCCATGGCGTCAATGACCATCAGTCCCCGTTCCGCAACGGCCAGGTTCATCAGGGTAGGCTCGCCCACCAGCGCACAATCCATCTGTCTTCCGTGTACCGGCTCCAGGAAATAGGGATTTTGCAGTATGGCCTCAATCCCGCCGCTGCCGGAGATTTCCTCTTCCGCCGTGGCAGCCAGCGCGATATTGTAACGAAGTCCCGTTCGGGGATAGAAGTGGAGAAAGGTGGCTATCAGGGATACCAGGGCACCGCCGGCGTCATTGCTGCCCAGACCATATAGTTTACCCTCTTTTTCCAGCGGCTCAAAGGGATCCAGGGTATAGCCCTTCGCCGGCCGGACCGTATCATGATGGGAGTTCAGCAGGATCGTTGGTTTGGAAGGATCCACATCCTGGTTGTATGCAAAGATATTGTGACCGATGCGGGTATGCACAACGCGATGAACACCGAGGAATCTGCCAATAATGCCCGCGGTCTGATCTTCTTCCTTGCTGAACGAAGGAGTGGCGATGAGTTCCTTCAGAAGACCTACCGCTTCGGTATAAAGTGTTGGTTCCTTTGTCATAGATTCAATTTAAGCAAGGCTTCCAGGTGAATGCTCTGGTAATCTGGCATGAACCGCAAAACCGGGAGCGCTTCAAGCTCCCACTGCCGGTGGGTGGTTTCCAGCGCAATCACCTTCATACCCGCACTCAGCGCGGCGCGGATGCCCGGAGCCGTATCTTCAAAGGCGATGCAATGCCCGGGATCTGCATTGATTTTTTGTGCAGAGATCAGGTAAACATCCGGGGAGGGCTTACCTCTTTCCACTTCCTCCGAGCCCGTAATGGCCTGGAAAAAATGACGGATGCCAAGACCTTCCAGCGTAAAGTCAATGTTTTTTGCATCGGCTGCAGTGGCCAGGGCCATGGGGATACCGGCATCATACACTTCCTGTAGAAAATTTTCCAACCCTGGAAGGGCCTGGATATATGGCCCATAGAGTTCCCGGTAAACCGCCTCTTTTTGCATGCCCAATTCCATGATCAGGTCCGGATGCTGCACATGGGGCATGAATTTGGGAATCACTTCCCGGATCGTGCCCACATTTTTCTGGTGAAATTCCGCGTCTGAAATCTCGATGCCTTGCCTGAGCAAGAATTCCTTCCAGGCCCGGTGGTGAAAATGCATATTGTCCACCAGCGTGCCATCCATATCAAATACCAATCCTTGAATCATCTGACGCATGTTGATCATTTATGGGATGATGCTGGTTCCTATGCTGCCCGCTATCAGTTCAGGCAATTGCTCCGCTGGTCCTATCACCACCCTGCCCACTCCAGCCTCCAATGCCTGGAAAGCATTGTCCAGTTTCGGGATCATGCCGGCGAATATTTTTCCTGTCTCTTTCAGCGTATTGTACGTACCCCGGTTCAGGGAAGGGACCACGCTGCGCTCATCTTCCGTATCGAGCAGGACCCCTGCTTTTTCAAAGGAATAGATCAGCACCGTATGAAAGCGCGCCGACAGGGCTTTTGCCATTTCCTGCGCAATCGTATCCGCATTGGTATTCAGCAGCTGGCCCTGGCCGTCATGGGTGATGGGGGCGATGACGGGGCTCAGGCCCCTTTCAAGCATTTCTTCCAGGGCAGGGGCATCAATCCATTCCACGTCCCCCACAAATCCGAAGTCTAGTGAGGCATGGGTCCTTTTCCTTGCCCGGATGATGCCGGCATCCGCACCGCAGAGTCCAATCGCCCCGCAGCCTTTCCCCTGCAATTGTGCCACCACCTGCTTGTTGATCAGGCCCGCGTAGACCATGACCACAATATTTAGGGTATCCTTGTCCGTTATGCGCCTGCCGTCCACCATTAGCTGGGGGATGTTCAGTTCTGCAGCCAGCCTGGTGGCCAGTTTCCCGCCTCCATGGACCAGGATTTTATTTCCCGGCACTGAGGCAAATTGGTTGAGGAACCCGGAAAGGATGTCAGGGTGGTCTATGATATGGCCGCCCACTTTGACGATATGCAGGGTCTTTTTTTCCATCCTTACAGGGATTTCAGCATTTCTGAAAGCACGGCCTGTGCTGCCCAGACGCGGTTGGATGCCTCGCGGGTCACGATGCTGGAGGGGCTGTCCAGCACTTCATCGCTCAACTCCACATTCCGCCTCACCGGCAGGCAGTGCATGACTTTTGCCTGTCTCGTCAGGGCCAGTTTTTTTTCCGTTAGCATCCAGCCCGGATCGTTGCAGTAGATTTTTCCATAGTCCTGGTAAGTGCTCCAGTTCTTGACATAGACAAAGTCAGCGCCTTCCAGCGCTTTGTCCTGGTCGTATTCAATCCGTGCATTCCCCGTAAACCGGGGATCGAGTTCATAGTCTTCCGGATGGGTCACCACAAATTCGGCTTCGCCCCAGGCATTGACCCATTGCGCGAAGCTGTTGGCCACGCACTGTGGCAGTGGTTTGACATGGGGCGCCCAACTCAGGACGATCTTTGGCTTGCGTCCGCGCAGCGAAGGATCTTCCCGGATGCATTCCTGTATGGTGATGATGTCCGTCAGGCTCTGCAAGGGATGGAGGGTGGCGCTTTCGAGGCTCAGCACCGGGATGCCTGCATAGCGGATGAACTGATGGATATAGAGTTCGCTGTAGTCGTCTTCCTTGTTTTTGAGCGAAGGGAAGGTCCGGATGGCCAGCAGGTCAAAGTATTTACCAAAGATGGGTGCGGCGTCTTTGACATGTTCCACGGTGTTTCCGCTCATGATGGCTTCGTCTTCGAATTCAAGCGCCCATCCATCCTGCCCCACGTTGAAGACCACGGCTTCCATGCCCAGCTGCTGTGCCGCGATTTGGGTGCTGAGCCGGGTCCGCATGCTGGGATTGAGGAAGAGGCATAGGATTCGTTTTCCGCCGCCCAGGCTGCGATCTTTCCAGGGATCTGCTTTATAGGCCAGGGCTTTGAAGACCAGGCCCGGGATATCCTGCGCATCGGAAGCCGAAATAAATTGTCTCATGTGACATACCTGTTTAGGGTTGTGAAAATAGCGGGGTTTCCGTCAGCTCCATCTGTACGGCTTCCAGGAAAAAATCCGCTTCGGATTTCTTCAGGGCCAGGGAAGGCAGCAGCCGGATCACCTGGGGTTTTGCCTCGCCGGTAAAAATCCGGTGCTTGCTGAGCAGTTTCTTACGAAGCTCAGCGTTTTCCGCAGGTGCGTCAAAACCAATCATCAGGCCGCGGCCACGAACATCGGGGAGGACGGACAGGGCTTTCAGGGAGTCCATCAGGTATGTGCCCATGGTTTGTGCGTGGTCCATCAGGTTTTCCTGTTCCATGACTTCCAGTACGGCAAGTGCGGCGGCACAGGCCAGGTGGTTGCCCCCAAACGTGGTGCCCAGCATGAAATGCCTGGATTTGATATGGGGTGCGATGATGATTCCACCCACGGGAAAACCGTTGCCCATGCCCTTGGCCATCGAATAAATATCCGCATCCACGCCTGCATAGTCGTGGCTGAAAAATTTCCCGCTCCTGCCATAGCCACACTGCACGCTGTCAGCAATATAAACGGCTCCATACTGATCACAAAGCCTGCGGATCAGTTGCAGGAAAGCGTTTGATGCAAGGTTGATCCCGCCTACGCCCTGGATGCCTTCGATGATAACCGCCGCAATCTCATCGCCTAGTTGCGCAAAGCAGTTGGACAGGGCTTCTTCATCATTTAAGGGCAGAAAAACCACATGCTCGGTTTGGTTGACCGGAGCTACGATGGCCGGATTGTCCGTGGCGGCCACTGCCAGGGAGGTCCTCCCGTGAAAGCTTTTCCGGAATGCCACGATTTTTTTCCGGCCTGTATGAAAGGAAGCCAGTTTGAGTGCGTTCTCATTGGCTTCGGCGCCGGAATTGCATAAAAAAAGCTGGTAATCGCTTTTGCCAGACACCCTGCCCAGCACATCAGCCAGTTCTTCCTGCAGGGGGATGCGGATGAAATTACTGTAGAACCCCACCTGGTGCAATTGTTCGGTGAGTCTTTTGACATAGTGCGGATGGGTATGGCCGATGCTGATGACCGCATGACCGCCATACAAGTCCAGGTACTCATTTCCCTGATCATCCCATACTTTGGAACCAAGCGCGCGTTGGATGGTGATGGGCTGGATGGGATAGACGTCGAACAATTTCATATGAAATGATTTAACCGGTCAGAAATAATTTGCCTTGAGGTGGAGGCCAGTTCTTTCGTCGAGTCCAAACAGAAGGTTCATGTTTTGCACGGCCTGCCCGGAGGCGCCTTTCAGCAGGTTGTCGATCGTGGAATGAATGACCAGTTTGCTGCCCACTTTCTCCAGATGAATGATGGCTTTGTTGGTATTCACTACCTGTTTCAGATAGATGGGTTCCCTCGAGATATAGGTGAAGGGATGCAGCTCATAATAGGTTTCAAAAAGTTCAAAAAGTTCATCCAGTTTGCGGTTGGAACTGACCATCGAGCTGACAAATATGCCACGCGTGAAATCACCCCGCCATGGGATGAAGTTGATTTCCGGTTCAGGCGAAGGCTGCAATTGTTTCAGGCTTTCCCCGATCTCGCCCAGGTGCTGATGGGTCAGGGTTTTGTAGGCCTGGATATTATTGGCCCTCCAGCTGAAATGCGAGGTTTGGTTGAATCCCTGGCCGGCGCCGGTTGAGCCCGTGATGCCGGTAACCTGGATGGTGTCCAGCAATCCTTCTTTAGCCAGGGGCAAAAGGCCCAGCTGGATGGCCGTGGCAAAACAGCCGGGATTGGCAATATCTATGTGGCGGTTGTTGCGGATATGGTCCCGGTTGAGTTCCGGCAGTCCGTACAAAAATTTGCGGGTGCCTGAACGGGCGGATTCAGACAGCCTGAAATCGTTGGACAGGTCGATCACGCGGACTTTTTCCGGGAAGGGATTTTCTTCCAGGAATTTCCTGGATTCACCATGCCCGGAGCAGAGGAAGAGGACATCCACATCCGTTTTGAGGGTGTCCGTGAACTTCAGACCGGTTTCGCCCAGGAGATCATGGTGCACGGCATGCACGGGGTTCCCCGCATTGCTTTTACTATGGATGAAGCTGATTTCCGCTTGCGGGTGATTGACCAGCAAACGGATGAGTTCTCCACCTGTGTAGCCCGCCCCGCCGATGATGCCTGCTTTGATATGCCTGTTCATGATCATGCTGTTAAGTCCGGTTTCAAGGTTTATGAACCGCGTTCCAGATGGCTACCTGGTTGCCAAAGATGCGACTAAACCCACGCACGTCATCGCCCGTAAAACCTGTATTCATTTCTCCATATTTGCCAAACTTGCTGCTCATCAGGTCGCAGGGCGATTCGATGCCGGTTACCTGGAAGCGATAAGGCATCAGCTGCAGAAACACTTTTCCGGTGACGGTCTGCTGTGAACTCTCCAGGAAAGCTTCAATGTCCCGCATGACCGGGTCCAGGATCTGACCCTCGTGCAGCCAGTTACCATAGAATTGGGCAATATTGTCCTTCCATTGCAACTGCCATTTGGTGAGTACATGCTTCTCGAGGGCGTGATGGCCTTTGAGGATCAGCATCGGCGCAGCCGCTTCAAATCCCACCCTTCCCTTGATGCCAATGATCGTGTCTCCAACATGAATGTCCCTGCCAATGCCGTATGGACCGGCAATGCCCTGGAGGTATCGGATGGCTTCCGTTGGGTGTTCAAAGGCTTGTTCATTCACGGCTTTCAGCGCTCCTTTTTCAAATGTGAGCACTACTTCCTCTGATCCCGATTTGCTCACCTGTGTGGGCCATGCTTCCTCCGGCAACATACCCCTGGAAGAAAGGGTTTCCCTTCCGCCCACGCTGGTGCCCCAGAGGCCTTTATTGATCGAGTACTGTGCTTTCTGGACATTCATCTCCACGCCTTTTTTGTGGAGATAGTCGATCTCTTCCTCCCTGCTCATTTTCAGGTCCCGGATAGGGGTGATGATTTCCGCGCCCGGGATCATGATGTGAAAGACCATGTCAAACCTTACCTGGTCATTTCCCGCCCCAGTGCTGCCGTGGGCAACCGCATCGGCACCCAGTTTTTGCACATGTTCCGCAATATGGATGGCCTGGCTAAGTCGCTCTGCACTTACACTGAGCGGATAGGTATTATTCTTGAGCACATTTCCGTAAATCAGGAAGCGGATGATTCGGTCATAATAGCTGCGGACTGCGTCCACAGTGGTATGGGATTTTACACCCAGTTTATACGCGTGTTGTTCAATCTGTGCCAGTTCTTCCCCACTGAAACCACCGGTGTTGACGATGATGCTGTGCACTTCATAGCCCTTGTCTTCACTCAGGTATTTTACGCAGAAGGTGGTGTCCAGCCCTCCGCTGAAACCAAGAACAACTTTTTTTGCCATATCCGTACGCCGCTTGTTTACAGGTTAAAGAAATAGTGAAGGAATGATTTGGCTGAACCGCCCCCTTCTTCCTTTTTCAGGAAGGGCTGCAGGAATTTCCATTCCTTGATGCGGGTTAGCCGCTCCAGCACTTTGGATTTCTGTTCGAAGAACTCTTTTGTTTCTTCCGGTTCATAATGATCTGCCGGATCATAAAGCATGGCCGTGCACATGCAGTTTTTCCTGCCCTTGCTCATCAGGATATCATAGTTCACGCAGCTCTTGCAGCCAGCCCAGAAAGCTTCATCCTGGGTCAGTTCTGAATAGGTGACCGGCTCATAGCCGAGTTCCGAATTGATTTTCATTACGGCCAACCCCGTGGTGAGGCCGAAAATCTTGGAGTTGGGATATTTTTCCCGGCTCAGGGCGAAGACTTTTTTCTTGATGCTCCGGGCGAGTCCGCTTTTACGGAATTTGGGTGAGACGATCAGGCCGGAGTTGGCCACGTATTCTCCGTGGCTCCAGGTTTCAATATAGCAAAAGCCGGCCCATTCCCCTGTTTCACTCAGGGCGATGACGGCTTTGCCTTCCTGCATTTTTTCGCGGATATATTCCGGGGTACGTTTGGCAATCCCCGTGCCCCGTGCTTTGGCTGATTCGGCCATTTCCTCGCAGATTTCTTCCGCGTAGTGGAAGTGTGATTCATCTGCCTTGATTATATCAAATTGCTGGTCCATGTCTGCTTTTTTGAAAAATTAACCATACGGCCGGAGCCGAAATCCGAAGGTATCCGCCGGGGCGGATGCATAGTTCCACTGCCTGAGCGAACCTATGTTAGGAGGAGTATCAACGTCGCACCCAAAAGGGGGTATTGCGGTAAGCCAAAACTGTCCGGGGACGGACAGGAAAAACCCAACGCGCCTCCGCACCCGGGGGCGCTCCGTTTGCGCGTAAAATGGTCAGGTTTTTTTTCATGTCAATATGATCAGAAGACGGGTCAATCGTTTAATGGGTACAAAAAAAGTATTTTTTTTCTTAATGCGGTCAAAAAAAACCTTATTTGCCCAAAATAATCCGCATGCGTTCATGCTTTTTGATGTTTCTGCTCCTGGCCAGCCATGCTGCCTCTGCCCAGAAGACAGACAAACTGATCCGGGAAGGCGACGTCAGGCGCATCCTTTCCACCCTTGCTTCGGATGATATGGCGGGCAGGAAACCCCAAACGGCCGGTGTTGAAAAAGCGGCAGATTTCATCGCCGCCGAGTTTAAGCAGGCGGGTCTTGAGCCGCTTGAGCCCGGATCTTACCGCCAGTTGTTCAATACCTACCAATACACGCCAGCTTTCCGGAAAGTGCTATTGAACGGAGAGGAGATCGAGGCAGAAAAACTGTTTTGCTTTCCCGGTTCCAAGCAGGTGAGCTGGAAAAACCAGGGTGCGGAGATGATAAGGATTGCGGCGGGGGAAAATGTGCTCCAACGCGTTTATGACCTCGTGCAAAGCAGCAAATCTTACCTGGTGATCGCGGATACCAGCCACATGAAACCGCTTGCCAGGTTCCGGAACCTGAAAGTCCAAAAGACGGAAGGCGGCGGATCAGTGGTGGTGGCTGTTTTCCCGGATCAGGTAAGCAGTTATGAGGTGCAGATGACGGCGGTGGAAACAACGGTTCCTTACAGCAATGTTGCCGCCATCATTCCCGGTAAGCGCCGGGACGAGATAGTGGTTTTTTCCGCGCATTATGATCATCTGGGCATCGGCAAGGCCAAAAACCAGGATTCCATTTTCAATGGGGCTAACGACGACGCTTCCGGAACAACGGCTGTGATAGCGCTGGCCAGGTATTTCAGGAAGATGAAAAAGCCCGAGCGCACCATGGTTTTTGTGGCGTTTACGGCCGAAGAATCCGGAGGATATGGCGCGCGTTATTTTTCCCGGAAAATGGACCCGGTCAAATTGGTGGCCATGTTCAATATCGAGATGATTGGAACAGACAGCAAATGGGGTAAAAACAGCGCTTTCATCACGGGATTTGAGAAGTCAGATTTCGGGACCATCCTGCAGGAGAACCTGAAAGGTTCCGCTTTCCAGTTCCATCCGGATCCCTACCCGGACCAAAACCTCTTTTACCGGTCGGACAACGCCACCCTGGCTGCCCTGGGTGTGCCAGCGCATACGATCAGTACGTCAAAAATGGACAGCGAGCCATTCTATCACACGGTGGACGATGAGCTGGAAACCCTGGACACGAAAAATATGACGGAGATTATCAAAGCCATCGCCCTTTCCAGCAGGGCTATTATCCGCGCGGAAAAAACACCCACCCGCATCAAGCCGGTCAAAGATTAACGCATGTGCTCATTGGCTCATTGGTGCCGCACATTTCGTTTTTGTGCAAACTATAAAGAGCGCTATCCCTTGACCAAATGCGCAGTCAGTGAATCATTAGCCAACAAACGAATGAGTGAATGAGCTAATGCGATAATCAGCTAATGCTTACCTCGCTGCCTTTTCCTGATCGAGTTCGTGGATGGCTGCGCTCATTTCCCGGATCAGGCCCAAATCTTTTTCGATCGCGTTGCCCACCACGATCAGGTCTGCCCCGGCCTTGCAGTTCCGGTATGCTTTCTCCGGATCGGTGATGCCGCCTCCCACGAAAATGGGGACGGACACCTGTTTTGATACGGCGGAAATCATATGCTCCGAAATGGGTTTGCGGGCGCCGCTGCCCGCGTCCATATATATGAGTTTCATGCCCAGCATTTCGCCGGCCATGGCAGTGCAGACGGCAATCTCGTTTTTGTCTGCAGGAATAGGATTGGCATTGCTGATATAGGAAACGGTAGTGGGCGCGCCTCCGTCAATCACCATATACCCGGTGGAAATGATCTCCAGCCCGCTTTGCCGGACCGCCGGCGCCGAAATGACATGCTGGCCGATGAGCAGTTCCGCATTCCGTCCGGAAATGAGGGATAGGTAGAGCAGCGCGTCTGCCAGTGGAGTGATTTGCGTAGGACTTCCGGGAAAAAGGATGACGGGAAGATCACATTGTTGTTTGAACTGTTGCACCACCGCATCCAGGTGGTTGGTCACCACCAGGCTTCCCCCTACCAGCAGGTAGTCCACTTGTGCGAGAATGGCCAGCTTCGAAATTTCTTCAATACTGCGCGCGTCCACTTTGTCCGGGTCAACCAGCACCGCGAAGGATTTTTTCCCTCTCAGCTTTTTTTCAGTGATGGATGCGTACGTGCGGTTGGTCATGTGAATGCGGCAATGTACCGCAAAATTGCGAAAAGTTTTTCATAGAAAAGAATCCGCACGCACCGGCAAAGCATCCTGTGTGCTGCTCATCTTCTCAGGTACAACGCCAGTTGAAGGATATGGTTGTTGGTAAATGCCGCGCCCCTGCCCATGACATACTGATTCACATATCCCGCTTCCAGGTCCAGCGAAGGTGAGAACCGCCAGCCCAGCGCCGCATACGCACGGTTTTGGTCAAACAATTTTCCATTGACATTGCTTGTATGTGTGATGTTGAAGAACAGTTCATCCTGTAGCGCAGCAAAAGCGCCTTTCCGGAAAACCTTTTCAGGTCTGAAAGGCATCAACGCCCGGAAAAAGTAACGGAAACGCGTACTGTATAAAGTGGCGGATCGTTTGAGTTCATCTCCGCTGACTTCCGCCACGGGAATGAATCTTTCTTCAAGCCTGAAACGGTGCTGCAGGATGGCTTTTGCCAACGGTTGAAGCCGGATGTATTGCTGCCATATCCGGTGTTCGGCCAGCCCGTCCCGGATGCCGCCCAGGGTACGCCATCCTTCAATCAGGGCATAGCCCAGGGTAACGATGTCTTTCCTGCTGGCATGATAGTTCAGGCCTGGCCGGAAGATGAAGGTTTCCGTCTGTTTCCATTCATCGGTGCTGCGCAACTGGATATCCGTGTGCAGGCTCCATTTTTTGGAGGCGTCCAGGGAGATGGTGTTCAGGTTGAAGAACCACCCACTGAACCTGGCCTGTTGTGCCCTGACGCCAGGCAGGCCAAAGGCCGTCAGGAGCCAGGCGGTTGAAAGGGCAAGCAGCATGAGAGTGACCCGCTGGCGGTTTGGTAGCGGGTTTCCGGGATATATGGCCATCTTTTTTTTCAGTCTCCTCAGACCTAGTTGATTTTGTAGTCAATTCCAAATAAAATTTCACCTAGGGTGTGGGAAAATATCGCTAAATCGCAGTACTGCTGATCCGTTTCCGTTTTCCACAGCCTGTTGATATTTCACCGTTTGACAGGACAATATCCCGGGATATTTTCGTTGTCCTTCATTTTTCCTTAACATTCAGGTAACCCGTTCGCAAATCTATAAAACTAACCGTAGTCATGTCCACCAAGCCTAAAATCCAAGTCCCCGAAAATGGCCTTCAGTTCAAGCGCCATTTTACTTCACCGGAAGTGAATCCCTTCGACATGTTCGAGTATGACTATCGCACTTCCGTGATCCGAAATCCTAGTGGAGAAATCGTCTTTGAGATGAACAATGTGGAGGTTCCCAGGCAATGGAGCCAGATTGCCACGGATATCATCGCCCAAAAATACTTTCGCAAAGCCGGCGTGCCTCAGCCGGATGGTAGCCTGGGAAGGGAGACTTCCACCAAGCAGGTTGCACATCGTATGGCCAACTGCTGGCGGGTATGGGGTGAGCGCTATGGATATTTTGCCAGTGCAGAGGACGCCCGGGTCTTTTATGACGAACTGGTTTATGCCATCCTGAACCAGGCTTGTGTGCCCAATTCTCCCCAATGGTTCAATACCGGCCTGTTTGAAAGCTATGGAATTAAAGGAAAACCGCAGGGGCATTATTATGTGGATGCCACGGATGGGGAACTGAAAAAATCCACTTCCGCATATGAGCGTCCCCAGCCACACGCCTGTTTCATCCTGAGTGTGGATGATGACCTGGTGAATGATGGCGGAATAATGGATCTTTGGGTCCGCGAAGCGCGGATTTTCAAGTATGGTTCCGGCGTGGGCACGAATTTCTCCAGCCTGCGGGGTGAAGGTGAAAAGCTGAGCGGTGGCGGAACTTCCGGTGGCCTGATGAGTTTCCTCAAAATCGGGGATCGTGCTGCAGGTGCCATCAAGAGCGGGGGCACCACCCGCCGTGCGGCCAAGATGGTCTGCCTGGACCTGGATCATCCGGAAATTGAGCAGTTTATAGACTGGAAAGTGGAGGAGGAAAAGAAAGTGGCTGCGCTGATTGCGGCCGGCTATCCGAGCGATTATGAGGGCGAGGCTTACCGCACGGTGAGTGGCCAGAATTCGAACAATTCCGTCCGGATCCCGAACAGCTTTTTTGAAAAACTCGATCAGGGAGAAGACTGGGAACTCAAGGCCCGTGTGGACGGCAGGGTCATGAAGAAAGTGCCCGCCAAAGCCCTCTGGGATAAAATTGCCTATGCCGCCTGGCGCTGCGCGGATCCAGGCACCCAGTATGATACCACCATCAATGAATGGCATACCTGTCCGCAGGGTGGCCCCATCCGGGCTTCCAATCCCTGCTCAGAGTATATGTTCCTGGATAACACAGCCTGTAACCTCGCGTCCGTTAACCTGCGCAAATTCTTCAACGAGGACAACAACAGCTTTGACGTGAAGGGATTCGAGTACACGGTCCGCCTCTGGACCGTGGTACTGGAGGTGTCCGTGCTCATGGCGCAGTTTCCCAGCAAGGAAGTGGCCCAACTCAGCTACGATTACCGGACCCTGGGCCTCGGATATGCCAACCTGGGATCCATGCTGATGGTCAGCGGCATACCTTACGACAGTGAGGAAGCCCGTGGCATCGCGGGCGCCATCACGGCCATCATGACCGGGGTATCTTACAGGACATCGGCCGAGCTGGCCCAGCACCTCGGACCTTTCCGGAAATACACGGAAAATGCGGAAGACATGCTCCGCGTCATGCGGAACCACCGCGCCGCGGCCTATGATGCAGAAGGCGCTTGCGTGGGTCTCAGCATCAAGCCGCAGGGCATCAAGGCAAAATACTGCCCGGATTATCTGCTGAGCGCAGCCTGCAAGGCATGGGATGATGCCGTGGAGATGGGTGAGAAATTCGGATATCGCAACGCGCAGACCACGGTCATTGCCCCTACAGGCACCATCGGCCTGGTCATGGATTGCGATACCACCGGTGTGGAGCCTGATTTTGCCCTGGTTAAGTTCAAGAAACTTTCCGGCGGCGGCTATTTCAAAATCATCAACCAGAGCGTACCGCAGGCACTCAAAAACCTGAAGTATTCTGATAAAGAAATTGAGGCGATCATCAAATATGCCGTTGGTTCCGCCAGTTTCACCGGAGCTCCCTTTATCAACCCGCAAACCCTGAGCGAAAAAGGATTCATTGCTGACGAGATCCGCAAACTTGATGAGGCAGTGCGTTCCGCCTTTGAAGTTGGGTTTGTCTTCAATGTCTACACCCTGGGTGAAGAGTGCCTGCAACGCCTGGGATTCAAGCCGGAACAGTATTTCAATTTCGATTTTAACCTCCTCGAAGCCCTCGGCTTTAAAGCCTCGGAGATTGATGCCGCCAACGACTTTGTATGCGGAACGATGACCATCGAGGGTGCTCCATACCTGAAGGAATCGGATTACCCGGTGTTCGACTGCGCCAACAAGTGCGGAAAGAAAGGACAGCGCTATATCCACTCCCATGGCCATATCCGGATGATGGCCGCTGCCCAGCCTTTCCTGAGTGGTGCCATTTCCAAGACCATCAACCTGCCCAACGAGGCAACGGTCTCCGAAATCGCGGATGCCTACCTGTTGAGCTGGGAACTGGGCCTGAAAGCCTGCGCGCTTTACCGGGATGGCTCAAAGCTCAGCCAGCCGCTCAGCAACAAGAGTGAGTCAAAGAAGTCGAACGAGGAAGTGGCTGAAGAATCCGCCAGCCAGACCGGAGAGAGCACCATGATTGATGTGGGTAAGTTGACCGTGGAAGAACTGCTGGAAGAACTGCAGAAGCGGATGCAGGCCTCGCCCGATACAAGGCTGAAACGCCAGCTATCCAAGATCGTGGAGCGCAAGACCCTGCCGGCCAAGCGCCGTGGGTTTACCCAGAAAGCCAAGATCAACGGTCAGGCCATATTCCTGCGCACCGGTGAATACGGCGATAGTACGCTGGGAGAGATCTTCATTGATCTCGCCAAGGAAGGATCCACCCTGCGTAGCCTGATGAACTGCTTCGCGATCTCGGTGTCCGTAGGCTTACAGTACGGTGTGCCCCTGGAGGAATTCGTGGAGAAATTTGTCTTCACGAAGTTCGAACCTGCCGGCATGGTGGATCATCCCAATATCAAGAGCACCACTTCCATCGTGGACTTTGTATTCCGCTGCCTGGCTTATGAATACCTGGGACGTACGGACCTGGTGCATGTACTGGACAGGCCCGAAGTGATGAATACCGGAACGGACGACTGGGACGATGTGCCCGGACTGGAGTATGAGAAGAAACCTGAGCTCAGCGATGTTCGGGTGATCGGTACCGTTGGTTCCAACAGTGGTGGCGCAGCCGCCAACCCCGCCAAAGCTCAGCGCACAGCCGGTGCTATGAAGGCCGAGAGCGCTACCCAGGAATACATGAAGAGCATGCAGAGTGACGCGCCGGCATGCAATACCTGCGGTCATATCACCGTGCGGAGCGGAACCTGTTACAAGTGCCTGAACTGTGGCAACAGCATGGGCTGCAGCTAGCGGACACCGTTAGCCTTTCATCGTCAATACGGATGGTTTTATATTGAAGGCCCCTCCCTCAGGAGGGGCTTTTCTTTGTCTATGCAGGCTTCCGTCATGTGTAATGCATTGGGTTGCAGGGGCTGGCGTAATGGCATGATTTTTTCCGCCATTTATCCAATTAAAATCATCCCGGTTCGTTTGTTATAAGGCTCGTTTTTAATCCGAAAACAAGGGTTTTATCAGACACTAACCCAAAACAATCATTATGAAGAAGTTACTCGCTTTCATCGTCCTGGTGATCCTGTTCGCTTCCTGCAGTCGCTCTGTCACCCCCTATGACGCCGCCAACAAACATTATAAGCGTTGTCATAATCTTCGCTAGTTATTAATTGGTTTTTTCGTTGGAGATTTGCAGGGAATGCATATCTCATGACACAATATTCCGATTCCGCTAGGGGGATGGTGATCGCCATCGCCCTTTGCCTTCTTATCCATCCCCTGCAGGCCCAGAAAAGCCCTCTGGTATCCGGTCCCATGATCGGCCAGGTTGAATATCGAACCGCCGCCATCTGGCTGGAGCCATCCCGGGATGCCACCTCGGCCAGTATTCGTTACTGGAGAAACGGCCAGGATAGGAGCCGGGGCATAAAACTCAGTTATAAAGAGCCACTGGGCAAGGCATTCAATCCCATCACCCTGCAGATCGGGGAGCTGGAACCGGGGACCGAATACCAGTATGAATTGGAAGTGGTCAGCCCTTCAGCCCGTACTACCCGCAGTGGCAGTTTCCGGACCAAAGAACTATGGCAGTGGCGTAGAGACCCGCCTGAGGTGCATTTCCTGGCGGGGAGTTGTAACTATGTCAATGAGCCGGGGTACGACCGGCCGGGAAAACCATATGGGGGCGACTCTTCGATCTTTCTGACCATGGCCCGGGAGAAATCGGATTTCATGCTCTGGCTGGGGGATAACTGGTATACCCGCGAAGTGGATTATTATTCGGAATGGGGGCTTTGGTACCGCGCTTCGCATGACCGCGCCGCGCCGGTGATGCAACCGCTGCTGAAAGCAATGCCGCAGTATGCCATCTGGGATGATCATGATTTCGGACCCAATGATATGGGCAAGGAGTACGTGTTGAAGCAGGCGTCCAGGGACGTTTTTTCCCGCTATTGGGCCAATCCTTCTTATGGAGAAGACGGTAAGGGGACCTACAGTAAAATCACCTACTCAGACGTGGACATCTTCCTGATGGACGATCGGACATGGAGGAGCACCGATGACCTGGAGGACAGCGTCAACGGGCAGCCCAACCCCATCAAGAAAATGTATGGAGATCAGCAGATGGATTGGCTTAAGAACGGCCTTGCGGCCAGTCGGGCTGCATTCAAGATCATTGCCACGGGCAGCCAGGTTCTGAACCCTGTGTCTCCATTTGATTGCTTCCGGAAATTTCCCACTGAATACCATGCGCTGATGAGATTTCTGAAAGAGGAAAGGATTTCAGGTGTGCTCTTCCTGACCGGGGACCGGCACCACAGTGAAGTGATCCGGACGGAGGGATGGACGGACTATCCGCTCTATGACATCACCTCATCGCCCCTCACCTCTGGCACGCATGTATTTGGACCCGCTGAAAAAAACAATCCCGGTAGAGTGTATGGGCTGGATCAGAAGCAAAATTATGCAATGATTTCCATCACGGGCAAACCCGCTGCCCGGGTGCTGAGCGTGACTTTTAAAGGCATTCAGGGAGAGGCGCTGGGACAGTGGTCTGTGCGTGCCGAGGAGCTGAAGGCCAAGTGAGTACCTTTCCTTAATTTCATCGCATGCAAATAGACGTTTCGTACAAAAAACCGCAGGTATTGCAGGCATTGCGCTACCATTTCATCAGCAGGCCGGAAATCAAAATAATGATGATCCTGGTGAATGTTTTTGCATTGCTGGCCGCCGGTCTCTTTGCGTTCAAACTGATCACACCCCTGCCATTCCTGATGAGTTCCGTGCTCTGGATCAGCATGATGGTGGCTTTCTGGCTCTGGCTACCGGCCCTGATTTATCGCAAGAGCAAAACCTTCCGGGACCATTTCCAGGTCTTCATAGAAGAGAATCACCTGCTGATTGATACGGATAAAGGACGAAAGAGCTGGGCCTGGAGGGAATTCAGGAGTTTTTTTGAGACACCCGGGTTTTTTCACCTGTATTTCGACAGCCGTAGTTTTTTTCTAATACCCAAAGACGCTTTTTCTGACACTGATGAGATCCATGCGGCCAGGCAGATCATTAAGAAGGGAGTGGGTAACCGAAAAAGCTGACTCAAATGAGTTTTTTCTTCATGTTGTAATGAGGGATGGTCACTTCTTCAAATTCGGCTCCATCTACCCGGTAGCCGAGTTTCTCATAAAATCCGGTGGCAGTTTTCCGGGCATGCATGGACATGGTCTTATAGCCACGGTCTCGCGCCACGTTCTCTGCAAAATTCATCATGGTGGCACCAATACCCTTGCCCTGCTGGCTGTTCTGGACGGCCATCTGGCGGAGTTTGCAGGTTTGGGGGTCAATCCGGGTCAAAAGGCAGCAGGCAAGAATCCGGTCTTCATCGAACGCCCCAATCAGGATATCCTCTTTTTCCCTGTCCAGCTCTTCTTCGGAGAAATTAAGGCCCAGGGGTTTGCGGAGGATTTCATACCGCAGGTCAATCATTTGCCTGTATTCCCTGGAACCATGATCTATGATCTTCAAAGCCATAATCACAAGATATAGATATTTATTTATTTAGGTCTCGCCTGCCCGTGTCCGGGAAAAATTGTTTTTGTCCCAAAAAGGCTATTTTTGCACCCAGTATTCACCAAACTTTAAAACAATGTCAGACATTTCAACAAGGGTAAAAAAGATCATCGTTGACAAATTGGGCGTAGATGAAGCCGAAGTAACCCCGGAAGCTTCTTTTACCAATGACCTCGGCGCTGATTCCCTGGATACAGTGGAGCTGATCATGGAATTTGAGAAAGAGTTCAACATTTCGATCCCCGACGAGCAGGCTGAAACCATTACAACGGTTGGCCAGGCAGTAACCTACCTGGAAGAACACGCAAAATAAGATCGTGTCCCGCAAGGGATTCCTTACATTATTATATGTCCTTGAAAAGAGTTGTAGTCACCGGAATCGGCGCCATCACGCCTTTGGGCAATACTGCGCGTGACTATTGGCATGGGCTGACCAATGGCGTATCGGGCGCCGATTTCATCACTCTTTTTGATGCTTCCAAATTCAAGACAAGGTTTGCCTGCGAGGTCAAGGGATTTGATCCGGTGGCCTACCTGGACCGGAAAGAAGCCCGGAAAATCGACCGCTTCACCCAGCTTGCCCTGGTATCAAGTGACGAAGCCGTGCGCGATGCCGGCATCTCCAAGGATAATGTCAATCCGGATCGCATCGGGGTAATTTTTTCCAGTGGCATCGGCGGACTTCTGACCTTCCAGGAAGAAGTGGCTGCCTATGCGAAAGGAGACGGCACGCCTCGCTTCAATCCTTTTTTCATTCCCAAGATGATCCTGGATATTGCGGCAGGCCAGATCTCCATGCGCCATGGATTCCGCGGACCAAATTTTGCGGTGGTCAGCGCCTGCGCTTCTTCCACCCAGGCCATCATCGAATCCACCAATAATATCCGTCTGGGAAAGGCGGATATCATCGTGGCCGGCGGCAGCGAGGCGGTGATTGCGGACGCAGGAGTGGCAGGTTTCAATGCCATGAAGGCACTGAGTGAACGCAACGATGATCCCAAGACAGCTTCCCGTCCGTTCGACAAGGACCGCGATGGATTTGTCATGGGCGAGGGCAGCGGCGCACTGATCCTCGAAGAACTGGAACACGCCAAAGCTCGCGGCGCGAAAATTTATTGTGAGATCGCCGGTGGCGGTGCAACGGCGGACGCACACCATATCACCGCCCCGCACCCGGAGGGACTCGGCGCTCTGAACGTCATGAGGGCAGCTCTGCAGGATGCGGGGATGCAACCGGATGAAATCGACTATATCAATGTCCATGGCACATCAACGCCGCTTGGAGACATTGCTGAAACCAAGGCTATCCTGGGTGTGTTTGGAGAACACGCATATAATCTCAACATCGGTTCCACCAAATCGATGACCGGCCATCTGCTGGGCGCGGCGGGTGTGATTGAGGCGATTGCATGCATTTACTCGGTCATCCATGACCTCGTGCCGCCTACCATCAACCATTTCACGGACGATCCTGAACTGGACCCCAAGCTGAATTTCACCTTTCACAAAGCCCAGGCCAGGACCGTTCGCGCGGCACTGAGCAATACTTTTGGCTTCGGCGGACATAATGCTTCCGTCATTGTCAAAAAATACGCCTGAACCCGATCCGGACAGGCCCGTGGTCCGCAATGATTATCTTTACGGCAACCATCCATCCTGACCAATACACATGGTTCGTTACTGGCTCACATATTTACTGCAACCGAAGGAAAACAGGCCCTATCTCCGGCAACTCTGCAACGTGCTGGGGTTTACGCCAGGAAACCTGAGCCTGTATAAAACAGCCCTCAGCCATCGGTCGGTCAAGGAAGGGGCTGATGAGAACAATGAGCGACTGGAATACCTGGGCGATGCCGTTTTAAGCGGGGTGGTGGCCGATTATCTTTTTAAAAGATATCCATACAAGGGCGAAGGCTTCCTGACGGAGATGCGCAGTAAGATGGTCAACCGCCAGACCCTGAATGAGATTGCCATCCGGATGGGCCTGAAGAAAATCACGCACTACAACAAGAGCGATAATTCCCTTAAGATCAGCCAGATTTTTGGGAATACACTCGAAGCACTGGTGGGGGCCATTTACCTTGATAAAGGATATGATCAAACCAGGCGCTGGGTCTTTCGGCGCATCGTCATTCCCCATATGTTCATGGAGGACCTGGAAAACCTCGAGATCAACCATAAGAACAAGCTCTATGGCTGGGCCAACAAAAACGGGAAAAACCTTGAGTTTGAAACCCTTGATGAGAAAATGGAGAAAGGCAGGCGCCTTTTTCGGGTAGGTGCGGTGGTAGACGGGGAACTGATTGCAGAGGGCAAAGCTTTCAATAAGAAAGACGCCAGCCAGATCGCTGCACAGCTTGCAGTGGAGAAGCTGGGTATCAGTTCCGTGTAAAAGCCCCGAAATTTTTCCGGGACCTCTGTTTGGACTTGCGCCTTTTTATCGCTTTATTTGTCTTCCTATCTTAAGAATCACCTCCCACACTCACCTCCTCTCAAACTGCCCAATTCCCTAAGGGGAACGGTAAAATCACTTCATTTCCTGTCCAAGGATCCTGTTTAACAACTGCTTCACCTAAATGAAATCGGGTTATGAAAAGCGTTGTAGCGGTCCTTTTAAGCTTCTGTCTTGCCCTGTCTGTCCATGCGCAGCAAACGATTACCAGCAGGGGCACCGGAGAATGGAACTTGCCTTCCACCTGGGACAAAAACAGGGTTCCGGCGGATAATGACATCGTGGTGGTCCAGTCCGGTCATGAAGTGCAGGTCTCCAAAAACATTAGCCTGCGCAACCTAACCCTGCGCGTCATTGGTGTATTGAGGCCAGGTGTAGGCGTGACCATGAACTTCAATGCCAGCTCCGTCATCAATGTGATTTCGGGCGGCAGGATAGAGTCCGCCCAGGCCAATGCCGGAACCGCCATCTTCATCGGCACGGATGCCAAATACAGGGGTAATAAAGTTTTCAATCAGAACTGGGGTGCAGGTACGCTTTTAGGACTTGCCTATGCCACCTCTTCCACGGGAAATATTGATCAGTCGGGCGCCGGCTTCTTCCTGGGCAATCCGCCCGCTACCTGGCAGGAACTGCGTGTGTTTGTGACTCCTGAAGAACAGGTGCAGTTGATCTGGGTGACCAGTCATGAAACCTCGGCGCGTAGTTTCCGGATTCAACGCAGCCAGAATGCGCAGAGCTGGCAGGAAATTGGCGTCATAGAATCCACTGGCAACATGAGTGCCCAGAATATTTACAGCTTTGTTGACAATGCGCCGGGTTCCGGAACATTTTTTTACCGGTTGCTGGAATATACGCCGGATGGACTCTATAAAGTCTCCGCCGTTCGTTCTGCCCGGATTCAGCAAGGCAGTTTTACGCAGAAAATTTTTCCCAACCCATCCAGACATTCAGCACAGATGCTATTCCCCGCACTGACTTCCACGGCCGTGTTGCAGGTATTCAATATGGAGGGCAGGCTGGTGCTCAACAGGATCCTGCAAAAGGGAGCCGTGGGCACCCAACTGGATCTTTCCGCCTGGCCAGCCGGTACCTATATCATCCAGGTCAGTTTGGAAGAGGGTGCGCTTAGCCAACAGAAGCTGGTAAAATATTGACCAACCTGGAAACCAGTCCCTTCCTGGCCTCGGCCAGGGGGGACTTTTAATGGTTGGACCTATTTGGCGGGATTTTTTCAGCAGCAGGCAGCCTGTTCAGGGTTTTTCCTGGCAGAGTTCCACCAGCACGCCAGCCGTATGCTTGGGGTGCAGGAAACAGACAAGTTTATTATCCGCTCCCTGTTTGGGAACGGGATTGAGCAGTATGAAACCCTGTTGAGTCAGTCGGCTCATCTCCGCCTCAATGTCCGTGACATCAAACGCAATATGGTGCAGGCCGGCGCCTTTCTTTTCTATGAACCTGGCAATTACACCATCCGGGTCCGTGCTTTCCAGCAGTTCAATTTTGTTATTCCCCTGCATGAAAAAAGCCGTATTCACTTTCTCGGAACTCACTTCCTCGGTCTTGTAACAGGGCGTATCCAGCAGTTTTTCAAAAAGCGGTATGGCCTCTTTCAAAGAGCCTACCGCAATGCCGATATGTTCTATTTTGTTCATGTGCTAAAGGTAAAAGGAATTGGCGGTCCGGAAACTGACCCTGCTCAGTGAAAGGATTGACGTACTTTAGTAGTATGCCTGCGCACCTCATCTACCTGGACTATCATGCCACCACACCCTGTGACCCGCTGGTGATCCAGGAAATGCTTCCCTGGTTTGGCACCCGGTTTGGGAACGCATCCAGCAGGCAACACCGATTTGGCTGGGAGGCTTCCGAAGCCGTCCAGTTGGCCAGGGAACAGACCGCCGCCCTCATTGGCGCAGACCCGGAGGAAATCGTGTTTACCTCGGGAGCTACGGAAAGCCTGAACCTGGCCATTAAGGGAACGGCCGAAGCCCTCTCACACAGGGGAAAACACATTGTCACCGTGGCCACTGAACACTCCGCAGTCCTGGACAGTTGCAGGCACCTGGAGCGATTGGGATATGAACTGACCTATCTGCCCGTGAATGGAGAGGGGCTGATTGATCCGGAACGACTGAAGCGTGCCTTGCGGAGCGATACCATCCTGGTGTCCATCATGTGGGCCAACAATGAAACCGGCGTGACACAGGACATGCAGGCATTGAGTTCGGTTATTCGTGAACGTAATATCTGGTTTCTGACAGACGCTACACAGGCTGTGGGCAAGATACCTGTGGACCTGAACCTGGTGGACATGATGGCTTTTTCCGCCCACAAGTTTTACGGACCCAAGGGGACCGGTGCGCTTTATGTCCGCAGGCGGAGCCCCCGCGTGCGCATCATGCCTCAGCTGGATGGAGGGGGGCATGAAAAGGGTATCCGCAGCGGGACCCTGAATGTGCCGGGCATCGTAGGCATGGGAAAGGCGGCAGAGCTGGCCGTGCATCAAATGGATGCGGATATGTCCCGCATTGCCCGGTATAAAGCAGGGTTCGAAGCTACTATGGGGAAACTGCCTGAAGTGTATATCAATGGGGCAAATGCTCCACGGCTGCCCACCGTGACCAATCTTTCTTTTCCTTTTATGGAAGGATCCGCTCTCCTGGCGGCCGCCACCCGCTCCTTGGCCATTTCCACCGGATCCGCCTGTGCTTCCAGTTCTCTTGAACCCTCCCATGTGCTGACCGGAATGGGTATTGGCAGGGAACTGGCATTCAGCAGCCTGCGGGTTAGTTTTGGCCGACCAACCACCCTTTCTGAATGCGAGGAGGCCGCCTCCATATTGGCTCAAGTTCTGACCCAGACCCGGGACGAGAGCCCCATTTGGCAGATGCATCGTGAAGGAAACCTGGAAGATCTGCAGGACTGGAAGCACCCCCTTCAGCAATCCTGAGCGCCGGGGTTTATCACTGCTGGTTTTGAATTTGCTGACGCCCAGCCCTGGCTATATGAATATGCAGGTGCAGTCTGTACCTTTGCAGAAGAACCGATCGAACCAGCGGGCCAACCGCTTGTTTACGATCAGGAATAAAACTTTCTGGACAATGCAAATGGAAGGTGGGATATATATCAGTGACCAGGCGAAGAACCGGGTGCAAACCCTGCTCCAACAGGACGGCAGGGGAGACGATTATTTCGTGCGCGTAAGCGTGGTAAGCGGAGGCTGTTCGGGGCTCAGCTATAAGATGGATTTCGATAACCAGCAAAAGCCCACAGACCAGGTGTTCACGGATAAGGGAATGAAGATCGTGACGGATTTCAAAAGTGTGCTTTATCTCTTCAATACCATGCTGGACTATTCAGACGGCCTGCATGGAAAGGGGTTTCATTTCATCAACCCCAATGCCAGCAGGACCTGTGCCTGTGGTGAGAGTTTTTCCGTATAATCCTTAACTGAGCCTTTTGGCCGGCTTCACAGGTGGAGCCGGTGGTGGTGGAGGAGTTGGTGGTGCAGGCGGGTCCGGAAAATCCGCTCCCGAGGGTTTTGCCGGAGGAGCAGGTGGATTGGGCAATGCCTCATGGCCTTTTTTAGATGGTGGCAGCGGTGGCTTGGGAGGCAGGGGTGGAAGTGGCGCTTCTTTTGAAGCTTTGTTCAGAGACTGTTTTTCCATTTGCGCGTCCTGTTTGTCCTGGGTCATCGCAGCCAGTGTGCTCGTTACGAAGGTGGCTACAAGAATCGTTTTTTTCATGCCCTTTTTTTCATAAGACATTTCGATCCGGGGATTCCATAAAAAAATCCCCTGAATATTCAGGGGATCATGATTGCAGTTGGTATTGGTTACCTCATCAGTACTTGACAAATGGAATGACTTCAACTCCAGCCGGTTGCAGAACCCAAAGGAAGTAATGGCCCGCCGGCAGGTTCAGGATGTTTTCTTGATGGATTTCTCCCTCCAGTTCCAGTGCACGCACCCTTTTCCCATTAGCTTGGACAATCAGGGCGCTTGTTCCGCTGCGTAGCCCGGGGAAAACCAGCGTAATTTTTTCCGAGGCCGGGTTGGGAAACAAACGGATGCCCTGCCATGAAGGTCGCTCAACTGGCAGGACCCTGGAGAAGTAAGAGACACCGTCTGCTGAGATGGCCCTTGCCCGGTAGAAGCGGGTAAGCGCCCCTTGTGCAGAATCCACCCAGGTATAGGGCATCTGGTAGGCAGGTCCATAAACCGGTTGGCCAATGGCAAAAAACTGCCCATTGTTCCCCTGCTTTTCCAACACCAATTCCTTCAAAATCCCGGTTCCTTCTGCTATGGCCTCCAGTTCAAGTCCCGCCTTCTCCCAACTTGCGGAAAGATGCAGCTGCCGGAAGGGCAGGGCATTGGCTGGCGTTGCGGATGCCAGTGTATACGCACTGAAAAAGTTGGAAGGCGTGTTGCTGGTAATCCATCCAAATCCAGCGGATGGCCTGACAGCCGGATTGCTTCCAAGCTCCTCCCAGCGCAGGCCAAGCCCCCGGTCCTCCCACTGCGCAATGCGGAGGCTGTTTATGTCCGGGGCACCGCTTCCCACGCCACTCGATGGCCGCCAGCTCAGCGCAATGGAGGCTTCCGCACCGCTTTGTGGCAACAGGATGGTCCAATGTTCCATCCGGCTGATATGGTCCAGGGGTGGCTTTGCGATGGGGGTGGAAGCGGGATGGGGCGATGGCTCATAGGCTGCCCGGAATGCGGCCGGTCCTTCATTTGTACGGATGATTTTGACAGGCGCAAAAACGCCCGCTTTTCCAATGGGAAGGACCATAGAATCCATTCCGGCGCTTTCCCAGGTTAGCTCACCTTCCACATAGCTGCCCTGCCATCCCTGGTTCGGTTGCCCGTAATCGTTAGGCGCACTCAGGATGGAGATCGCACCCATGCGCAGCGGGGCATTGTTGCCGGGAAGCAGTTTGCCAGAAAGCAGGTGCAGGACGCCTGTAATTTTCAGCGACTGGTCCAGGTATAGGTTCCCCGATGTTTTCCGGATACCCAGGCCATGGATCTCCGGAGGCAGGCCATCTCCGGTGTGTTGCGGGCCATCGCCCTCAAAAAAATAAAGCGCCCCAGCGCCATAGCTCCTGGCGGCGGTCTGAATATTGCCTGCTGCATCGCTGTTCGTAATGCCGTCCGGATGGCCGATGCCCAAGGTGGCCTGCTGGTCCAGCACGAAGGATCCGGCGCCGAGAATCTTATGGGTGCCCAGCTTGAGCAGGGCATCCGTGTGGACCATCAGCTGGTGGCTGGATAAGGGCAGTTCCAGGTCTCTTTCCAGTTGATAGGAAGATCCCGAGAAAAACTCGAGGTTCCTAAACTGGGTGTTCATGCGGATCACGCCGGATCCGGAGACTTTTTTCTCTTTGCCGGTAAAGAACACACTGCGTCCTGTTGTTCCGCTGGTGGCCGGATGCAATTGAAAGGTACCATCCACATGCAGGTTGCCCTGCAGAAGGATGTTGGCGGAAAGGGTGGAAGTGAGGGAGGCCCCTGGATGGATCATCAGGTTGCCTCGCACCTGCAGGATGGAACTGCCGCTGCCGCTGTAGCTTTTAATCCCTCCTGCCGCTGCAGCCTTGAATTCAAGGCTTCCAAATACATTGCCGGTCAGGGATACGGTGTAACCGGCTGTACCCGGCACGTCGAACTCAAAGACGCCTTCCTCGGTGCCGGATGATACGGAAAGCTTGTCGATCAGCGATGCGTTGCCCCTGTTTGTTTGATGAATATATCGCGCTCCATTGCCCAGGCGCATTTGACCGGACAGCTGGATAGGCTCACCGGAACCAGCACCCGAAGCATTCCGAAAGACAGCCCCGGCAAAAAGCTGCAGGGATTCTCCCGGCCCGGTAACGGATAATGCCGGCACTGCGATGTTTTCACCGGGCAGGTCCAGGACAATCATATGGTTCGGGGAGGGCATGACCACCAGTTCCGCCAGGAAAACGGATCCCGTGCCGGTGGGTAACGTTACCGTATAGTCGTTTTCCACGACGCTGTTGTCCAGCAAAACGCTTGCCCCGGCTTCCGGGACGCCATCTGGCAGCCAGTTTGATGCCGAAGTCCATTTTCCATCGCCCCCTTCCCCGTCCCATCTCCATTGGGCTTTCAGCAATAAATTTCCAGCCAGGAAGAAAAACAGGAGGAGCATACTCCGCACAGGGAGCCGCTTCATGATGTGCCGCATGAATAGAATGCTTTGATGATTGAATGCGCCGCGTTGGCAGCGGGTCAATTTAAGGCGGGCAAAAAGCTGATATCAAGTACTTTACACCGATATTTGCCGTTATTTTCACGGGTTACGTGATTTTTGCCCATCAATCCTTCCTATGTGGTCAATTTGTAAGAAAGAGTTGAAGCAGTTTTTCAGCAGCCTGACCGGTTACCTGGCGCTGGCAGTATTCCTTCTGCTCAATGGCCTTTTTCTCTTTGTGTTTCCGGAGTCCAACCTTTTTGATTTTGGATACGCCACGCTCGATAAGTTTTTTGAACTGGCACCCTGGATCCTGCTCTTGCTGATCCCGGCCATCACCATGCGGAGTTTCGCGGATGAGTTTAAAGGCGGCACCTACGAAATCCTGCAAACCAGGCCCCTGACCCGGACAGACCTCATTGTGGGCAAGTACCTGGCCTCACTGATTATTGTGGTGATTGCCATCCTGCCCACCCTGGTGTATGTGTACACGATCAGCCTGTTGTCAACGGGAGGCATTGATACGGGCGGCATCGCGGGTGCCTATATTGGCCTTTTTCTGCTGGCCGCCGTTTTTACGGCCATCGGCATCTGTTGCAGCAGCCTGACGAGTAATGCGGTGGTAGCTTTTTTGCTCAGCGCCTTTGCCTGTTTCCTGGTGTTTTCAGCTTTTGGCGCCATCAGCGGAATGCCGGTCTTTGAAAAAGGCTCGGGATATTTTATAGAACTGCTGGGGATCGACGCACATTACAAAAGCATCAGCAGGGGTGTGGTGGACAGCAGGGACCTGCTTTATTTCGCTTCCGTCATTTTCTTTTTCCTATTCCTCACTGCCCGTAACCTGGTGAAACGCTGATCTATGATAAAAAGACTGCTGCAGCATACGTATGGTTGGCTGGTTTTGCTGGGCCTGCTGGTTGCCCTGAATGTCCTCCTTTACCGCGTTCATTTCCGGGCAGACCTGACCTCGGAGAAACGATATACGCTTTCCCAACCCACCCGCCAGATGTTGAACCAGTTGCAGGACAAAGTGGATGTGACGGTTTTCATGGAAGGGGATATGCCTGCCGGATTCCGGAAACTTGCCACCAGCACGGAGGATATGCTTTCTGCTTTCAAAAGCACATCGCCCAATAACCTCAGCTACCGTTTTACGCGCCCGGGTGCCGATATGGATGATACTGCACGCGTGATGCTCTTTGATTCCCTGAGGAGAATGGGCATCAACCCCACTAACGTTAAAGCACAGGCGAAGGAAGGAGAGGGGATGGAGGAGCGATTGGTTTTCCCGGGTGCCATCCTGTCTTACAAGGACAGGGTCCTGGGCGTGGATTTTTTGCAGGGGCAAAGCAGCCTGGACGGGATTCAGAGCCTCAACAACGCCGAAGCGCTGCTGGAATATAAGCTGGCCGATGCCATCCGAAGGATCACGCAGGATACGATACCCCTGATCGGCTACCTGGCCGGCAATGGCGAGCCGATGGACTATAGTGTTTATGACCTGATTGAAAATACCCTCCGGCCCAACTATGCTTTCCGGATCATTCCGGTGGACAGTGTGGCTTCGATTCCCCCGGTGTTCAGGGCGCTCTTCATCGTCAAACCGAAGCAGCCTTTCTCTGAGCAGCAGAAACTGAAAATCGACCAGTACGTGATGCACGGCGGGCAGGTGATCTGGATGCTGGACAATCTTTATGCCAGCCTGGACAGCCTGCAGCGGAGTGAGGGGCAGTTCATTGCTTTTGACATGGGCCTGAACCTGGAAGACCAGCTTTTCAAATATGGCGTGCGCGTGAACCGGGACCTGGTGCAGGATTTGCAGAGCGATCGGATTCCGTCTGTGGTAGGCAATATGGGCGATAAACCGCAGATCCAGGTACTGCCCTGGCCTTATTTCCCCCTGCTGCGCAATACCACCAACCATCCCATAGCCAAAAACCTGGATTACGTGGTATCTCAGTTTCCGCAATCGCTGGATACGATCAAGCTGGCCGGCATCCGTAAAACCGTTTTGCTGTCCACTTCCAAAGAGGCCCGCAGCCTGCAGACACCCGCGCGTGTGGAATGGGCAAGCATCCGCAATGAAGAAGACCTGAAGTCCTTTAACAAGTCTGACATACCGGTAGCCGTTTTGCTCGAGGGAAGTTTCCCCTCCCTGTATGCAAACCGCCTGTCCCTGGCGGCTTCGGATAGCTTCAGACGGCAGAGCGGCCAGGACCTCCTGGCTTCCAGCCCTGCAGGCAATAAGATGGTGGTGATCGCGGACGGGGATATCGTACTCAATGCCGTCAGCCAGGAGGAAGGTCCACTGCCGATGGGCATGAACGCTTACACCAAGCAACAATATGCCAACCGGGAATTCATTTTGAATACCCTTGAATACCTGGTGGACCAGTCGGGTATTTTGGAAACGAGGGGCAAAGATTATACCCTGAGGTTGTTGGATCAGAAGAAGGTGGAAAATGAAAAAGGCTTCTGGCAGATCCTGAACATCGTAGTGCCGATATTGTTGATGATCTTCGCCGTAGCCCTTTACCAGTTTTTCCGGAAGAAAAAATACGCGCGGACCGCATAAGCCGTTCCTGCGCAGCTTTGTATCTTTACGGATTCGCCGCATCTCTTGAAGGTGCATGGCTTTAAACAATCCCCGATGACAGTAGACCAGATTACTTATCTGACCTTTGGACTTATCCTGGTATTTGCCCTGGTATTTGACCTCGGTCTGCTCAGCAAAAAAAATACGAAGATCAGCACCCGCAAAGCCCTGTACCAAACCCTGTTCTGGGTTTTTCTGTCCATCGCTTTCTGCCTGTTTCTCTGGTTTGAAAAAGGGCCCATTGTAGCCACCAAGTACTTTACGGCTTACCTGATGGAATGGTCGCTCAGCGTGGATAATATTTTCGTCTTCATCCTCATCTTCACTTATTTCAAGGTTGAAGAAAATGATACGGCCCGGGCCCTGCTCATTGGCATCATGCTGGCGGTGGTGTTCCGGATCGTGTTCATTGCGGTAGGCATCGGGATCATTGAGCGGTTTCATTGGGTGATTTATATCCTGGGTGCCTTCCTGGTTTACACAGGATATAAACTGTTTTTCAAAAAAGACGAGGCTGAGTTTGATCCGGGCAACAGCAGGATTTACCGGTTCATGAAAAAATGGCTGAGGCTTTCCGAGGTGGAACCCCACGGCCGTTATTTTGTGGATCATCATGGGAAGACCTTTGTAACCACCCTTGCGGTGGTGGTGGTGATGCTGGCTGCCGTGGACATCGCCTTCGCGCTGGACTCCATTCCTACGGTGGTTTCCCTGGTGCGCGACAATGCCCGCATCCCTTTCACGGCGGACGATAAGTTGGTGATCTATTCCTCCAATATCTTCGCGATCCTCGGCCTGCGGTCCCTGTTTTTTCTGTTGCGGAATGCCGTGCACAAATTCGACTTCCTGCAACAGGGAATCGCCATCGTCCTCGTGTTCATTGGGGTGAAAATGCTGCTGGAAATATTTCATATCCGCATCTCGATATTCATTTCGCTGGCAGTGATTGTGGTATGCCTGGTTGCTTCTGTTCTGTATTCCCAGCATCACCAACGGCAACAGGCCATTAAAAAAGCGCTCTCGGAATCCTGAACCCATGGCCGGCTATACGATTGATACCCTGGCGCAGTGGACGCATGCTGAAATCGTCCGGGGCGGAGTATGGCCGGATATCGATCACCTGCTGACTGACAGCAGAAAGCTCGCATACCCCGGGCAGACCGCATTCTTCGCACTTAGGTCGGAACGTAGGGATGGGCATGCATTTATCCCGGATCTGTACCGGGCCGGTGTGCGCTGTTTTTGGGTGGATCGGGAAGTTGGTTTTTCACGCTTTCCTGAAGCAACTTTCCTGCTGGTGCCAGACGCCCTGCTGGCTTTACAACAGGTGGCTGCTGCGCACCGGAAGCGATTTCAGTTTCCCGTTGTAGGGATCACAGGCAGTAATGGCAAGACCATCGTGAAGGAATGGGCCAATTTGTTGCTGTCTCCGGATTTCCGCATTGTCCGCAGCCCTCGGAGTTACAATTCACAGATCGGCGTACCGCTGAGCGTATGGCAGATGCAGGCTACGGATGAACTGGCCCTGATCGAGGCGGGAATTTCCCAATCGGGCGAAATGGAGAAACTGGAAGCCATCATCTGCCCGGAGATCGGCATTTTTACGCATATCGGCGAAGCCCATGCGGAAGGATTTGCAACCCTGGAGGAGAAAGTCCGCGAAAAACTGGTCCTTTTCCGCGGGGCAAAGATCCTGATCTATTGCCGGGATCATGGTCCCGTACATGAGGCCATCCAGGCGAATCCGGTTCCCGGCAGGCAGTTGTTGTCCTGGGGCGGGGAGAGTGGCGCGGAAATTGAGGTCCGGGTGGAGACTGGAGCGCATTCTTCGGTTATATATTGCCGTTACCACGCGCAGGCGTTTGATTTTTCGATTCCATTCACGGACCAGGCTTCCGTGGAAAACGCCCTGCACTGCGCTGCCCTGATGCTTCATCTGGGCATCGCACCCGCACGAATCCGGGAGCGGATGGCGCATTTGCACGCAGTGGCCATGCGGATGGAATTGAAAGAGGGGGCTAATCACACACTGATCATCAACGATAGCTACAGTGCAGACCGGGATTCACTGATGCTGGCCCTGGACGTACTTGCTCAGCAAAAGCAGCACGAGCGGAAAACGGTCATCCTGTCCGATATTTTTCAGTCGGGCCTGTCCCCGGAACAACTCTATCAATCCATCACTCAGGCCCTGAAAGCCCGTGGTATTCATAAGATCATCGGCATCGGCCCGGCTATTTCCGCCCAGTGCGGGCAGTTTACGGAAGCCGGCCTTGAGGCGCTTTGCTTTCCGGCCACGGATAGTTTCCTGGACCAGTACCATCCTTCCTGGTTCAGGGACGAGAGCATCCTGTTGAAAGGGGCGAGGTCCTTTGCTTTTGAACGGATCATGCGGGTGATGGAAAGAAAACTGCACCAGACCGTTTTGGAGATCAGCCTTCCTGCGGTGGCTTTCAACCTGCGTCAGTACCGGCGGCAACTGCAGCCAGGGACCCGGATCATGGCCATGGTCAAGGCCTTTTCTTATGGCGCGGGAGCCTATGAGATTGCGAACCTGCTGCAGTTTCACAAGGCCGACTGGCTGGCGGTGGCCTATGCGGACGAGGGGGTGGAATTGCGTCAATCGGGTATTCGGCTACCCGTTATGGTGATGAACCCGGAAGAGGCGGGATACTCCCTGCTGGTCAGCCACGATTTGCAACCGGAACTCTTCAGCCTGGAAATGACCCGGAGCCTGGCCGCTTTCCTGGAATCCGAAGGCCTGCGGGATTTTCCCGTACATGTGAAACTGGATACGGGCATGCACCGACTGGGCTTCAGCCCGGAAGAAATCCCGGAACTGGTGGATTTAATCCGGACATCCGGCCTGTTCAGGATACAGACGGTTTTCAGTCATCTCGTTGCCAGCGAGGACCCTGCACAGGACGCATTCACCCGCACCCAGGCGGACATTTTTGTGCGAGCTTGTGCGGTACTGGACCAGGGCATCGGCTACCGGCCGTTGCGGCACCTGGCCAATACTGCGGCCATCCGCAGGCATCCTGACCTGCAGATGGACATGGTGAGGTTGGGTATTGGGCTCTATGGCATTGATCCCGGGTTTACAGGCAAGGATGCCCTCCAGGAAGTTTCCACGCTCCGGACAACCATCGCGCAGGTGCGCGAACTGCCCGCGGGGCAGACGGTAGGGTATAACCGAAAAGGAGTGCTGCACAGGGATTCGCGCATCGCAACCATCCGCATCGGGTATGCGGACGGATATCCGCGCAGCCTGGGCAATGGTCATGGCGCCGTCCTGATCAGGGGACAGCGGTTTCCCACCATTGGACATATATGCATGGATATGACCATGGTGGACATCACCGGCCACCCGGAGATGCAGGCGGGGGAGGATGTGGTGGTTTTTGGAGCGGGACTCTCCGTGGCGGAACTGGCACAGCAGGCAGACACCATACCCTATGAGATTCTGACCGGGATCTCCCAACGGGTGCAGCGGGTCTATTTTGAAGAATAGGGCCGGGTTCCGGGCTTCCCGGCTCGCCGGATTTGATTATATTTGCTGCCTAAATCGCCTCAGTGAAGCTCAAGCACGTCTTCATCATCACATTCCTGATCCTCCTGGCAGACCAGGCCCTGAAAATCTTTATCAAGACCCATTATTACCTGGGTCAGGAGCATGAGGTGATTTCAGGTATTCCCTGGTTTCGCATGCATTTCATTGAAAATGAGGGCATGGCTTATGGTTGGAAGCTTGGGGGTGAATGGGGAAAAATGGCGCTGACCCTTTTCAGGCTCGTGGCGGTTGTATTTGGCACATTTTATCTGGCGCATATTGTTCGAAAGAAATACCACCCGGGGTTCATCATTTGCGCCTCCCTGATCTATGCGGGCGCCATCGGAAACCTGATCGACAGCCTGTTCTACGGCCTCGTGTTTGAGAACAGCGACCCCTATGTCCAGAACATAGCAAAATCCACCATGATGCCCGGATTTACGGGCGGCTATGCGGGCTTTTTGCACGGAAAAGTGGTGGACATGCTTTATTTCCCCATCATCACGGACGCCCATTTTCCCAAATGGTTCCCATTATGGGGAGGCGAGAGTTTTGAATTTTTCAGACCTGTGTTCAACATTGCCGATGCTTCCATTTCCCTGGGGGTCCTTTTTATCCTGCTTTTCCAGAAAAGATTTTTTAATTCCGAAGAACCGGGATATAATCCAACGGTGGAAACCAGTTCAACGGTGAACGACGAGGTTCAGATTTCCTGAACAGTACATCTTTGCATAACATGAAAAATATCCTGTTGGCTTTGCTGGTAATGGGTACGATGATATCCTGTTCCAAGGAGCTCAGTGAAGAGAATGGCGGTGGTAGCCAGAATCCGCCTGTTGGAAACAATTGCACGCTTAACAAGATCACAGACATCGACTCAGTCAGTAAGGAAGGGCTGTATTCTATGTTTACCCAGTTCAATGCCAGCGGGCAGGGAACAAGGGTTGAGTATTATGATAGCATTCAGCAGTCAACCCAATTTGAGGCCAATCTTTCTTACTCAGGAGATACCATTCGCATTTCCCCGCTTGAATATTTTTTGAAGGATCCATCCGGACGCGTGAAGGAATACCGGTTGATCGAATTCAATGGAGCAGACCTGGATACCCTGACGTACCGATATGCCTATGATGGAAGCGGCTATATGAGCAAGAAAGAGGTTTTCATCAGCGTGATCCCCGTTCCGCTTTTCAGGTTCACTTATACCTGGCAAGGAGGAAACCTCGTGTCTGTGGATGGTAGCTTCGCAGTCTCCGGCGCAAGTCAAAAGATTCTAACGGCCACCCTGGAATATGGCAGCGCAACGGCCAGGAATTTCATACCCATTTTTCCGGATGGCTTCGAGATCAGCCCCTATATCATGGCGCTCAACCTGGGCAATGGTTCCAGGAACCTGCCCGGTTCCATTACGCTAACCTTTTTTGACGATGCGGGCGTTCCTGATGAAACCTACGTAACCCGTTATGGTTCCTTCGTATTTTCATCCGATGGATATCTCACGGAATGGACGGTTTCGGGTGAGGAAGCGGGCGGCATGCCGTTTTCTGAGGGAAGACAGCGCTTTTCCTATTTCTGTCGCTAACCCATCCTGCGTTTCGTGGGTTTGATGTGCCGTCTATTTCCCCCAGCCTTCCCGGTCCAGGCTCCGGTATTGAATGGCTTCGGCCAGGTGTTCCGGCTGGATGGTTGCCTTTCCGGAAAGATCTGCAATGGTCCGGGCCACTTTCAGGATCCGGTCATAAGCTCTTGCGGAAAGATGTAAACGCTCCATGGCCACTTTCAACAACTGTCTTCCTGGATTATCCAGATCACATACCCGTTTGATCAGCCCGCTGCCGATCTGTGCGTTGGCATAGACCCCTTCCTCTTCAGCATAACGTGTTTGCTGAATATCCCTTGCCCGGATCACGCGTTCCCTGATCATGGCAGATGTTTCGGACACCTGATTGCCGGACAACTCGCCAAATGCCACGGGCGTGACTTCCACGTGCAGGTCGATCCGGTCCATCAACGGCCCGGAAATCCGGTTCAGGTATTTCTGCACCATACCCGGCGGACAACTGCACTCTTTTTCCGGGTGATTGTAATACCCGCATGGACAGGGATTCATGGACGCAATGAGCATGAAAGAAGCGGGGAATTCAACGGCAGTGCGGGTCCTGCTAATATGCACTTTGCGTTCTTCCATCGGTTGCCGCATCACTTCCAGTGCTGAACGCCTGAATTCAGGTAACTCGTCCAGGAACAGCACCCCGTGATGGGCCAGGGAGATTTCCCCAGGCTGGGGAATGGAACCTCCGCCCACCAAGGCAATATCACTGATGGTATGATGCGGCGCCCGGAACGGGCGCCGCGATACCAGTGTGGCGTGGCCGGGGAGTTTGCCCGCCACACTATGAATTTTGGTGGTCTCAAGGGCCTCGGAAAGGCTGAGCGGCGGAAGGATGGTGGGCAACCTCTTCGCCAGCATCGTCTTGCCTGCGCCAGGCGGACCAATCAGCATCAGATTATGCCCGCCTGCCGCCGCAATCTCCAGCGCCCTCTTCATATTTTCCTGGCCCTTTACTTCGGAGAAATCCATGTCATGGGAGAGGGCGTTCATGGAAAACTCCTCTTTAACGTCTACGAATACCCGATCAAGGCCCCGCTCGTTGTTCTCAAAAAAATCAATGACCTCTTTGATATGACCTACGCCATAGACATGTAGATCGCTCACCATGCCCGCCTCCCGCGCGTTGGCTTTGGGAAGGATCAGTCCCTTAAACCGGTCCTTTCTGGCTTGTATGGCAATGGGCAGGGCTCCTTTGATGGGACGAACCTCGCCGTCCAGGCTCAGTTCGCCCATCAATAGGTAGTCCTGTAGTTTTTCCACGCACCGGAGTTGTTCGGAAGCACCCAACACACCCATCGCAATCGGCAAATCAAAAGCCGTTCCACTTTTCCGAACATCTGCCGGTGCGAGGTTCACCACAATTTTCGTCCGCGGCATATCATAGTTACTGGTCTTGATGGCGCTTTCCACTCTTCGCATGCTCTCTTTCACCGCGCTATCCGGCAGCCCCACGATGAAGTAGTCTTTTCCCTGGGCATTCCAGTTGACTTCCACCGTGACGCTCATCGCCCGAACACCAATCACCGTACTTCCGAATGTCTTGACGAACATGGCGTAAAACTAGCGTCCCGCAGAAAGGATTCAAGGAGTAAGTCACCGGACACTTTTGTGAAATCAACGGAACGAAAACGTGGTTTGCAACATGGCTCCGCTGGCACGGCATCGCTCTGCATGAGGTTCAGAGCCTGTCCAGCATTTCCACCACCTTCTCCCTTTTCAGGATCAGGTAACCTAGCCGATCGTTGCTGATGCCGTCTTTGAGCTGGTAGCTGAAGTCCAGTTGTTCTTCGTGGATTTTTGTTTCGAAATACTTGAAGGAGATATTGGGGAATTCTTTTAGTTCTTCCCCTATTTCATAAAGGTGTGTGGAGAGGATGAAGAGGGCGCGATTGATTTTAATCAGCCCCCGGATCACAGTGGTGGAACATTTCATGGCGTCCTGGATATTGGTGCCTTTGAAGAGTTCGTCAATCAGGACAAGCCAGCGGCGGTTGTCGTTGATTTTTTCCACCGTATGTTTGATACGCTGTACCTCGTTATAAAAATAGCTTTCGCCTTTGGCGATATTGTCCATGACATTGATATTGCTCAGGATGCCATCGAACAATGTCATCCGTGCTTCCCGGGCCGGCACGCCCATCCCGATGTGCGCCAGGAAGACGGTCAGCCCCACGGACTTGATGAATGTGCTCTTGCCCGCCATATTGGCTCCCGTGAGAAAAATAAAATTGGACCGGGGGGTCATGGACAGGTCGTAGGAAACCGGCTTGTCCAGCAGCAGGTGATGCAAGCCCCTGGCTTCGATAAAAGGTTCTTCCTGTTCGGAGAGTTCAGGGAAGCTGAGGTGAAAAGTTTTGACGGCCCTGGCCATGGAATACCAGGCATCCAGCTGGCTGAAAATCTGGATCAGGTTCAGGGCATGATGCCGGAAGTAGTCGTGAAAAAACCTTCCATAATAAACTGTCTCCCGCACGCTGAAGCTTTTCCCCGAAGGTCTCTCGGCCAGTTCTTCCAGCTGTTTGTGTTTCATGAGGATGCGGCACTGTGAGAGCATGGTCTGCAGCTTCGGCGGCGCCTGCGCATCGTCCAGCAGGGTAGTCAGTTTTTGCATACCCTGCGTGAAATCCGCGAAATGGGAGAGCGAATATCGCGCCAGCGAAAAATCAGGCGAATGCAATAGCCGGTAGAGGTAGCTGTTCATATTGTCAGCCGTCTCCGGTAAGGGATCGAGGTTGTAGTCCAGGAACTTTTCCATCACCAACAGGGTCCCGTTGGTGATCTGCTGCGGCCATTCGTCCACATGCGGGATAATTCTTTTGAGGATATCCTGCATGGAGATAATTTCCGCGCGCGTATGCAATGGCTCGCGAAAGGATTTTAGCAAAGCTTCATGTCCGCCTGAACTGCGGGTGAAGTCCAGCTTGTGCAGCACGGAGAACTCTTCCTCCTGCTGAAAGATCGCCAGGTCATAGTATGAGGTTTTGTCGATTTGCATCCGGGACTATCGGTTGAATTGAAGCCGCATTCCACAATAGGATTCATCCACCTGCCCATTTGCATAAACCGGGTGCCCGTTCACGAAGGTATGCGTTACCGTAGCCGGCATTTCCATGCCTTCCAGCGGACTCCATCCACACATGTAGCGAATGTTCTCTTTTGAAACCACGCTGGATTGCAAGGGGTCCACCACCACCAGGTCCGCAAAGTAGCCTTCCCTGATATAGCCGCGGTCTTCGATTTGGAAACAGTCGGCCACCGCATGGCTCATCTTTTCCACTACCCGTTCCAGTGAGATCTTGCCCTGTTTGACATAATGCAGCATCAGCGGGAGGCTATGTTGCACCAGTGGCAGTCCTGCGTGGGCGTGTTCATAGGGCCCCTCTTTTTCCGTCAGCAGATGCGGCGCATGATCCGTAGCAATGACGTCTATCCGGTTGTCCAGCAGCGCCTGCCAGATGCTTTCCCTGTTTTCGGGGGATTTGATGGCCGGATTGCATTTGATCTGGTAACCCAGCCGCTCATAATCGTCCGATGTAAAGTGAAGATGATGCACGCAGGCTTCGCAGGTGATTCGTTTGTCTTTCAGCGGGAGCATGTTGGAAAATAACTGAAGTTCCCGGGCCGTGCTGATATGCAGGATATGGAGCCTGCTGCCATATTTTTTCGCGTATTGGATGGCAGCAAAAGAACTCTCGAAGCAAACTTCGGCGTCCCGGATCAGGGGATGGTCTGCCGGTTCCAGAACCGGTTTCTTTTCCTTGTAAGCGGCATAGTTGGCGCGAATCATCCGCTCATCTTCACAGTGCGTGGCTATCAGGACTTCTGATTCCCGGAAGAGCCGGTCCAGGCTGAGGGGGCTATCCACCAGGAGGTTACCCGTGGAGGAACCCATGAATATTTTGATACCGCAGATATCCCGTTTTTTTTCATTGGTGCGCAGGGCTTCCTCCATATTATCATTGGAAGTACCCATGAAAAAGGAATAATTGGCTGGGGAGGATTTGGAGGCGATGGCATACTTACCTTCCAGCAGTTCCTGCGTCAGCGCGGCGGGCTGCGTGTTGGGCATCTCCATGAAGGAAGTCACACCACCGGCCACGGCAGCCATGGACTCCGTGCGGATGGTAGCCTTATGCGTCAGTCCGGGCTCGCGGAAGTGGACCTGGTCATCAATGACACCGGGCAATAGCCATTTGTTTTCCCCGTTTATTTCCTGCGCGTTGGGAACATCGCCCACCTGCGCGGCAATTTTATCAATCCGACCATTCCGTACCAGCACATCGCAGATCATGGTCTTCCCCTCATTGACCACCTGTATATTACGGAAAAGGTAATTTTGCATAACTTGAACTTTACTAACCCTCTGAAGCATGCAATTTATTAAAACAGCCTGCAAACTGCTCTTTTTTGTTCTCCCGGTTTATAGCGTTGGTCAGAGTGCCTACCTGCAACAGGGGTCCAAGGACAATATCCTGCTGGAGCGTCTTGAAATCAAAGCACAACGGGACACGGTGCTGAATTTCTCTTTTATCAAACCCTTCAACAGGAAATGGTATATCCGGGCCATTGAACGCATTGAGGAGAATCCGGAACTCCTGAACCTGACTCCCGTGGACCGTTATAATATGCAGCGCGCGAAAATGAATAGCATGGAATGGGTAACGGGCGATAAGTCCGGCCTGCAGAGTAAGAAATCTCTCTGGAATACATTCTATAAAACGCCTGCGGACCTGGTCCAGGTGGATAACCCAGACTTCTTTCTTTCTGTCAATCCTGTCCTGCAATTGCAGGCGGCAAAGGAGCGGGATAGCGATGAGTTTGTTTTCCTGAACAGTCGCGGTGTGGCAGTACGCAGCCTGATTGCCAAAAAGATCGGAATCCAGGGATACCTGGTGGAGAACCAGGAGAGGGCGCCGCTTTTTGTGCGGGACCGGATTGCGCAGTACCGCGCCGTACCGGGCGCTGGTTTTTACAAGACTTTCAAATCCACGGGCGTGGACTATTTCGATGCACGCGGCAGTGTGATGTTCAATGTGGCCAAGTACCTGGATGTGCAGTTTGGGTACGATAAACAATTCATTGGCAACGGCTACCGCAGTCTCTTTCTGAGCGAGTATCCAAACAGCTATCTCTTCCTGAACCTCAACCTGAGGGTATGGAGGATCAATTATGTCTCCAAGACCATGGAACTCACGGCGCAGTATAGACGCGGTAGTACGGATTCCCTTTTCCCCAAGAAATACATGTCCATCCACCACATCAGCTTCAATGCACCCAAGTGGCTTACGGTGGGTCTGTTTGAAGGCGTAGTATTTGGACGGCTGAACCAGTTTGAGTTCGCCTACCTGAACCCCATCATTTTTCTGCGCCCCATGGAGCAGAACCTGGGCAGCGCAGACAACGCGTTTGTAGGCGTGGATTTCAAGGCAAATGTGCTGCGCAGGCTCCAGCTTTACGGGCAGGTTCTCTTTGATGAATTTGTGCTGAAGGAAATCAGTTCCGGCGAAGGCTGGTGGGCCAACAAGTGGGCCCTCCAGATGGGCGCGAAATACATCGATGCTTTTGGGGTGAGAAACCTGGATCTTCAGGGTGAGATTAACCTGGTGCGGCCATTCACCTATTCCCATTTTGACACCGTGGCGAACTACAGCCATTACAACCAGCCACTGGCACATCCGCTATTCTCCAATGTAAGGGAACTGGTGGGCATCGTGCGTTACCAGCCTGCTCCGAAGTGGTACCTCCAGGCCAGGCTGAATGGATGGTGGTGGGGGACTGACGTAGGGGGCGCGAATTACGGGAATAATATTTTCCGCGACAGTGATACCCGTGCCCGTGAATACGATAACCGCATGGGACAGGCTATGGAAACCCAGTGGATCAATGGTAATCTCTGGGCTGCCTATGAATGGAAAGAAAACTTTTTCATCGAAACGAATTTCACCTTCCGGCAAACCAACAATGTTCCGCTCAATGTAGTGGCTTCGCTGGGCATCCGTTGGAATATGCACCGGCGGGATTATGATTATTAGACTTTGTCCCTGCCTTTTGCTTCGCCCTTATTTTCTCCGGGAAAAAATGGCCACTATAAGGGTAGTGACTAATCCCATGACCAGTGTTCCAATCAGTCGCTGGATGACACAGTTTTTCAGGTTGAAATGTTCTCAGCCTCCGCCTTTGTCATGGCATTGGTGGAAACGGCATGTTTGATGGCGTTGGGGAATAATTGTGGCGCAATGAAAGTGGAGGTGATATACTGAGTCAGCGGACCCGGCACGGTGACCAAACCGTAATGACCAACCCGGACATGTGATTTCAAAACGAAAAGACTTCATGTTGTTGTTTTGGTGCTGGAGTGAACTGGAGGGTCTATGATTTCACTGGTTAATCCTGCTTAAATCCACCTTCGGAAAGCCAGGTTCAGGCGTTGAGACAGCTGGTTGGTTTGAAGGCATGGAATTCCTCTGAACCCGCTCAGGGTCAGTCCTTCCAAACAGTCCCTATTTCCAGTCGGTTCCCGTCCGGATCCATGGTTTCGAATTCATAATAACCGTCGCCTGTTCTCCTGGGTCCGCTCGGTATGGGGAGGCCGTCGGCACGCATTTTTTCCGCTTTCCGGTCAACCTCCTCCATACTGTCCACGCCAAAAGCGAGGTGGATCAGGCCAAGATGCTGGGCGTGACGCTTGTTGTTGAGGTTTTCCGGGATGTCCGGGCGGTACATGATCTCCAGTCTCGCACCGCCTTTAAACCGGATGAAATAACTCTCAAAACCCTTTGCGGGGTTTACGTATTTCTCATTGGCCTCGCCATGGAAATAGCGTACATAGAAGTCCTTCAGGATTTCCAGTTGACGGGTCCATATCGCAACATGTTCCAATGTCATGGATGCATTTTTCGTTGAGACTAATTTTTCTTCTTTTCGCTGGCTTTTTCCTCCACGCCGAATTCTTTCATCAGGCCCAGGCCGTAATTCCGGATAACTTCCACCACCTTAATGGCATTCTTTCCCCGCTTCGTGATGGTGTATTCCACTTTGGGAGGGACAACCGGGTAGACTTTCCTGCTGACGAATCCCTCTTCCTCCAATTCCCGGAGTTGCGAGGTGAGCATTTTATGGGTGATGTGCGGTATGTCTTTCTTGAGTTCGCCGTAGCGCATGACCCGGTCTTTGAGTCGCCACAGGATCGGCATCTTCCAGGTGCCGCCAATCCGGTCCATGGCAAATTCCACTGGGTTATAATAGAGCTTGTTTCTATATAGAAATTCAGGCATGGCAGGTCTTCATTTGCTTTGATACTTTCCCAGAAGTGTGTATTCAACGTTTGGGTAAGTATATAGGTTAGAAGATGATATACATTCAAATTAGCGCAAAATTTCAGTATATGAAAGAGCGATTGAATTATGTCCATCCTCATGGCGCGCCTTTGCGGGGCAAGATCCTGATGGTTGCCAGTTCTCCTTCCGTCAGTGCCCAGACCGGCTGGCCAATCGGGTTCTGGGCCGCCGAACTGACCCACCCGCTGCGGGTCTTCCAGGAAGCGGGTTATGCCGTTGAACTGGTCTCCACGGAAGGCGGAGAAATTCTGATGGATGGATATTCGAACCCCACAGACCCCAGTGGTTATTCTGCCCATGACATCATTTCGCTGGGTTATATGCAGCAGCCGGCTTTCCATGAAATGCTTCGGCAGACCCGAAAGCTGGACTCCGTTTCCCCGGGCGACTATGATGCGATTTTCCTGGTGGGCGGACAGGGACCGATGTATACCTTCAAGGGAAATAACGCGCTGCAGAAGCTTTTTACCTCTTTTTACGAAGCGGGAAAGCCTGCGGCTGCCGTTTGCCACTCCACCACATTACTCTTGGAGGCAAGAACCTCCAACGGTGAACTCCTGGTGAAAGGAAAGACATGGACCGGCTTTGCCGATGCAGAGGAAGACTATGCAGACCAGGCCGTAGGCACAAAGATTCAGCCGTACCGGATTGAGACCGAGGCAAGGAAGATTCCTGGTACCACTTTCAAGGTTGCGGCGCCATTTTCTTCCTATGCCATCCAGGACGGAAACCTGGTCACGGGCCAACAACAGAACTCCGGTGCTGCAGCGGCGGAACTGGTAGTTGAACTGTTGCAACAACAGTGAGCTACTGGCCATTCATGGGATGACGGAAGGAAATAAAAGGGATTGATTTCTGATGAACCGTAGCATATTGTCCTTGTTTATGCTGACTGCCCTGGTTTCAAAAGCAAATGCCCAGGTTCCGGTTGAGCTATTTGTGGGACAAGAGAAGGCTACAATCGATCTCCAGTTCTTCCGGTTCTTTAAGGATCGCGAGGGGAAGCAAAGCCGTTGGTTGTTCTTTAACCGCAACCGGGCCAGTGTGGATTACAGGATGACGTCATCGGTGTACAGGCCACAGTTCGGTTTCACGGAGGCCATCTCCTACAATCCGCCTGCCCTCAAAGGATTTGCACCGGTTGCTGTGGCACAGGTTTTCAGCGCCGGAGTCTACCCCAAACTGGGTGTACAGTATTCCAGGAGCCATCGGGATTGGGTCATCTTTTCCTGGTTGGTAACGGAGACCCTTGCGAGCCCGGACCTCGACTACTTTCTTTTGCTTCGTTACACGCCGGCGTTAAACGACCGATGGAGAGTCTTCCTGCAAGCGGAAACCCTTAATACAATTCCCCTCCACGCAGAAGGATCCGCTGTTTTCATACAGCGGTTGCGCGCGGGACTGAAGCGGATGTCCTGGCAATGGGGACTTGGAACAGATTTGGTTCAAAATAAGGCGGCTGACCCGTCATTTGACGCCAACATGGGAATTTTTTTACGCTATGAATTCTGAGACATGATCCTAAAACGAAATTTTCATCCGCTTCGGGTGATCGCATACGTTAAAAAGGAATTACTCCTGGCGGGCCTTGCATCGCTGACTGTCTTCCTGGCCCATCAACACATAGGGTTGAAATTTGCGCTTCCCTTTTCCGTGGCTGCCATCCTGGGCAGTGCACTGGCCATTTTCATTGCATTCCGCAACAACACCGCCTATGGGCGCTGGTGGGAAGCGCGCACCTTATGGGGGACAATCGTTAATAGTAGCCGGGTCCTCGGCAGGCTGATCATCACTTTTGCCGACAGCCACCGGCACCAGGCCAGTTACGAAGCGGGCAGGAGTGAAAACTTCAAAAAGGAAATGTTGTACCTGTCCATCGCCTGGGCGCATGCTTTGCGACTGCACTTGCGGGGGGAGGACAACTGGCAGCAGCTGAAACACCTGCTCACCGAAGAAGAATTCAGCGCGTTTCTGCAGGTGCACCATAAGCCCAACCACTTGCATATGTTGTTCGGCAGGAAGCTCTACAGGGCGATGGCCGATGGTACGCTCGGTGGATTCGACAGTTTCCAGGTCGAAGGCCAGCTGCTGGCCCTGGCCAATGCGCAGGGCGGCTGTGAGCGCATCAAAAACACGCCCCTGCTGCGCCAGTATGACTATTTCACACGTATCTTTCTGTATGTATTTATCGTAATACTGCCCTTTTCCCTGGTGGGCGATTTCAATCGGGCCGGGATTGATTCCCTGATGATTCCGGTTTCCCTGTTGATTGTTTTTGTGTTCGCCATCATCGGAAAAGTGGGGGAAGTCAATGAAGATCCATTTGAAAACCGCATTACCGATGTGCCGCTGACGGCTATCTGCAATACCATTGAGCGGGACCTCCGGGAAATGTTGGGTGAAACAGAGCTACCTCCAAAGGCCCAACCGGCCGACGGCTTTCTTTATTAGTTGCGCGTGAAACAGCCTCTATGGCATAATGACATTACACTGTATATTTTGAATTACACACCTCTAAACATGAATATCGCAATCATCGGAACTGGAAACGTGGGCGGCGCACTGGCCACCTGCTGGTCGCAAAAAGACCATCGCATACATCTCGGTGTACAAGACATGCAATTGTTCAAAGGGAAAGAATTGCTGAAGAACCCGCATACCACCGTTCATACCGTCCAGGAGGCTGTGCAGTTATCGGAAGTAATCCTGGTGGCTACACCCGCCACGGCTGCCGTGGAAGTGGCCCGTTCCCTGGGTGATACCACGGGCAAGATACTCATTGACGCGATGAATGTGGTGATGGGCCGGGGTCCGGCGGGCTTCGGAAATACAGCCGATGCCATCCTTGCCAATACCGCAACACGGGATGTTGTAAAGTCGTTTAACACCACCGGTTTCAACAATATGCTTAACCCGATATACGGTGGCCAGGCCATCGACATGTTCATGGCGGGCGACAGCAAAGCGGCCAAGGAGACGGTCCGCCAGCTGGCCCTTGACGCAGGTTTCGGGGAATGTTTTGACATCGGTGGGAACGACCGCTTCGCCCTAATGGAGCAGTTCGCTTTTTTCTGGATCAACCTGGCCATGTTTCAGGGGCAAGGAAGGGAAATCGGGTTTAAACTATTGAAACGTTGAACTGTCTCTCTGCATAATCCACAGATCATTGTCGTACCTGAAATCCGGGTGATTGGGTGTGCCGCCATATTTTCCGCCAGTCATGTATACTTTTCCGTTATGATCGACTGCGGCAACGCCGCCCCTTGGGAGCCAGGGTGCTTCGATTCCTGTCCAGGTTTTGCCGTCGGCACTTTTCAGGACCTGGCTGGTGAATTGTCCATTGCGATTGCAACCCAGCAACCAGATCTTCCCGTCGAATACCAGTGCCTTGTACCCGAAAATCTGTTCGCCCGGGGCGATTTCGCTGCACACCTGCTGCCAGTTCAAACCGTCCGTGGACATCCATACATCGTTGTCCAGCAGGTAAAGGGTATCATTCATCTGGACCACCTGGCTGGCGCAGTCAATGAGGCCAACAAGTATCAGGAATAGCTTTAGTCATCCACATTGAATGCAATGTTGATGAGCCTGAATTTTCCATACGTGACTGCACCATCGGGGTAATGCCAGACGGCATCGCCCTCAGCCAGGACCTGCCGGCCGTTGATTGACCGGTATGCCTGCACCGGGGTGGAGAAGGGGATTTTCATTTTCTGTTGGATGGCCGTTCGGTCTTCAGAAATAAAATTCACCAACTGCCCCTGCCCGTTGAAATACAAGATGGCCGAAATGGTGAGGGGGCCGTTGGTGAACATGGCTTTCGCGCTGAGGCTGTCTCTTTCTTCCCATTTAATACGCGGATCGAGGAGCGATGCCGGCGCCAGCAGGCACATATCGTTAAAGAATGTAACTGTTTCCGTGGTGTCCATCACAGGCCCGGATTCCTGCACAACAGGGAAGAGCCCGAACAGCCGGATATCCATGGTTGCATGTTGGCCACTGTACCGGTGATAGCCGGGAACTGTCATGCCTTTCATGCGTGCTTTCATGAAAAACAGCCGCGTGGGCTCTTCGAAAAAGTTATACTGCACAGAGTGGAACGGAAAATAATCCTTCCCCTTATCACGCATTTCTCCTTCGAATTCAACGCGCATGTTTTTTATGCGCGGGGTGCCCACTACGCCGCTGTATTGCAGGTATTTCCGGACGGGTGGCGGTAATGTTGCCAGGTCCGAGTCCTGAACCAGGACCGGATTGGTGTTTGACTGTTTTCCGATCTGTTGACGCACGTCCTTTTTGACAAGGTTTTCAAAGCGATCATTTCCCCATCCGAGAATAGTGGCCACGAGGATGATGATATTGGCGATCGTGCCGAATTTCGCGTCCTGCCAGCTTTGCATGATGGCAAGTTGCGAAAGCGCCAGTGCAGGGATGGCTACCATCCACCAGCTGCCCTTGTTCAGGAAAACCATGATCGCGGAGATCGTGAAGAGCAGGGCAGCCAGCAGCCAGACCACTCCCATAGGTTTCGATATCTGGCCGGTGATGTTTTTGAACTCCGCGTAACCGAAGGCTTTCGCGAAGCCCATCCAGTGAATCAGGCCGTGCAGCAGGATCAGGACGGCCAGAAATATGCGCAGCATGGCCGAAATTTTTGGTAAAGCTATACTAGCGATTTCTCAAAACATATGCTGTTGGTCACTCCTATATACTGACCGTAGTTAGGGATTTGAATGTACTGGTGTTTTTGGTAGAAGGCCACTGCATCCCTCATACGCCTGCCGGTTTCCAGGATCGTTTTCCGGTATCCCAGTTCCCCGGCCCAGCGCTCGAGTTCACGCAGGACCAGTGATGCAACGCCGCGCTGACGTTCTTCCGGGTGGACGAACATCCGTTTTACTTCCATCGCATCCTCTGAATGAGCTTTGATGGCTCCACATCCGATCGGTCTCTGACCAGCGTAGGCGAGAACAACATGACGGATCGATTGCAATTGGTTGTACTGGTCATAGAATCCATGTTCTTCGCCGTCAACAAGGGTGAGGTAGGCATCCAGTTTGCGCACCATTTCTATAAAATGAACGTTGGTTGCATCTGTTCTGACCAATTCAATTTGTTGCATGTGGAAAGATTTATCCTAAATCTAATGACGATTCCTGCGTCAGGGAGGCTTCCCAGCCAATCATTGCTTTTTTCCGAACAGTCCCCCACATGTATCCGCCAATGGCCCCGGTAGACTGGATCACCCGGTGACAAGGGATCAGGTAGGCCACGGGATTGCTTCCTACAGCGGAACCAATCGCCCTGGACGCGCGCGGCATCCGGATGCTCTCCCCGATTTTTCCATAGGTGGTAAGTCTTCCTGAAGGGATTTTCAAAAGGGCCTCCCAGACCTTAAGTTGAAACACGGTTCCTTTGAGGTGCAGCTTGAGCCCGGGCAGGTCCGTCTCTTCCCGACGAAAAAATTTCAGTGCCTGCTGCTGCACATTGTCCTGTCTTTCTGAAATTGATGCGCCGGGAAATGCATTTTTCAATTCGGACAGGGCTGCTTCGTCCGCTTCAATAAATGCCAGTGTACAAATGCCTTTTTGCGTGGATGCAATGATCAGCCTGCCAAAAGGGCTGTCCGAAAAACTGTAATGAATCTGAAGCCCTTTGCCACCGTTCCGGTATTCCGCAGGAGTCATGCCTTCAATCGACACAAATAAATCATGCAGCCTGCTGGTTCCGGACAAACCGGTTTCCATACTGGTATCAAAAAGCGTGGAGGATGCGTCTTCTTTCAACAGATGCTTGGCATAGGCCAGACTGGTATACTGAAGGAATTTTTTAGGTGTGGTGCCTGCCCACTCGTGAAATAATCTTTGAAAATGAAAGGGACTCAGGTGCACGGCTGCTGCCATTTCTTCCAAGGAGGGTTGCTCTTTGAAGTGCAGTGAGATATACTCAATGGCATCTTTGATCCGGTCATACTGAATATCTTCCTGGTGCGACATATACCTTGAATTGAGCGTAAAATTGCAGGGAATACCTGATTCTTCCAATCCGTTTCTTGCGGAATTTATCGGAATGCCGTTCAGCCATCCTACTTTTATGCGATGGAAATGAAGGAAGCCCCCGAGCAACTATATACAAAGGGTCTGCAGCAAACAAATGCAGAGATGGAAAGGCTGGTACATAGAAGGAGGCAGTATGGTTTTCTTCGGTTTGCGCTGGCTCTGCTGGCTATCTTTCTCGGTTGGTGGCTATGGCCGATGCTATGGGTGGTCCTTCCACTGGTTGCCCTTTTTTTATGGGTGGTGAGGCGGGATGCAGACAACAGGGACACCCTGGCATTCCAGGAGAAACTGAAATGGGTTCAGGAACAGGAGTTGCTTTACTTCAAACATCAGTTTCACCAACATGCGGACGGGCAACTGTTTGTGGACGCTGCACATCCCTATGCATCGGATCTGGATCTCTTTGGAAAGCATTCTCTCTTTCAATTTATCAATCGCGCTCAGAGTGGGCAGGGCCAGGCTTCCCTGGCATCGGCACTCATGCATCCTCTTCCGTTGCAGCATATTGCTGAGCAACAGGATGCGGTCCGGGAACTTTCTGGAAAACATTCGTTCAGGCAGAAAGTGCAGGCTCGCGGTATGGCCTCTGCAATTGATCCCGCCATGCAACAGGCTGTGAAATCCTGGACTGTCAGCCCGCCACTTTTTTCCAGGAGTGCTTTCTGGATCGCTGTGCGTTTCCTCCAGCCCCTGCTAGCTTTTACCTGGCTGGGTTTGTACTTGAGGGACCTGGTTACAGATAATCAGTTTCTCACGGGCCTCATTGTGCTGGGCATGATTGCTTTCCATATTTCCCGTAAAATCCTCCCCATTCATCAATCCCTCGGAAGCGTGACCGAACAATTGGAGGCCCTGGCATTGAGTCTGCAGGAGATTCAGCAGGAGGAGTTCAGGAATCCAATGCTACAAAAAATGCGTGGACAGGTTTTTCAACAAGGTACAGCGGCTTCCCAACAGATTCATGAGCTGAAAAAAATACTGGATTGTTTCGATCTCAGGATGAATCCCCTGGTACACGTTCCACTGAATATTTTTCTAGGCTGGGATATCTGGCAGGCTTTCGCACTTGAACGCTGGAAGGAAAATCATACAGCAGATACGGATCATTGGTTCAATACCCTTGCGGAGTTCGAAATGCTGAACAGCTTTTCTACCCTGAGTTTTAACCACCCTGCATGGAGTTTCCCGGAATTGGTTGGAGAGGAACCCTTGTTTGAGGGCATCGGCCTCAATCATCCGCTCATTCCCCCGACGACGTCCGTTGCCAATGATTTTTCTCTCCGGGGGAAGGGTCGCGTGGCCGTCATCACCGGCTCAAATATGGCCGGTAAGAGCACGTTCCTGAGAACTGTGGGAGTTAATATGGTCCTGGCCTGTGCTGGCGCACCGGTTTGTGCGCGCAAGCTTCGGATTTACCCGATGCAGATTATGAGCAGCATGCGCATTATGGATAATCTGGAAGAAAATACATCCACTTTTTATGCAGAGCTCAAAAAGTTAGGCGCCATCATCGAAGCTGTGCGGCAACAGAAGCCCGTCTTCATCTTGTTGGACGAAATCCTGCGGGGGACCAATTCCCAGGACCGGCAAACCGGGTCCATGGCCCTGGTCAGGCAATTGATCAGGGAACAGGCAATTGGTATCGTGGCCACGCACGACCTTGGCCTGGCGGCGATGGAAAAGGAGTATCCGGATTCGGTCAGCAATCATCATTTTGATGTGCAGGTGTCTGATGGAGAAATGTATTTCGACTATACCCTGAAGTCCGGAGTGTGCACGAGCATGAATGCTTCCTTACTCATGAGGAAAATCGGAATCAGCCTGGATCAATAGTTTGCACCTGCCGTATTTGTGCATGGACAGGATTACCACAAAAATACCGGCGACTGCTGGTAGGCGTATGCGTTAGTGGTGAGTTGTTGATATTTCTTTGTTTCCCAATTCATCAACATGATGTGATATTGGGTCTCCGATGGATTGGAATGATCAAAAACCAGCCATTTCCCGTCCGGACTCCAGTAGTGCCAGCCATCTGCGATATCATTTTCTGTGAGCCTTTATTGTCCGCTTCCATCCGGGGAATGCTTATCAATGTCTTCTTTTTTGGCAGGGGCTGGTTCAGTCCCATAATCGCCACACCGTCAGCCCCATGATGATGACCATGATGGACGTGTAGATCCGTTTATTGTATTTTGCCAGCCACTCCGGCAGATAGATATCAAAATTGTGTTTGGTGGAGTCTGAGAATTTTCGGGCCATGACCGTGAGCGGACAGTAAAACCGGTAAAGCCAGAGGACCAGTCCTTCCAATGCAATCAGTCCATATCCGATCCAGAACCAATGATTGATCTCTCCAAGGGTCACGGCATAGAGCATATAGAAGACCACGAGGTTGAAAAAAATCCATACCAGCGTGTGAAGCAGTTTGATGAGGATGAGTTTTTGCTTCCCTGTCATGACCAATTATTTTGCATTCAGCAGAATGGTCCTTCCTTCTGCCGCACTCTTCCTGGCCGCATCCAGGATTTCCACTACCAGGAGATTGTTTTCCAGGGAATAGAGTCCAAAGGGCGGAACCGTGATTTTTTGCCGGATCACGGCATGCAAATAAGCAAAGGGATCGTTGAAGGGCGATGACATTTCCGGCAGTTCTGTCTTTTCTTCCCGGTATCCGTCGTACCCTTCTGCCATGCGTAACCGAAAATGATGCCGGTTGTCCGCATACATCGATCCCCTAAGCCCATAGACGTCCAGATCCTTCCGGCCGATGGGCCAGTTCCAGGAAGCCTGAACGATGACCTGGGCGCTGTCATAGCGAAGGATGATGGTGGCTTCATCATCCACCAGCGGATTATTTTCCGGTTGAAGCTGCTGCAGCACGGCCGTCACACTGAGCGGTCTGCGGCCTTTCAGCAACCATGTGCTGAGGTTGGCGCCATAACATCCAAAATCAACCACGGCGCCTCCTCCGTTCTGAACGGGGTCTGTCAGCCAGTTCAGGAATTCATCATTGATGCCAATTTTTTTCGGGCCGCGGTGACCATCCCGCACCACTATTTTCCGGATGCTGCCAATCTCCCCGTTATGGGCCCGTTTGTAGACTTCATCGTTGGTGGGATACCAGCTGGTTTCATAGTTGGTTAACAACTGGATCCGGTGCTTGCGCGCCAGGGCTGCCATTTCCACCGCATGTTCCATACTGACGGCCAGGGGTTTTTCCACCATCACATGGATCCCCCTGGGGGCTGCTATCTGCACTACTTTGAGGTGTTCATAGATGGTGCCAAAGGCTGCCACGGCCTCCGGCCTGGTGGCGTCCAGCATTTCTTCCATCGTCCCATAAACCATCGCCATGGAAAATCCGTGCTGCTTTGCGTAGCGTTCCGCCAATGCCCGGTTGGGTTCTACGATGCCCACGAGGATGACATCGTCCTTTTTCTCTCTTCCCAGGATCCAATGCACATGCGTATGCGTGAGCCCCACCACGCCCAGTCTGAGCGGAGGCTCCTGTGCCCATAGGGGTTGATGAAAAAGAAGGAGGAGGGCAAGCAGGTATTTCATATCTTAAGCTAATCAATAATTTCATTCAGCAGCATTCATCCCATGGCGTTTATACAGGATCCCGTCTATGTGCTCTTCGTGTTTTTTGGAGTGATCCTTTTGGCCAACTGGCTGGCCAAACGCCGCTATTTCAGGCAGGTGGGGGCGGTCATCCTGGTCATTCTCGCCGGTGCCATATTGGCCAACCTGGGCCTGATTCCTTCCTCCCACAACGCCATCCCGCTTTACGAAGGAATATTTCGTTATGCTGCCCCCCTGGCCATCTTTTTTTTGCTGCTGGAAGTGCGCCTCAAAGACCTGCGATACGCGGGCTTTCCCATGATTGCGATGTTCCTGGTGGGTTCCTTTGCCACCATCGTCGCGGTAATCCTGGGCTACTGGATCTGGCAGCCCGCCGCACATGGAATAACCCAGGCGCCTGACGTGGCGGGAATGTATACAGGGACGTATATTGGCGGCAGCGCCAACCTGAATGCCGTTGCCCTGCACTATGAAGTGAACAAGGAAGCCACCTTGTTTGCTGCCGTGAATGCCGTGGACAACCTGGTAGGGACGCCGTGGATGCTGGCTACCATCGTACTCCCACCGATCCTGCGCAGGCTGATCCCAAGAAACAAAAAGATTGCACCGGAGCTCAGGGGGCTGAGTGATGAAGAACTCCGCGCGATGACCGCCAGTCAGCAGGTTGCCTTGAGTGTGCCCCAGCTGGCCGTTCTCCTTGCACTTGGATTCGGGTCCCTCTTCCTGGCCCAGCAGGTCAATGCATGGCTGCCATCCGTCCCTTCCATCCTCGTCCTCACCACATTGGCGCTCCTGTTTGCCCAGGTTCCATTTGTGCAGCAACTCGGTGGGGCAAAGCTGCTGGGCATGATGCTGATCCTGCTCTTCCTGGCGGTGGTTGGCGCGTTCTGTGATGTGCAGGCGGTGCTGCAAAGCGGGGAGGCTGCCGGCAGGTTGGTGCTATGGGTATTGTCCATCATCCTGCTGCATGGTCTGATCATCTTTACGGTGGGCGGAATCTTCAAACAGGATTGGGACCTGGTGGCCATCGCTTCAAACGCGAATATCGGCGGCTCCACGTCCGCGCCGGTCTGTGCCGCGGCACTAGGCAGGCCGGACCTCCAACTGCCCGGGCTGTTGGCAGGTTCCCTGGGCAATGCCATCGGAACCTATGCCGGATTGTTTGTGGCGGAATGGCTCAAATAAAGAGGACCCGGGTATATCTTTGTATGCAAGCCTAAACATCCATTCTTTGCCTTCCCATACATCCCGCCCTTCCATTGGATAAAATGCCTGGATCGTTTCTTACGAAGAAAAAAGCGGACTTTCCACCAGGGTTCCTTCCCGGCCTATCCATGAACTAACGGAATAGCATAGGTGTAAACTCGGTCAGGTAGACCCTCCAGTTGCGCCAGGTATGGCCTCCCTCGCTTTCCCGGTAAACATATTTCATGCCCATTTTGTCCAGCTTTTCCCGGTATTCCAGATTGTTTTTATACAGGAAGTCCGTTTTTCCGCAGGCGATCCAGTATAGTTTGTAACCATTCTTCATCTGGGTTGCAAGGGTCTCATCCATTTTATCATAGGCGGCCGGAAGCACGGCGTCCTGTCTCCTGGGCAGGATGGCCGCGGAGAACAATCCCACGTAATCGAAGCTGTTGGGGTAAAGCCTGGAAATATGCAGTGAATGGAAGCCGCCCATCGAGAGACCGGCAATGGCGCGATGTGCTTTGTCCGCTTTGACACGGTAATTGGATTCAATGAATTTGACGATGTCCTGGAAATGGGTTTCGTAGGTGCCGTCCATGGTTTTGGGGATCATGAACTGCGGTTTGTAGAAACCCTTGCTTTCTTCGCCCGGTGCGGCTTCCTGGATCACGTTGCCATTGGGCATCACCACGATCATGGGTTTGGTTTTACCCGCCGCAATCAGGTTATCCAGGATTTGGGAAGCGCGTCCCAGGGTCATCCATGCTTCTTCGTCGCCTCCGGCTCCATGGAGCAGGTAGAGCACGGGATACTTCTCTTTACCCGCTTCATAACCTGGGGGCGTGTAGACGGTGAGCCTTCTTTCCATACCCAGGCCGGGGGATGGATACCATCTTTTGGTCACGCTGCCGTGTGGAACTTTATTGACCTTGTAAAAATCCGCTTGCGGTCCGTCCACGATAAATACATTGGTCACGGTAGCCACGTCCCGCTGGAGAAAAGGATTCGCCGCATCGAGGGCCCGGTACCCGTCTACCAGGACGGCATACGTATATAGTTCTGGTGCCAACGGATCCGGTGTGGTATAGGACCATACGCCCTTATCGTCCCTGGTCATCAACGCGGAGCCGGGCATGAAACCCTCCGCTGGCATCCATTCGCCGGAAACTTTGACTTCCTTTGCATCGGGCGCGTGTACGCGGATGGTCACTTTCCGGTCAGCATGGATTTCCGGGGAAACCAGGTCAGGGCCTCCTTGCAGCGCCTGTTGGGCCTGCAGATCAAATTGCCAGAGGGCTGCAGCCATCATCAGGGTCATCGTAAATCGTTTCATAAGCTTGAAATAATTTGAGAAAAAATGAATCAGTCCTGTTTATTGTTTCAATGTACCACCATCGCCCTAACCCTAAATCCTTATGATGGATTGTTTTCCCGGATCATTTTCCGGATGAGCACAATCTGGCCCAGGTGGTAGTGTACATGCTCAACAACGCCGCAGAGATTGCGAAACCAGTTGCCGTATTTCCCCCGGTCGAAGGGCTGACGGAGCTGTTCCTCCGGCATGGCTTCCACCAAGGCCAGCCATTGATTCGCCGCTTTCCAAAGGCGGTCCAACAGAGCCCGCCATTGCGCTTCTGATTCAATGGGCGGGAGATCGAAGCTGTCTTTATCGCGTCCATCCAGGTCCTTTCCCTGCAGCACTTCCAGCTGTTTTTCGATGTAGTAGTTGATGTGGAATACCAGCGTGGCGATGCTGTTGAGGTTGTGGATACGGATGGTGGCCTCCTCCCAGTGCAGGTCGGCAAGGGTTTCCTTCAGCCACACCCAGGTCCAGTTCTTCCCGGAATAAGCTTCGCGGAGTTGTTGTGCAATGAGGGCCGGCGTGGAGGGTGAAAGGGCCATCGTTATTTTGTTTAATGGGAATGGATGGCGTTTAGGGAAGCGACTGCCCGAAGGTGAGCAGGTTGGTGTCCGGGTCCAGCAGGGAAAATTCCCGTTGGCGCCAGGGTTTATCTTCCAGCCTAACGCCAACGGGCATGCGCAGCTTTCGCTCAAGTGCGTCCTGGTATAGCTGGTCGATGTCCGTCACCCGGATATATACCTGCCCGTCATTTTGCTCCGGGATGAGGTCCGGGAAAAGAAAAAAGTGAATCTCCACATCATCCTTGCAGAGCATCAGGTAGTCCGGGAAAATATCGCGGTTGCCCAGCGGTGTGAATCCCAGCTCCGCATAAAAAGCTTTCGTGTCCTCTTTCTTGCGCATGGGAAGTTTGGGAACTACAGATTTCAGCATGGATTTGATTTCAGGTTCTTTGAAGGCGGGTATGGCCCATACCGGATCCACTCCGGTACTTCCGAAGTTCATAAAAAAAACGGATTATCCCTTACCTGAATCCAAAAATGAACGGAAAAAGAAATGTGACCACAATGGTCCAGGACACATAGACCGGAAGGTATTGGGCGATGGCATTCCTCACGTCGCTCAGATCCTTTTTCCCGGAAATCGTCCGGTAAAGCTGGATGATGATGATCAACAAATGGACCAGCATGAGCAGGTTTGCCCCCAGGACTGCCGTGCGGTTTGGCGTGAAGCCCAAGGAAGAAATCCGGAACAGGATCGCGGAAATGGCGATGCCGTTGACCATCACCGTGAGCAGGGCGAGCAGAAACAGGATCCAGTTTCCGGAAGCCTGTTTTCCATTTCTTCCCGTTTCTGCAATGGAAAAGAAAATGATCGCCATGACACCAATCAACAGCACATTGAACAGGATCAGGAAGTCGCGGTCGCTATAAGGATTCTTTCCCGAGTACACGATGGCCAGGAGGTAGGCAGCCAGCATCACCAGGACCAGGGGGCTAAAGATCTTTGCAATGACCGGCGAAACCCGGCCCACCAGTTGGGGATTGGTCTGGGTCAGGTAGGTTCCCAGGATCGGCACTGCCGGGAGGGCAAAGGGCAGGATATATTCCATGTATTTTTCCTGGTCCATGAATCCAATCAGGTTGAAGAGACCGAGGCTGACTGCCACCAGGATGGCTCCGGCAATGGCAATCAGGGTGCCCATGACAACCAGGTCTCCATTGTATCGCAGGTAAGCAAGCCTTCCTTCCCGTGGCTGCGCTTCCTGTTGGGAGAATACGTAGCCTAGAAGCGACCATAAAAACAGGAGCAGGTGAATGCAGGAAAGGACCAGGGTGTCACTTTGTTCCAACTTTGGCAACGCATTGATGAAAACCGCGCTGGCCACAATCAGGGCATATACTTCCAATACTTTCGGCCAGGCCATTTTTTGTTTCCAGGCGAAATAGGCGGTCAGAATCGGAAAGACGATAAATCCAATATTTCGTGCGTAAAACAGGTCTTCTTCCAGGTTCAGCATGAATGGAATCCGAGCAATGAGCCCGGCGAGCAGGCAAACCAGAATCAATCGGATCAGGTCCCTGCCACTGCCCCAGTTAATTTCATCACGGCCTGCAGTAAGCCTGGCTTGCCAGAATGCCGCAACGGGGTTGTTCCCCAGGCCTGGCATCAGCGCGTTGAAGCCAAGCCTGAACGCCGATTTATCCGCACGGTAGAGTTTTTCCAGCGCGGCGGGATTTTGCAGGTTGGACAGGATATTTTCCTGAACGGCCGGGTTCGATGTTATCTGCTTGTTCATATCTGTTTCTGAGCATTAATGAGTTGTTCCAAAGCCCTGAGGTGATCTTCGAAGGCTTTCCTGCCCTCTTGGGTTATGTAGTACTGTGTATTTGGTTTTCTTCCTACAAAGGATTTTTTCATCCCAATGAAGGCTTCTTTTTCCAGCGACTTCAAATGACTGGCCAGGTTGCCATCGGTCACATCCAGGTAATCTTTAAGGGCGATGAAATCCTGCATCTCATTCACTGCCAGGACGGACATGATGCCCAGCCTGATCCGGCTCTCGAATGCTTTATGCAATGATTCAATCAGGGTTTTCATCTTTCGTAGCGGTAGTACATATAAATGCCGTAGGCGATGTGCAGCATGCCGAAACCGATGGCCCAGCAGATGAGACCATATTCCGGGAAAGCAAAGCCAAGAAGTCCAAGTGCGGCTTGCAATAAGCCCAGGCTTCTGACTTCGGTATAGGTGAAATTGCCGGCGTTGAACAGGGAAAGGCCGTAGAACAGGAGCGAAGCGGGCGCCAGTAGAAAAACCTCACCCCGGGCTGCCAGGATCAGCATCAGGATCCCGCCCACCACCAATGGAACGGCCATGTACAGGAGGAGCCGCCTGGAGACCGGGTTCCAGATTTTTTCACCCATTTTGCCGGCCTTCCGGACAGACAGGAAAATGGCGGTCCCAAGGGCCAGGCATAAGACCACCAAAGCCACACCTGTCAAGCGGAGGATTATTTCGCCTGTTCCATAGGGAATGAGCTTTCCCGGTTCTAAACCAAACACTTTTATTGCGATCCAGGCGCCTGCCAGGGCATAGATGCCCGCCAGGATACCCGCCCGGCCTGAGAGGGATAGGAAACGGGAACTCCGCTCCATCAAAGACCTCATGGCCGCGATGTCCTTTAAATAATCTTGTTCATTTTTCATTTAAAAGTACTTTGCAGTACAAAGTAAAAGAAAGATTTTGGTTCTTCCAAATCCGGGGATGGTGACCCAAGGCGGGTCACGTGCATTGAATTGGGGGATGGTGACCCAAGGCGGGTCACGTGCATTGAATGAATGATGCGCAATCCTAGAAACCCAACCCGCCTCCTTCAAAATGCAGGGAGAACAGGATCATACGTGAATTCATTTTGTCGATCACGTTGGAGTACTTCAGGGACTCATCCCTGCTGTGCACGTTGGACAGGCCGTAAGATATTTTGATCTCCGGCGAGAAGATGAAATATTTGAAAAAGAATTGGAAGCCGATGCCTGCCTCCACGCCGAAATCCGACTTCTTCACTTTGACGATGTTCTCCGCGTTGCGCGCGCCTGAATTGCCGGCCAGATCGAAATCATATTTTATGCCCGCCAGGGTGTAGACCCGGAAATTGTTGATACGGTCGCTTTTCAGGCGTACCTGCAGCGGAAAGCTCATCACGATCGATTCAACTTTCTGCAACTCTTCCAGGTTGGACTCACCAGGGTTTGGGATCGACTGCGTATACAGGAATTTTTTCTCGCTGAAGATGAGGTTCAACGGATAGAACCGGACGTCGAACCTGGGTGTGGCCTGCCAGTTGACGAGGATGCCCAGGTGAACCCTCCCGCTGTTCAGAGAGTTCACACTCATGATCGTATCCCGGGCCAGAAAATTGGGATGATGAGTGATATTGTAATGGGAGGTATTATATCCCAGTACGATGCCAAAATAGTATGGCTTTTCGTCGTGGTTGGAAAGGTTTTGCTCCCCGCGAAACTGCGCCTGGCTGCGGAGGGCCATCGCCCCAAAAAAGAAAAACAACAACAGGCTTAAGCGGTACCGCCGTAAATGCTGCAAATGCCGAAACTGAGTCTTTTGCATGTAACATCCTTGTATCCGGACAGCTGAAGGATATCTGTGAAGGCCTTCCCCTCCGGAAATTTTTCAACGGAATTGCTGAGGTACTTATAGGCGTCCCGGTTTTTGGAAAACATTTGTCCCATGCCGGGTGCCACGATCCCCATGTACAGATTGTAGAGTTGCTGTATGCCTGGTATGCTTGGTTTTGAAAATTCCAGTATGATTAATTTTCCGCCTGGCTTCAGGACCCTGCGGATTTCCGAAAGCCCACGCTCCAAATGCTCGAAATTCCGCACCCCAAAAGCCACGGTCACCGCATCAAACGAGGCGTCCGGAAACTTTATTGCCTCACTATCACCCGTTTGCAACTCGATCCGGTCGTCCAGTCCTTCTTTTAACAGTTTCTTGCGGCCCAGTTCCAGCATGCCTTCGGAGATATCGATCCCCAC
>Ga0114939_10000040_pt1 | contig 105472 bp, 89 predicted proteins | sample AshMeaCrysSpring_FD_87196 | JGI IMG/M metagenome (GOLD analysis project Ga0114939, IMG submission 87196) | Groundwater microbial communities from Big Spring, Nevada to study Microbial Dark Matter (Phase II) - Ash Meadows Crystal Spring | ecosystem: Environmental > Aquatic > Deep subsurface >...
CAGGTCTTCTCCTCCGTCCAGCATCCGGGCCAGCCAGTAAAGGGCCGCATTGGGGTCGCTTCCCCGGATGGATTTAATGAAAGCGGAGACGATATCGTAGTGTTGTTCGCCTTTTTGATCGTACAGAGCCATTTTCTGCTGTGCTGCCTTCAAAACGGATTCATTCCGGATGATGATGGGTTCCCCCTCTGCGGCCAGCACGGTCAGTTCCAAAAGATTCAGCAATTTCCGGGCATCGCCGCCAGATAGCCGGATCAAGGCATCTTCTTCCAGGATTTGAATATTCATAATGGAAAGCAGCGGATCTTTTTCTAAGGCCTGGCGCAGCAACAGAGACAGGTGATGCGGCTCCAGTGGTTTCAGGATAAAGACCTGGCAGCGGGATAACAGGGCGCTGTTGACTTCAAAAGAAGGGTTTTCCGTGGTGGCTCCGATCAGGGTGACGGTGCCTTTTTCCACGGCCTGAAGAAGGGCATCCTGCTGGCTTTTATTGAAGCGATGAATCTCATCGATAAAAAGGAGCGCATTTCCCGAGGTCTGGGCCTCTTCGATGACAGCCCTGATTTCACGAACCCCGGAGCTGATGGCGCTTAGTGCGTGAAAAGGCTTTCCGGTCTCCTGGGCTATGATGGAAGCAATGGTGGTTTTTCCCGTGCCGGAAGGCCCCCATAGGATCATCGAAGGAATTTGCTGTTTGCGCAGGGAAATCCCGAGGATACTTTCGGGTCCAGCCAGATGCTCCTGCCCGGCAAGCTGATCCAGGGACCGGGGGCGCATCCTTTCCGCGAGTGGCGCTTGCATAGGGCAATGTACAAAAAGGTGGGCAGCCACTTGCATTGTTCAGATATGTTTTCTATTTTTATCCGCTACCATTTATATTTCCCATCTCCTTACTGACAAACCGGGTCCTGTACTGTATTTCAGGCCAAAATTCATTCCTGGAAAGCCGCCATAAAAAGGCGTATGCGTACCACTAATACGATCAGGAGAACTGCCCGCTATCTACATGTTAATGTACCCGGTCTGGCGCAAGATCCCAAGGCATCCCGAGGGAGATTTTTGTACATCGGGACGGAACCCATTCATTTTCACATGTTAAGGGAGGAGTTGGGAGTTGGGATGTCTTTTCCGGACCTGACCGCTGCCATCGAAGCCTGGAAAATGACGGATCAGACAGGCCAGTGGGAAATAGAGGCATTGTTTCTGGACCTGGGCGCCTGGAAGCCCGCTGACATAGCCCAGATCAAAGAGCTCCGGAAATTGGACAAGACGGGGAAAATGCTGGTCATTGCCAATGCCCGGGAGTTGGATGCTGAGGGAAGAAAGGGGATGCAGGACAATGGTTTTTTGGATGAATTGGTTGATTTCAGGGCGGAAACGGCCCTTTTAAGGGATAGAATTGACTTTTTAGCGCGAATTCGGTCAAAAACGGTAGGCAGCTATCGTCCCAGCAAGGGCCTGCGGGAAGTGAATATGCTGCGTGGGGCGTATTTAATGAAGCGCTTTTTTGACCTGTTGATCGCGTCGTCCCTGATTATTCTTTTATCGCCCCTGCTTGCCTTGATTGCGTCGGCGGTTGGAATCGAGTCAAAGGGACCGATTTTTTGCGGAGTTTATCGCGCCGGTCGGGGTTACCGGGTATTCAAACTTTGGTCTTTCCGGACGATGAGGGTAGGAGCGGACCGCATGTTGCAGTCGATCGCCCACCTCAACACCTTCAATAATTTCGGGCATTCACCCCACTGTTTCCCCTCTGGGCAGGACCCCCGTCTGACGAAGGTTGGCCGGTTTTTGAGGCAGACCGGTCTATGCAAGCTGCCATCCCTTTGGAATGTGATCCTCGGCGATATGTCTCTTGTAGGAAACAGGCCCCTGCCCCTGTACGAAGCCTCTGCCATGACAGCGGACGCCTGGGTGGAGCGATTTATGGCGCCAACAGGGCTGACGGGTCTTTGGGCACTGGCCGGAGAGCGGCATGGAGCACGGTCAGTGGCGGAAAAACTGAAGGCGGACCTTTCCTATGCCCGGAGCGCGGGCCTTGGGTTGGACATCAAAATTATTGTCATGGCAATCTGTTCGAATCTAAGATACTGGGTAAAAAACCTGATTGGCGAACCTGCCGGTAAAGCAAGGGCTGGACAAGTGTCTGGCGCGCCGCTTTCTTTGGCCGGAGAATCCTGAAAATGAATGGTTTTTTAGGGGGTTAAACGACTAAGTATTACCTGATTTGTCTATATTCGCAGCGAATCCTCTCCCCGTGAGCTAACCACACTCCAATACTTATCAAAGACTTCCCGATCCATCCTTGTTTTAGACCAATTTAAAACTGGAAGTCTATGTCATTTTCTACATTCAAAAGTACCGTTATGAAACATTGGAGTTTGCTTGTTGTGGCAATGGCCATGACAGGGCAGGCGTTTGCGCAATTGAATCAGGGGCCATTGGCTACAGGTAACGCAGTGAATTCTGCCGTTGCTGGAAGCGTGGGTGCCTGGACCAATGTGGCAAACGTGCAGGACCTTGCTCCTTCATTTGCATTTTCTCCCGATTTAGCCACTGCCGGGAGTTATACAGACAGAATTTTTGCTACAGGGTTTGGTTTTACCATTCCCGCAGGTTCCACCATTACTGGAATTGAGGTGACCGTTGCGCGGCGGAACAGTACCACGTTCCCAGAGCCTACTACCCTGGTAGACCGGGAGGTATACTTGGTGAAGGGAGGTGTTGTACAGGACGGGTCCGGGCAGAATCAGGCGAATACCACGGGTTTCTGGCCCCAGTCTACCCTGACGGGCAGCTATGGTGGTGACTCCGATCTATGGAACAATACCTGGACAGTTGCAGATATCAATTCACCTGATTTTGGCATGGTGATTTCTGTTCAGCAGACAGCCACAACGGGAGTTGTGCAACAAGCGAGGATTGCGGCGATCCGAATCCGGGTTTGGTACACGTCTTCACTGCCGATCAGGCTTAAGAGTTTTGACTTGAAGAAAACGGACAAGGATCAAGTTGATGTTTCTTTCGTGACTACACAGGAAGTGAATGTGTCCGACTATGAAATCCAGCGTTCTTCGGACGGACGGAAATTCGAGACCATCGGCCGGATCAAGCCCGAAACGCCCAACAGCGAGTTGGAACGCCGGTATGCGTTTACGGATGAGAGCCCCCTGACCGGGATGAATTTATATCGTCTGAAGCAGAATGACCTGGATGGTAAGTATGAGATTTTTCCAGTACGGTCGATCAAGATCAATGGGCTTACTTCGGGTTTGCGTTTTGTACAAAGCGGGTCAGGAACGGTGCGGATTTCCGGAATCAGGAGTGGGGGTACGTACAATTTGCTTGTCAGGGATACGAATGGCCGGTTGCTTCAGAATGTAAGGATTTCCGCGGGCGGACTCCAGACGGAAGCCAGTGTAAACTTGAAACCTGGTGTGAAAGGTGTCGTTATTATGAGCCTCGTCAATGACGTGGAAAGCAGGTCGGTGAAGGTATTTATTCAATAATCACAACAGCGCGACCAGCATGCGATTGATGATTCATTCCATTAAATCTAATCCTTGTAAGACTGGATATCCGGAGGGTTTGCCGGGTCTTTTAATTCGTCATTTAAATCAGTTCTACATGAAACTTTTTACACTGAGTCTATTCAGTTTAATCATGGTCAACCTGGTGTTTGCCCAGTCAACTCCATTTACATATCCCACTGTGGTTCAATCGCAACCTCCGCCCATTTTGGGAACAGGTGCGTGGGAAGATCCGGAGAACGCTGAGGTGGATCCGGGATATGCAACTTCGCAACCTACCTTTTATATTGATGACCGGACTGACCGCCTGTATGCATTGTCTTTCCAGTTCAATATTCCGTCTTCAGCCACCATCACTGGCGTTGAGGTTGAGGTGATCCGCCGGCAGATCGGAAGTAGTCAGGGCGCATTTGTAGATGAATTTGTGAACCTGATGTCTGGTCCCCCACCGCCCGGTGGGGCCCCTATTGGCGATAATAAGGCAGATATTTTCCGTTCCTGGGAGGATTTCGATGAAACAGTCGTTTACGGTGGACCTTCGGATACCTGGGGAGTTGCCCTGACACCTTCCATTGTAAATTCCGCCGGTTTTGGTATAGGGATTGTTGCCCGCAGGTTCCAGGACCTGGGGGAAATTGATATCCGGGCACAGGTTAGGTCTTTTCGGATCAAAGTGTATTATTCTCTTCCATTGCCTATCGTATTGAAGAGTTTCGACGTCCGGAAAGTGGGTTCTTCCGCTAATATCACCTGGGTAACCACCGAAGAAGTAAATGTGAAAGGATATGAAATCCAGCGTTCGGCAAACGGCAACAATTTTACCACCATTGCCACGGTGACGCCTTCATCTCCAAACAGCCAGCTTGAAAATATCTATCGCATCACGGATGATAATCCGCTGCCGGGACGGAATTTCTACCGGCTCAAACAAACGGATCTCGACGGACAGTTTAAGATCTTCCCGATGAAGTCAGTCAATTTTGATGACGCAACCAGCTACCTGAAACTTCAGGCCGTTCCAGGCGGAAGGGTCAGGATCAGCTCCGGCAATATGCGGGGCAGGTATACCTTCCTGGTCCGGGATGCAGCTGGGCGACTCTTACAGGCTGAACGAGTGGATCTACCCGGTGGATCGGGCGAGATTTATGTGAACCTGCTCACTAATTCCCGTGGTATTCTGTTTGTGACGCTCGCGGGCAACGATGAGCAATACAGCCAACGGATCTTTGCCCAATAATCGCGGGTTTTCCCACAATATTGATCTTCTAAATCAGTTACATAGATGTTGAAAAATGTCTATGTAACTGTTTTATTTTTAGGTAATGAAATTTGAATTGAGGGAAGAACAAAGACCTTACAGGGTCCTGGTTTCAGCATTTGCCTGTGGGCCTAATTGGGGATCTGAAGTGGGGATGGGATGGAATTGGGTTATTCATATGGCCGCCCACCACGAGTTATGGGTCATTACAGAGGAAGCTTTTAGACCAGACATCGAAGCAAAAGTGGACCAACTCCAGCTACGTTACCCGCCCAGGTTTCACTACATTTCAATTGGAGAAAAAGGAAGAAAGCTTTTCTGGAAGCAGGGAAGCCTCCAGTTTTATGGGCATTATCGTCGCTGGCAAAAAAAGGCCTTTGTGCTGGCGGAACAACTCCGCCTGAAGAACAGCATTGAACTGGTTCATCAACTGAACCTGATCGGTTTCCGCGAGCCCGGGTATTTGTGGCAACTGTCTGACCGCGTGCCGGTGATCTGGGGACCTGTGGGAGGATACAGCCAGGTGCCCATGCAATTCATTCCTAAACTTAGCTGGAAGAACCGCATTTTCTATTTTGGAAAGAACCTCCTTCATTACGCGCAGGTGCACTACAGTACGAGGGTAAAGAAAGCAATCAGCCATTGCAGCCTGATCCTGGCGGAGTCATCAAATACCAAAAGGATCATGAGGGAAGTATACGGCGTGGATGCGGCCTTGATGAATGAGACCGGGGGACACTACGATGAATTTTTCGCACATCCTTCCTTCCTGGAGAATGGCAGAATGAACTTGTTGTGGGTTGGGCGGATCCAGGGACTTAAGGCGTTGCCGATTGCAATTGAATCCGTTTTCCGTTTGAAGCAGCAAAAAATTCCCGTTCACATGAATGTGGTGGGCGAGGGACCGGATACCGATGACTGCAAGAACCTGGTTCGAAGTCTTGGACTGGAGTCTGAAATCACTTTCGTGGGAAAGATCCCAAATCCCCGTGTTATCGAGTTGATGAAAGTGCATGATCTCCTTTTCTTTACCAGTTTGAAAGAAGGCACACCACACGTGGTGCTGGAAGCTTTATCCAATGGCCTTCCGGTAATCTGTCACGATGCATGCGGACACGGAGACATTGTAGACAGTTCCTGTGGAATAAAAGTTCCGCTTGAATCTTATGGAAAGAGCGTAGCCCTTTTTACGGAGAATATCGCTGATCTGTTCCGCAACCGTCACAGGTTTGAAGAATTTACGGAGGGGGCAAGGGAGTGCGTAAAAAAACATTCATGGCATCACAAAGCGGAACTCATGTCTGACTTGTATAGCAAAGTGCTGAAAGTGGAAGAGACAACACTGGCTTAGAACGGCAAGACACTCTTTGTCTTAATTTCCTTCACCGGGTCTATGCGTTTTTTGGCCCTTCATATAGGCCCTCGCCACCTGGAAAAGGAATGAACTGTTGGTGACAAAATATCTTTTGAACAATCGCCCTGGCTCAGACGCCAACCTGTGCAGCCATTCCAGGCCGGCTGTCTGCATCCAATCCGGTGCTCTCTTCTGCATGCCTACCATTACGGGCAGGGCGCCACCAATACCAATCATCGCTGCATGAATGCGTCCCCGCATGGAAGCCATCCATTTCTCCTGTTTGGGACAGCCGAGCGTAACCACCAGGAGGTTTGCACCAGATTGATTGATTTTATCAACTATTCCTGTTTCCTCGGATTTTGTGAGGGGCCTGAACGGAGGACTACAGGTTCCGGCAACGCGCAGTGCAGGAAATTTCGTGGCGATATGGTTTTCTGTGGTGGCCAGCATTTCCTCCGTGCCTCCGTAGAAATAAACGGAGAGACCCCGTTTCTCTGATTCCTTCAAAATGAGGGGCAGGAGGTCCATGCCGGCTACCCTTTCCGTTTTGATATGGTGAAAAATTGAAATCGCCCATTTGATAGGCACACCGTCCGCAGTTACCATGTCCGCATTTTCAACAACTGCCCGGAATTTGGGATCATCGCCTGCTTCCACGGCCATATGTACATTGCAGAAACAGGTATATGTAGATCTGCGCTCTTCCGCCCAGCGACAGATCTGTTGCAGGTGCTGGTCCATGGTTCCCAGGTTAATGGGTACGGAAAGCACCTGCACTTTTACTCCGTTCGGTATCTTTTCCTGATTGCTGATCATGGCCTGAAAATGAGTGAACTTTCTAGCTGAGGGGATGCATGTTCAGTTTGTACCTGGATTGCAGGGTTTCAATGTGGCTGTCCAATGCCTCCTGGCTATCGAACCGGCCCTTTATTTTGCGGGCGGGTACGCCACCATAAATGCAGTAAGGCTCCACATCCTTCACCACCACCGATCCTGCGGCGATGATGGCACCATGGCCGATGGTAACGCCGCCCATGATCACAGAACCATATCCTATCCACACATCGTTGCCAATCCTCGTCAGGCTCTCCAGCCCTTTCCATTGATAGGATTCATCCCGGATGGCACTGGCAATCCGCACAGGCACGCCGGTCTGCTGGTAATGGTGATCATACCTGCCCACAATGCCAACCTTGTTTCCCATGATCACATAATCGCCAATCACACAGTCGGTCTCAATCTGCGAATCCCGTCCGATATAACAATAGCTGCCGATGATGATTTTCCGCCTGGCCCAGATTCTGACCCTTGCCCCTGCATGGAATCCCTGACCAAACTGGTATCTGCGCCATTTTACCCGAACGAGATAGTAATCCCGTAAGGCCACGATGATTTTTTTCATGTTGTCATTCGGATTTGGCTGATCAAATGATCCCGGAAATTTCCGTAGTATTCCAGGAAAGTGACGGGCATGCCGGAGGGCCGGATATGCCCGATGGATGCTATGGGCGAAACTTTAGCGAGTCTTTGATGCATTTGTTCTGAAAGCTGTTGTATGTCAAAGGGATCGAAAATGTTGCCATTCAGATTTTCCCGGACAAGCTCCGTTGCGCCTGCATAGCGGCTGCAAAGTACGTATTCACCCGCCAGCATGGATTCATTGATCACCGCACCAAATGCTTCCGAGTGACTTCCCAGCACAAAAATCTGCCCCACATTGTACCAGGCCAGTAGTGGAATCCCTTCGAACCGACCCGGAAAAAGTACCTGGTCCTGAAGTGAAATAGAAGCCGTCAACTCCTGTAGCCGGGAGGATTCAGGGCCATCGCCTATAATGATGAGGGAGGCATCCGGATGTTTTTGGGCGATTAATGCAAATGCCTGGATGACCCTGTCTAATCCTTTGATCCCTACAAGCCGTCCCACAAAGAGCAGGACCTTCCGGTTTTGCAGCTGATGCTGTTCGATATAAGCCTGGGAGACCGGGACCGATTCTGTCAAGGCCGCTCTGAATCGATGGTCTTCCGCCACAATTGGGAAAAAAACGGGATCGTTCTTAAGTTTATAGGAAGCCTTATACCAATTCGCTACTTCCTGGTTCAGGACAATCAGTCCATCAATTCTTGTTATCAGGAATTTTCTGACGCTTTCCCTGAGGCCTTTCCTGGATTTGGCAAGATGCATGCTGTCATCGCAAACGGAATATATGCGATAATTGAAGCTGAAAAATTTCCTGATCAGGTAAAGGAAAAGCGTGGTCTGACTATATTCATAGGTAAATACAACCTCAGGGTTGGTTTTTCGGATGATAGGCAGAAATCCCCACTTGAAAGCACGATCACCGATCCTGAATCCATGTTTTAAATACCGCGGTTCAAAACCAAGGTGTTCCCTGAGCTTGTCCTGGTTGAATTTTTGTTCAATCAGGTTCTCATAAATGAAGTAGATATCTGCGTCGAAATCCCGGGATAAATGGTTCCAGAAATCCATGCGGTATGGGGCCAGGGCCTGGTGAAAAACCAGGAGTCTGTATTTTTTTCCTTCATTCATTTCGCCCAACACAGGATTAATGCCTTTTCAGTTTATGTTTCACGACGGTCAGGGCAATGGACTTAAGCCCGGCCAGGGTATCCAGCAACCCCATTTGGAGGATGGAAAAGCGGATAGGGTGGAAGATTTTTCCATTCAGCCTGTTCAGTTCTTCCTGATCCAGGTTGATCACCCTGGGAAGATTGTTCTTTAGAAACGGAATTCCATGGTGTGAAGTGTTGAACCCGGTCCGGTTAATATATAGGTCTTTCACGTGACCTGCCTGTTGTGCGTCCCAGGCGCTATGGATGGAGTAGAAATAATGAATGGTCCGGGGTTTTCTGATGAGACCGGCGATGTCAAAATACCTGGACAGTTCAGGATTGGCCTGGTTTCTGAAAATCACGGGATCGATGTCCGGGCCGGACGTTTTCAACTGTGAGTTGACTTCAAACTGACCATTGAAGGACAGGATGATTTCCGAATCCAATTGTTGTCCATAGAAAATCGCGGCGAAGCCGCCTGCGGAGCTGCCCAAAGTGATGGTCCGGTATCCTTCGGTTTCTCTTTTAAGGTATTGGGTAAGCAGTTCCGGGGTGTTCAGTGTTGCGTTGACACCGGTTAAATACCATTGTTTGTGAATGTCCCGCAGAAATATGTGCTTTCCCGCCCGGTTGATCCTGGTGCCAAACCACTCAAACCTGTTCTTTTCCACGATTTCTGACCTGAATACACCCTCTTCGTTTGGGTTATAGATATAGTGGCTGCTGAAATAGATGGCACAAAGATCCTGTTCACCCTTTGCGTTGTATTGTATACTGATATGCTGCATTTGCTCGTAGGCATCCTTTACAATCGGATGGTCTACCTGGAAAACAAAATCATGCTTTACTTCCATAGTCCGGGCATTAGCGCTCTGAGGTGAATGGTGATATAATGCTTCACCGCGGATATGGGCCCAAAATGTCGGTTCTCGTAAATAAAGAAATAGCGCGGGTGGGCATTTCCGAGGGGGGAGTAGAGTGATTTGAGCCGCTGTGCCAGGGGGACTTCCGGCTGACACCATTTTGGTGGTTTTTCATGGCTCTCACAATAGCCCTGGTAGCCCGGAGGAACGGCTATGAGGAAGCCTTTTTTGTAGGCGCGCAGGCTGTAATCACCGTCGCCGATTGCATGAGGAAAAATGGGATCAAGGTTTCCGATTTCCAGGTAGACTTTTTTGCTGATCAGCACGATATTTCCGTTCATCACTTCACCGTATTCAATTTTTTTACCCGGTGTGATCACTTCCCCGGTTCTGTGCCTGCTCCCGTAGGTGAATTTGCCGGTTAGTTCTGAACATGTGGAGCCGCAGACGATGCATTCCTGCTTTGCCGCCCGATGGGTTTCGAGCAGTACATGCAATGTACTGTCAAACAGTTTGACATCGTCATTGAGCCAGAAGTAGTAGTCGAAATCACCCACCTCTGTTGCTTTGCTCCATGCCAGGTGCATTCCCTTGTTCCAATAGAGATTCCCGGTACCCTGAATGACATCAACTTCCGGGAATTCCTGGCGTACTGCCGTGCCCGTGCCGTCCGTGGATCCATCGTCCACCAGGAAGACCGAGACGTTGAATTCCTGACCCAGTCCCTGCTGTTGAAACAGGCTTCTCAAACAGCGGATGGTCTTGTCTTTTCTGTTGAAACAAGCCATGATCACTGCGATGGTTACGCGATTCATCATATACTTATTTTTTTACCCATTTGAAAGTCAGCCATTCTTTCAGTTCACTATCGGTTAGCAGCCTGAAGCTCTCTGACAAGCAAAGTCCCACGGTGAACCAGTGGAAGTAATAGTAGGGGTTATATGTGATGATGTTTTCCAGGAAGATGATCACCCAATGCAGGGAGATGAGCAGACCCAGCATCTGGCTCAGTCGGTTGTTTGTTTTACAGATCCCATAATAGGATGCTTTCCAAAGCACCAGGAAATAAAGCACGAGTCCCAGGATGCCGTGGTGAATCAGGATTTTCAGGAAGCCCACTTCAACGTCCGGCCTCATATTGCCCAGTTCTGACGGGAGGTTGAAGTCGATATCCGTTCTGTATTTTCCGGTAGCGTTTCTGCCAAACCAGATATCGCCGGTTTCGGAAAGGTCAGAGAGCACTTCCGTGTAGAGTTCCGTCCTTGTATCCTGGGCCAGGTTTTCCGTTTCGCCCTTGCTGGTTATTTCTATTTCAGTTCCTTCGGTGGAACTTTCAAAGATGTTTTTTCCCTGTAATCCGGCAAACAGCAGGACCAGCGGGAGTGCGAACAGGACCATCCGGGCAACGTTCAGCAGTTTGAAGCTGTGGAATCTTCGGAGGTAGTATGAAAGCAGCACTGCGAAGCTGGTTGAAATCCGGATGATGTTGGCGCGCCAGCTGAGGGCGATGTACGCAGATGTCAGGGATACCACAAGGATAAGCAGGGCGATCCCCCTGCTTACGTAGGGGATGAAAATCATGAATGTCAGCACCGGGGTCACACTCCTGGAGTACAGGTAAATTTCGGTCTCCTCATCCGTCAACGAAAGCGGAATCAGGACAAAACTAAACAGCAGGGTCAACAGGGTAAAGTTGAGCATCTTCTTGCTGTGCTTGTAATTGAGGCCTGCGTATAGGGCAAGCGGTATGAATACGGAGAGTCCCCCCAGCTTGTTGATAAACAGGTTTTTGATATCCAGGTATTCGGTGGAACTGAATGCACCCCTTATGAAGGAGATCGATTGCCAGATCAGCAAAAGTTTAAAGATGAACAGGGCTTCTTTGGGTACGTCCTGTTTTGCTTTCGTAATGACAGCCAGCCCTGCCAGGCAGAAAATGGAGATCAGCAGCAGGGGAAAGAAGTTGTCGATCGTTTTCTTGGTGTAGGGAAGTTCGAACAACAACTCGTAGATATAGAGTGCTACGAATGAGATCAGCAACAGGGGCTCTATGATTTTGTTTTGCTTCATCTCAGGATGTCTTTTTTGCATTTGGGTTCTTGCTGATCGGGGGAAGAAATTGCTGCAAAGGTTTCTGGTCGAGCGTGTCCACCAATTCATTCTGCTCATTGAAAACCGGGTGAACCATGATTTCCACGGTGCCATTTTTTATTTTACCCGCTTTTTCCCCATAGGTATATTTGTTTTCAAAGTAGTCAGAGAAGGCCAGGCCCCTGGACCTGATATACCAATTGCTCACGGACCTGTAAAAGCTTTTTAACCTGTTGCCTGTTGGAGTGGTCAGCGCAATACGGAGCGGTACTTGCATTCGTCCGGACAGGTCCGTGAAGAATGGAAGCATCCAGGGAAAAGTATGGCAATGGTGATGGGTGTTGATGTGCGCCGGTACAAGCCCTGTGCTGAGAAAGATGTCAACCTGCGCCTGAATTTCTTTCTTTAGTGCAGTGGTAAAGGACCTGTTGTTCAGCAGCCTGAAATGGGAAATTTTATCCTTGTTCCAGCAACCCTTATCATCCAGGACTTCCTTGCAGGCGAAATCCGTAACGGGTTTGAATTCCGTCAGGTTGATATGGATGCCCAGGAGTTCTTCATAACCTGAGCCGGAAATCCTTTGACAGGCGTCATTGAAATGCGGCGCATTTACCATTACGGATGCGCTGTTGATGATGGAATTTTTAAGGCAGTGGTCGATGGCATTATTAACCGGGAGGGAAATCCCGTAGTCATCAGCGTTTATGATGAGTTTGACGGTTTGATCAATGTTATCTTTGGAGGTGGTCATGGTCAGTTGAGGTTTCTGTAAACATCCATCGTTTTCCTGGCCGCATCGGACCAGTTGAATTTCGTCAGTAGTTCATTTCCTTTTTCTTTGAACAGGTTTCGCGTTGTCTCATGGGACGCAAATTGATCTACTGCCCGGATGATCGATGCGTCGTTGGCAGGATCAAAATATACGGCGGCATCGCCGCAAATTTCGCGAAAAACATCCGTGTTGGCGCAGGCAACCGGGCATTTGGCTGCAAAAGACTCCAGGAGGGGCATTCCAAAACCTTCCAGGGAAGAGGGGAACACAAAGCACAGGGCATTCCGGTATAATTCCGCCAGTATTTCATCGTTGACCTGTCCGGTAAAGTGAATCCAGTCTTCCAGTCCCAGTTGCGCGAGGAATTCTTTTTCATCCGGAAAGGGGGTGTTTCCAACAGCCAGCAAATGAATTTTGCGGTCTTTTAGGTAGGTAGACAGGGCCCTGACAAATGGCTGGAAATTTTTATAGTCTTTACGCGTACCTACAAATAGCAAATAAGGCGTATTGGCCCACTGTTTGATGAAATTGTCATCTTTGGCAGACTGAGCAGCTGAAAAGAAATGTTCCGGAAAGCCATGGTGAATGACATGGATTCTGGACTCGTCAATATCGTAGCAGGCCAGCAGTTCCTTTTTCGTGGTGTGGGAAATGGCAATGACGGCATCGGCCAGTTTCAGGGCTTCCCGCTTTTGGTCAATCATCCACCGGGCTTTCTCTTTGAAGTAGGCCTCGGGAATCATATCATGAATCGTGATCACGGTCCTTGGGCGCTTCTTTGCGCGTGCGAAATAACCGTCGTAAAAGCTCGGATGAAATACGTCGTATTTTTCCAGGTTTGAAAGCACGGCCCGCTGGTTGATCAACTTCAGTATTCTCAGGAGACCTCTTCTGTTGAGCAGGCTGAGTGATTTTCCCTGTTCCGGGAGATAGATGTTCCTGTGACCCAATGCGATAATCCTGGATTGAATGCCCTGGTTGAAGCCATTGATATAGTCGTTGATGGTGGCATGATACCTGGAGACACCACCGGCGGACTGATTCAGGAAGATCTGATGATCAACAAGCACTTTCATACATCCTTGATTTTTTCAGTTTTCGGGGTCGGGTTTATATCCTGAACGGGGTCCGGGTTTGCGGTATTATCCGCCTCCGGCTTTTTAAGCAGGTTCCAGGTTTGCCAGCATGTGACAATCGAACTGGGCAGCAGGCTGCAAATGCTGGCAATGCAGATACTGGCCAGTCCCAGGTTGGTATGTTTTGCAAGAAGGATGGTCAGGGGGATATTCAGCAATCCGCCGATGATGGCGGTGATCAGCTGCAGGTTTATTTTGCCGATGCTATTGAGGAAGAAGGAGAAAATATTGTTGAAAGCAATCTGGAAATTAAAGGCAATGAGGCTGACGGCAAATACGGTCTCAATCGGGTTCGGCCTGCCCAACCAGATTTTTGTGATTTCGGGATAGAGGAGGAATAACAGAAAGCTTGCGAGCAACATGGCGAAATTGATGAAAAGCATGTTGCGGATGGTGGAAGCTATCCATTTCCTGTCATGCTGGTACCAGGCGTTGGTGAAAGCCCCCCATAAAGGTGCGGCGATGATCTGGAACAGCATCAGGGGAATGCCGTAGTATTGGTTGGCTATTTTATAGGTGGCCACATCTTCAATTCTGAACAGGTTGGCAATCAGGATATCGGAGGTGGAGAAAATGATCAGTACCACGATCTGCAGCAGGAAGAATTTAAATCCAAGGGACAGGAGGCCTTTTCTGAGCGCGTGGTTGACATATTTCAGGGAAGGCGAGAGGTTTTTAAACCTGCCTTTGTAGAGTAAAAGGGAAAATATGGTGAAAACAAGAACGGGTGATGCGCAGATTGAAAAAAGGATGATGTAAAAATTGGCGAGGCCTGCCTGGTAGAGCACGTAAATGAAGGATATATTCAGCAGGCCGGAGAGAAAAAGGATCATATCGCTGACGGCCGACTGCTGGTGCGCAAGAAGGACTACGCTGATGAGCTGGAGGATGAACCGAAGGGTAAACAGGGTAATAATGGCCAGAATAGCCTGGTTGAGTCCGGATATGTCCGTAGCGGAAATATTGAGGATGCGGTGCCATTCTACAAAGACATGAAGAACTCCGTATGCCAGGAGAAGCGATGCAAAAATGACTGCGATGTAGTAGTAGGCGGTGCTGATATACTGCCTAGAAAGCAGGTGATCGTTTTCGGCGAGAGATTTTCCAAGTTTGTTCCGCAAGCCGTTACCAATTCCTATGTCGAAATATGAAATCCATGAAACCACCGCCGTGATGGTAATGATGATTCCGTATTCTTTTTGGGAAACGGCTTTCAGGCAGAGCGGCACGAGCAGGAAAGATATCAGCAACGAGCCGCCTTTGAGAAAGGCGGAAAGGAGCGCGTTTTTGGCTACGATGCCACTTCTGCCCTGAAGCAACCCGATGCTGTATTTACCGATTTTATCCATAAGTGACAACGGGCAGGAGCCAGCGTCCCACCAAATTAACGTCTTTTTTACTCGGTTAATTGTGTGATTCTCAACTTAATAGGCATAAACCTGCCCAGGGGGCAGGTTTATGGTTAAAGTGGGACCCGGTTTAGGCTCAGGCCCGAGATTTCTTGGATTTCCGGTAGTTGTCGTATGCATTCCGCTGGTCATAGCCGTAGCCATTACCGTATCCGTAGGAATACCGACCGGTTCCTCTCTTTTTAACGCCGTTGAATACAAGCGCAACATTTTTGATGTTATATGCGTCCATTTCCTGGTCAAGGAGGTCGATATTGACCTTTGGGGTATGATCATGACGGATGATATAGAGCACCAGGTTGACCATGGGCGCTATGTTGAAAGCATCTGTCATTGCCTTTACCGGTGCGGTATCGATGATGATCGAATCGAACCTGGTATCCAGGAAATTCAGCAGGATTTCCAGTTTGCCGTTGATGATCAGATCAGAAGGCTCTTCCACAAGGTGGCCTGCGGGTACGATAAACAGATTTTGATGCAATGTAGTGGGCACGATGATATCATCCGGCCGGATGGTATCGTCACCCAGATAGTCGCAAATGCCATTTTGCTTTTCCACCTGGAGCATTTCGGACAGTTTTGGCTGGTACAGATCCAGTTCCAGCAAGGCCACTTTCTTACCTGTGCGTGCCAGGCTGAAAGCCAGGTTGGAAGACACGAAACTCTTTCCTTCTCCTTTCACTGAAGATGTTACGAGGATGCGCTTACAATTGCCCGGAGGGGTGCCCTGGTATTTGAGCGCGGTTCTGATCTGACGGAACTGCTCGTTCAGAAAGCTTCGTTCCCGGTTGGGACTGAATATGCTGCTGTGGTCTTTGTCGAAAATCAATTCACCGATCACGGGGAAGGCTGTTAGTTTTTCTATATCAGCGCGATAAAGCACTTTCCGGTTCAGTTGCTCCCTCAGTGAGATGATGATGATGCCCAGCAGGAATGGCGCAAGTCCCGCAACGGCGGCGAGAATCGGCTTGTTGGGCGTTACCGGCCTGACGGAAGATGCGGGTTTATCAACGAGGGTGCAATCCGGGCTGGCGGCATTGATTGAATAGGCCGTCTCCTCCCTTTTCTGGAGCAGGAATGAATAGATTTCATTCTTGATATTCTGCTGTCTGCTGATGTCCACCAACTGGCGTTCTTTTTGAGGTATGGAACTCAGCAGGGAGGAGTATTTATTGTTAATTTGTCCAAGCTGTGATTTATTCGCTACCAGGCTTTTGCGCTGGTTGCGGATATTTTCGAGAATGCTCGGTTTGGTTTTGCTGATTTCTTCCTGTAGGGAAAGGATGACCGGATTGTTTTCAGCGGTTGTTTTACGGAGTTTTTCATACTGAGATTCCGCTGTGTAGACTTTGTCCAGCAATTGCGCCAGTGTGGGGTCTTCAATGTTCAGCGTGGAAGGCACGATCCTGTCGTCAGGAGACTTGGAAGTGATATATTTTTCTGCTTCGTCCAGCGCAGACAGCTGAATATTGACAGCAGTTGACTGCTTGTCTGTTTCTTCGATGCCCTGCAGGTAAAGTTTGCTTTGTTCGCTGATATCAACCACTCCTGATCTTGCGCGGTACCGCTGGACAGAGCTCTCCACGGAGTCCAGTTCCTGCCTGACATCCTTCAGGCGGTTTTCAATGAACTGGAGCGTCTTAGCCGCCATTTCATTCTTTTTTTCAATTGAATTCCTGTTGTAGGCGTTGACCAGTTCTGTGAGGAATGCTTCCGATCTTTTTGGGAGCGGGTCCCGCATCCGGAGGGAAATGACCGAGGATTGTTTGCTTGCCTGGGAAGCTTTCAGATTGTCCGTGATGTTTTTTGTGATCCGGTTCATTTCCACGAGGGAGAATGAATAACTGGCATCCGGATCAACGGGGAACAAGACAGGATTTCTGTGTGTGTTTTTGATGAACTTCAGGTCACCATATGATGTATTGGCCCACTCATTCAGCGGATATGCTTTGCCATCAACTTTGACGGTATTGTCTTTTTCGCTGTAACTGAATGAAATGTTTGATACCGTGCGGAGAGAATCCGGGATTCTTGCTTCGATTGCAATCGGGCTGGTAAAAAATGCCGGTGTTTTCTTCAGGCTTTGCCAGCCGGAATGCTGTTCAATGGGCGCATAAAGCTTCAGGGTTTTGATGACGTCCTGTATAATGGCATTGGAGGTAAGTACTTCCAATTCGTTTTCAACGATTTTTTTAGTATTGAAAACGTTCAGGACTTCCTCCATTTTGGAATCTTCCTGTCCCTTTTTTTCATCCTTGATCAATATGGACGCGGTCGTGTCATATTGAGGGGTAGTGAAATTAAGGTAGGTGAACAGCGTGACCGCGCTGATTAACAGAAATGCTAGAAACAGGGGCCAGTAGGGCAGATAACGAAACAGTATTTGCTGAAGCCCTCCTGTTTCTTTTTCCGTAATAAATTGTTTCGACTTTTCCATGGTCACAAAGGTTTGTTTGAAAGGGAAGAGGTTAAAAAGCACCTACACGGTCAAGCACAACAACCAGCAGGGTGGTCATACTGATGATGATAGGCAAGAGGGTTGCGTTACGCTCTTTAGCCACGCGGTCCTTGATGGGCTCCACATAAATTACGTCATTGGATTTCAGGTAGTAGAAAGGAGACGTCAGGATATCATCAGAAAGAAGGTTGATCCGCTTGGTGCTTTTTTCGCCGCTCAGGTTCTCCCGGATAATCAGTACGTTTTCTCTTTTGCCATAGATCGTCAGATCCCCCGCCAGGCCCAGCGCTTCGAGGATCGAAAGTTTCTCGTTTGGAACTGAGTAAACACCGGGTTTATTCACCTCGCCCAAAACGCTTACCCTGAAATTGAGATGGCGAATGGTGACAATGGGATCCACAAGCAGTTTTTTATCGATAAGCTGTTTGGTCAGCATGGAAGATAGCTGAGCCTTGGTCAATCCCTCCGCATGTATGGTGCCAAGGATGGGAAACTGAATATCTCCATTGAGGTTTACCAGGTAGCCAACGGTCAGAGTGTTTGCACTGTTTGCCGTGGCGGAGTTGATATTCGGGGTGGACTCATTTGGTGCATTGAAAACGGCACTGGCTTCGGGATTCAGCGAACTTACCGTAATGGAAAGCACGTCATTTTGCTGGATGATGGGTTCCGGAATGCTGACTTTCTGCTTGATGTCTGAGTCCTGAATGTTATTGAAGTAAGTCAGTTTTTTTGTGTCAGAACACGAAAAAATACCCGTAAAAAGGGTCAATACAAGCAGGTTTCTGGCCAGATCTCTGAGTTTAAGGTTCAATGAGTTAAGCATATGGAAATGTTTGATACTAGGGTAAAATGTGTCCCTGGCAGATCAGAGGATACTGGAAAGATGGAAAGGAGATTGGAGGTGTTTGAAATCACCGGATATCGGCAGGATACATCGAATTGAACCGTAAAAATAGACAGAATAATTCGTCCGTCAAATAGTGTGACCTGATAAATTTCAATGCGGTGATTCCAGGATATTCCTTCAATGCAACTGCCGAAAACCCGTTTAAGGAATTGGTTTATAATTTGTTTTCATCTGGCTGTCCAAGTGCTCTGAGAGCCTTAAGGTTAGGGCAATGAGTGAGAGCGTTGGGTTGACCGCGCCACCGGTTGCAAAACAGGAAGAACCTGCCATGTAAAGGTTTTGGATACCGTGAACCTGGCAGTTTTTGTCTACAACGCCGGTTTGGGGGTCATCACTCATCCGGGTGGTACCCATATGGTGCCAGCCCCCGCCTGTAGAACTTGGCCAAGCCGGATCATTTTCATCTTGGAGGAAATCCATCAGTTTTACCCTTCCGATCCCGGAAATCCCCACCTGCTGGCCAAAAAGCAGGTAAAGTCTTCTGATAGCCTGCTTGTCTGCCTGGGTAAGGGCCCAGTGCAGTTTTGCCCTTGGCATGCCCAGTGCATCTGTCTCCGTGTCCAGGGTTACCCTGGAGTCCGGGTTAGGCGACTGCTCAATGCGGGTAAATAATTCAAACCCCTGGTTTTTATGTTCATTGAACATGTAGAGCCATTTTTTTCTCACGGCTCGAATGTTTGCGTCTTCCGTGTTTTGATAGCTTTCCCTGGGATCATCCTTGGACCAGGTTTCGATGATGGGCTTCATGTTTTTGGCAATGTCCAAAGGTGAAAGCGAAATAGTGCCGTTGAGCAGTTTATGTTCCACCTGCATGGCTTCCGTGATCCCAATTTCAGACCTTACTTTTGCATTATAACCGTCATTGTAGGCGTATAACTTCAACCGATCCGGATGATTGATCCATAACTCACCTGATTTGACCTCCGGATGTTCCATCCAATACCTTCCAACCAGATCATGGTCGTTGCCCAGTCCCCTGGGAGCCTGCTTGTTGGATGCCAGCAGGATCCGGGCATTCTGAACTGCACAACATGCAAATACATAATACTTAGCCTTGAAGCGGAATGACCTTCCAATATGATTTTTCGCCAACACGTATTCTACAGAAGTAACGGACTCATTCGTCCTGATGTCAACCACGTTTGCATGCGTGTATAAATGGATGTTTCGGGCACCGGTAACCTTGTCCCTGTATTTCTCTCCAAATCTCGTGGGAGGGCTGAACTGATAAATTTTGTTGAAGATCACAGTTCTGTCCAGCGGTAGTTCTGTCAGTTCCTTGTCCGTAGATTTCCAGAAGTCAATATCATAATTGAACGGACCGATCTCTACCAATTCGTGCGCTTTTACATAGTAAGGTTTCAGATCTTCCAATGTGATGGGCCAGCCGCTGTATGGCACCCAGTCGCGCTTCTTGAAGTCGATCGGGTCAAGGATTGAACACATGCCTGCCCAATGGTTGGTAGTACCCCCGAAGTAATGGAGCCTTGCGGATTTCAAGGGGTAGTATCGCTGCCCTGTCTGCTTGCCGGCGTAGAGGTCCTGGATTTTTTCGTCGTATTTGAATCCACCTCCTTCCAGCAAAAGGACCTTGTAGCCCTTGTTCATCCAGTCAATTGCCATGCTGATTCCGGCTGCTCCTGCGCCGATAATACAAAGATCTCCTTCTATTGAATCAGTAGTGTCAAGTTCACGGGCATCAATGTGCATAGGGAAGTTTTACAGAGGTTAGTGTAAACTAGGATTTGTTCAAAACAGTGAAAAGCGCGCATTGGCGGGCCTCCGTGACGGAAAGCACCCAGCCGTCAATCACTTCCTGGTTGCCGTTTCTGAATTCACTGAGGATCTTGCTCTCGAAGAATTTATCAATGGATCCCCCTGTCTCTTTTTGGGCGAGGCTGTTGCCATCAAAACTGCTCAGGATATTCGATTTCAGCTTTTCAATGCTGTTCTCTTCCGGGTGCTTTTTCAGATATGATTTGCCAATTTCTTCGATGGCGCTTTTATCCATCAGGATGGATAGGAAATGAGGAAGATACAGCGCGGAACTTTGTGAAGTTACCTGGCGTTTGCACCCAAAATAAGCGAGCGTTGCCGCAACTGCGGTCCCCACCATGGTGAAAACAAAAGACCTTCTAGTCATACAAACACGAATAGGGTTGTTGTCAAACGTTGAAACTGCGCACGAAATTAATCATTCAATCGCGGATTTGCTATCCTCTTCTTTTGTTTTTGATGCAGTTCCCGGCTCAGCTATTCAATGAAACTGTGCAAAGCGGGCGATGCCTTTTGGAAATGCCAGGAAAGACACTGTAATTCACTGATGTATAACGTCAAGCACTGGCCCATATTGCGTTCTGACGCAATGGGCCAAGAAAAACCGCGGAGGCTTCTAACGCTTTGTAAATAGGGCTTTTACGATTCAGGATGAGTATATTTTCGAGCAGGGGACTGTAGGGTGGATTCAATTTATCCACATTTTTTCATCAACAGTAATGCCTGGATTTCAACTGTCTGGATTTAACGGGAATGGTTCCTGCTTTTGGCATCATTGTTGTTTATTCTAATCTGCATTTTTCAAATCCAGTAGAGAAGCCACTAATTCAGATTCTATGAAATTCCTGAACTTTACCCTGTGTGGACGGAAGTATGTGCTTAACTCCGGTCTTTTTTTCACTTTCTTCTTTTTGCTTTTCTCCACGGCATCATTTGCTCAAAGGACCTTTTTTGTTGACGCGGTCAATGGAAACGACAATAACGCAGGCATGTCTGAAGGGGCTGCGTGGAGAACCCTTTCAAAAGTTTCTTCCTCGGGATTCGGAAACGGAGATGTGATATCGCTGAGGCGTGGCCAGGTGCATTATGGCCGCCTTGTTGTCAATGCCAGCGGGTTGACTTTCAATGCTTATGGGAACGGTGCCAACCCGGTGGTTTCCGGTGCGCGTGAGCTGAGCGGTTGGACGAATGCCGGTGGTGGGGTTTTTGAAACGAGCCTGACCGGCGCGCCCAGGGTTGTGATGATTGATGGTCGCAAATACGGAGAAGGAAGGTATCCGGATGCAGGCTGGCTGAATATCGATGCAACGACGGGAGGAAGCATCAGTTCCAGCGGCCTGGGTGGAAGGAATTTCACGGGAGGCAAGGCGGTCATTCGGAAGAACCGGTGGATCATCGACAAGGATTCCATCAACAGCCAGTCCGGGAATACGATAAACTTCAATTACCGCTTTTATGCAGCCGAGCGGAACTATAAATTCTTTGTTACGGATCATATTTCCACCCTCTCGGTATATGGTGAGTGGTTTTATGATCATGCCGCCCGTAAACTTAAAGTCTATACAGGCGCTTCTGCACCAGGCAGTGTAGTGGCTAGCAATGAGGATAATGTGGTGATGATCCGGAATGTGGATAATGTGGCTTTCCAGGACATCGTCTTTACCATGGCAAACGGGGAACTAGCCTACCTGAGCAATACCAATAATATCCGATTCAGGGGATGCAGGTTTGAGTATGCATACAATGGCATTGGATTCTGGTCTGGCGGAAATACGAACAATAGCATTATTAACTGCACCTTCCGATACATCAACAACAACGGCGTTTATGTGGCAGAATCAGGGAACAACAGCGGATTTGTGCTGGAAGGCAATGATTTCCATCAGATTGGCGCTACCCCCGGGGAAGGCGGAAATGGGGACGGCACATATACGGCCATCAACATGGGAGGCGGGTTTTTTGAATTGGGACCCACTTCCAATGCAAGGGTCAGTAAAAACAGAATTGACACCGTGGGGTACGTGGCGATCATGGGCGGTGGTGAGAATCTCCTGGTAAGCGACAATCTCATCAACTATTACTGTACCATCAAAGACGACGGCGGAGCGATTTATGATTCCGGACCCGGTACCAACAAACGCATTACCGGGAACATCATCCTGAATGGCGCCATCGATGCGTGGCAGGGTTCCGCGGACAGGAATACCTTCGCTTACGGTATTTACATGGACAACGATGCGGTTGACTTCGATATTGACAACAATTCGATCGCGAACGGTGTGGTGGGCATTTTTCTGCACGATTCACGCAATATCCGTGTGAACAACAACCATATTTTCAACATGAAGGACAAGTCCATCATGGTTTGGAAATCGGGCCTCGGAAGGTCTCCCGTATCGGGCATCAGTCTGCAGCAGAATATCGCCGTGAACCTGGACCGGAGTTCGAGGCTTTTGGATGTTCAGAACCTGGCCAACGATGGAACCAATATTGCGGGCTGGGGTTCAATCGACAATAACTACTACTGCAGGCCAATGGATGAAGGTAAAATCATCTACAGCGGATACAGTTCCGGCAGCATGTATACTCTCAATGAATGGCGCAACCTGCATGGTTTTGATCGCAATTCAAGGCAGAGTCCGAAAACTTTCCCGGGTAATATCAATCCTTCTGACAGTATCATTTTCGTTTATAATCCTACCAGCGGCGCTTCTGCCGTGGCATTGAACGGAACCTACGTGGACGCCCGCGGAATTTCATATTCCGGAAGCATCACCCTTCAGCCTTATCGATCGGCCATCCTTTTTGTGAATTCCGCCGTCACATCCATGCCCAACACGCCGCCTGCCGCAAATGCAGGGGCGGATCAGTCGGTGGTTCTTCCAGCCAATTCTGTGACGCTCAATGGAAGTGGTACGGATGCGGACGGGACCATTATATCCTATCGCTGGGACAAGATTTCAGGACCAAATTCAGGTGTGATCAGTAATGCCATGGTGGCTGTGACGGTGATTACTGGCCTGGCTGCAGGTGTATACATTTACCGGTTGACAGTAACGGACAACCGGGGTGTTGCTTCTTTTGACGATGTGCAAATCACCGTGCAGGATGCAGCTCCCGCACCTCCGGCCAACCAGGTGCCCGTGGTAAATGCAGGAAACGACATCGTGATCGCCCTGCCGGTGAGCACTGCCACGTTGAACGGCACTGCAACTGACGCCGATGGTTCCATTGCGTCCACGGCCTGGACCAAGGTGTCCGGCCCGGCGGGTGGAAATATCCAGTCGCCTGCGGCACTAATCACAGGCATTTCCGGGCTGATTGCGGGCACATATGTGTTCAGGCTCACGGTAACGGATAATGGCGGGGCAACCGCGTCAGATGACGTTCAGGTCATCGTCAATACTTCCCTGGCTCCATCTCCTTCAAACCAGGCACCAACCGCTGATGCCGGCCCGGACCAAACCATTACGCTGCCCACGAACACGGTAACCCTGAATGGAACGGGCAATGACCCGGATGGTTCCATCACCGGTTACAACTGGGCCAGGATTTCCGGTCCCAATGGCAGTGGGCTTGTTCAGCAGGCCAATTCAGCCAGCACACAGGTGACCGGACTGACTGCAGGAACCTTTGTCTATCGCCTGACCGTTACGGACAATGCGGGTGCCACCGCTTCTTCAGACGTGACGGTGACGGTCAATCCGGAATCCGTCGGTTCCAACCGATCACCAATTGCCAATGCTGGTCATGACTTTTCCGTCACCCTGCCCACGAATGCTGCAAACCTGAACGGATCTGCGTCCTCGGACCCGGATGGTACCATCGCTTCCTACCAATGGAGAAAAGTACAGGGTCCCAACAGCGGATCTTTCAATAACGCCAATGTCATGAGTCCCGTATTCAGTGGAATGGCCCGCGGTACCTATGAGTTTGAACTCACTGTCACGGATAACCGTGGTGCGGTTTCAACGGACAGGGTTTCCGTTTCCGTGCTTAAAATCAACCAGAAGCCGGTTGTGCAGAGCAGGGATACCATCCTGGTTTCCCTGCCCGTGCGCAATACGGAGCTGAGTGCCGTTGATTCCTATGATCCGGATGGTGCAATCACCGCATATAAGTGGAGTTTCCGCAAGGGCCCCCAGGAACCCAAGATGTATAGCCCGGACAACAAGAAAACTGTTGTGGCGGATCTCATGCAGGGTACCTACGAATTTGGACTGGAAGTGACGGATGACGATGGGGAGAAAAGCAGCAAATCCGTGACGGTGATTGTGAAAAACGGTACCGGAAGAAAACTGATTCCGGACGTCAAATTGTATCCGAATCCCGCCACCAGCCTGGTCAATGTTGAGATTGACACCGAAGTGGATGGGCGCACTACGCTTACATTCTATGATATGAATGGCCGGCCCGTGATGACGGACGTGTTCAATAAAAGCTACAATGCCACTACCCGGACGGTGAACATCGCCCGTCTTCCCAAAGGCGCGTACACCATCCTGATCCAGGTGGATCAAACCCAGCAGGTGGTAGAGAAGCTGGTCAAATACTAGCGTTAACCTGTCATTTGATATTTCAAAATACGGAGGCGGCTGATGACCGTCTCCGTTTTACTTTTGTGAAAACTTCGCCATCGCCCATTATTCCCAAATACTGACCACCCCCATCGAGTACCTGAAAGGTGTAGGGCCCTTGCGGGCGGATCTGCTGAAAAAGGAACTTCGGATTTTTTCTTTTGCGGACCTCCTCGAAACCTTTCCCTACCGGTATGTAGATAAAACGCGCATTCATCGGATTGCGGAAATCAGGTCCGATTCCGATGCCGTCCTGCTCAGCGGTACCATCACAAAAATCGAACTCACGGGCGAAAAGCGGGGGAGGCGACTGACCGCTGTTCTGTCGGATTCAACCGGGAGAATAGAGCTGGCCTGGTTCCAGGGCATTCACTGGGTGCAGAAAAACCTCTTGGCTGGCGCGCATTACCTGGTCTATGGCAAGCCGTCTTTCTTTATGGGCAAAGCGCAGCTGACACACCCTGAAGTGGACCCGCTGGAGAAAGATGCGACTTCCAATGCACGAGGTTTTATGGAGCCCGTTTACCCGTCCACCGAAAAACTCAAAGCACGGGGACTCAATGGACGGCAGATCGGAAAACTTAGTTTCCAGCTTTTCAGCCAGTTGTCAGAACGTGATATTCCGGAGTTTATGCCGGCAAATCTGCTGAACAGCTTGCAATTGCCGGGAAGATGGGAAGCCTTCCGGGACATTCACTTCCCCCGGGATCCGGAAAGCTGCAACCGGGCCATCAGGCGATTGAAATTTGAAGAGTTCTTCCTCGCACAGATGCGGATGGGACTCATCCGGACGGGCAGGCACAGGTCTTCCAGGGGCATCCTGTTTCATAAAGTGGGCGATGTATTTCATCGTTTTTATGCAGAGCGGTTGCCTTTTACACTGACGGATGCGCAGAAAAGAGTGCTTCGGGAAATCCGTCAGGATACCGCATCCGGCAGGCAGATGAACCGCCTGCTGCAGGGGGACGTGGGCTCCGGCAAAACAATGGTGGCGCTGATGTCCATGTTACTGGCGGCAGACAATGGCTATCAGAGCTGTCTGATGGCGCCTACGGAAATCCTGGCCAGGCAACACTTTGAAGGGATCTCATCCCTGCTAAAAGACTTTCCGGTCCGGGTTGAACTCCTGACCGGTTCCGTCAAGGCAAAAGAAAGAAAGCAGATCCTGAAAGCCGCTGAAGATGGTAGTCTCCATATCCTGATTGGCACGCATGCCCTGATTGAAGACAAGGTTTCCCTTCCAGGCCTGGGACTGGTGATTGTGGATGAACAACACCGGTTTGGGGTGGAACAACGAGCCCGTTTATGGGGCAAAGGAAATATCCTGCCCCATGTCCTCGTCATGACGGCAACACCCATTCCAAGGACCCTGGCCATGACGGCATATGGAGACCTGGACACCAGCATCATCGATGAATTGCCGCCGGGCAGGCAGCCTATCATCACTGTCCATCGTTTGGAAGACAGCAGGCCGCAGGTAATGGAGTTCATCAAGGCCGAAATCAAGTCCGGAAGGCAGGCTTATATCATCTTTCCACTGATCGAGGAAAGCGAGAAGCTCAATTATGAGAACCTGATGAGGGGATATGAAAATGTGAAGGCCTGGTTCCCGGAACCTACATACTGGATCAGCATGGTGCATGGACGAATGAAAGCGGACCAGAAAGACACCAATATGCAAAGATTTGTCCGGGGTGATACGCAGATAATGGTATCCACCACCGTTATAGAGGTGGGAGTCAATGTGCCCAATGCCACGGTCATTGTCATCGAGAGTGCGGAAAAATTCGGTTTGAGCCAATTGCATCAGTTAAGGGGAAGGGTTGGCAGGGGAGCGGAGAAAAGCTATTGCATCCTGCTGACCGGAAATAAGATTTCGCGGGAGGCCAAAGAGCGACTGTCCATCCTAAGCCAGACAAACGACGGGTTTAAAATTGCCGAGAAAGACCTGGAGCTGCGAGGACCTGGTGATATTGAAGGAACGAGACAAAGCGGTGCGCTGCAGTTCAGGCTGGCCAATATTGTTGCGGACAGGGAAATCCTGGAAAAGGCAAGAGCGGCCAGCGTGGCGATCCTGGACGATGACCCCGGCCTTGAGAAAAGTGAGCACCAGGGCCTCAGGAAATACTTGCAAACCGGCCGGGAGAAACATCCGTGGAGCAAGATTTCATGATATGAATAGGTTTACAATTAACAAGTCCTATAGGTTTTTAACTGTATTTTAGCTGAGCAATGATTCATTCCTACGGATACCGGTTTTTCCTGACCCTTCTGCTTATGCCGTTCTTCCATTCTGCGGCATTCACCCAATCTTTTTATTCCCTCGAATTCACGGAAAACAGGGGCCAGTGGAACCGGGAGGTGCATTTTCGTTCCGAAGTCAGCGCGGGGGCCCTGTTCCTCCATGCCAACGGGTTTACCGTGTTGAAGCACCATGAAGCCGACTATGCCGCTGCCATGGAATCCATGCACGGTCATGGTCATGAACAGGGACCGAGCCAGAATGACCGCTCCCCTTTGAAAACGGCGTCTGGCAATGAAAGACCTCCCGCCAACAAAAAGTCGATTCGCTCCCATGCATTCAGGGTTTATTTCCAAGGTGCCGATCCGTCCGCCAGACCGGATGGGGGCAAAGCGTACGCTGGCTATGCCAATTTTCTGTTGGGTAATGACCCTTCTACATGGGCATCCAATGTAAAGTCCTTCCAGGAAGTGGTTTATCGGAATGTGTATCCCAATATTGATGTGCGGTATTATTCAGAAGGCGGACGTTTGAAATATGATTTCGTCGTCAGACCCGGGGGAGACGTGCGCAGGATTCTTATGCGCTATGACGGTGCCAGCCGGTTGTCTGTTAAGAACGGGGAACTGGTGGTTCAGACCACTGTAGGAGAAACACGGGAGATGAGTCCTTATTCCTACCAGGTAGTTAACGGCGTCAAGAAGACGGTGGACTGCAGATACGAAGTGAAGGGTAACCAGGTAAACTTCAAACTGGGGTCGTTTAATCCGTCTGCTGAACTGGTGATTGATCCAACGATCCTGATTTTTGCAAGTTATACGGGTAGCCGCTCCAGCAACTGGGGCTTCACCGCTACGCCAGGTCCGGATGGGAGCTTTTTTGCAGGTGGAATCGTCTTTGGAAGCGGTTATCCCGTGTCAACGGGTGCCGTCCAACCGGGTCCGGGCGGCGGAACCATTGACATCGGCATCACCAGATTCAGCCCAACCGGGAATGCCCGCATCTATTCCACTTATATAGGTGGTGGTGGCGATGATTATCCGCACAGCCTGATCTCAGATCCCCAGGGAAACCTGGTGATGTTGGGCCGCAGCAATTCCGTCAATTACCCAGACCTGGGGGGCGGTTTATTGTCAGGCGCTGGTACGGATATCGTGATATCCAAGCTGAACGCAGCCGGTACGGCATTCATTGGTTCCGTTAAAATTGGGGGCGGTGGGATCGACGGAGCAAACATTGATGATGCCACTTCTCCAACCTGTAATTCCCTGCTGTATAATTACGGAGATAATGCGCGCAGCGAAGTGATTCTGGATGGAGCCAACAATGTCTACATCGTATCCAGTTCACAATCAACCAATTTTCCCACCGTGAATCCCATTCAGAACGCAAATGCGGGAGACCAGGATGCGGTAGTGATGAAACTGACGCCCAACCTCAATACAGTGCTATTCAGCACCTACCTGGGTGGCAGTGAAAATGATGCCGGCTTTGTGTTGTCCCTGAATCCGGTGAATGGGGACATTTATGTGGGAGGAGCAACGTCCAGCAATAATTTTCCGGGAAACAAAGGAGGCACCATTGGTCCGGCTTTCAACGGAAGTGCGGGTGATATCGATGGCTACCTTGCAGTGATAAACAACAATGGCACGAGCCTGATCCGCTCCACATACCTTGGTACCAAAAGTATTGATATCGTTTACGGGGTGCAATTTGACCAGGTGGGATTTCCCTACATCATGGGGATATCGCTGGGATCCTGGACAGTGACGGCAAATGCCCCATACCGGAATCCAGGTTCCAAGCAGTTCATTTCCAAATTGCAACCGGACCTTTCCGCTTATGTGTACAGCACTGTCTTTGGTTCTGCCAATCCTGTACCCAATATTTCTCCCGTTGCATTCCTGGTGGACAGATGTGAAAATGTATATGTTTCCGGATGGGGTGGCGGGCTAAACCCCTGCCCGAATTCAAGCAGTTGCTTTGATTCGAAAACAGCCGGAACACTGGGGATGCCGGTAACGCCAGACGCCATTAGTTCAACAACGGATAACCGGGATTTCTACTTTTTTGTGATGGAAAGAAACGCGGCTTCCCAGCTATACGGCTCATTTATTGGTCAGGGTGGGGGAGAAGGGGACCATGTGGACGGCGGTACGAGTCGCTATGACCGGAACGGATCCATCTACCAGGCCGTCTGTGCCAATTGCGGGGGTAATAATGTGTGTCCACCCCAGGGATCCATCACATCTCCCTTCCCGATCACGCCTGGCGTGATCGCACCGGTCAATGGGGCCATCGGATCAAATACTCCGGGTGAATGTAACCTAGCAGCCATCAAAATTCAGTTCGATTACAGCGGCGTAGCCGCAGGGGTACAGAGTGCCATCAATGGTGTTGTCAATGATTCAAGTGGCTGCGTGCCGCTGACCGTTAATTTCAGTGACACCCTGCTTCCTGCCCAGACCTATATCTGGGATTTTGGCGATGGCAGTCCCACGGTCACCACCACGGCAAACAATACAACCCATACATACACGACCCTCGGCAGTTTCCTCGTCAAGCTGGTCAAAGTGGACAATACCAAATGTATTCCCCGGGATTCGTCCTTTATGACCATATCCGTGCGGAACGACCGTGCCACACTTGATCTCAATGCGGTTAAACTGCCTCCTTGTGAAAGCCTGTCATTTCAGTTCGACAATCTATCCATTGCTCCACCCGGTAAGCCATTTACCAATGGCGATTTTACTTGGGATTTTGGCGATAATTCCCCGCGAGTGACCACGGGTGCTGGCTCCGTCAATCACACGTATGCGGCGGCTGGGACCTATAATGTGAGATTGATTCTGAACGATACTTCTTATTGCAACGGACCGGACTCCATCACTAGGACCATTCGTTTGGCGCCTAACGTGGAGGCGCGGTTCGAAACCCCTGATTCAGGATGCGTACCCTACCTGGCAAGAATCGAAAATACGTCGCTGGCCGGGCAGACATTCATTTGGGATTTTGGAGACGGTTCCACATTTACCGGCGCCAACCCGCCGCCTAAATTGTATGTTTCACCGGGTAGCTATACGATTACCCTGATTGCCATCGACCCATCCACCTGCAATATCCAGGATACAACCAGCCAGACCATCAATGTGTATGATAACCCGATTGCGGGGTTCAGTTTTTCCCCCAACCCGGGACAGGAAAATACCCCAACCCAGTTTACCAATACCTCTGTTGGAGCAGTGCGTTATTTCTGGGCATTTGGCGACGGAGATACTTCCACCCAGGTAAATCCCGTTCATCAATACAACGCTACGGGCGATTTTGACGCATGCCTGGTGGCATTCAACCAGTTTGGATGCAGGGATACGGTTTGCCAGCAAGTGTCCGCTTTAATCGTTCCTTTACTGGACGTACCCAATGCCTTTACCCCCAATGGAGATGGCGTGAACGACCGTGTGTTTGTTCGCGGATTTGGCATTGCCAAAATGACTTTCCGGATTTATAACCGATGGGGACAGGTGGTTTTCCAGAGTGCAGATCAACAGACTGGCTGGGATGGACGATTTAAGGGCGAACTCCAGCCGATGGATGCTTACGGGTACACCCTGGAAGTGCAATTCAGCGATGGATCCAGAACAAGCAAAAAAGGAGATATTACGCTGGTCAGATGACTTTGAAACAATGAGCAGTTGCCGGTGTTAAAAAACTTCCGGCCCGTCTATGAAGAAATATATTTTCGCTCATATCATGCTTAAGATTCCTGTCTTCCCGGCGGGCAGGAAGTTCCTTTTGCTTTTCCTGTCGGTTGCGTGCTCCGTGATGGGCAAGGTTCAAAGCCAGGATCTTCACTTTTCCCAGTTTTTCAATTCGCCGCTTACCACAAATCCAGCCAATACAGGGTTTTTGCCAGAGTCCGATTATCGTCTGGGCGCACACTATCGCAGCCAGTGGGCGAGTATCCCGGTGCCCTACCGGACCATGAGCGTTTTTGGCGATGCACAGGTTTTGAGGGATTATTTTCAAACTGGTTGGGTGGGACTGGGGGGCGTGATCCTGCATGATGTGGCGGGGTCCGGAAATCTTCGTTCCACCAGGATTTACGCTTCGGCAGCCTATCACCAGATGCTCGAAAACACGGGTCTCCTTTCCGCCGGTTTCAACCTCGGAGTTGCCAACAAAAGGATTGATATTGCCAATTTTACTTTTGACAACCAATGGAACGGGAAATTTTTTGATGTGGGTGCGCCCAGTGGAGAAGTCTTCAATGCCAACAGCATCGCCTACCTCGACGTGCAGATCGGACTTAATTACGCATATTTTCCTACAGATAATGTCTACATACATGCCGGCGCATCCGTGCACCACGTCAACCGCCCCCGGGAGACTTTTTTCTCGGAGAAGCCTGATTATGACAACCGACTGTCCCGCCGTTATATCTTTTTCGCAGACGCCATGATCAAATTGAACGAGAGCTGGATCGTTTCACCAGGCGCATATTTCACCACCCAGGCGAAGGCGTCCGAGTTAAATGCCGGACTCCACGTTAATTACAATCTCAGCGGGAACGGAGAACACCAGCTTATCGGCGGTGTTTACTACCGGGCGGGAGATGCTGTCATACCCATGATCGGCTACCAATGGAAAAATTTCCGCTTCATGTTTGCCTATGATGCCACGGTTTCCAGCCTGGGAAACTATAATAATCTTTACGGGGCAACTGAATTCGCGCTCCAGTATAATGGATTCTATGATACCTATAACGGGGATAAACGTCAAAGCCTCTGTCCCGGATTTAAATAGACTATAATATGAAAAGAAGATTTTTCTGGCTGTCATTTGCTGTTCTTGGTTTCAGCCTTATGTTCAACCAGGTCCGGGCACAGGATGCACGGGAAATGCAGGAGCCGCAAAAGGGATTTGACAAAGAGAAACTTTTTTTTGGCGGGAACTTTGGGATGAGTTTCGGAGACTATACCTTCATCAATATCACCCCGCAGGTAGGTTACCAGTTTAATTCCTATTTATCCGCCGGCGCAGGGATAAGTTTCATTGGCTCGTCCTTTGTGCAAAGGGATTTCAACGGCAACAAGCTGTATAAAGACAGTTACTACTCCTCTGGTCTGAACGTTTTTGGAAGGGTTTCGCCCATCCGTTTCCTTTTCCTTCAGCTGCAGCCGGAAATGAACTACACCTGGGGTAAGACCAAATTTTACAACGGACAGAATGAACTGAACCTGGAAGGAGAATTCGTTCCCGTCCTATTGGCAGGCGTGGGTGTGGTCATCCCTGCAGGCAGAGGTGCCATGATTGGCATGCTGCAATACAACCTGATCCAGAACGACCGCTCCATTTATGGCAGCAGGCCATTTGTGTCTTTCGGATTCAACTTCTAGTTTATATCTAACGTAAATGAGTAGGCGATTGACTGTTGCAGCCCGGCGGCAGGATAAACGGAATTGTCTTATCTTGTCCGTATAAACGCAGCTGCATGTCCTCCTTATTACTCTTCGGGTTTGTCATTGGGTATTTCCTGTTGTTGCTGGGGGTAGCCTTTATCACCTCGCGCAATGCCACAAACGACAGTTTCTTTATTGGAAACAAGAGTTCCAACTGGATGCTGGTGGCTTTTGGCATGATTGGCACTTCCCTTTCCGGAGTGACTTTCGTCTCCGTTCCCGGGACAGTGGGGGATCTGGCGCCTGGCGGGGGCTTCAAGGCGTTTACCTATTTCCAGGTGGTGCTGGGCTACTTACTGGGTTACCTGGTCATCGCATACGTGCTGATACCGCTGTATTATCGGCTCAACCTTACTTCCATCTATAATTACCTCGAGCATCGTTTTGGAAGGTTTTCCTATAAAACCGGGACCCTGTTTTTCATCATTTCAAGGACGGTGGGCGCTACTGCCCGCCTTTACCTGGTGATCAATGTTCTGCAAATCTTCATCCTGGATGCCATGGGCGTGCCCTTCCTGCTGACGGCCTTCGTCATCCTGCTGATGATCCTGCTGTATACTTTTGAAGGTGGTGTCAAAACCATTGTTTATACGGACACCCTGCAGACCACCTTTATGCTCCTGGGTTTGGTGGTCTGCATCATTTATATCCTGGGACAGATGCATTTTTCCCCGGGAGAGGCCATGCAGGCATTGACGGCAAAAAACTACACCCGGTTATTTGATACCGATCCCAATAGCCGTTCTTTTTTCCTGAAGAACATCGTGGGCGGTGCGTTTATTGCCATTGCCATGACCGGTTTGGATCAGGAGATGATGCAGAAAAATATCAGTGTCCGGACAGTGAAGGATTCGCAGAAAAACATACTCAGTTTTACGGCCGTTTTAATGGTGGTGAATTTCCTGTTTCTTTTACTGGGCGGTTTATTGTACCTGTATATGCTGGACAAGGGGGCGGTTTATGACGGGAAACAGTTCCTGGTAGAGGGAAAGAATGTGATTGGGGATGATCTGTTTCCTACCGTGGCCATGAAGTTCCTGCCGCAGGCCGTAGGCATCATTTTTATCATCGGGCTGATATCGGCACTTTTCCCCAGCGCGGACGGCGCCCTGACAGCACTCACTTCATCATTCTGCATAGACATGATGGGCCTGAAGAGAAGATCGGATCTCACGGAGAAGGAACGCAAGCGCACCCGGATGATCGTACACCTGAGTTTCACGATTGTTTTCATGATCTGCATCCTGGTGTTTAAATGGATCGACAACAAGTCGATCATCAACATCATCCTTGATCTGGCTGGCTATACCTATGGACCCCTTCTTGGTCTGTTTGCCTTTGGGATTCTGACTAGGAGGGTCCTGGCGGACGGGATTTCAGTGACTTTTGTATGCCTGTTGGCTCCCCTGCTTTGTTATATCCTTGGTAAGAACGCCGCCCAGTGGTTTGGAGGCTACCAGATAGGCTTTGAAATGCTCCTGATCAACGGAGCCCTCACTTTTGCCGGGCTCTGGCTCCTATCCAAAAAAGCCGCTACAAACTAAAAGCCATATTCTGGCGTTATCTGCTTAGAAACCAGGCCACTGCATTGCAGTGGCCTCATTGTCTGAACCAGCCGGGTATCCGGCTCTGAAACCTTTGTTTATGAACGATACCATCCACGTTTTGAAGGAGCGGCACTGGAAGGAGAGTATGGCCCACAGCAGCTGGCAGATTTTTAAAATCATGGCAGAATTTGTTGATGGATTTGATACCCTGGCCAGGATTGGGCCCTGCATTTCCATTTTTGGTTCTGCCCGCACCAAGCCGGAGAATCCGTACTATCAGATTACGGTAGATATTGCCAGCAGGCTGACTGCGGAAGGGTTTGGCGTCATTACGGGCGGAGGGCCTGGCATTATGGAGGCTGCCAACAAAGGTGCGATGCTTGCAGGAGGGAAAAGTGTGGGGCTGAATATTGATCTGCCCTTTGAGCAGCGGCCCAATGAGTTTATCGACAAGGACAAGATGCTCAATTTTAACTACTTTTTTGTCCGGAAGGTCATGTTTACAAAGTATTCACAGGGCTTTATCATGATGCCCGGTGGCTTCGGGACGATGGATGAATTTTTTGAGGTAGCCACGCTGATCCAAACGGAGAAATTCAAGCAGATGCCCATGGTGTTGGTGGGAACGGCGTACTGGCAGGGTCTGATGGACTGGATGCGCACGGCCATGCTGGAGGAGCGGAACATAGCCTCCGAAGATTTGAACTTGTTTAAAGTGGTGGATACAGCGGAAGAAGCGGTGCAGCATATGTTGCAATACTATCGCACCCGTCCCCTTGCACCCAACTTCTAGCGGACTGATTTTGCGCAGAATGGGGTATTTTTGCCCTGCGTCATGGAACTATTGTTGGAACAGGTTAGTCGCTACGCAGATCAATACACCCAGCCGGATACAGCGCTGCTGCGCGTGATTGAATCCGAGACCCTGTTGGTGCATCCGGAGGCCCATATGCTGAGTGGTCATGTACAGGGACAGCTGCTCCGGCAGATCAGCCTGATGATCCGCCCGGACCGGATCCTGGAGATTGGTAGTTTTGTGGGATACAGTGCCCTCTGCCTTGCAGAGGGACTGACAGCAGATGGTGTGCTGCATACCATCGAAAAAAGAAAGGAGGACGCTGAAAGAGCCAGGGGCTATTTTAGCCGTTCCCCGTTGAACCCCAAAATCCAGCTCCATGAAGGGGACGCACTGAAAGTTGTGGAAGCGTTAAAGGAACAATGGGATCTGGTGTTTATCGACGCGGATAAAATAAATTACGTCCGTTACTATGAGGCGGTTTTGCCAAAACTAAGACCTGGCGGGTGGATACTGGCCGACAATGTGCTCTTTCACGGGCAGGTGCTGGAGGAGCCGGTTAGGGGGAAAAATGCCAGGGCCATCGCCGTGTTTAATGAACATGTCAGGCAGGATCCAAGAACGGAGCAGGTACTCCTCACCGTTCGGGACGGCCTGATGCTCATTCGCAAAACTTAAGGATACTCATGCGTTTGAATAAGACAATTTGGTGCCTGTTTTTTTGGAGCTCCTGGATTGGTTTGGTCCAGGCACAGGACCCGGAGAACCCCGCCGTGCTGGCGTATATCGCCCAATACCGGGAAATGGCCATCTCAGAGATGGAAAGGACCGGTGTGCCCGCGGCCATCAAACTAGCCCAGGGAATTCATGAGACAGATGCAGGCCGGAGTGATTTAGTCCTCAGATCTAATAACCATTTCGGCATCAAATGCAAAACCAGCTGGACGGGGGAGAAAGTGTATCACGACGATGACATGCGCGGTGAGTGTTTCCGCAAATACCCGGATGCCGCCAATTCCTATCGGGACCATTCGGATTACTTAAGGTCGCAACCCCGATATGCTTCCCTGTTCACCCTGGACCCGATGGATTATAAGTCCTGGGCCCATGGCCTCAAGAAGGCAGGCTATGCTACCAATCCAAAATATACGCTGATCCTGATCAAGTATATTGAGACCTATCGTCTGAACGACTATTCAGCCTTCGCTCTCGGAAGGATGAAAGAGATGCCGGGCCTCCCTGGCGGCATAATGGCAGGAGGTGGAGAAGCGTCCGGCGAAAACAAAAAAAGGCCTGTAAAATCTGAAATGGAGGCGGTCGTGTCCACCCCTGAAGGAAAAATGGTGTTGGGTGAACCAGTTTCTGCTCCGGCTCATGCTGTTCCAACTTCCCCTGAATATCCTTCCGGTGAATTCATGATCAATGAGACCCGGGTGATCTATGCCCATGCCGGCTCATCCCTGCGGGCCATTGCGGAGCAGTATCATTTCAACTATGCTTGGATACTGGACTTTAATGATTTGCCGGAGGATACGGACTTGCTGGACCGTGGGCAACTCGTGTTTTTGCAACGCAAGCGAAAAAGGGGGGACCAGGCATTTCATGAAGTTGGCCAGGGCGAAAGTCTCTACGATATATGCCAGTCCCGTGGAATCAGGCTGGAAAGTCTTCGGACGCTTAACCACCTGGATAAAAATATGGAGCCGGCACCCGGAACACGCTTATACCTGATGGAAAAAGCGCCCGGAAGGCCTGAACTGGCAGTGGCCAGAACCCAGGGAGCCGCCGAAAGCAAAGAAGGCATCCATGGCAATGTAACCGACCAGGATATCCGGAAGATTCGCCATATGGTGCAGCCAAAGGAAACTTTATTTAGTTTAGCACGGAAATACGAAGTAGACGTTGATCAGATTAAAGCGTGGAACAAGCTGGAAAGCGCGGATCTGAAGCCAGGGCAGGAATTGCTGATCATCAAAAGACTCTGAATGTCCCGGATTAAAGTACATGACAAATTTTTTGATCCTTATCTGTCCGCTGCTGAAATTGACCAGGCCCTGAACCAACTGGCCGATGAGTTGAAGAGAGACTACGCCGGGCAGACACCTCTTTTTATTGCCATTCTAAATGGGTCCTTCATTTTTGCTTCTGATTTATTCAAGAAACTGGGTTTTCCGGCTGAGATCTGTTTTATCAAGCTGGCATCTTACAAGGGTATAAAATCCACCGGACAGGTGGTGACTTCGATTGGGCTGGATGTAGATTTGTATGGGCGGGACGTGGTTATCCTGGAGGACATCATTGATACGGGAAAAACGCTCCATGAATTTCTTCCCCAGTTATCCCACCAGCAACCAAAGTCGCTAAGGATTTGTGCCTTGCTGCATAAGAAAGAAGCTACCCGGTATCCGTTGCAGATTGACTACCTGGGATTCACCATACCGGATCGCTTTGTGGTGGGTTACGGCCTGGATTATGACGGACTGGGCCGGAACCTGGGAGAAATCTACCAGTTGGCACCATAGCATCTTTGGTTTCGAAAGATTTGATGTTCAATATCCGTGTTGATTGAAAAAGTATATCGCGATATTATTCCTGTTTCTCTGCGGAGGCAAATTGCAATCGCAGTACTATATCCGTGGGGAAATTACGGACGAAAAGAACAGCCCATTGCAGAATGTCCGCATCATTTTGCATTCCACCGGCCTTCCTTATGCCAGTGGCGTGGGGGGGGCCTTCGGAATCCTTTCCGCCAGGGAAAGGGATACCCTCACCTGCAGCCTCGATGGATATGAAACGGAGGTGGTGGCGGTTCAATCGACCCGGTTTGTGAACATCCGGCTGAAGATGCTTCCGCTGACAGCCAGTCTGCACAAGCATTCCCTCTTATCGCTCACCAAAAACCTGGATTTACGGCCAGAGCGAAACCGGGTGATGGGTGATGAAACCTACAATACCCTGATTGAGAATGATTTCATCCACACGGCCACCAATCCTGAAACAGGGGTAGTGTTGAATGTAGACCGGGCGTCTTACAGCAATATCAGGCGTTTCATCAACATGGGCAGCATTGTTCCCCCGGATGCGGTCCGCATCGAAGAGATGCTCAATTATTTCAGCATTCACTACCAGCCACCAGCCAAAGACAGCGCTTTCCGCGTGACGTCCAACCTTACTTCCTGTCCGTGGAATGCGGAGCACCATCTCATGTATCTGCAAGTGAATTCGAAAAAACTCAATCTTGAAAAGATTCCGCCCAGTAACCTGGTCTTTCTGATTGATGTTTCCGGATCGATGGATATGCCCAATCGCCTGCCACTGCTCCAGGTTGCTTTTCGCAAACTGGTGGAGAACCTTCGGCCTATTGACACAGTGTCTATCGTTGTTTATGGGAGCGTGGTAGGCGTGATGTTGCAGCCTACCAGTGGATTGGATAAGAAAAAAATCCTTCAGGCCATTGACGACCTAACGCCTGGCGGCTTCACACCGGGTGAGGCGGGGATTCTGCAGGCCTACCGTTTGGCCCGGAGTCAGTTCATCAAAGGAGGGAACAACAGGGTTATTCTGGCAACAGACGGGGATTTCAATGTGGGGCATTTCAAAGAGAAGGAATTGGAGGAAATGATCAGCCAGCAGAAACAGTATGGAATCTATCTGACCTGTCTTGGTGTGGGCATGGGGAATTACAAAGACTCGAAAATTGAAGTATTGGCGAAGAAGGGTAATGGAAACTTTGCCTACCTCGACAATGAGCAGGAGGCGGAAAAGGTACTGGTGCGTGAACTCACGCAGACACTATATACCGTTGCGGATGATGTGTACATGAATGTCTGGTTCAACAAGAGCCTGGTGGAATCCTATCGCCTGATTGGGTTTGACAATAAGCTGGCAGCCATTGCGGACTCCAACAATCTTCTTGAAGGAGGAGAGCTTGGATCCGGCCATGCCATGATGGCCCTGTTTGAACTCATCCCTACCAGGAAGAATGCGGATGCGGTCCAGGTGGGAATCATGAATGAGGCGCTGGCGGCCATCAGCATACACTACAAATTTCCAGGACAGATGGAAGACAGGCAGCACAGTTATTCATGTCCTTACAATTTCCTGGAATTCAAAGAGTCAGAATCCCATCTTCGCTTTGCCGCATCCGTTGCCTTATATGGAGGCCTGCTGCGTGGTTCCCCTCAAATTAAAACTATGGGATGGGAGCAATTGCAGCAGATGGTGAAGGAGAACATGGATGAAACCAACCCGCTTCATCGCGAGTTTTATGACCTCGTGTTGAAGAGCCAGAAAATCTACCTTCCGCTGAAAAAAAAGAAGAGACCGGACGATAACCCCTAGCCGAAAATCTCCCGAACTTTTTCGAAGAAACTTTTCTCGTTCTTCTCCGGCCTGGGTTTGAAGTTATCAGAACGCTGCATTTTTTCCAGCATGGTTTTTTCATCACTGGTCAGATTCTGAGGGGTCCATACATTGACATGGATCAGCTGATCTCCGCGCTCATAGGAATTGAGGCCAGGAAATCCCTTGCCTTTGAGCCGGAATATCTTGCCGCTTTGCGTGCCCGGTGGAATCTTGATTTTTGCCTTTCCGTCGATCGTGGGTACTTCGATATGGGCGCCAAATACTGCGTCTGGAAATGAGACGTGTAGGTCATAGACCACGTTCAGCCCTTCGCGCTGCAATTGGGCATGGGCTTCCTCTTCAATAACTACGATAAGGTCTCCCGGGGCACCGCCTCGTTCACCCGCATTGCCTTTACCGCCCAGGCTGAGTTGCATGCCTTCCTGAACACCGGCAGGGATATCAATGCTTACGGTTTCTTCCGCATAGACCCTTCCTTCTCCTTTACACGCAGTACATTTGTTGGTCACCACAGAGCCTTCGCCGTTGCAGGTTGGGCAGGTGGACACAGTTTGCATCTGACCGAGGAAAGTGTTGGTCACTTTTCTGACCTGGCCGCTGCCACCGCAGGTGCCGCAGTTTTGAACACCGCCCTTGTCTTTTGCGCCGCTGCCACTGCAGGTTGAACAGGAGACATATTTTTTAACCTTTACTGTTTTGGTAGCGCCCTTGGCCATCTCCTCATAGTTCATTTTGAGTTTGATGCGCAGGTTGCTGCCGCGCGTGCCCCGGCTCCTGCCTGCGCCGCCCCGGCTTCTACCGCCGCCTCCGCCGCCAAAGAAGCTACCAAAAATATCCTCTCCAAAAATGTCCCCAAACTGGCTGAATATGTCGTCCATATTCATATTCCCACCGCCAAAGCCGCCCTGGCCGCTTAGGCCGGCATGACCATAGCGGTCGTACTGCGCCCGCTTATCTGCATCGCTAAGCACTTCGTATGCTTCAGCGGCTTCCTTGAATTTTTCTTCGGCCGATTTATCACCGGGGTTTCGGTCTGGGTGAAACTGCATCGCTACTTTACGGTAAGACTTCTTGATTTCGTCTGCCGTAGCGCTTTTGGGGACACCCAGGATTTCGTAATAATCTCTTTTTGCCATGTCTTCTTAAGGGTTCAGGATTCAGGGGGTTGCTTTACCAACCACGACCTTGGAGAAACGGATGATTTTATCGTTCAGGTAATAGCCCTTCTCTACTTCGTCTACAATTTTGCCATCCATGCCAGCATCCGGCACCGGGATTTCCGTGATCGCCTCGTGGAAGTCTGCATTGAAAGGTTCGCCGATGCTTTTCATTTCCCTGAGGCCTCTTTGTTGAAGCGTGTTCCGGAGTTTGTTGAAAACAAGCTGAATGCCTTCCCTGATTTGTTCGGGCTGATCACTTTGCTTCATTTGCTTTTCAGCCCGGTCACAGTCGTCCAGTACCTCCAGCAATGATTGAATCACATCTTTCCCGGCGGTCTGCACCAGTTCAATCCTTTCCTTCGCGTTCCGTCTTTTATAATTATCAAATTCTGCGTAGAGCCTGATGAATTTGTCTTTTTGCTCCTGCAATTGAATGCGAAGTTCTTCTTCACGTGAGCTATCTTCCAGCCCTTCGTTCAGGTGTGACGTGCCTGCGATGTTTTCATCAGTATTGAGGTCCAGGGTTGAATCCTGTTGTTCTGTACCATTTTGTTGCATATTGTCTTTTTCTTCCATGAATCTGATGCTTAGGGAATTTCTCTGTTCAAATGGCTTGCCACCCTTGGATTTTAAGCCAAATTGTCCGGTTTTTGAGGCGGCAGGCCTGGCTTAGCAGGGAGTTAGTCGCGCACAAGTTTGAAATAAAGCCACAGACCGGCAAAAACAATGAAGACAAACCAGCCGATTCCCACGCCAATAATGCCCAAAACCAGGCCTCCAATGGACATGATCATAAAAAAAAGCTCCAGCCCGGAATTATTCTTCCAATCGATCTCTTTGCCCTGTTTTTTCTGCTTTTTGTCCATTCTGGCAGCCAAACGGGTCATTTTTCGCTCCTGTTCCGGTGAAATTGCCGGGATTTTCCCCTCCTCCACAAGCCGCTGACCGAGGTTTTTAGTCAGATTTCGGTGGTTGATTTCCTTGCCTTCCCCGGCCAGCTTGTTGGCCTCTTCCATGACCATTTGATGCAAGGCAGGATCGGCCGGATCTATGGTTTCGCCGTTGAGTCCCTCTTTAGCGGCAAGTACGTTCTGGGAGAATTTAGTGGCAGGTTGATCAGCTTCAGACGTGGCAACTGAGTCCGTTGGTTCGGATGGCTGTTGTACGGCAAGTTCGTTGTGGACATCAGGTGCCCCGCTGGACCCTTTGTATTCGTACCCACGGAACAGTTGCTGGCTGCAGGAAGACAACGTGATGCATAGGATGAGGGCGGCTTTTATGGATATGCCGGAAGCTTTTATCGAGCGCATAAATTTTTTATAAAAATAGCGAAACCGCGGAAACCGATGGATGGTGGGCCACTAAATTCCCTGTTAAAGCGATGACCACATGTGATCCTTTACCTTTGCGCCATGAGCAAGTTGATTCTGAAGAAAAGAATCGGCCATCGGCTGATCAATGGGCATCCCTGGGTATTCTCCAATGAGATCGACCGGATGGAAGAAAGTCTCCAGGGTGGAGATATCGCGGACGTGTATTTGCATGATGGGAAATTCCTTGGCAGGGGATATGTAAACCCCCGCTCCACGATCACCGTCAGACTTCTGACCAGGGATCAGCAGGAGACCATTGATCAAGGGTTTTTCCGGAAGAAAATTCAGCAGGCCTGGTCATACCGACAGCAGTTGGGATATGTAGAGAATTGCCGATTGGTATTTGGGGAGGCAGACGAACTTCCCCAGTTGATCATCGATAAATTCAACGACTATTTCGTGATCCAGACCCTGGCCCTGGGAATCGATGTTTGGAAAGCCGCCATCGTCCGGGTTTTGGAAGAGATGTTTGCACCCAAGGGCATCTATGAAAGAAATGACGTCCCGGTGCGCGAACTGGAAGGGATGAGCCAACAGAAGGGTTTTCTGTCAGCGCCCTTTGATCCAAAGATTCAAATTGTTGAAAACGGCCTGAAATTCATGGTAGACCTGGAAAAAGGCCAGAAGACCGGGTATTTTCTGGACCAGCAAGACAACCGGAGGGAGATCCAGCATATTTGTCGCGACGCCGATGTCCTGGGCGCATTTTGTTACACCGGCACTTTTGAAATCCACGCTGCTCATTATGGCGCCCGTTCCGTTTGGGGACTGGATATCTCTGGCAGCGCCGTTGCGCAGGCAACGGAGAATGCCCGGATCAATGGACTGGATCAGGTCTGTCAATTCAGTGAGATCAATGCATTTGATGCACTCAAACAATGGAGTAAAGAAGAAAGGCGATGGGATGTGGTCATGCTGGATCCACCTTCTTTTGCCAAGACTCGGGACAATATTCAAAAAGCGATCAGCGGGTATAAAGAAATCAACCTGCGTGGTATGAAACTTGTCAGGCCGGGTGGTTTCCTGGTGACATCCTCTTGCACAAACCTTGTCCAGCCAGAGTTGTTCCTGGAGACGATAGATATGGCAGCCCGGGATGCCAGGAGAAGGTTGAGGCAGGTTTGCTTCCGCACACAATCGGCTGATCATCCCATCATACGGGGTATTGAAAACACGAACTACCTTAAATTTTTGATTGTACAGGTTCAGTAGGATCTATTTCTCCACCTGGAATTTTCCGCTTTCCAGCACCCGGCCGCTGACATCCACCAGCTGGTATATATAGAAGCCGCGTGTGTAATTGGTGAGGTCCACCTGGGTCCGGGCATTGAGGCGCTGAAGATCAAGTACTTTCTTGCCCAGAAAATTATAAACTTGGAAACTGGTGCCAGCAGGAGGAGCTTTTGGAAATTCAAAAAACACAATACTTGTTGCCGGATTGGGGTAAAAACGTACGGTTTTACGGGCATTCTGTACGGTTCTGTCCTGTACAGACTGGGCCCCTGCCGAGAGGGAAAAGCCCAGGACCAGTAAAATGATTAGTGTACAGTTTCTCATCCTTCAATAAAGGTATGGATAATGGGTTTAAATCTTCACTAAAACTGCAAAGAGCGGGCCTGAATTGCATGGCGGGCAGGAAAGCAGCAAAAAAAATCCCAGTCTTTTTTTAAGCGACTGGGATTCAGGGCGTTAAGACTAGCTTAGCTTGTTCAAGTGGTCCTGGATGGCCTCAAAGTTGGGCATGTCTCCAGCACTCTCCAGGACTTCGGCATATCGCACAATTCCTTCACGATCAATGATAAATGCGGAGCGCTTGGAAACCCCTTTCATATCGAATACAAAGGTTTCGTAGAGGCTGCCATAAGCCTGGCTGACCTCTTTGTTGAAATCAGATAGCAGGGGAAAGTTATAACCCTGTTCCTCTTTGAATTTGGCCAGTGTAAAAATGGAGTCCACGGAAATGCCCAGGACCTGAGCGTTGGCCTGTTCGTACAATCCGATCTGATCTCTCACGTTGCACAGTTCCTTGGTGCATACCCCGGTAAAAGCCTGGGGGAAAAACAACAGCAAAACGTTCTTTCCTTTAAAATCGGAGAGGCTTTGCTTTTGTTTGTCGGAATTAAAAAGACTGAAATCAGGGGCCTGCTGACCTGCTGCGATCGAACTCATGGTGATTTTACTTTAGCGTAAAGGAAAACACGCAAGGATTGAATTGGTTCGATGCTCTGCCGGGTTTAGAATTTGGGACACTTGACGGCCTCCCTGGAGGAATTGTCCTTATTGACAAAGGCAATATAGGAGAGGGAGATCTCAAATCCTCCGCGGTTGCGGCTTGCCACGGCAAGAGACGAAACGTTGATATCATAGCTAAAGGCCATCGAGAAAGGGTAATAGTCCATTTTCACCACCGGGATCAGGGCGTCTTTATAGCGGTAGTACATGCCTGCATGGATGGTGTAAGTTGGCACATCTTCGTCCCCGATTTTCCGGGAATACAGACCACCTGCAATGGCCATTTGGTAGGGCATTTGGCGGTAATAATCGCCGTGAAAAGTGACATAAGAGTACATGTCCAGGTTGAGTTTGAGGCCTCCGGATAGAACCCATTTGGGAAGGTGGTTGATGTTTCTGTAGAAAGAATTTACCGGCTTGGTGAAATGATGGTAAGCCAGTCCCGCAAAGAAAAGGTGTTGCTCTTCCGATCCAAGTGTTGAGCTGAAACTTCCGCCCACGCTGGCATCGAAATAGGCATAGTTGGAAGCGAACACTTCCCCGTCCGGCAGGGAGCCGTTGTATTCAAAACCATCGTACTGGTTATTGGTGGTTACCCTGGAGCGGTCAAGCCTCCGCGTGACGGCGCCGCCCATGAATCCAAGCGACAAATAAGTATTCCGGTTTGCACTCAGGGATTTATGAAAGACTATTGCGGGGAGCAGGTGATTGGTGGTCAGGGCTACTGTTCCTGCTTTGTCCATGAGCATCTGAAGTCCAACGGTCATAAAGTCTTCTCCTTTGCCCACCGGGAATTTATATTCCGCATTGAATGATCCGGTCTGATATGGGAAACTGATGCTGTTCCATTGATTCCGGTATACACCCTGAATCCGGATATCTCCTTCGTATAGGCCTGCCAGTGCCGGGTTCCTGAGCAGTGGGGCTTCGAAGAACTGGGAAAAATGGAGATCCTGCGCCTTTGAGTCCATGCAGGGTTGACAGATGAATGCTGTCAGTAAGGCAATCCCGATATGTCTGATTTTTCTGGTTTTCAAGTTGTGGGTTCATTATCTAACCAGCATGACATCACCTTTCAAAGTGATGATCGTCTGGTTATCGCAAACAAGATCAACCACGTAAACATATACATCCGGAGTCAGCGCGGCCCCCCGGAATCTTCCATCCCATCCTGCGGAAGGATCATTGGCCTGGAAGTTTTCCCGGGAATAAACCATCTGTCCCCAGCGGTTGAATATTTTCAGGGAGCGGATGGTGTTAATGCCGCGTCCTCTTGGGTAATAAATATCGTTCATGCCGTCTCCATTGGGTGAGAATGTGTTGGGCATATATACGTTGCTGTTCAGGCAAACAACAAAGACTGTGATGGCGTCCTGCGCAATACATCCTCCATCATTTGTCACCCGCAGGTTATACGTGGTGGTTATCTTGGGAGATGCGAGGGGCGCAGGGCAGTTGGTGCAACTGAGCGTGGCTCCGGGTGACCAAAGCAGTCCGATTACGTCATTGGAATAGACGCTGTTCAGGACGATGTCTGAGGTGCCGGAAGTGACCGTGATATCCGGGCCCAGGCTTACAGTTGGCAGACTGAAAACAGTTACGGTAACGGAATCTACGGTAGTGAAGCAACCCTTGAAGTCTGAACCCGTGACCACATAGGTGGTTGTGGTAGTTGGTCGGGCGATGGGACTTGGAATATTGACGTTGTTCAAACCGGTTGGTGGACTCCATTGGTAGACCTGCGTACCCGTAGCGCGGAGTACAACGTTTTCTCCAAGGCAGAGCGAGTCATCCGGTGGTGCAACCACGGTGCTGGGCTGTACAACGGTGATCCGTACGGAATCCGTGTTTACGCAACCAAATTGGGTGGCTCCTTGAACCAGGTAGGTGGTGGTGATGGCTGGCGTGGCAACCGGCGTCTGGCAATCGGTACAGCTCAGCCCATTCACAGGCGGGAGCCAGGTATAAGTCAGGGCTCCGCTTACGCTGAGGGGGACGGATTCCCCAAGACAGATAGTGCTGTCCGGGCTGGCAATCACCGTTGGATTAGGATGAATGGTGATAAATTGGTCCGTGGTATCCGTACAGCCGCTGCTGTTGGTGGACACCAGCCGCACCGTGAAATTCCCCGGAGCCAGATAAACCTGCGCGGGTGGGTTTTGCAGATTCGAAGTCTGCCCGTTGGCGAAGTCCCATGACCAGCGCAGGACCGAAGTATCCGGCACGGTTTCGATCCCCTGAAAAGTGATGCTTCCCAGTTGGCACACAGCTGGTGTGCTGGCAACAATATCCGTGATGGGCGATTGTACGACGCTGATATAGTTTGGTATGGTTACTGTTTCTGCACACCCATATCCTGTGCCAACTGTCAGGCTGACCGTGTAGAGGCCGGGGGCGGCATACTGGTGAAGCGGGTTTTGCAGATTGGACGTATTGCCGTCTCCGAAATCCCAGAACCAGCTTGTTTTAGGCGCCCTGGATCCAACGATCGTGGTGTCCGTGAATTGAACGGGGCCATTATCGCACAGCACTTGACGGTCTGTCCGGAATCCGGGAAATACACGCACCACGTAGATGGAGTCCGGACCTTGTACGGTTACCCTGCAGCCACTGGGGTCCTGCAAGACGATCGTTGGACGATAGTTACCACTGTCGCGGTAAGTGTATGCAACGGTGGTATCCGTCGTGATGATCCGGCCATCCCCGAAATCCCAGGTGATGGTGTCTACATTGTTGGTATTGAAAGCGCGGAAGTTGACCGTTAGGGAATCGCAACCCGCCAGGGGTGAGTAATCGAAATTGGCGGTAGGCCCAAAGATGGTAATGGGCTTGGAAAGAGTATCCGTACAACCGCCCGGACTGGTAACGGTTAGGGATACCCGATAATTACCCGGCCAGGAATATTGTTTTTTAGGATTTAACAGGTCTGACACCCCGCCGTCTCCAAAATCCCAGCGAAGGCTTTGCTGATAACGACCTGTAAAAGTCATGTCCACGTTTAGCGGGGGGCAGTTTTTAATGGATTCAGAAAGGGTGAAATCTGCAAAAGGCAGATCTACCGTGACGTAGTTTGTCCTTGTGAGGGTATCAGCACATCCAAATCTGTCTCTCACCGCCAGTGAAACCGTATAGTTGCCCGTGCTGGTATATATTTTAACGGGATCCCGGGCGATAGATGAATCCCCATCCCCGAAATACCATTTGAATGAATTGATCTGGGGGTCCGTCAGGTTGGTGAAATCCACTTGTGCGCCCGGGCAGGACTGGGCGGAGTCAACTTCAAACAGGGCTTGCGGATCAGAAGCAGTAACGAAGTTATTGAATGTGATGCTGTCAGAACAACCGCCGGCATCCTGGATGGTGAGGGTGACGTTAAAGGTGCCTGCAGTATTGTATTGATGAGTAAATGGCGGGGCATTGATGGTTTGGATGGTGCCGTCTCCAAAATTCCAGATGCGCTGGACAATGGGATTGATCCCATCGGACCTTGAACTATCGATGAAGTTTACCACCAGCCCTACACATCCTTCCGGGTTCGTAGCACCAAGGCCAGCCCTGGGTCCACCCACAGATAGGGAATTGTTTGCGGTATTGGTGCAGCCGTTGATATCGGTCACTCGCAGGCGCGTATTGTAAATGCCGGAATTGGGAAAGGCGTACAGAACATTTTTGGTTCCCTGCACAAAATTCCCATCTCCAAAATCCCAGTCGTAGCGGAGCACGTTTGAGTCGATGTTTCCGATTGCATTCAGGCTAGCCGTAACCCCTTTACAAAGCGGGTTTGGCGCGATGGTAAAGTTTGCGGGTTCATTGATGAGCCGGATCAATACGGTATCGTTAAAGACACAAGCTCCGTTTTCAGCTGTCAGGATCACTTTATATTCACCCAGACCGGGATAGGTATGGACAGGGTTTAAAACATTGGTAACGCTTGGGCTACCATCTCCAAAATTCCAGGTAATCCTGGTGGCGTTGATAGAACTATCCCGGAAAGAGACCGTTCTCCGGTCCGTGCAATTCACGGTATAGTTGAAGCGTGGCACGGCGCCGGATATCCGGATATAGCCGTTTTTTGTAACTGTGGTACCGCATCCATTGCTGAAAACCCGCAGGATAACATTAAAAGTTCCGGTATCGCGGTATCGATAACTTGGATTCTGTTGTCCCCGTATGATGCCACCATCTCCAAATCTCCATTCCCTGCCCGAAATAAAGATCGGGTTGGGGGTCAGGTCCTGAAACTGAATTGGCTCACCTGCGCACGCAACAAGTGGGTTTGCCACAAAATCCGGTACACCTCCCGGAGGGTTGCCCACGGTCACCGCGTTATTGATGACCAATGAGTCTACACATCCACCAACGCTGGTAACGATAATCCTGAAGCGGTAATTCCCCGGGTTGTTATAGACATGGGTAGGTGGCGCGAGCTGGTTATAGGTACGGTCCCCAAAATCCCAGAGGATGGAAGCCACCCCATTGATGGTGGTAATGTCTACATCCGGTGTGACCGCGAAAGGCGCACATCCACTGTCCGGGAGATTTCGAATGGTTATAACAGGCGGCGATATCCGCACGAAATTGGGAATGGATACCCGGCTGGGGCAGCGTTGGTTATTGGTAACGGTGACGGTTACCGTAAAACTACCATTGTTCTGATATGTGTGTTGTGTGTTGGGACCGGTAGTCACCACCGCAGGGGTACCATCGCCAAAATCCCAGGTCCAACTGACACCCCCGGTAGAATTTGCGTTGAAATTGACCGTATGGGGCGCACGGCAGGCCGTGTTATTGGAGCTGGTGAGGTTTACCGGGGCTGCGGGAAGCACTACAATGGCCCGGGTAAACGAGTCAGCGCAAATGCCGAAGCTATTGACCATTTTCACGGTGAACGTACCAGCGGAGGTGAATGTGTGGATTGGATTCACGCGGGTATCCAACGGACTTCCATCGCCAAAATTCCAAAGATTGGAAATGGGATCCGGTACGCTGTTATTGAAAAACTGCACCGGACTTCCCAGGCAGACACTGTCAGAAGGGGTGGAGAAAGTGGACTGTACGGTTGTGTTTGGAATAATGACATTCCTGGTGATGGAATCGAAACATCCCTGGTTGCTTTGCACAATAAGGGTCACGGGGTATGTTCCTGCGCTGTTGTATGTGGTTGGCGGATTCTGATCCGTGGATGTTTGCCCGTTACCGAGGTCCCAGTTGAACGTGAGCGCGCCGGGCCCTGAAGATGTGTTCTGCATCGTGACGGAAATCGGCGGCCTGCAGGAAGTAGATGGGGGCACAATAAAATCCGCCACCACGCCTACGGTCACATCAATATAATCACCGCGCCGAAATGTGGTAGCACAACCATTTGAGTTGGTAACGGTCAGGCTGACCGGATAGCCCGGAGCTACTCTTTCCAGGTTATAAACGGTGGATGGCGATGGATCATTGACATTGGATTGCAACCCGTTGCCAAAATCCCAGAGCCTTGATACAATGGTGCCGCTGCCCGCCGTGCTGAAATCCGTGAAGCGGACCTGGTGTTTGAAACAACCTGCGGTATCGTCTGCGGCGAAATCTACCTGGGGCGATCCGAGTACGGTAATAAAATCCGTTTTTGTTTCCGTCACAATGATTCCGGTGGTCAGGTCAGTGACCCTGAGCCGGACTGTATATACGCCACCGGTGCTATAGATCCTGCCCGGATTCACTTCAGTTGAGGTGGTACCATCTCCGAATTCCCAGAAGTATGCAAAATTACCGGACCCCCCGGTGACAGCGCTTTTAAAGGTGGTAATTAAAGGGGAACAGGCCCTGGTGGCGGAATCAGACGTGAAGTTAACCGTATGTTGTCCTTTTGCGGATGTACTGACTGCGGCAAAAAACATGCAAATGCCCAGAATTTTCAGGACAAATCCGGGACACATAGGCATCATACAGTTCTTATTCACTTTCAACATAGTCCGCAAAAAATCAGGATGGTTTTACTATAGGGTCTGAGGATATTACGAGGTTTTTTACAGGCTAGTTTCCTGATCGCGGATTGGATTCATATATCACCTTTGTGCAGGTCCCGGCGTTTGCTGATCACCGAAACTTATCAACCTGGTATTTATTTTTTGACCATTTTCAGATAGGCATTTCTGCCTGCATTGACGGGTCTTGCTTCAACCAGTGTAGTGGTACTGTTGGTTATCTTCCAGGTATCGTTCAATTTCACAATGGTGTCATTGGCAGCTGGGAAGATGGAAAAAATAGTCCTGGCACCGGCATCTCCTGCCCAGCTCCCGTTTGCTACAAAACCTCCACGGATGCCCTGCACATTGCCGTTTTCGAAGAATTGAAATTCATAGGGTATAAATTCACTACTGTAATCCGTGCTGTTCTCCGTAAAAACCTGTACCGTCCATTTTCCGTTGGTCATCACGTCAATCACAAAATTTCTCTGCAGGTCTTCCACGGCTTTTGAGCAATGCGCGATGCTGATGGAAATCATCACCAGCAACAGCACAAAGATGGGCGAGTTGATTCTTTTCATCCCTTGGTTAGGTTTGGGTTTTTTCAGGGGTTTAGATTCCCGGATATGATTGAATGTCCTCATTTATAACGGGTTAACGTTGGCAATATTGTACCCATTCTGCATTGAAGAATGAAAAGGGAATACGAGTCTTGCCATAAACAGGCCGGAGCCTAACATATAAAATAAACTTTGCAAGTGTGGGTTGCGAAATGAAGACAAATGCGAACAACCGATGGCGGGGATAACAAGGGACAAATAGCCAGAAACCCCGCTGGGAGGGTTGTCAAGCGTGTTTTTCTTGGTGTCTTTCATTCAAACCTCATTCCGCAACAAATATAAAAAAAGGCTTCCGGCTTTCTATTGTTCTGAGGAGAATTGGGGAAAAAAACGATTTTCCCGCGTGTGATCCACAGAAGTTATGTTGTTTCATACTGCCTTTTCCCTGATTACTTCGGTTTTCCATCCGTCGTACAAGCCCTGATATTTGCGTGCCCTTTCCCAAAGCGGAATCAGCAAGGAGTGGATGAAAGGGTATCCAGGCCTGTCGTCCCGGTAGATCTGCAGGACAAAAGGCCTGATTTCATCTTTTCCATCATCGTTCATAGCGGCAACCTGGAAGCCTTCTCCGCCGATGGAACGGATAAACTCATCTCTTCCTGTGCGGGTTTTAAAGTAGAAGTAGTGGTCAATGCGCCTCATCTCGGTGAGCGGATCTCCTTTCGAGGCCAGTTCCTCCAACTGTCTCCTGTTCAGGATGATTTCCAGTTCCCGCTCTGAAGGATAAAGGACTTCCTGGTAGTGACTCCATTCTGCATCCAACCTCGCCTGGCATAGCCACTGATACTCCGGGTAGTCCAGCAGGGTTTGCCCTATAACGGACCGGAACTGAACCGTATCCAGTGCATAGAAATAAAGTTCGCGAAGCCCGCGCTGGGTAAACCTGCCTGCATACACAGCGCCATTGGATTTTTGGAGCCCGGCTTCCAGTTGGTTCTCCATGGAATCGAGTCTGGACCGTTCATCCGGCCCCGGTTGTCCACTGGCCTCCGGTGAAAGCAGTTTGGTTCTGAATATGATTACAAAGGGCCTGGTTTTGCGGGCGTCCCTGCTGGTTTTCAACGCCAGGTCAACCACCACCGAAACCGGTTTTTTGTTGACTTCCATCACATAGGATTCCCAATCTGATTGGGCAGCGAGGGAGGTATGCAGGCCCAAAATGAAGATCAGGAAAAGAAGCGGTTTAAGCATACAGATCTGTAAGGATCAAAGTAATTTCAATTTTTTCAAAGACCTTTCCATTCATGAAGATCGCTGACATAATTAACGTTTTGCAAACAGCCGCGCCGCTTGCCTTGCAGGAATCGTACGACAACGCCGGCCTGATTTTGGGATCGCCGGAACTGACGGTAACCGGGGTAATGGTGTCCCTTGACCTGACCCTGGAAGTGGCGCAGGAAGCAAAGAGGCGTGGCTGCAGCCTGATAGTCTCGCACCACCCGATCATTTTCAAGGGGTTGAAGCGGATTTCCGGAGATGATCCTGTTGGGCAGGTGCTGATCTACTGCATCCGGGAAGATGTTGCCATTTATGCCATCCACACCAACCTGGACAATGTACCCCATGGAGTCAATGGACGGATTGCGCGGATCCTGGGACTTGAAAACTGTAAGGTCCTCCTGCCCAGGGACTCAGGGCAGACCAATCCATACCCCGGAGCTGGGTCAGGCCTGCTTGGCACCCTCCCCGAACCGCTCTCGTTCAGCGCATTCCTGGCCAGGGTGAGGACCCTTTTTGGCAGTACCGTGATCCGCCATAGCGCGCCTGCACCCCGGCCAATTCAGCGGGTAGCGGTTTGCGGAGGAGCTGGTAGTTTTCTGATTTCCAATGCTTTAGAGGCGGGTGCCGATGCTTTTCTGACGGGAGACCTGAAATACCATGAGTTTTTTGAGCCCAATGGCCGCATGCTTCTGGCTGATATAGGTCATTACGAGAGCGAGCAATATACATCGGACCTTCTGGAGGAACTATTAAAGGAAAAATTTCCTACCTTTGCCGTCCTTAAAACCACTGTGGTCACCAATCCCATCCACTACTTTTATTCCTGAATATGGCAAACGTAAAAGAATACTCCGTTGAGGAAAAGCTCGGCTCCCTGCTCCACCTTCAGAAGATCGAGAGCAAAATGGATGAGATCAAGGTGTTAAAGGGTGAGCTCCCCATTGAAGTGAGCGATCTTGAAGACGAGATCACCGGTTTGCATGCCCGTGAAACAAGGATCGAGGAAGAAGTCAATGGCATCAATGAATTTATCGAGCAGAAAAAACAGCTGATCAAGGATGCACAGGACCTGATCAGGAAATACGAGAAACAGAGTGAGAACGTCAAGAATAACCGTGAGTTTGAGGCCATCAATAAGGAAATCGAGATGCAAACCCTCGAAATGAGGCTGGCAGAAAAGCATATCAAGGACGCAACCGAGGAAATCGCGGATAAAGCGCGGGTCCTGGAAGGTGCCAAGAAAAACATCGCCGCCAAAGATGCGAACCTGAAGCATAAGAAAGGGGAACTCGAAAAAATCATTGGCGAGACGGAGAAGGAAGAGGGTGAATACCGCGAGATGGCCGATAAAGCACGTCAGAAAGTGGATCCCCGGCTCCTGGCTTCTTTTGAGCGGATCCGCAATAACTACCGGAACGGACTGGCTGTCGTGCCCATCGTCCGGGATGCCTGTGGTGGCTGCTTCAATGCGATCCCTCCACAACGCCAAAGCGAAATCCGTCAGCGCAAGAAGATCCTTGTTTGCGAGAACTGTGGAAGAATCCTGGTGGACCAGGATCTGGACGCGCAGGTGAACCTCTGATCTTTTTTCAGCAGGAATTTATTGCCCGTTTTTTCACGTTAATCAAAGCCGTTTACCTGTTGGCATCTTCTCGCCAATCGGCTTAACTTTAGTCCATGTTGCAGCGACTATCGATTCAGCATTACGCCATAATCCAGTCACTGGATATCCGTTTTGGACAGGGATTGAATATCATCACCGGGGAAACCGGCGCCGGAAAAAGCATTCTGATGGGCGCACTGGGGCTTGTGTTGGGAGACAGGGCGGATTCATCCGTGATTTCCCCGGAAGCAAAGAAGGCCATTGTGGAAGCAAATTTCGAAATTCCGTCCAATATCCATTTCGATGAAGCCATGCGAAGCTGGGACCTGGATATGGAAACGGAACTTATCCTTCGCCGGGAAGTCAGCAGCACCGGGAAATCCCGCGCTTTCATCAATGACTCACCGGTCACCCTTGTACAACTTCAGCAAGTCTCCGCTTACCTCGTTGACCTTCATCTGCAGTTTGATACCCAGGACCTGGGAAGATCATCTTTTCAGCGAGGTGTACTGGACGCGCTTTGCAACCACCGCGCTTTGCTGGAACATTACGGCAACGAATACACGCAATATCTGAATCTGAAAGATAGGCTCACCGCGCTGGAGGAACGCAAACAGCAGGCCTTGCGTGAGCAGGATTATACCCGGTATCTGCTGGAGGAATTGTCAAAGCTTTCCTGGAAAAACGGAGAGATGCAGGAACTTGAATCCGAGTTTAACATCCTCAACCACGCGGAGCAGGTGAAAACCGTTTTAGGTCGCGTCTCCATGGCATTGGAGGAAGGGGACGAGCCAGCACTGTCCGTAATCAAGTCCGTGCTTCAACAGGTTCAGCCGCTAACGGCACACCATCCTCAGTTACCCGAACTGGCCGCCAGGCTGCAATCCGCTTACCTTGAACTCCAGGATGTTTCGGCCGCTTTCAGCCAATTGGCGGACAAGGTGCAAATGGATGCCGGCAGGCTGGATTTTATCAATGAACGAATTGCGGCCGCGCAGCGACTGATGAAAAAGCACGGTTTACAGGAAGCGGATCAACTGACCGCTTTGCAGGACAAGCTGGAACAGTCCGTTGGCGGATTTTCACAGCTGGAAGAGGAGATTCAAACAACCGCCCGGCAACTTGGCCTGGCGGAGAAAAACGCCCGCAGCCTTGCGCTGAAGGTGCGGGCAAACCGAATGACGCAGCTGACGCCCCTGGAGGAGTCTGTCCGGAAATTGCTGCAACGGGTAGGCATGCCCAATGCCCGTCTGCAGGTTCAGTTGCTGGAAACGGAATTGCGCGAAGGGGGCATGGACCAGGTTGTCTTTATGTTCGATGCCAATAAAACGGGGCATTTCGAGCCCCTGCAGAAAGTGGCCAGTGGCGGTGAACGCAGCAGGCTGATGCTGGTCATCAAATCACTGGTAGCCGGCTCCATGTCCATGCCAACACTCATTTTTGATGAGATCGACAGTGGCATCAGCGGCGAAGCAGCCCGCCAGGTAGGATTTCTGATGAAGGAACTGGGCCGGAAGCATCAGGTGATTTCCATTACCCACCAACCGCAGATTGCAGCCAGGGCGGATCATCATTACTATGTGACCAAGCAGCATGTTGGGACAAGGATTCAAACGGCCATACAGCTGCTGGAAGGAGATGAACATGTGCAGGCCATCGCAAGGATGATGGGCGGGGAGAAACCTTCTAAGTCGGCCCTGGAAAATGCCCGCGAAATGGTCCTGCATCCTTAGCGGACCGAAGATCAGAACGTAAGTTTTCCATTCAGGATTAACCTCTATTTTTACACAAATTCAGACCGATGTCCCACCAACTGCTTAAAGGAAAAAAAGGAATCATTTTTGGAGCCCTGGACGAAAAGTCGATTGCCTGGATAACGGCCATCCGCTGTCACGAAGAGGGTGCACAACTTGTACTATCCAATGCCCCGGTGGCGTTGCGGATGGGAGAGATCAATAAACTGGCGGAAATCGTCCAGGCGCCTGTGATTGGCGCGGATGTAGTGAATATGGACGATCTCCGGAAGCTTTTTGAAGAAAGCATGAAGCATTTTGGAGGTGGGATCGACTTTATCCTGCACTCCATTGGCATGAGCCTGAACGTAAGGAAGGGCAAGCATTATACGGAAATAGATTATGGCTTCAATCAAAAATCCCTGGATATTTCGTCTATGTCCCTGCATCGTGTGCTGAGGACTGCCTGGGATATGGATGCACTCAATGAATGGGGCAGCGTGGTTGCATTGACGTACATCGCTGCGCAGCGTGTATTTCCGGATTACAACGAGATGGCGGATGCAAAGGCTTTGCTCGAAAGCGTGACCCGCAGTTTTGGATATCACTATGGAGTCCGGAAAAAAGTGCGGGTAAACACCATTTCCCAATCGCCCACCCGCACTACGGCAGGCAGTGGCGTTAAAGGCTTCGATGGATTCATCAGCTATGCGGAAAAAATGAGTCCCCTGGGAAATGCCAGCGCGGATGAATGCGCCCGGTATTGTGTTTCGATGTTTTCAGATCTGACGCGGATGGTGACGATGCAAAATCTTTTCCATGACGGTGGTTTCTCCTTTACAGGTGTCACCCAGGCGGTCATTGAACAAATGGAGAAATAAGATATGGGAAGCCTTCAGTGGATCGACTACCTGGGCCTTTTTGGCGCATTCCTTTCTTCGGTGACCTTTCTGCCACAGGTTTATAAAGCATGGAAGACAAAATCTGTGGGAGACCTATCTGTCTGGATGGTGCTCATTTTGTTGGCCAATGTCAGTACCTGGCTGATTTACGGAATTGTCAAAAATGACCTGGCCATCATCATCGCCAATTCGATCATCCTGGCCCTTTCCCTGATGATGCTTTATTTTAAATTCACTTTTCCCAGACAATAATGGATCTGACCGACCTAAAAAAAATCCCCACGGATGCGTGGGGATTTGTGTTTTTTCAGCTGTGTTCAATATTCGTCCTCGTTGAAGAAAAAATCCTCCTGGCTGGGATAGTCAGGCCATATATCATCAATACCTTCATAGATTTCACCCTCGTCTTCCAACTCCTGCAGGTTTTCGATCACTTCAATCGGCGCGCCACTGCGGATACCGTAGTCGATCAATTCATCTTTCGTAGCTGGCCAGGGTGCGTCTTCCAGGTAGGATGCCAGTTCAAGTGTCCAAAACATCAGTTTACTCCTTTTTGAATTCCCGGCAAATGTAGCCCAACGGATTGAATTTCCAAATCCATAGTATCCACGCATCTGAACGGAGCGGACGGGGCCGGGTGTGCCGGTTTTGCCAGGCCGGTCCGCTTTGTGTAATTTCAAACTTTTAAAGAGACAAAGGGAAGCCCATGTTGGTTGCAAAAGGAATAATAAAATCTTACGGCGCGCTGCAGGTACTGAAGGGAGTGGACCTCAGCATCAGGAAAGGCGAAATTGTGAGCATTGTGGGGTCTTCCGGTGCCGGCAAGAGTACCCTGCTGCATATCCTGGGCACCCTGGACTACGCGGATGGGGGCGAAATTTCACTGGAAGGCCGGCGAATTGATCAGTTGCGGGGGCGGGAACTGTCTGATTTCCGGAATATCCATGCAGGTTTCGTGTTCCAGTTTCATCACCTCCTGCCTGAGTTTACGGCCCTTGAAAACGTCTGTATTCCGGGCTGGATCGCCGGGAAGTCCCGGGCGGCAGTAGAAACCCGGGCCCGGGAGCTGCTGGGCTGGCTGGGATTACAGGCCCGCATGGAGAACAAGCCCGGCGCGCTCTCCGGGGGGGAACAGCAGCGGGTAGCCGTGGCCAGGGCCCTGATTAACCAGCCCTCGGTGGTTTATGCGGATGAACCTACGGGTAACCTGGATTCTGCCAATGCTAATGAATTGCACCAGCTTTTTTTCCGACTGCGAGATGAATTCGGTCAAACCTTCCTTATTGTGACACACAACGAAGAACTGGCCGCCATGAGCGACCGGATATTGCATATGAAGGATGGGAAGATGATCAGCTAATTCCCGATTCTCGGCTTCCAGGGAATCTCCATGACCTGGTATAGTTCGTGTGCATACCTGGCCAGGATGAACAGGTAATCACTCAACCTGTTCATATACTTGATGAGGATGGTCTCCACTTCCAGGCTTTCCAGTTCCAGCCGCACGCAGCAACGTTCCGCCCTCCGGCACACGCATCTGGCGATGTGTAGTTGAGAAATGATGGGATGTCCTCCGGGGAGGATGAAGGATTTCATGGGCGGAATGGATTCGCTCATGCGGTCCATTTCTTTTTCCAAAAGTTGAATATCGGATTCTTTGAGGTCTGGAAGCCGCATTTTAGGCTCTTTGATGGGATCGCAGGCCAATGAGGAGCCGATGGTGAACAATCGGTCCTGAACCTCCTGAAGGATGCCTCTGATGTGTTCATCGCCCAACAAGTCCTTGCACAGGCCAATATATGAATTCAGTTCGTCCACGGTGCCGTAGGCTTCGATCCTGAGATGGCTCTTCGGGACTTTGGTGCCACCGATGAGGGAGGTGGTGCCTTTATCGCCTGTTTTCGTATATATTTTCGCGGACATGATTTTAGCTTAAAGTTCAACTTTCTACAATAAAAATGGGAACTGAATTGTTCACCCAGTTCCCAGAATAGTTGTGTATTTCCGGATCAATGCACGAGCATGGCCTCCGCCTCAGTCCGCACACGGTCGCTTTCCAGTTCACCGTCGCGCAGCCGGATAATGCGATGCGCATATTTTGAAATATCCTCTTCGTGCGTGACAAGGACAACTGTATTTCCATCCCGGTGAATCTTATTAAAGATTTCCATGATTTCATAGGATGTTTTGGTGTCCAGGTTACCCGTGGGCTCGTCGGCCAGGATGATGGAGGGATTGTTGACGAGGGCCCGGGCGATGGCAACCCGTTGGCACTGTCCACCGGACAATTCATTGGGCTTATGGTGGCTTCGGGACACGAGGTCCACCTTTTTGAGGACTTCAATCGCCATATCATTCCGCTGTTTCCGCGAAACACCTGCATATACCAGGGGCAGGGCCACATTTTCAAGGGCGGTCAGCCTGGGCAGGAGGTTGAACTGTTGAAAAACAAACCCGATTTCCTTGTTCCGGATTTCGGCAAGGTCATTGTCCGGCATTTTGCTGACATCATTTCCATTCAGAATGTAAGTGCCGGAAGTGGGGGAGTCCAGGCAGCCCAGGATATTCATCAGGGTGCTCTTGCCGGAACCCGAAGGTCCCATCAGCGCAACATACTCGTTTTTCACGATGTCCAGGGAGACGCCCTTCAGCACCTGCAGTTCCTGCTTGCCCATGAAATAGCTTTTCTTGATCTCGCTCAGATGGATAACCGCTTGCATAAATTCTGTTTTCCTGTTTCCGCCAATTTCGGGGCAGCCTATTTGTGAATGACTTTGGGTACGGTAAAAAAGAACTGGTTTGATTCCGTTGCATTGGCAAGGGCTTCAGACCGATCCATGGAACCGCCTGGAATATCTTCTCTTAGCCGGTTGATTTCATGGCTCATATGCATCAGGGGGGATACTCCTGTTGTGTCAACCGCATTGAGTTGGTCAACAAAACCGATCATTTTCTCCAGATCCGCCCTGATCTCAGCCTTTTCTTCCGCATTGAACTGCAGTTTGGAGAGCTGTGCCAGTTTGTCCACCAGTGCTTCCGTTACTTCCATATTAACCTCAATAGACAAAAATAACTGAAGATTCGGTTTCCGGTGGTTTTTTTGATGAATGGAAAAGCACCCTGCCAGGGCGCGCAAAAATGGGTTTTTTGTGGGATCGGGAAACCTTTTTGACCTGTTGTGGAGGGCCCATTCCCTTATCTTTGCCACCCATGAAAAATTCTGCACCCATTGTCATGAGTGGTATCCGGCCCACTGGATTCCTGCACCTGGGAAACTATTTCGGGGCATTGAGGAATTATGTGAAGATGCAGGAGCTGTACACCTGTTATTTTATGGTGGCCGACCTCCACTCGCTGACCACACATCCGGATACAAGGGAACTCCGGAACCATGTCAACCGCGTGCTGGCGGAAAACATCGCCTGCGGACTGGACCCGGATAAGGCAACCCTCTATTGCCAGAGCCATGTTCCGGAAACCACGGAGCTCTATCTATATCTGAACATGCTTGCCTATAAGGGCGAACTCGAGAAAACGACCACGTTCAAGGACAAGGTCCGGCAACAACCGGATAATGTCAATGCCGGTCTGTTGACCTATCCCGTTCTGCAGACGGCGGACATCATCCTGCACCGCGCTTCCCTCGTGCCCGTAGGGAAGGACCAGGAGCAGCACATGGAGATGGCCCGGAATTTTGTGAATCGCTTCAACCACCGGTATGGTCAGGTATTCCCGGAACCCATGGCCTTCAATTTTGGAAAGGAGCTGGTCAAAGTACCCAGCCTGGATGGCACCGGAAAAATGAGTAAGAGTGAAAATCAGAATGCCACCATATACCTCGCAGATACGGATGACCTGATCCGGAAGAAAATCATGAAAGCCAAAACAGATGCCGGACCTGCCGAGAAAAATGCACCAAAGCCGGATTACATCGAGAACCTGTTTCTGCTGATGAAGCTGGTTTCAGCTCCTGACGTCATCGCGTCTTTTGAGCAGGCCTATGAAAACTGCGTCATCCGGTATGGTGATATGAAAAAGCAGCTGGCAGAAGACATGGTTGCTTTTGTTGCGCCTATTAGGGAAAAGGCAGAATCCATTCGCAACGACCGGGCTTTGCTCAGATCTGTCATGGAAAAAGGGGCCGAGAAAGCAGGCCAAAGTGCAAAGGAAACCATGGCCCTTGTCAGGGAACATATGGGGCTCAATTATTATTGATTTTTTTGCCTGCCCCCGGCCCGAAACCCAAAATGAATGTGTACTTTGAACGCTCCGTCAGGGCGATAAATATCTGGAACGGTTATGTCAAAAATCAAGAAACCAAAACACATTGCGGTAGCCGGCAATATCGGTGCGGGCAAGACCACCCTTACCGAGCTGCTCAGTAAACATTACCGTTGGATACCGCATTTCGAAGACGTGGACCAAAATCCATACCTGTTCGACTTCTATGAGGACATGCCCAGGTGGAGCTTTAACCTGCAGATATTTTTCCTGAACAGCAGACTCAATCAACTCCTGGAAATCAAGCGTGGCACTGAAACCGTGATCCAGGACAGGACCATCTACGAGGACGCCCACATTTTTGCGCCCAACCTGCACGAAATGGGGTTGATGAGCAAGCGCGACTTCGACAATTACTTTGATTTTTTTCAGAATCTGAGGCAGTTGGTGGAACCGCCTGATCTGCTTATCTATCTGCAGGCTTCCGTACCCACCCTGGTTGGGCAGATCCAGAAAAGGGGCCGGGAATACGAAGAGAACATACGCCTGGACTACCTGAAAAGACTGAACGACTATTACAATAAATGGATCGAAGGCTATAAGGAAGGTCCATTGCTGGTGATCAATGTGGACCAAAACAAGTTTGCGGAGAACGAAGAAGACTTCGGGGAGATCATCACCCGGATTGATTCCCAGCTCTACGGATTGTTTTAAAGCCGGTTGAAGGCCCGAAGAACCTGCATGGCTTCTCTATAAAAAGAGGTCCCGCCAGGAATGACAGGACCGAAAAGCAAACAATCGATTAAGACCGCTCAGATAAACATCGGAGCTGCAGCCTTTATCTCATCAGAAACGCCGGCTGCATATTTTGAGAAATTATGGATGAAAAGCCCGGCGAGCTCCATCGCTTTTTTCTGGTATGCCGAGGGATCATCCCAGGTGTTGCCGGGATGCAGGATTTCACTGGGTACACCCGGACAATTGCGTGGGATCTGCAGGTTGAAGACCGGGAAATCTTCGAATTCCGCTTCGTCCAGTTTTCCTTCCAGCGCGGCCGTGATCAGGGCTCTTGTATGGGCCAGTTTCATCCGCTGCCCGATGCCGTAAGGTCCGCCGGTCCATCCGGTATTCACCAGCCAGACCCTGGAACCACTCGATGCCAGTTTCTTGCCCAGCATTTCCGCATAGCGTCCCGGATGAAGGGGCAGGAAAGGTGCGCCAAAACAGGCGCTGAACGTGGCTTTGGGTTCCGTAACGCCGGTTTCTGTGCCTGCTACCTTGGCCGTATAGCCGCTGATGAACTGGTACATGGCCTGTGCGTTGGTGAGCTTTGCAATGGGCGGAAGAACGCCGTATGCATCGCAGGTAAGGAAAAAAATATGTTCCGGATGCTGACCAATAGCAGGGTCAGCGGCATTGCTGATAAAATGCAATGGATAGGAAACGCGTGTATTCTCCGTGATGGATGCGTTGTTGAAATCGATCTGGTTGCTGCCCTCGAAAAAGACCGTATTCTCAACCAGCGCACCAGGCCGGATGGCCCGGAATATTTCCGGTTCTTTTTCTTCTGTGAGCTGGATGCATTTAGCATAACAGCCTCCTTCGAAATTGAAGATGCCATCATTTGTCCAGCCATGTTCATCATCGCCAATCAATACCCTGCCCGGGTCCGCGCTCAGGGTGGTTTTTCCGGTACCACTGAGGCCGAAAAAAAGTGCAGTGGATCCGTCTTCGGATTTGTTTGCCGAGCAGTGCATGCTTAACACCCTCTTCTCATAAGGAAGGTGAAAATTCAGGATGGTAAAAATCCCTTTTTTGATTTCACCGGTGTAACCGCTTCCTGCAATCAGGATCAATTTGTCTTTGAAGCTGATCATGGCGGCATTGTGTTGTCTCGTACCAAATTCCAGGGGATCAATCCGGAGCCCGGAAGCTACAAGCACCTGCCATTCCGGTTCAAAATGCTCCAGTTCGTCTTCCGAAGGCCGGAGAAACATATTATAGGCAAAAAGGCTTTCTGCCGGTTTCTCGGTGATCACGCGCAGGTTGACCCGGTGTGCAGGATCCGCGCAAACAAACGCATCCCTGACCCAGATGTCTTTGGCGGAAGAGAGATATTGAACGACGTGGCGATGCAGCTTGTCGAAGCATGCCCGGTCAATCGGCTGATTAAATTCATTCCAATGAATGATGTCGTTGACTTCTTTTTCCCATACAATGTACTTGTCTTTGGGGGAGCGACCCGTAAATTCACCCGTCCGGATCACCAATGCACCCGAATCATTTAAAACCCCTTCCCCCCGCTCCAGCACAGCTGCAGTCAATTCCTCGGGCGTCTCCTGATAATGGATGTGGTCCGCATGCTTGAGCCCGTATTTCAATAAAATTTCCGAGGGTAGGAACAGGGTATTCGGGTTGGCCATAAGGGTAATCGTTGATCGAAGAACAAAGGTATAATTTTAAAAAATCTTAAGGAAATTCAGCAACGGGCTATTTTTTTTAATATTTATTTGCTTTATCGATTTATTCGTTGATAAATTTAGAAAATGCGAACAGTTGTTAGTATCGTCCCAACAAACCTTTGCAGTCGTTGAACAAATTCGAAAAAATCAATCTTTTGAACCCTTCTCTGGTTGCCTTATGAATGGTTTCAGATTGAAAAGAACGGTGCAACCGATTTGCTTATTTTAGCCCCTTAAAGCCTGTACATGAAACCAGCCATTGCCGATCCACGGATTTTCACGGAGAACCGGCAGCGTTTTGTCCGGAAGATGAAGAAAAACGCCATCGCCATATTCAACAGCAATGATGAGTTGCCGTCCAATGGAGATGCCCTGTTTCCGTTCAAGCAAAACACTGATTTGTATTGGCTGACCGGGATCATGCAGGAGGATACCATGCTGGTTCTTTTTCCGGACAACCCGGACCCCAGGTTCCGGGAAGTGCTGGTATTGGTCAGGCCCAATGAACTGAAGGAGAAATGGGATGGGAAGCGGTTGAGGAGGGAGGAAGCAACCGCCGTCAGTGGCATCCGGTGCATTGTATGGCTGGATAGCCTGGAGGCGCCGTTACAGACCTGGATACACCTGGCCGAAACGATCTATCTGAATACAAATGAAAACGACCGGAAAGCCAGCCTGGTGCCGGTGCGCGACTATCGATATGCGGAAGAGATGCGCAGGCGTTACCCGCTTCATCATTACGAGCGGGCCGCGCGGATCATGAAGGACTTGCGGGCCATCAAAAGTAAACGGGAAGTTGCCGTTCTGCAGCGGGCCATAGACATTACCGAAAAAACATTCCGGCGCCTGCTCGGGTTTATCCGCCCCGGCGTTTGGGAATATGAAATCGAGGCGGAGATTTACCATGAGTTTATGCGAAACCGCTCTGCTGGTCCTGCCTATGGTTCCATCATTGCCAGCGGTGATCGGGCGCGGACCCTGCATTACGTATCCAATGACCAGCAGTGTCTGGACGGTGAGATGATCCTCATGGATTTTGGTGCGGAGTATGCCGGGTATTGTGCGGATCTGACCCGCACGGTTCCCGTGAACGGAAAATTCACCAAGCGGCAAAAGCAGGTTTACCAGTCGTGCCTGGCCTTGCACAATTATGCAAAGAGTATTTTGAAGCCGGGCATTAACATTGTGGACTATACGGAAAAAGTGGGCGATGAAGCAACACGGCAATTTCTGGGCCTGGGGCTGATTACCAAAAGCGATGTCAAAAATGAGGATCCGGAAAACCGCGCGTATCGGAAATACCTCTATCACGGCATTTCTCATCACCTGGGGATTGACGTACACGACCTGGGCACGCGGACCGCGCCCATTGAAGCGGGGATGGTCTTCACCGTTGAACCGGGCATCTATATTGAGGAGGAAAAAATGGGCGTTCGGATAGAAAACAATCTCTGGATTACAAAGTCCGGTCATGTGGATCTGATGAAGAATATCCCCATTGAGGCGGATGAAATAGAGGCGCTGATGAAGAAGGCCCCCCGCCGCTCATCGGCCAAATAAAGTATCTTTGCCGCTCGCTGAAAAGCCGGATATGAAACAAATCCCGAACCTCTTTACACTGCTGAACCTGTTTTTTGGCTGTATGGCCATTGTCTTCATCCTGCAAACGGGAGAGACGCTCCTGAACTTCAACGGCCAGGAATGGAAGGTCTATCTGCCTGAAAAAATCTGGTGGGGAGCTGCCTGTATTGGAGTGGCTGCCGTGGTGGATTTCCTGGATGGTTTTGTGGCGAGATTATTTGGTGCCAGTTCAGAGATGGGTAAGCAACTGGATTCGCTGGCCGATGTAGTGAGTTTTGGCGTGGCGCCCGGCATGATTCTTTATCAGTTGCTGCGCATTTCCTATGCATATGATCCCAACGGTATTGAAATTCCGATGGCATACCTGGTGCCGGCATTTATGCTGCCCATGGCTGCCGCCTGGAGGCTCGCCCGTTTTAACCTCGACCCCGGGCAAACTTATGGCTTTAAAGGAATGCCCACGCCCGCGGTGGGTTTGCTGGTTGCCTCCCTGCCCCTGATGTTATTGTACAACGATTTTAATGTGCAGTCGCTTTTACTGAACAAATGGCTGATCTATGCTTTGATCGCATTATTAAGCTGGCTGATGGTGTCTAATCTTTCCTTGCTCAGCCTAAAATTTTCCAACTACTCTTTCAAGGATAATCTCCCCAAGTGGTTGCTCGCAATTCTTGCACTGGTTTGTGGCCTGCTCCTGAAATGGCTTGCCGTGCCGGTCGTCTTCCTCGCCTATATTGTATTATCTTTGGCCTTCAAAAGAAAAACGGCATGACATACTCAGTTGAAATCAAAGTGATGCCCCATAAGGAACTGCTGGATCCCCAGGGCAAGGCGGTATTGGGCGGATTGGGAAACCTGGGCATGCAGTCCGTTTCAGATGTGCGCATCGGCAAACATATTCATTTGCAAGTGGAAGCAGGCACGCCTGAGGAAGCAAAGTCCATCGCCGAAGAAGCCAGCAGGAAGTTACTCTCCAATCCCGTGATGGAATATTTTGAGGTGACGGTTGATCAGCCCCTGAAATAGTTTCAGTAATCCCGTTCCATTTATCTGAAAGCGCGGATTCCCCTCATGCTCCACATCGTCCCCACCCCCATTGGTAATCTGCAGGACATGTCCCTCAGGGCAGTGGAGTTGTTGAAATCCGTTGACCTGATCCTGGCGGAGGACACGCGCACATCTTCCGTGTTGCTCAACCACTACGGTATCCACAAGCCCCTTTCTCCCTTTCATCAACACAACGAACACCGGGTTTCACAGCACCTGGTAGATCAATTGACAGAAGGGAGGGAGATGGCCTTGATCACGGATGCAGGCACGCCCGGCATTTCAGATCCTGCCTACCTTCTGGTTCGGGCATGCATTGACCATCAAATACAAGTGGAGTGTCTGCCCGGTCCCACCGCATTTGTACCTGCTCTTGTGTGCAGTGGATTGCCGGCTCATCGATTTTGTTTCGAAGGGTTTTTACCCCTCAAAAAAGGCCGGCATACGTTGTTGAAAAAGTTGGCGGAAGAGGAACGGACGATGATTTTTTATGAGTCGCCTGTCCGACTGCAGCGCACCCTGGAGAGCTTTGCCACTTACTTCGGGGTGGATAGGCCCTGTTCCGTATCCCGGGAAATCAGCAAGAAATTTGAAGAGCACAAACGTGGTACCCTTGCTGAACTAAGAACTTATTTTACAGAAAAACCGCCGAAGGGAGAGATTGTAGTGGTGGTGGGTGGAAAGACAGAATGAAGCGGGGCTTTCGTCCCATCTTGACATTGCCTGTATGGGGCCTATCGGGATGGCATACTGTTTTTTTCGCTTGTCAATCGTACCATACGCTGATTTCCTCCAGGTTTTTGCGATGGATGTCCGGAACCCAGCATTCCTTGCCTGCAAAGCCAACCGGGATGAGCAGAAAGGGTTTTTCGTTGTTTGGTCGGTTGAGGATGTTCGTCAGGAAATTCATGGGGGAGGGGGTATGCGTCAAGGCGCAGAGTCCCGCATGGTGGATGGCTGCCAGCAAGAATCCACAGGCCAGCCCCGTGCTTTCCCTCACATAGTAATTCTGCCGCTTGCTGCCATCGGGCATGTATTCAAAGCTCCTGCTGAAGACGATCACCAGGTAAGGGGCAGTTTCCAGGAAGGGCTTTTCCCAGTTGGTGCCCAGGGGCTTGAGATCCTCCAGCCACTCTTCACCCATCCGCCGCTCATAGCTCTCTCTCTCCTCTGCTTCTGCCGCGGTCCGGATTTGTTTTTTGATTTCCGGAGATGATACCACGCAGAATGTCCAGGGCTGTTTGTGGGCTCCACTCGGTGCCGTTGAAGCGGTCCGGAGCAGGTTTTCAAGCACTTCCCTTGGGAATGGATCACTGCTGAAGGAGCGAATGCTTCGTCTTTGGTCCATGAAAGCAAAGAAACCCGAACTGTCCGCTACCTGTTGATCAGGACTGAGTCTTTCCTTTTCGTGCAGGATGTACGGATAACCATCGATCATTTTAGTATTTTGCGGATTCATATCCTGTTTTTAAGATGAAAAAATATCATGTGCCGATCCTGCTTCTTTGCCTTTTTGCATTTCCACTTATTTCCTTAGGGCAGCCGGATCGCTGGCAACAGAAAGTTAAATATAAGATGGATGTCACCATGGATGTCCAGACCAACAAAATGAAAGGAAGGCAATCGATCGAGTACTGGAACAATTCCCCGGATACCCTGAAAGTACTCTTTTATCACCTCTACTGGAATGCCTTTCAACCGGGCAGCATGATGGATGCGCGCAGCAGGGAACTGGGGACCCGGATGGTGAACGGTCGCCCGGATTGGGACGGCCGTGTGCGGGATCGGATCAGCAAACTCAATGAGACGGAGATTGGCTACCAGCAGGTATCCAATCTCAAAGTGAATGGCTTCCCCCAGAAAACGGAGTTATATGAAACGGTCCTGAAAGTCATCCTGGCAAAGCCCATCCTGCCCCGGACCAAGGCCCTCCTGGAACTGGATTTTGAAGCGCAGGTTCCAGTGCAGATCCGCAGAAGCGGAAGGGATAATGCGGAAGGCGTCCGGTATAGCATGGCCCAATGGTATCCTAAGTTGTCCGAGTACGACTACGAAGGATGGCATCCCACGCCGTATGTGGCCAGGGAGTTCTACGGTGTATGGGGGGATTTTGACGTGAATATCACCATCGATAAACGGTATGTGATTGGTGGCACGGGCAACTTATTGAATCCGGATGAGATTGGCCACGGATATGAATCGGGAACTGCTCCCGTGAAAAAAACAACCAGTGCAAACCTGACCTGGAAGTTCAGCGCACCCAACGTACATGATTTCGTATGGGCGGCAGACCCTGAGTATAAACATGTCAGCCGGAAGGTACGGGACGGCCTCGTTTTGCACGCATTTTACAAGATCAGCAAGGCAGCCCTGCAGAAGGAATACGAGCGCCAGGGGGAAAGAGCCCGGCAAAGACAGACGGCGGATCAGTTTATCGAATCATATAAGGCGGAATGGGACACGGTACTCAACCTCGCCGCCAGGGCATTGCCATATATTGAAAAGACTTTCGGCGCTTATCCCTACAAACAGTATTCATTCATTCAGGGAGGCGATGGAGGAATGGAATACCCGATGGCCACGCTGCTGAAAGGAGCCGGCAAAGGGGTGGTCCTCCATGAATGGATGCACAGCTGGTACCAGATGATGCTGGGAACGAATGAGTCGCTCTACTCCTGGATGGATGAAGGTTTCACCAGCTATGCGGAAAGCCGGGTAGACTGGTGGCTGGAGGGCATGGAGTCTAAAACCCCGCACCTGGGTGCTTATATGGGCTACAGCTTCCTGGCAAAAAGTGAATTCAATGAGCCTTTGACCACCCATGCGGATCAGTTCAGGACCAATATGGCCTATTCGATCAACGCCTATTCCAAGGGCCATGTTTTCATGGAACAGCTGGGTTACATCATCGGTGCGGAAACCAGGGACCAGGTTCTGCTGGAATACTACCGCCGCTGGAGATTCAAGCATCCAAATCCATCGGACTTTATTCGGGTAGCCGAAGACGTTAGTGGCATACAACTAGACTGGTACAAGACCTTTTTTGTGAATACGGACAAGAAAATCGATTACGGAATCGACAGTCTTTGGGAGGAGCAGGGCAAGCTTAAAGTAAGGCTGAAAAGCATTGGTGACATGCCCATGCCCGTTGATGTGGAATTGCAGTTTAAAGACGGGAGCAGGGAAATGGCATACATCCCGCAGTACCTTATGTTTGGGGCTAAAAAGCAGGAAGACACGTCCATCCCCCGGAAGGTCTATGAACCCTGGAAATGGACGCACCGGGAATATGTGTTCGAAGTGATGAATCGAAAACTGACAGACCTGAAAACGGTGGAAATCGACCCCAGTATGCGCATGGCGGACCTGGAGCGGAAAAATAATAAGCTGGAACTTAAATGGTAGGTTCCTTCCAAATGAAAGTCCCTTGCTGTGAATATGGTATTTGGCTGGTAAATGCGCTGTAGAAGAAAGGCCCCCAATGAACCGGGGGCCTTTGTTTTAATGGGTCAGGAAAAGAAATCCATACCGGTCATCTGCCGAAATATTTATTGACCGCTTCCACGCGGTTATTTACGTGAAGTTTCTCGTAGATATGGTAGACGTGTTTGCGTACCGTTTCCTGTGAGATGCCCAGCTGATGGGCGATCTCCTTGTATAACAAACCCTTTGCCAGGAGTTCCAGTATTTCGCTCTCCCGGTTGGACAAGGTGTCCAGCTGCCTGCTTGTGGCTTTTGGGTTCTTGCTGAAAGCAGCCACCACTTTCCGGGCAATCTGACTGCTCATGGGTGCTCCGCCTTCATATAATTCCCGAATTGATTCCAGGAGCCTCGCGGGAGCTGTTTTTTTCAGGATATATCCATTGGCGCCGGCAGAAAGCGCTTCAAAGATTTGTTCGTCCTCCTCATACACGGTACACATCATGAAAAGCATGTCCGGAAGACGAGGCTTCAACTGCCTGACCACTTCAATGCCGCTCATGCCACCAAGGTTGATGTCCATCAGCACAACCTGAGGATGAATGATGGGTAGTCCCTCGATGGCAGACATTGCGTCCGGGAAAGAGCCATCCATCCGGTATCCTTCAGACATGGAAACGATTTGTTCCAATGCAAGGCGTATATCCTTGTTGTCTTCCACGATGCAAACAGAAATTTCTGTCATTCGGTTGGCGGCCGGTTAGTTAGTTCAGTGAAGGTAGAGGGTCTGCCGGTTTTGGACAAAAAAGAATTCATTTATGGACCGGAAACAACCTTCGCTACATCGGCGTATAAAGGATATATTTCCCTTTGAAATAGGATTCCTGGAATATCTCGTAGATCTCCTGCACGTGCGGCCTTAAACCGGAATCGGAAATTTCCTGTGCCAGATCACCTCCCTTCAAACAAATCAAGCCACTTTTAAACGCATCCATCGGTCGTTCTTTTTTTAGCAGTGGCTTGCTCCATTTCCAGAGATCTTTGAGTGGAGCCACGGCCCTGCTGACCACAAAATCATAGCGAAGACCTTTGAGGTCTTCTACCCTTGAATGACTGGTGCGGACGTTTTTCAGTCCAAGGGCATCCCGGACGGCTTCCACCACTTTGATTTTTTTACCGATGGAATCAACGAGGTGAAATTCCACTTCCGGAAAGAAAATTGCCAGCGGTATCCCGGGAAAGCCACCCCCGGTGCCTATGTCAAGGATCTCTAGAGCAGGCGGAAAGGGGAAAAAGGCGGCAATGGAAAGTGAATGCAGGACGTGTTTTTCATAGAGCGATTCGATATCCTTCCTCGATATCACATTGATCCGGGTGTTCCAGGTGAGGTATAGTTCCTCCAGCCTGCCATACTGTTCGATCTGTGCCGGCGTAAAATCTGAAAAGTATTTCAGGATTATTTCCAGCTTGCCTTTGGCTTTCTCCATAATGCAGGCATAAAGATCAGGTAAAACAGGAACATCCAGATATCCAGCAGCCAGTACCAGGGCCATAGGGATTCTTCCTGAAGTTTTTTCATGCTCTTGCGGAAGACAATGGCCTGCACCAGGCTGCGCATCAGAAACGCGCCAAGTGCCCATCGCCAGTCATAAAAAACGGCACTTACCACCAGGAGTGGATAAAAAAGAAAATGGGTGAATGCATAAAGACCCAGCAGGAATCGATGGATGGGTTTGTAATATTTTCCCGTGGAGTGGTGCCGGTATTTTTGCCGTATCCACGTGGCCCAGTTGCCGGCTGCTTTGGACAAGGTGAATGAATCGGGATCAATGACGATGGCCGTATTGGTTCGGTTGGCTGCCATATTCACAAACAGGTCGTCATCTCCTCCTGGAATATGGTTGTGCGATGAAAAGCCTTTCATCCGGAAGAAAAGATCCCTTTTGTAGGACAGGTTCCGGCCAACCCCCATATAGGGCAAGTCAGCGAGTGCGTAAGAAAAATACTGCAGGGCAGTTTGGAAGGTGTCGAACCGGATTAAGGCATTCAGCACTCCTTTTTCTTTTTTGTAAGCGCCATAGCCCAGGACGATTTCGATTCCATCTGAGTAGGCATCCTGCATTTTCTGGATCCAGTGTTCTGAGGCCGGGACACAGTCTGCATCTGTGAGCAGGAGGACTTCATGCTTGGCCGACTTAATCCCAACGGACAAAGGAAATTTCTTACCGGGAATCAGTTTGGCTTCCTGTTTAAGTTCCACCACGTGCAACTGCCTGAATTGTTTGTGCAGTCCTTCCAGGAGGTATCGGGTTTCGTCCTGTGAATTGTCGTTCACCACAATGACTTCATGGGTACTTGGATACTGCTGGACGAGGATGCCCGGGAGATGGTTGGAGAGATTTTCCGCTTCGTCCCGGGCGCAGACCACAACGGTCACCGCGTTGTCCCGATGGCTTTCTTTTGGTTTGGGTACATAGAACGCCAGCCGCTGGAAGAACCAGAGATAGTAAAAGAGTTGAATAAGGGTGACAATGACTAAACCAGCAAAGACCCAGGCAGGCCAGGTTGAAAACATAGGCGCGAAAATAACCCGGTAAGGGCAATTGGGTGCCGGGATGTATGCACAGGTGTGGAAAAGATCACCTGGAAGCAGATGTTCGCTTTATCTTGCAGCTTCTATGCCATCCCTAGCATTCGAACTCCAGCACAGTCTTCCCGGTGGCCATGCCCGCGCAGGTCTGATCAAAACAGATCATGGTGAGATTCCTACGCCCATATTCATGCCCGTGGGTACGGCAGGCAGTGTCAAGGCCGTGACCCAGCAGCATTTGGCGGAAGAAATTGATGCCAAGATCATCCTGGCAAATACCTATCACCTATACCTGCGGCCGGGACTGGAAGTGCTTTCCGGGGCAGGCGGGCTGCATCGATTCAATCATTGGGACCGCCCGATCCTGACGGACAGCGGAGGATACCAGGTTTTTTCCCTGGCTGCCAGCAGGAAGATTACGGAAGAAGGAGTGCTTTTTCAGAGCCATATCGATGGGTCGCGGCACCTTTTTACACCGGAGCGCGTGATGGATATCCAGCGCACCATCGGCGCGGATATCATCATGGCTTTTGATGAATGCCCACCCTATCCCAGTGAATACAAATACGTGCGGGATTCCATGGAATTAACCCATCGCTGGCTGGACCGTTGTCTTCAGCGTTTTGCTGAAACGGACAACCTGTATGGCTATGCGCAGAACCTGTTCCCGATTGTACAAGGGGGGACTTTTGAGGACCTTCGCAAAGTTTCCTGTGAATATGTGGCGTCCCGAAATGCTCCCGGAAATGCCATTGGGGGGCTCAGTGTAGGTGAACCCACGGAAATGATCTATCACTTCACGGGATTATGTTGTGCATGGCTACCGGCGGAAAAGCCACGCTACCTGATGGGGGTTGGAACGCCCTGGGATATCCTGGAATGCATTTCATTGGGAGTCGATATGTTCGACTGTGTGATGCCCACGCGGAATGGGCGCAATGCCATGCTGTTCACCACCGAAGGGGTGATCAATATCGATAATAAAAAATGGGAATTTGATTTTTCACCCATCGACCCCGGCCTGCCGCACCATACCAGCCAGTATTATTCAAAATCCTACCTCCGCCACCTGGTCAAGTCCAGGGAATACCTTGGGCTGACCATTGCCAGCATCCAGAACCTGAACTTCTACCTCTGGCTGGTTGGGGAAGCACGACAGCATATCCTTACAGGAGATTTTGAATCCTGGAAATCCGAAACCATTGCCAGGATCCGGCAGCGACTATAATGATTTTCTTTTTTTCTTCGGGGATTGCTTTTGCTGGCTGAAAAGCCAGGGTAACAGTTCTTTTTCCTGGAAAGCATTTTTCCAGCTATCATGTCCCACGCCCGGGTACTCTGTATACCTGATTTTAGCTGTTGTTTTTTGCAAGGCATCCCGCATTTGTCGGGATAAAGACACAGGCACCACCGGGTCTGCGTCTCCATGAAAGATCCAGATGGGCAGACCCTTTGCATAGACGGAAGCTTTCCCGGCGGCGCCTCCTCCGCAGATGGGAAAAGCAGCGGCAAAAAGATCCGGTCTTCGCCAAAGGGCTTCGAATGCGCCAAAGCCACCCATGGAGAGACCGCCCAGGTAAATTCGTCCGGGATCGATGCCCCCGTGGGCAACCAGGGTGTCAATAAAATGCATCAGCAATTCCATGGATTTTTTCATTCTGGCCGCGGTATCCGCTGTAAAGCCACCTAGGCTGTCATTTACGCCTGTGCGCCGGTTATTCGACCAGCTGTCGTTCAGCGGACATTGCGGAAAGATGACCACGGACTGGTATTTGACCCTGTTCAGGGAATCCGCAAAAAGATCAGCGCCCCAGGTTAGTTGCAGTTCATTGTCGCTTCCCCTTTCACCGGAACCATGCAAAAAAATAACCAGGGGGTATTTCTTCTGGGGTGAAAATCCCAACGGTGTCAGTATACGGCATCGCAGGGTGTCCTCATTCAGCACGAAGAGCTGTTTTTCATAAAGGCTTGGGGTTTGCCCCAAAACGTGCAGCTGGAGAAATAAAACAAGAACGAAGACGCTAAACCTTTTCATGGGCTGAATGTACAAAATAGCGGCATTCACAGAATGAAAAAAGCCGGGCTGTTTGAGCCCGACTTTTCACGCATATCTTTCACATTGATTACTCGCCGCAATGATTCTTATCGATCCACTCCCCGATTCTTCCGGCTGCCTGAGCTGCCGCAGGGTTGGAAAAATTACGAATATTAGCTGGTGTGAGCTTGGTGTTTAGGCTCTTCATCCAATCTTCGATGATTTCAACATCGGCCCAAACCGTGGCGCATTTACCAACAGAAGCTCCGCTTAACTTGATGGCGGCCACTTGCAGAAAGGCTTTCTTTGCATCCGCGATACCACCCCTGTTGACTGCATCCCAGATTGCTTTACCCTCAGCCTGTGAATAGACGTATCCGCCAACGGTCACAGACGAGGGCCATACAAAATTGGGCTTGGCAAAGTAGTAGCCCTGGCTAAAGCTGCAACCTTCTACGCAAGGTTCTTCACAGCCGATGCCGGGGAAACAAATCTCGCAGGAACCAGTCACATTGCCAGACTTATAAAATGCCCTGCCGGTAGGATCCACCGGAAGGTCTTTGTCAATCACCAACGCGTAATAAGTGGGAAGGCTTCCGAAAGTTCCATAATCCTTGCCGTCTCCGCCGTCGAACTTCAGCATCACAGGTTCAGCTTCCGTTCCAGGGCAAACATTACCATTAGCGTCAAAGGATTTATCCGCTTCATATTTGGGTGTAAAAATATTGTAGAACCTTACATTTGACTCGGACTGATCTTCGCTTTTAAAGGCGTATGCCTTGGCCAGGTGAATATTGGCCAGTGTCAGGCATTCCGGCAAAGTGATTCCCCAATGGCTGAGATCCTGCACGGTACCGTTAGAGCCGTTTCCGGGATTTTTATTCACTACAGACCAGATCCATTCCCATTTGCCCGCCAGCGGGCCCTCCATGATCAATTGTTTGCGCACCAGCGTGATGATGTAGGGGCCGTCAGCACAGGGCTCACCCGGTACCGTGTTTTCAATGCCGGTCAGGGTCAAAGATGTTGCCTGTCTTTCCTGCTCGGTTTGCCGGATGCTTGTTTTTTGGCAGGCAATCATGATAAATGATAAGATTCCCACCATCGCAAAGGCTCTAACTGTTTTCATATATGTATTTGTCAGGTTGAAAAACGAAGAACTGAGGAAGTTCAAAAGGATGGTGGACTTATTCAATTATCAGAATCATTGTCAAGGTACACACAATTAAGTTGTTTTCCAACTCCGGGAGGCATCCAGTTTTTAATTATTCCCAATAGCTATAATTCTATGGCGTTAAGGTGCATCCAATTCCCGGAAAGCAGGACTCGCCTGCACCGCCAGTGCCTGTACCCGTGCAGTTTGTTTTATAAAAAGATATACCATTTTTTTCAATGGGATAGTCCTTGTCAAGAATCAGCTCATAATATGTGATCACGTTACCTCTTGTGCCAAAGTTGAATACCAGGACTGGCTTTCCATTTGTGTAATCCAGCCCCGGATTCTGACAATCCTTGTAAAGAAGGGATGGTTTGTAAGTAGGCGTGAACTGCGTGTGGTATTGCGCAGGCCCATGGATGACAAAAGCAAAGGATGCCTTGATATTCGAATTTTTGATGCAGGCTGGCAGGGTAATGGCCCACGAACTCAAATCTTTCAAAGTGCCATTAGTACCGTCGCCAGGGTTGGGATTTTTCACACCCCAAATCCACTCCCAGGTGCCATCAGTTCGTTGGCGTTTCCGGACCAGGCTGATCTGATAGGGTTTTGAACAGATTTCGCCGGCAAGGTTAACGTTTTCCACGTCCGAAATCAGGAAGTCTTCTACAGGAACCTGCTGTGCAACCTGATCTTTCTTGCATGCGCCCAGAAAAATCAGAAAAGAAATAATAATAGTGGGTAGCAAAGGTAGATATCTCATATATGCAAATTTTCGAAAGGGTAGAACGGGTATTCGATTCCATACGGAATCACCAGTGCAGGATATCGAAAAAAGCTTTGGAGAGATATCAGATCAGAAGTACTGTAAAAGTAGAAAACGATTTTGGTAATTCAAATAGGCCGCCTTAAAAAAGACGCCAACTACCCGGGTTCAAAGAGAATATGTTAAAAATGAAACGGTTATGGAGTCAGAATACGAATTTGTATGGATGCCTGGCGTTAAGGGAGTTTAATTTCACCTAATTTTATGCGCGCTGTGAAATGGCGTATTGCGAGAAATCCATGGTTAAGATCGACTGGTATATCCTAAGAAAGTTCCTGTCTACATTTTTCTTTTCGCTGATCCTGTTGACCGTTATATCGGTGGTCATAGATATGAGCGAGCGGACGGATGACTTCACGAAGCACAACCTCAGTTGGGAGACGGTTTTCCGGGAGTACTATGCTGGATTCGTTCCGTTCATCGTATCCATGCTCTTTCCGCTTTTCGTTTTTATTTCCGTGATTTTCTTCACGTCAAAAATGGCAAACCGGAGTGAATTCATTGCCATTCTTGCCAGCGGGGTGAGTTTGCGTAGAATCCTTCGTCCGTACCTGGTGGGCGGTGTCCTCCTGGCCGCTTTGCTTTGGCTGGGTAACCGGTATATCATTCCGAAAGCAAATGAACGCCACACGGTTTTTGCCTCGAAATATTTCCGCGGATCGAGTATCGAATCCTTATCCCGAAGCATCTACATGCGGGTGGATTCCTTCAGCTACTGCGGTATCCGTTTCTACGACACATCCGCCCGGTCCGGGGGAGGTTTCTTTATGCAGACGGTACAGGATAACAAAGTGGTCTATAATCTAAGGGCCGATAACCTGATTTGGGATACGGCAAAAAAAGATTGGAGACTTACCGGTGTGGTGGAGCGAACGGTGAACGCGACGGGAGAACAGGTTGCCTACCTACCGGAGTTGCACAAACGTTTTTCATTCAAGCCGGGGGACCTTCGGAATGATGAGTACGTCAAATCCAGGCTGACTACGCCTGAGTTGAAACGGATGATTGAACTGGATAAATTACGTGGTTCTGAGAATGTAAAGGAACTGATGATGGAAGATGCGCATCGGAATGCAACACCCATCGCTGTCATCATCCTTACCCTAATTGGCGCCATCATCGCCACCCGTAAAATCCGGGGGGGGAGTGGCGTTCACCTGGCAATTGGCATTGTCATTTGTGCCGTTTTTATCCTGACCGACCGGTTTTCCACTATTTTTTCAACCAAGGGTAACCTGAATCCCTACCTGGCCGCCTGGATTCCCAACCTGATCTTCGGTTTTCTCACCTACTACCTGTACAAAAAAGCGCCCAAGTAGTTTTGGATAGAACCTGGAGTCAAATCATTTGTTACAAAAGCGTGCAATAGCTACCTTTAGCCTGCTTTTTAATGCCCGCTCATTTCAAATTTCCCCATTTATGGAAGTTATCAAGGAAAGGTTCAAGACAACTGCTGATCAGCTTGCCGGAGAGATTAAAAATATCCTGAAAACGCACGGCAATATGGTCATCGGCGAGGTGACCCTTTCCCAGATTTACCAGGGCATGCGCGGTATGACAGGCCTGGTTACCGAGACCTCCCTGTTGGATGCCAACGAAGGCATTCGGTTCCGCGGATATTCCATTCCCGAGTTGCAAAAACATCTGCCGAAGGCCAAAGGCGGTTCGGAGCCACTGCCGGAAGGCCTCTTCTACCTCATGTTGATGGGAGAACTGCCCAATGAAGATGATGTGAACAGGGTGACTTCCATCTGGCAGCGAAGGTCACATGTACCCAATTATGTGTTTGATACCATCGAATCCCTGCCGGTCAGTGCCCATCCCATGACCCAGTTTGTAGTGGGGATTATGGCCCTTCAAACGGAAAGCCATTTTTCGAAAAGGTATTCTGCCGGCATGGCCAAAAAAGATTACTGGGACGCTACTTTTGATGATACCATGGACCTGATTGCCAGGCTGCCCCGTATTGCGGCTTATATCTATCGCCGTAAGTACCGCAATGGCGATCATATTCAGCCAAATGGTCTGCTGGATTGGGCGGGGAACTTTGCCCATATGATGGGATACGAGGATGAGAGTTTTAAGGAATTGATGCGCCTGTATATGACCATCCACGCGGACCATGAAGGAGGGAATGTGTCCGCCCACACCACGCACCTGGTGGGATCCGCCCTAAGCGATCCCTTCCTAAGTTTTGCCGCTGGTATGAATGGGCTTGCCGGACCCTTACATGGATTGGCAAACCAGGAAGTGATCAAGTGGATATACGAAATGCGGGAGGAGCTGGGTGTCGACTGTCCCACAAAAAAGCAGATTGAAAACTACGTTAAGAAAACACTTTCAGAAGGAAAGGTAGTGCCGGGTTACGGCCACGCTGTTTTGCGTAAAACAGATCCCCGTTTTTCAGCTCAAATGGAATTCGGTAAAAAGAATATGCCCAACGATCCTTTGGTCAAGACGGTTTGGAGGATCTACGAAACCGTTCCGGATATTCTTTCCTCCCTGGGCAAGATCAAAAACCCCTGGCCCAATGTGGATGCACACAGTGGCGCACTGCTGGTGCACTATGGCATGGTGGAATATGAATTCTATACCGTTCTCTTTGGCGTCAGTCGCGCGCTGGGAGTCCTTGCCAGTCTTTGCTGGGACAGGGCCCTTGGCTTCCCGCTGGAAAGGCCGAAGTCGGTCACCACAGACCAGGTCAAACTCTGGATGGAAGGCAAAGACGCTATCTGGGGAGAGTAATCGATTACGGATTCCGGATAAATTGGGGTTGAAATCTTTGTCCGCATGTACATACTGCAATCCCTGGGCCAATTCGCAATCCGAATCAGGAATCCGCAATTATCAATCAGCCTGCTGAATTTCCACGATCACGTCATTGCCACCCCCGTTGCTGGTGCACAGATAGACGCGTCCTGCCGGTGAGATGCATATATCCCTCAATCGACCCCAATTGCCCCTGTAATGTTGTTTACTCGACTCTATACCCTGTCCATTGCTATTCAGCTTGAACTGGTATAACGTGGCATCTTTCAAGGTAACCATGAGCAGTGAATTTTTCCATGCGGGAATCCGATCGTTATTATAATAATCCAGACCGCAAACAGCCACCGTTGATGTTCCTGAGGTCCAGAGCGGTGTTTTGACGTTATTCTGGGTACAAAAACTTGCTTCGCCGGCCTCATTGCATGGGCCATTTACATTTGGCCAGCCGAAATTCCTGTTTCGTTCAATGATGTTGATTTCATCATCCGTGCTGGGCCCGTGTTCCGTGATGTACAACAGGTTGTTGGCCAGTACCAACCCCTGTGGGTTGCGATGCCCGAGGGACCAGAGCGGATTTCCCGGGATCGGGTTGTCAGAAGGGATGCTGCCATCCAGGTTGATGCGCAGGATTTTTCCTGCGAGGCTATTGACATTCTGCACAAGGCTCAGATTGGCTGCATCTCCGGTGGTGATGAACAGTTTAGGCGATGCTTCCTGGGTGATGAGGAGCCTGGATCCGTTGTGGATATTGGCTGCAGGGATATTGTCTATCAGTACCTGGGGGCTGCCCAATGTATTGTTGGCATAGGTGAACCTAACCACCTTCTCCGTATATGTACCATTGCGATCATAATTATAGACTGTGTACAGATATCCGTTGCTTTTGAAATCAGGATGTTGGACCATGCCCAACAGTCCACCTTCGCCGTTGGCCACTACATCCGGAATGGCATAAGTGAAAATTGTGTTGCCGGTTTTGGGATCGATGGCTGAAACGCGTCCGCCCCTTTCTGTCATCCATATATTATCATCCTTGCCCCAAAGAATTTCCCAGGGAAAGCTTAGTCCGCTTTTAACAATTCTTAGGTTTTCGGTGGGCCAGGTTTCGTCAGGCGGGTTTGGCCCGTCCTGTCCATTATCGTTCTTGTCGCAGCCGATCGCTATCAGAACGAGTCCGACCAGGACGGATAAAAGAGTTTTCACGCGCATGATGGATATGGTTTGTTAGCTAACGTGCAAATACCCTGCCCGGTTGCGCAAATCCGGTAGCCAGGACAAATAAGGTATTCCAGTAAGTTGTCATTGGAGGCTTATTGGCTTCCGGGAATTGAAGTATTTTGGAGTATGGCTCAGACAGGCCTTCCCAGTGGTTCTTTTTACGCCAAAGACCGGAAATCCTGGCGCAAGTGGCTGGAAATCAATCATGAAAAACTCAGCCAGGTCTGGTTGGTACTGTACCGGAAAGCCAGTCCGGAACCTTTGTGAGCTATGAGGAAGCGATCCTCGAGGCACTGTGTTATGGGTGGATCGACAGTAAGCAGCAAAAGAAAGATGACCTGACTTTTTTATTGTTTTTTCCAAACGTATGCCTAAAAGCCACCGGAATGCAAGTAATAAAAAGCGGGTGGAGTCCTTGTTGAGGGAGGGACTGATCCAGGCGACCAGCCTGGCTTACATTGTGGTGGCAATGTAGAACTGCAGTTGGTCGTCTATTGATTTGTCCGAAGCTGTGATCATGCCTGCAGGCCTCACGAAAGCATTGAAGGCCAGTAAGACGGCGAGTAAGTATTTTGACGCATTTCCCCCCTCTGCTAAAAAAGGCATCTACACATGGATAAGCCTGGCCAAAACCGACGCAACCAGTCAAAAGAGAAATACGGAAACCGTTACCCTTGCTGCCCGGAATATCCGGGCCAACCAGAGGAAGCCCAAATGATGAATTGGCCCAGCCATCAATACTGCCCCGGTTTTTCTACTATGAAGCAGGTACAGGATTGATCAGTCTTTCTTCAATCACTTCTTTGAATACTTTCTTTGGAAAAGCTCCTGGCTGCATCATGGGCTGTCCTTCCGCGGGGATGAAAAGGAAGGTGGGGATCGATTGGATACCGAAGACGGCAGCGAGTTCCATTTCCGCTTCTGTATCTACTTTATAAATCACCAGTTTGCCTTCATATTCAAGTGCAAGTTCCTCCAGCACCGGGGCCACCATTTTGCAGGGACCGCACCAGTCCGCATAGAAGTCAATGATGGCGGGTAGGCTGCCTTTGTATTTCCATTCCTGTTCAGTGGTATAGTCAAATACCTGGTCTTTGAAGTCCTGCGTGGTGAGCTTAACAGTGTACATGTTGTAAGGTTTTGCGATGCAAACATCGAACTTTCCGGGGAGTCCATTAGTGACATTGATTACAGTTTTTCTGCCAGTGTGCATTTGAATTGGTAGGTACCCGACCCCAGTACGGCCGTGACCAGTCCTGTTGCGGGGTCAACCTGCCAGCCATCTTTGAGTTTGCCGGCATCCTTTCCGGATTCCTGCACCATCTCCGGCTTGCCCACAGGCAGGATCAATTTCGCATCCGTGTTGGGGGGGACGGTGATGTCCAGTATAATTTGGTTGTTTTCTTTTTTCCAACCGCTGACAACCCGTCCGTAAGGCGTTTCCTGTTCTGCCCTGGCATGGGTCAGCCCCGGCCCGATTTGCGGACGAATGATGATTTTCCGGTATCCGGGGTAAGCAGGATCCGTGTCGATCCCGGCAACCACCCTGTAGAGCCAGTCGCCAATGGCACCGTACGCGTAGTGATTGAAGGAATTCATGCTGGGGGTTTCAAAGCTGCTGTCCGTTTTGATGCCATTCCATCTTTCCCAGATGGTAGTGGCGCCCATTTTCACCGGATACAACCAGGATGGATAAGTTTCCTGCAGTAAAAGCGTGTATGCGAGATCGTTATGTCCGAATCGCGACAGTACATGGCAGAGATAAGGTGTTCCCAGGAAGCCGGTGGTCAGGTGGTTTCCGTATTCCTTCACATTCTCTGCCAGTCGCCCCGCGGCCTGGGTCCTCAGTTCCTGGGGCAGCATGTCCATATAGAGGGCAAGCGTATAGGCGGTCTGCGTATTCGAGACCAACCGGCCATTGGACGTGCAGTATTCTCTCAGGAAGGCCTGTTTGACTTTATCGGTTAGGTTGGCATAGAATGCCTGGTCCTCTGTTTTTCCCAGGACCGCTGCGGTTTTGGACAGGATATCGGCCGAATAAGCGTAGAAGCATTGCGCAATCAGGTATTTATCCGTGACGGCGGCTCTGCCCGAGACGTCATTGTCCATGGTATAGAAAAGCCAGTCGCCAAAATGAAAACCGCTGTTCCACAGGTCATTTTTAGAAACGGATTGCAGGTAGCCCACCCAGGCTTTCATGCTTGCATACTGGTCTTCCAGGATTTTCACATCTCCATAAGCCTGGTACATGGTCCAGGGGATGATGGTGGCAGCGTCTGCCCAGCCACATGCATTGCCGGCGTTTGGTCCAAGGACATTGGGCACTACAAAAGGCACGCCTCCATTTCCAAATTGATCGGCTGCCAGGTCCTTCAGCCATTTGCTGAAAAAATTCTGCACCTGCATATTGAAGGTGGCGGTCCTTGCAAATGCCTGGGCGTCTCCGGTCCACCCAAGGCGTTCATCACGCTGCGGACAGTCCGTGGGCACGTCCAGGAAGTTTCCTTTCTGTCCCCAGAGAATATTTTTCTGGAGTTGGTTGACCATTTTGTTTGAACAGGTAAACTGACCGGTAGTTGCCATGTCTGAATAGAGGGCCACGGCGGTGAATGCGGATGATCTCAGTTCACCTGGCCAGTTGTCCACGCGGACGTATCGGAAGCCCTGGAAGGTGAAATGTGGTTCGAAGAATTCTTCATCGCCCCCTTTCAGTATATATGTATTCTGCTGCTTTGCCGCGCGGAGGTTGTCCGTATAGAAATTGCCGTCCTTATCCAGTACTTCCGCATGGGACAGTTGGACCGTATCCCCTGGCATTCCCCGCAATCTGACCTGCACCCATCCTACCAGGTTTTGTCCGAAGTCGAGCACTTTTTCTCCCCTGGGTGTGGTCATGAGTTTGACCACTTTGATGGTTTCGTGTTTACGCACCGGTTCATTATAAGTAGCCACCAGGGTGGGCGTTTTTTCCCGATGCAATTGCGCCGGTCTCCAGTCGCTGTCCGCGAAACGGGCCGTATACCAGCCGGTCTGGGCCTTACGCGCGTCGATGGTTTCGCCGTGATAGATTTCCGCATCGATGACTTCACCGGTGGATGTTTTCCAGGCATCGTTGCTCAGGATCGTCTGGGTGCTGCCATCTGTATACATGATTTGCAGCTGGCAAATCAGCGCCAGGGTCTTGCCGTAAAAATCGCGCTGCCCGGAGAAGCCGATGAATCCCCTGTACCAGCCGCTGCCCAGCATGACGCCAATGGCATTTTCACCTTTTTGGATCATGCCGGTCACATTGTACTGCTGGTACTGAATCCTTGTGCGATAGGCTGTCCAGCCCGGAGTCAGATAGTCTTCACCCACTTTCATTCCATTGAGAAACGCCTGGTACATGCCCAGTGAGCTGATATAGAGGGTTGCTTTTTTGATGAGCTTGTTGGATGTTTGAAAGGTAGTCCGGAACAGCGGGCTTGGTCTGTTTGCGCTGTCTTCAGGTACACCCGCCTTGATCCAGGAAGCTTGCCAATCGGCACTGTCCAGCAATCCCATTTGAAACACCTGCACAGCAGACCAAGGCGTGGCTTTTCCATTTTGATCCCAGGCGCGTGCCTGCCAGAAAAGGCGCTGACCGGATTTCAAAGCCTGACCCTGGTAGGGCCGGTAGACGGATTCATCGCTCATCACTTTTCCGGAATTCCAATACAGGTTCTTTCCTTTAATCATGGATTCCCTGTTTTCTGAAACGCGGATTTCATAAGCGCTTTGCCTGAGGTTGCTCTTGTTCGATTTCCATTTCCAGGAGAAACGCGGCTCGCGGGTGTCAATACCGGTGGGATTTTCCTTTTGTTCACAGCGCAGTGAAATCAGCGTTTCTGATTGGCTCCATGCGGCTGACCCACCAAGTTGAAAGATGAACATAAGCAGTGAATACCGGATTATTATTTGTTTCATGACCTATAATTTTGGATCATAAGGAATCAGTTCGAGGACATTATTGGGCAAAGGTCTTGGATTCCAGGCTTCATGCATGAACATCGCGGCTCCTTTGGCGGAGCCCTGTGAAACGGCTGATGCATAAATTTGAATGGACGGCAATGCGTTGGCCAGGGTTTGCATGAAGGGGAGGTTTTTGCTGAATCCGCCGTCTACATAAATACGTTCAACTGGTTGGTTTTGCATCAGCCACTGCATGGATTTTACCTGACCGGACACAAGTTTTTGCATTTCGATCAGATAGTCGGCCCCCTCCGAGCTGATCAGTTCTTCGATAGGATGATTGCCCATTTCCTGAAAATAGGATATGCTTTGCCGATGTCTTTCAGCGAGTGTGCTGATCATCCGTTCGTGTTGATTGCCCGCAAAAAAACGGGCAGCTTTCACGGGCTTTCCGTAAGGTGAAATATAGAACAGGCAATCGTTTTCCAGTTCCTCATCTGTCAAGGGCGCATCGTTGAATGGATGCAGACTGATATTCCAGGTGCCCGTAGATAGCAAGAGAAAATCATTTCCCCCGGAACGCAGGTAGGGAACCAGCGCGGCCGAGCTATCATGCAGTCCGGTACCTGTTACCCAATGCTTTTTTTCATCTTGATCATGCACAGGAGCATTGTCAAGGGAGATTGGTGCAAGTAAGTTCTTTATTTCATTTTCAGCTACCCATGCATGATACTCCCATTGGGTAAAATCCCAAAGCGCAGTATGACAGCCGATGCTGGTCAATCCGGACTTTGCAATTCCACTGAAGAGAAAGCTGCAGAATTCGGGCAGGTGCAGGACCCGGTGAACCATGGAAAATTTTTCCGGTTGTTCTTTTTTCAATCGGTACAGCTGCAAACCGCTATTCAGACTCCCCAGTGCGGGTGAGGAAGTCTGGCAGCTGAATCTGGCCTTCCCCCCGTTTGCCTGGTAAAGGGATTGTGCCAATGCGTCCGGATAAGGTTTCAAATAATTATATAACGGAAACACAGGCTTTCCGGATTCATCCAGGTAAACAAGGCTTGCTCCATACGCGCTGAATTGCAGGGCAGCGACCCGGAAGGCAGTATTCCGGGAAATTTCCTGCATGGTTTCCCGCATCCAGCCGCAAAGCAGTTCAATATCTTCCATTGGGAAGCCATCCTCATCGATGCTTTGGGTAAGCACGGTCTGTTGTTCATGGACGATTTGGTAAGATTCGTCCAGTAGAAAAATTTTCTTATTGGTTTTGCCGATATCGAAAACCGCTATGACCCCTGTTGCTGCCATGGTTGTCAGAGTCCGGTGGCCGTCTGTTGTTTTCCCCTTGCCTGGATTAATTTTGTTCTGATCTGATGATCTCTGAAAAACGACAGTGGTGCCAGGGCGCCTCCGGATCTCAACCGGGCTTCCGCAACCAGTGGCCTGAGGTCCTTTCTAAATGCATCCTGGAGTATTTCCTGGCAGAGGGTCACATCATTTTGCAATTGTGCCTGGCCAAGTGCTTCAAAGTCAAGGACCAGGGCCTGTGCATAAGCAAGCAGGATGGCTTCCACGCTTTGCATCAGATCTTCAAGCGGATCTTTGATATTGTGCGATGCGTCAATCATCCAGGCCAGGCTGCTGCTGTGGTTCATGTCCCGATGATTCATGCCTTCTACCAGTTCCTTGAAGATCAGGAATAGTTGGTATGGGCGAATGCTGCCCGCCGTCAAGTCATCATCGCCGTATTTGGAATCATTGAAATGAAATCCTCCTAGTTTTCCTTCCATCATCAGCAATGCAACGATTTGTTCGATGTTGGCATTGGGTAAATGATGACCGAGGTCTACCAGCGTATTGGCTTTGGGCCCCAGTTTTTGGGTATAGAGCAGACTCTGTCCCCAATCGCCCACGGTCATCGAATAAAAATTGGGTTCAAAAGCTTTGTATTCCACAAACATCTTCCAGTCATCCGGTAGTGCCTGATAGATTTGCTGTAATCCTTCCAGCACCCGTTCAAAAGCATTTCTGAAATTGAGCTGGCCCGGAAATGATGAGCCATCGCTTAACCAAACGGTGATGGACTTTGAGCCCAGCGCAACACCATGTTTGATCACTTCAAGGTTGTGATCGATGGCCTGTTGCCTGACAGACGGATCCGTATGTTGCAGTGATCCGTATTTATAGCTGAATGCCTGTCCATGTTGATCCTGAAAGGTATTCGAGTTCATGGCATCAAAACGCAATTGGTAAGATTCTGCGAGCTGCAAGATGCCAATTGCGTCCCGTGGAATATCCCAGGGAATATGCAGGGAGATGGCGTTGCTGGATCGATTCAATGCGTTCAAAATGCCTACATCAGCAATTTTTTCTTCCAGGCTTCTTGGCTCTCCGCCTTCTGTAAACCTGCCGAACCGGGTGCCTCCCGTGCCCAGAGCCCAGCTGGGAATCGCTACCTGGAATTGCATGAGTCTGGCTACAATGATTTCAGCAAGGCTTACGCTTTTAATTGGCGTGTTGCTTGAAGCGAGTTGCTCAGAAAGCGCGTTAAACGACCGCTGATGATCCGCAAGCCGATATTCATTGTGTTCCTGGATAAGTGCTGGAAGTATATGCATAAGGTAGATCGTTCAAATGGGTATTATCGGGCAAATGCAGTGGGAATCCCTCCGTCCACATTGATCATATTGCCTGTGGATTTGGAAAGCAGACCTGAGACAAGTGCAAAACAACCATTGGCAATGTCTTCAGGAAGAATCACTTCGTTTAATAGTGTTCGTTTGGCATAAAACTCCGGCAGTTGATCCACGGAAACGCCATAGGCTTTGGCGCGTCCTTCCGCCCATTCTCCTTCCCAGATTTTGCTGTCCGCAATCACGGCATCCGGATTGACCACATTGACCCGGATGCTGTCCTTGCCCAGTTCTGCAGCGTTTAACCTGCTCAAATGAAGTTGGGCCGCTTTGGCTGATCCATAGCCTGCATTGTTTGGGCCAGATACCAGTGCATTTTTGCTGACGATGTTGATGATGTCCCCACCTTTTTCCTGCTTTCGCATGATGGAAACCGCTTCCTGCGTAGCCAGGAACTGCCCCTTTACCAGGACGTCATAGAGCAGCTCCCAATCCGCTTCCGTATGGTCTTCGATCGATTTCGAAATAGACAATCCGGCGCAGTTCACCAGGATGTCCAGGCCACCGAATGCAGCAATGGTTTGGTTCAGTACACGGTTGATTTGATCACCCTGGCTCACATCCATCACGAATGCCCTGAATAGATCTTTGCCAAAGGCATTTAAAAATTCAGTCCCCGCACCTTTGAGCCGCTCCGCATCGTTGTCCGTGATGACCACACAGGCGCCCTCTTCTGCAAATCTCCGCGCGATGGCTTTCCCGATTCCTCCGCCACTTCCTGTTACCAGGGCAATCTTTCCACTCAAGGCCTTTGGCTTGGGCATTCTTTGAAGTTTTGCTTCTTCAAGAAGCCAATATTCTATATTAAAGGCTTCCTGCCTGGGAAGTGCAGTATATGTGGAGATGGCTTCGGCGCCCTGCATCACATTAATGGCATTGATGTAGAATTCCGCTGCTACCCGTGCCGTCTGTTTGTCAGCGGCAAAGGTGAACATGCCGATTCCAGGGTAGAGGATAACCACCGGGTTAGGATCCCGCATTGCGGGGCTATCGCTGTGTTTGCAAACCTGGTAATAGTTTTTGTAAGATTCCCGGTATGCTTCAAATTCCGGGACCAATTTTTGCTTCACGGTGTTGGCTAAACGAAGATCGGCGAGCGGATCAAGATTTAGGACAAGCGGTGCGATCTTTGTCCGCAGGAAATGATCCGGGCAACTGGTACCCATCGGGGCCAGCCTCTGCAGATCCTTCGAATTGATGAATGCAAGCACTCTTTCGTCGTCCGTAAAATGCCCAACCATATGTTTAGCGGTGCTGCAGAGCCCGCGCAATACCGGCATGATCAGGGCTGCCTGTTTGGTTCTTTCCAGTGATGAAGGGGATTGGATTTCAGCTCCCTTAAATGGAGGCTTTGATCCTTGTGCTTTTTCTATATACGCAGCGCAGGTTTCAATCACTTCCAGGGTGTTCATATAGCATTCGTAGGCATCGTCTGCCCAGGTAAAAAGTCCGTGCGAACCCAGCATGATTCCACGTATCCCGGGTTTTTCTTCCAGGCACAGCTGGAGTTTCAGCCCCAGGTCGAATCCGGGCCGCTGCCAAGGTACCCAACCGATGGTTCCGCCAAAAAGTTCCTTTGTGATGCTTTCGCCATCCCTGGATGCTGCAATGGCAATTGCTGCATCGGGATGTAAATGGTCGATGTGTTTGAACGGCAAAAATGCATGCAGAGGTGTATCAATGGAGGGAGCTTTGGATGCGAGGTCAAAAATGCAATGGTTGAGCAATTCAACCATTTCGTCTTCATGGTTCAATCCACGATAGCGCTTTTTCAGTTGAATCAGTCGATCGATATATAGTCCTGCGAGGCCGCTTCGTTTAAGCGTGCCGAGGTCTCCCCCGGATCCCTTTACCCACATGACCTCCACATCATCACCAGTGAGCGGGTCTGACTCCACTGTTTTGCAGGATGTATTTCCGCCTCCATAATTCGTAAGCCTGAGATCAGCGCCCAACAGGTTGGATCTGTACAGCAGCAGTTCAACTTGTTTGCCTGCCATACCAGCAGCCACTTGCGGGTCCCACAAATTGCTGACGTGCTGAAAGGTTTTATTTACCACCTGGTACATGAGATGAAAATTGTCGATTATTTCAATGAGTTACCATAGCCCACTACCACCACGGAAAGTATAATGGTTGCAATGCCTAATAAAATCGTATTTTTTGTTTGCGCGGTTACACCTTTCCATTCCCCCAGTTTCCAGCCCCATAAGTTCGCAATTAAAATGATAAAAGCCATATGAAGGATCCAGGAACTGGCACCGTTGCCCAGTTTGCTTTCTCCCATTCCATAGAAGAAAAACTGGAGGAACCAGGTAGTACCTGCTAATGCAGAAAAAAGATAGTTTTTTTTAAGCGGGTGTTGCGTGTTCGAGTAGTCGCCAAAACTTCGGTTGCGTTGATGCAGCAACAGGCACCAGATCAGATTGGTTAACAACCCGCCCCATAAAAGCACCACATAAGTGACATTATTCTGAAACAGCGGATTCAGACCCAGGTTAACGGCCTGCTCCGCCATCGGTTTACCCGCCTCGATGCCAAAATTGAAGCAGGCGCTCATGACGCCGGAAAAAACGGCCACCAGCAGGCCCTTACCCAGGTTGAATTCCTGGTTGACAGCGTTTTTTCCATGGCCCTTCATTTCTTTTTCTTTGCGCATGCCAGCTTTACCGCATATATAAATGCCCAGGAGGCAAAGGATGGTTCCTAACAATACAATCCTGCCCCATCTGGTATTCAGCAAATCACCAAAACTGGTTTTTCCTTCCCTGGGAAAGAATTGATAAAAAAAGGATGGAACCAACGCGCCAAATGCGGAGCAACATCCCAATACAATTGAGTTGCCCAGGGACATACCCAAGTATCGTACACCCAATCCGTAGGTCAGTCCGCCAATACCCCAAAGCAGGCCAAACAGAAACGTATAACCGAGCACAGAATTATCTGTACTTGCTATGATCTGTCCATAGCCGGGCAGGGTGAGGAATGATGCGATGGGCGGTACGATGAGCCAGGAGAATACACCCCCAACCAGCCAGTATGTTTCCCAGTTCCATTTCCGGACCTTCTTGAATGGCATGTAAAAACTGCCGGAGGCAAATCCGCCGATGAAATGATAAATGATACCAAAAAGAACCTGCATGTGAATAGAGTAACTGGTTTGTGAGATAGAAAGATACGGCATCAGCAACAGGAAACGCTGCATTACTGTGATGGTATTTCAGAGGGAGTTTCGGGGGATGAGTCGGAAGGGATTTTTGACCTTCCCCTTTTTGTTGGTCAGGATCATTTCCGCTGCCATTGTGCCCATTTGCTCGTGATCCGTGGAAATCACGGCAATTCCATCCAGGAGTATTTCCTTCAGCGGGGTTTCATTGAATGAAATGATGCCGATGTCTTTTCCTACCGTCATTTGGCTGCTGCGGATGGTTTTCACGAGGTTGACCAGATCCGTTTCTTCAATTACAATGTATGCGCTGTGCTTTTCGAGCACGGAATCCAGGTTGAATTCAGAGATCACTTTACAGGGAAACTGGTTTTGCCTGCAGTAGATCTGGAAGCCGGTTTCAATTTCCTGCGGATACTGGGTCAGTTTGGGAAATATGAGTATAAGCTGTTGGTATCTTCTAAGCGATTCCAGGCTGCTTTCCAGGGCTTCGATGATATCGTTTTTGAAATCCTGATAAATGCTGATGAAGGTGTTGGGTAATTCCGGCAGGTCTTTGTCCAGCAGGATCAGTTTTTCACCGGGAATTTTCCGAATGATATCCACTGCTTTAGCCTGGTTTTCATAAAAATGCGGCATGATGAGGATATAGTCGAATTCTTTTTCATGCCCCGTAATAAATTCATCCAGTAGGGCAGTGTTGGAATGATGCACTTTGATTTCCACAATAGCTTTACCGTTGAGGGTATGGATCATTGCGTTGTATACCTGTTTTTTATAGTTACTGATCTTGTTGAGGATCAGCAATAACCGGTATGGGGTGGAAATATCCGTCCGGTTGATGTAATAGCCTTTTCCCTGTATCGGCACCACGATGCCGGTTTCGATCAAGAGCGAGTAAGCCTTTTGAACGGTCTGCCTGGACATTAGAAATTCATTGCTGAGTTCGTTGATGGAAGGAATGCGATCGTTTGTTTTCAGGGTGCCATTCTTGATTGCCTTGGTAATGCAATGCATGAGTTGCAGGTATTTTGGTGTTCGTCGCTCATCATCGATCTTGAAAATCTTTTGCATAAGGCTGTTGTTGGAAGACAATATAGTATTAAATCGCTTAAAGCAAGTGTGCTGAACTATGCTGATTTAGGGTTGGTTGGTTTCACTTATTTTAGGCCATTGTCATCCCGTTGGTGACAAAGAATTTTGAAATTTGTATAAAATCGAAATAAATCCATGCGTACACTATACCTTTTTTGCTGTTGTCTTGCATGTTTGCTGAAACCGAGTGCACAGACTAACCGGCGTGTGTTAATGGTAGCTGAAGTGCGGCAGGCAAGGCCGCTCGATAGTCTCTATGTGCAACAGACTATGACTGAAGAGATCAGCGTGGAGGACGGCAATGGGAAAACCTATTTCCAGACCTGTGCAAGCGGCTTATCCCCCTTCCGTGTTTCCGGAGCATTGGGCATGCACAGTGTCTGGCAGAAAGGAAAGGATGGAAAGCGGCAACGCATGCATCAGTTTGAAGTTAAAGCGGAGACCCATGTGGGGGACAAGGGTCACTATGCAGATATGTTTGCATTGTTTAAGAGCGGGATGTGGGAGGGCGACGGCGACGGGTATGAATCGGTGGTATGGAACGGCAAGCGCTATCGCTATTTCGTGTCCTGGATGCTGGACCACGGACATACAATGCGGGGCTTAAAATATTACCTCGATTACGGACATGAGTATATCGACCTGATGCGCGCAACTCAGCGTCCGGATGGGATGATCTATAGTTTTGTACAGTATGAACCGAATATGGATTATTTTCTCACACGCGATAAGAAATCTGGATATTCACAACGCATCGGCGATAAAATCTTTGTACGGCAGCCTACGGAGAATCATCCCGAATACATGTATGTCACCACGATCTATCAGTGCTGGAAATCGAAGGGTGATGATGCCTGGATGAGGCAGGCCCTGCCTTCAGCAGAGCGGGCGTTGGAATATGCGCTGCATGATCCTGCGCGCTGGAGTAGGCGGTTTCAACTGCTCAAGCGTGTGTATACGATCGATTCCTGGGACTTTGCCGTGGAAGATGAATACATGCCGGAGATCGGGTTAACGAATAGCATGATCATCGATCCGGGCCGGTCCAAGTTCGGCATATTTTTCGGGGATAATACCGGGTATATCCAGGCGTGCACAGAACTATCTGAAATGTACGGGTATCTCGGTGATGAGGTCAATGCAAAGAAATTCAAGGATCGGGCAGCAGAGTTTTCTGACCGACTTGAAAAGCTTTCCTGGAATGGACGTTTCTATACGCATTTCATTGACGAAGATTCTACGGTCAGGCGCAAGCTAGGCGTGGACGAGAAATCCCAGTTCGCGCAGTCCAATGCCTATTCCCTGAACCGGTACATTGGTGCGGAGAAATGCAAAGCCATTATCGAGTCGTACAAAAACCTTTACGCCAATTTGCCGCCTGGTTCCCCGGGTGAATGGTATTCCATCTATCCGCCTTTTGGACGGGGCTTTGAAAACCACAATGCCAAATGGCAGTACATGAATGGGGGTGTTGGCGGTCATGTGGCGGGCGAACTGGCAAGAGGCGCTTATGAACAAGGATATGAGGCATACGCCACAGATGTGTTGAATCGATTGTATGAGCTGGGCAAAAAACATGGCCGGAAAATATGGTTTGCCTATACCGGCGCGATGGAACCTGCACCTCTGCCGCCGGTAGCTAAGCCGGTAGATCTTCGTCCATATGTGAATATGTCTCATTGGAGCGAGGCATCGCCAGGTGTCCTTCCCTGGATGGGTGCGGGAAAAAAAGGGGATGATCTGCGTAACCTGCCCACTGGCGTGCAGCGGTTTTCCGGAGTGACTTATTCGGTGATCGACCCACAACAACATTCCCGCGGTTCCATAGTAGCTGTGTCCCGCCGAAATGGATACCCGCAGGCCATGGAAGTGCCTGTAAATGATAGTGCCGGGTCGATCTACCTGCTGCATACCTCTTCCAAACCCAGTTCTGAGCAGATCGTGGGTACGGTGGTTTTTCACTATGCGGATGGAAGCAGCGTTGTGAAATATCTTTCCATGGAGAAGCACCTGACTTATTGGTGGTTCTCGAAACTCAGCAATGCCCACGCAGGCATTGCCTGGTATGGTCGCAACGACGTGAGCGAAGGCGTGGGATTGAGTTGGTGCGCGATCGACAATCCGCAGCCGGGTAGAAAAATCCGTGCGCTGGAGTTCAAGGCTGCGGAGACAGATGTGATCTACACCCTGTTCGCCGTGAGCCTCTCTCCTGTGAAGCATTATGTGCCGGTTTCTCCCGTGTCCTATGGCGGGCCGGATAATTGGGCAGCGGCTACTGCAGTGGCCGCCTTTGTGGAAGGACTGGCCGGAGTAAAAGATAAGACAGGTACTACCGCTTATGCATACCCAAGGATTTCTCCGCGATGGGCCAGTACCGGAACCGATAGTGTGGATGTAAGCATTTGTTATCCAGCGTCTCAAGGCTATGTCCGATATCTTTATCGGGCTACCCCCAGACGGATCACTATTGATGCCTGCGGCTCCGGCGAAAAGGTTCAGTGGCATATCCTGATGCCCGATGGTGTGCGGCCAAAGGCTGTAAGGTTAAATGGTAAGCCGGTATCGTATTTTGAGGAGACGGTACAGACCGCTGGATATCTGAACCTGGAGTCCAGCGGACTGGAAGCAAAGCAAATTGAAATCGACTTATGAGTAAGCGATTGACCCTGGCGGTGATATGTATTTGTGCAGTGCAGTGCTGTTTCGGTCAACAAACGAAACTCATCATCCGGGTGGATGATATGGGCATGAGCCGTGCCACCAATGCAGCTTGTATCAAATCATTTACGGAAGGAATTGCTGCTTCTGTGGAAGTTATGGTGCCTACACCCTGGTTCCTGGAAGCGGTCTCCATGCTGGCCCGGCATCCGGATTTTGATGCGGGGATTCACCTGGTGCTGACAAGCGAGTGGTCCAATCTGAAATGGCGACCCTTGACGCATGCGCCGAGCCTCGTGGATTCCAATGGGTATTTCTATCCCACCATTTGGAAGGGGAGCCCGGATTTTCCTTCCCTGCATGCTCATCAGCCAAACTTTGCAGAAGCGGAGCAGGAGCTCCGCAGGCAGATTGAAACTGCACGCAGGCATATTTCGCGATTAAGCCATATCAGCACGCATATGGGATTTGAACATTCCCATCCTGCCTTAAAGGAAATCGTGGAGCGCCTCCGTCAGGAGTATCATTTGCCCATCAGCAAGGGAAGTGAGGAAATTGATTTCCCGGCACCAGAGGAGATCGGATCAGACCAACCGAAAGAACGCATTAAAGCGTTTATACGGACATTGAGTAGACTCGAAAAAGGCAAGACTTATTTATTCGTTTGTCATCCCGCTTTTGACGCGGATGAAATGGAAAGTATTAATACACCCACCTATCCGAATGTGCGGAAGGATCGTTTTGCGGATTTTAGCCTGCTGACCAGTAAACGGGTGCGGCGTGCACTCAAACAGAACGATATCCAATTGGTTTCCGTGAAGGCTGCACTGTGAGCATTAAAAAAGGGAGCGCAATCAATGCACTCCCTCAGATTGAGTGGAGAATATCGGAGTCGAACCGACGACCTCTTGCATGCCATGCAAGCGCTCTAGCCAGCTGAGCTAATTCCCCCGCAGGGCTGCAAAAATAAGGCGAAACAGCTTTCCTGCAAAATCCTTTTGCGGGTCTGCAGATATTGAAATTGACCGTGCATCATAAGCGCAGGGCCAGGGATAGCAGGATATTATGATTGTCTGATACCTGTTTTCCATCGCTGAGGAATACCGGATCCGGATTGTGCAGCCACCGGTATTCCAATCGCAACGCTGCGTTGGAGATGGGCATAAAATCAGCGTTGAGCGACAAGCCGGTTGCGTTGAAATCTCCCGTTCCCTGTTGGATGATGACAATATTGGCAGGATCTGAAAAGTATTCACCGCGTGCGGCAAAAGCCCAATGATCCGAAGGCCGGTATTGCAGGATGACTACGGGCGTAAACCAGGTGTTCCAACCGTCTCCATCAACGGTTTTTTCTTCTGCTCCAATGTCAAACCCGCCTATCAAACCCCAGCGACCCGCCTGGTAGCGGGCATAAAGATTATGGTAATGCCGAATGCGCCGGGCACTGTCCGGGTATACGGTGCCGATAAAATTGCTGTAATTGATCAGCCAGGCTTTGCCCGGTTTGTATTGTGCCTGCGCGCCCCAGCTGACCAGGCTGTTGCCATCCACTTTGGTAATGGTCTGCCATCCGTTGAGGGCAAGGAGGTTCAGAATCCACCTGCGATTGTCCGTTTCATAACCCAGCCTGAGCCCTGTTTCAAAATAGGGTGAATTCTCTGCCACCAGGCTTCTTCCCGGCGTCCAGCAATCCAGGCTGGCGGCGCTTTCGAAGCCAAGATGCGAGGGCAGCACGCCGATGTCCAGCCAAAGCTTACGGTTCCTGGCGAGTTTAATCCCCGCGTTCGCTTCGAGCAGGAACTTCAGGGTTGCAGGTTCTGCCGCATAGTTGGCATTCATATAAGTACCTGCCGCCAGCGCCAGGTTCATCCGTACGCGCTCCCTGGTATAGGAGCCTCTGAGGTAGGCCAGGTTGATATTGGCTTCCCCTGCGCGGGTATGGTTGTACAGAAAGGGCGGTCGCTCATGGTTGTCAGGTTTTGCAAAGTCATAAGACAGGTATGCTTCCAGGTAAGCTTCAAACTGGAACGGAGATATGGCTTTAACGACACTGTCCTGCGCGGAAGCCTGGGTAAGTAATGCCCCAAAGCATATAACAAAAAACAGGTAACGCATTTTTTGCCTGACGTGCATGATGCCAAATGTATAAGATTTTGGGGCGATGGCTGCCATCAATTTGTATCTTGGTATATGCATAAAATCGTAAGCATCGGCGAAGTCATGATGCGCCTGTCGCCTCCGGGAAAACAAAGACTCCGGCAAGCCAGGGGTTTCGAGATTCTATACAGCGGATCGGAAGCAAATGTGACCGCTGCACTGGCCCTGTGGGGATGGAATACCTGCCATGTGACCTGCTTTCCGGACAACCCCCTGGGCATGGCTGCAAGATCAGCGCTGATGCAAACGGGCATGGATACCCGCTATGTACAATTGAAGGGCAGCAGGCTGGGCTTGTATTTTGTGGAAAATGGGGCGATGGGAAGGCCTTCGGCCATCACGTACGACAGGCTTCCGTCTGCCTTCTCAGAAGCCGGAGCTGGAAACTATCCCTGGAAGGAAATCCTGCAGGACGCCCGGTGGTTTCACTGGAGCGGGATTACACCGGCGCTTAGCCAGGACGCGGCGGATTCCCTGGCAGAAGCACTGGAGGTCTGCCACGCAAATGGCATCACCGTTTCTGCGGACATCAATTACCGGACTGGTCTCTGGCGCTACGGAAAGGAGCCGGGTGACGTGATGGAGCCCCTGGTGGCGAAGAGCCATGTAGTGGTGGCTTCAGAGCACGATACGGGTCGCCTCTTTGGCATAGCGCCACAAAGCGGTGAACCCACGCATGCGTCCATTGCCCGCCAACTTATGCAACGATTTCCAACTATCACGGATGTCATCGGCTCCTGGCGCAATCCCGTCAGCGCAGAACACAATCAACTCGGCGGATTGCTCTGGAATGCCAGCGGCTTCTACCAATCGCCCACGCACGAGCTCCTGCATATCGTTGAGCGGATTGGTAGCGGCGATGCATTCATGGCCGGGTTTATTCACGGCAGGGTGAAGGGAATGGACGGCCAGGCATTGATCTCTTTTGCCACGGCCGCGGCCGTGCTCAAACATAGCATCGAAGGGGATGTCCTATCTTGCACCCTGTCCGAAGTGGAAGAATTGGCATCCGGGAAGACCGGCGGACATATAAAACGATGATATGGCCAGGAATGAACCAGCCCTTGTATACGGGAAAATCGCTTCCCGGAAACTCCTTCCCCTGTTTAATATCCCGGACCCCGATACCTGTATTTCGGTTATTGATTGCTGTTATGACGCAGGCATCCATGTTTTTGAACTCACCAACCGGGATTCACAGGCATTGCCGGTATTCCGGCATTTGAATGAAATCCGGCAGGAGCGCTGGCCTGGGCTTTGCCTGGGGGCAGGAACCATTATGGACCTAGCCGCTGCGGAGGCATTTGTCGGGGCCGGAGCCGACTTTCTCATCGCCCCGGATCTGAACCTGGAATTGGGGCGATTTTGCCAGGTGGCCGGGGTACCCTGGATACCCGGTGTCCTATCGCCCACAGAAATCAAAAAAGCATACGACCATGGCGCCGAGGTGGTCAAACTATTTCCCGCCGGCACCGTGGGTCCATCTTATATCCGGCATATCCACGGACCCATGCCTTTCGCAAAAATCATCGTTACGGGTGGGGTGGCATCTGATGAAGCAGCCCTCCGTTCATGGCTTGATGCAGGCGTTTATGCCATTGGTCTCGGGAGCAGTGTATTCCGCCCGGAGATGATCAAATCAATGGACTTTGCAGGCCTGGGAGCGGCGCTGAAAAAAATAGTGCACCTGGTTTCTGAGAAAAACTGAAAGTTTATAGAAAGCCCAGTTCCAGTTTGGCCACTTCCGTCATCATATCCTTGTTCCAGGAAGGCGTCCAGGTGACTTCTACATGGACATCGTTGACGCCTTCGATACTGCGGATTTTCTGATCCACTTCATGGGGTAATGTTTGGGCAGCAGGGCAGGAGGGTGCCGTCAGCGTCATCACCACCTGCACATTGTTGATGGGAAGTATGTTGACTTCATAAATCAAACCCAGGTCCCAGATATTCACGGGAATTTCCGGGTCAAAGATCTCCTGGATCTTTTCAATGACTTTTTCTTTGAGTATGGTTTCGTTCATGTTGTTTTTTTGGGCCGGAGGGTGTCCTCGCTTCGCTGCGGTCACCCCTTATTCCGGGAGGGTGACCCCCGGCTCTGCCGGAAGGGACACCCTCCCGGAAATCCATCATCCACCATCCATCATCCACCATCCATCATCCACCATCCATCATCCACCATCCATCATCCACCATCCATCATCCACCATCCATCATCCACCATCCATCATCCACCCTTCGCCATCCACGCCGTGGCGTCCAGTTTCATTTGGCGGATCATCGCCCTCAGCCCGTTGGACCTGGTTTGGGCCAGGTGCGTGCTCATGCCAATCTCGTCAATGAATTTCATATCTGCCTGCACGACGTCCTGTGGCTTCTGGCCAGAAAAAACCCGGATCAGCATCCTGATCAGGCCTTTCACGATCATGGCATCGCTTTCTGCCTTGAAGTAAATGCGTCCATCCCGGTATTCTGATACCATCCACACCGTGCTCTGGCAGCCGCGTATTTTATTTTCGTCCTTTTTGTGTTGTTCTTCCAGTGGAGGTAATTTCTTACCCATATCGATGATGTATTCATATTTGTCTTCCCAGTTATCAAACAGGGAAAACTCCTCTACAATTTCTTCTTCAATCGATGTAATGGAAGCGGGAACATTCATCAGGACATCATCTTTTTTACTTTCAACAATCCCCTGACCAGGGCGTCCACTTCTTCCCGCGTATTGTATACCGCAAATGACGCCCTGCTGGTACCCGGAAGCCCGAGTCTCTTCATCAGCGGCTGCGTGCAGTGATGCCCGGTGCGTACCGCAATGCCCTGGTTGTCCAGCAGGATGCCGATGTCCTGCGGGTGAATATCTTTCATGACAAATGAAATCACGCTGACCTTATCCGGCACGTCTCCCACAATCCGGAGACCTTCAATGGATTTCAGTTGTTCGGTAACATATTTCAGGAGATCATCCTCATGCGTGCGAATCAGGGATTTGTGGGTATCGGTGATGAAATCGAGCGCATATTTCAGGGCCACCACGTCTGCGATATTGGGCGTACCCGCTTCAAATTTGTAAGGCAGTTCGTTGTAGCTGGTTCCGGAGAAAGCCACTTCCCGGATCATTTCGCCACCGCCCTGGTAGGGGGGCATCGCTTCCAGCAGCGCTTTCTTACCATACAGTACACCAACACCCGTAGGTCCGTATACCTTATGGCCGGAAAACGCAAAGAAATCTGCATCGAGGGCTTGCACGTCAATATCCAGGTGAACGGAACTTTGCGCGCCATCCACCAATACGATTGCTCCTACCGCATGTGCTTTTTGGATGATCTCCTCAACGGGATTGATCACACCCAATGCATTGGACACATGCACAATGGAAACGAATTTTGTTTTGGGCGATAGGAGCTTTACATACGCGTCCATGATGAGGGCGCCATCGTCCGTAACCGGGATGACTTTGATCGCGGCCCCGGTCTCCTGCGCAATCATTTGCCAGGGCACAATATTGGAATGATGTTCCAGGTTGGACAGGATGATCTCATCACCCGGTTTCAGGTAGGTTCTTCCCCAACTGGAAGCCACGAGGTTGATGCCTTCGGTGGTGCCGCGGGTGAAGATGATTTCTTCCGTGGAGGAGGCGCCGATAAAGCGCCGAACCATTTCGCGGGTGGCTTCAAATGCAGCGGTAGCTTCCTCGGCCAGGGTGTGGATGCCGCGATGGATATTGGCATTGTAGCCCTTGTAGTATCCATCCAGCGCATCCAGCACAGCGCGTGGCTTCTGGGATGTAGCGGCATTGTCCAGGTAGACCAGTGGCCTTCCCTTTACTTCACGGAAAAGAATGGGAAACTGCTTCCTGATTTCATATACGTCCAGGGTCCTGTCTATGGAAGCGGTTTGCATGGTTAAAAGTTAAAGTCGAGGCGCTCTGAAATGATCCTGTCCACATGTGCACGCAGGTTTTCGTGCCTGATATGTTCCAGCACGTCCACGGCAAATGCGTGCAGGAGCAGGGCTTTGGCGGATTTCTCGCCGATCCCGCGGGCCCGGAGATAGAACAGTGCTTCTTCATCCAACCTGCCTACCGTGCATCCGTGTGAACACTTTACGTCATCTGCAAAAATCTCCAGCTGCGGTTTGGTATTGGCGGATGCCAATTCACCAATCAGGATGTTCTTGTTCGACTGGTAAGCGTTGGTTTTCTGAGCGTCCTTGCGGACAAAGATTTTGCCGTTGGAGACACCGGTGGATTCACCATCCATGATGGCTTTGTACAATTCATTGCTCAGACAGTTCGGTTCCGCATTGTCCACAATGGTGTGGTTGTCGGCCAGGGTCTTTCCATCCAACAGCGAAAGTCCATACATATGGGATTCACCGTGGGCGGATTCCATGATCATATTCAGGTTGTTCCTAACCATCCCGCCTCCCAGCGTAATGGTGACGGAATTGGTGAGACATTTTCCGTGCTGCCGGATATGGGTGGTACCCACATGATTGGCATTTGGACCCTCATTCTGGATCTTGTAATAATCCACCACGCTGTCTTTTTCCGCAACCATCTCAATCACTTCATTGGTCAGGCTGTCCTGGCCGCCGATGTTGATGTATTCCTCGGCCAATTGGACCTGTGCAGATTCCTGCACATGCACCAGCACCCTCGGCTGAGCCAGGATGAATCCGGCCCTGCTATCCACTACATGATAGATGTATACCGGAGCTTCAAGTGCGCGGCCTTTTCTGACTTGCAGATACAGCCCATGACCGGCGAACGCACCATTCAGCGCATTGATGCCGTCCTGGTGATATTTTGCGCTATGGCCGATGTTTTCTTCGATCCATTTGGCATGCTCGCCGGCTGCGGCCTGCTGAAGCGGGAGTACCGTCAGTTCAGAAGAATCATGACGCACTGCAGACAAAGCCTGGTTGAACTGACCATTGACAAAAACCAGTTCGGTTGCCTTATCTGTTCCGGGAAGACGATATGGGTCGATGTCGGTCTCAGAAATCCCCGGCATATCAAATGAGTAAGCGATGCCATTTTTAAAAAGCGAAGCCACCCTTGCGTATTTCCATTCCTCATGACGGGCGCCGGGGAGACCCCATGCCGTAAATTGTTGCATCTGCTGATCCTGGAAAGCCCGCAAAGGCTTCACCTGATCTGCCTGCTGGTAGATATCTGAAAAATATTGAACCGTATCTTTTGACATAGTGATGCTTGTAGGCCAATCTGGCCGGTGAATAACCCTTAGTCCTGTGCTACCAGCTGCGGTTCGTTCTTGATGAAATCGTATCCGCGTTCTTCCAGTTCCAGCGCCAGTTCTTTGGTGCCGGATTTTACAATGCGACCGTTATACAGGACATGCACAAAGTCAGGGACGATGTATTCCAGCAAACGTTGGTAGTGCGTCACCACCAGGAATGCGTTGTCTTTGGAACGAAGCTGGTTGACGCCATTGGCTACGATGCGCAGGGCGTCGATGTCCAGCCCGGAATCCGTTTCGTCCAGGATAGCGAACTTGGGTTCGAGCATGGCCATCTGGAAAATTTCGTTGCGCTTTTTTTCACCGCCTGAGAAGCCCTCATTGAGTGAGCGACTGAGCAGGCTCTGGTCGATTTGCACCAGTTTCATGCGTTCCTTCATCAGTTTCAGGAAGGCTACGGCATCCAGTGGGTCCTGGCCGCGGTATTTACGCGTTTCGTTCACGGCGGTCTTGATAAAGTTGGTGGTGCTCACACCCGGGATCTCCACCGGGTACTGGAAAGCCAGGAAGAGCCCTTCGCGGGCACGATCTTCGGGCGACAGTTCCAGCAGATCCTTGCCCATGAATTGCACGGCTCCATCACTCACTTCGAAGCTTTCCCTACCTGCCAGCACGCTGGCCAGCGTGCTCTTTCCGGAACCGTTTGGCCCCATGATGGCATGTACCTCACCCGGTTTGATTTCCAGGTTGATGCCTTTCAGGATCTTCTTCTCTTCGATGCCGGCGTGTAAGTTTGAAATGTTCAACATTATTCGGTCAGTTTATTAGAATTAGCTGATTAGCTCATTTGCTCATTAACTCATTGAATACATTCGGCTCATTCCCGGAGGGTGAACCCGTGCTTCTCCCGAAGGGACACCCTCCGGAAACCAATCAGCTAGTCAGCCAATCAGTTAATGAGCTAATCCTACCCAACGCTCCCCTCGAGGCTGATGGCCAGGAGTTTCTGGGCTTCAACCGCAAATTCCATCGGCAGCTGGTTCATCACTTCTTTGGCAAAGCCATTGATGATCAGGGCTACGGCTGTTTCCGTATCCATGCCCCGCTGGTTGCAATAGAAAATCTGGTCTTCGCCAATCTTGGACGTGGTGGCTTCGTGTTCCACCACAGCCGTATTGTTTTTTACTTCGATATAAGGAAAGGTATGGGCCCCGCACTTATCCCCCAGCAATAAGGAATCACACTGGGAAAAGTTGCGCGCTTTGGTGGCGTTTCTGCTCACCTGCACCAACCCGCGATAGCTATTGTTGCTTTTGCCGGCAGAGATCCCCTTGGATACGATCCGGCTGCGGGTATGCTTGCCCAGGTGGATCATCTTGGTGCCGGTGTCCGCCTGCTGCATATTATTGGTGACAGCCACGGAATAGAATTCACCGTTGCTGTAATCCCCTTTCAGGATCACGCTGGGGTATTTCCAGGTAATCGAAGAACCAGTCTCCACCTGTGTCCAGGAAATCTTGGAATGATCTCCCTGGCAGATGCCGCGCTTGGTCACGAAATTATAGATACCGCCCAGACCGTCTTTATCGCCAGGATACCAGTTTTGTACCGTGGAATATTTCACTTCCGCTTTTTCCATGGCCACGATTTCCACCACGGCGGCATGGAGCTGGTTTTCATCCCGCATCGGAGCCGTGCAACCTTCCAGGTAGCTCACGTAAGAGCCTGCATCCGCCACAATCAGGGTTCTTTCAAACTGGCCGGTATTGGCCGCATTGATGCGGAAATAGGTGGACAGTTCCATCGGACAACGAACACCGGAGGGGATATAGCAAAATGAACCATCGCTGAAAACAGCGGAGTTCAGGGCAGAGAAATAATTATCAGTTGCCGGCACCACGGATCCCAGGTACTGACGCACCAGTTCCGGATGTTCCTGGACGGCTTCGCTCATCGAACAAAAAATGATGCCCAGTTCGGCCAACTCTTCCTTAAAGGTGGTGGCAATGGATACCGAGTCAATGACCGCGTCCACGGCAACTCCTGTCAGCCGCTTTTGTTCCTGCAGGGAGATACCCAGTTTTTCAAAAGTTCTACGCAATTCCGGGTCAATGTCATCCAGGGAATTGGGTGCAATTTTTTGCTTCGGTGCGCTATAATAAATGACGTCCTGATAGTTGATGGCCGGATAGTGCACATTGGGCCATTTGGGTTCTTCCATGGTCAGCCAATGGCGATAAGCTTTCAAGCGCCATTCCAACAACCATCCCGGCTCATTTTTCCTAGCGGAAATAAACCGGACGATGTCCTCATTCAGGCCCTTGGGCGCATCATCGGACTCGATGTTTGTCACGAATCCGTATTTATAATCCGATGAAGTAACCTGGTCTAAAATATCATCTTTTTCCTCGTGCATGGCCCATCCTGGTTTGGTCTGCAAAATTCTTACATTGTTGCCCGATTGTCAACAGTTTCAGGGCTAAAAGGTTAAACAAAAACCCTTTTTTTCCGTATTTCGTAACAGGCGGCGATGCGGGTGAAGAAGCGGTTCCAATCGCCCTCAAAACCTTCAAATCAATTGATATGCAGCGTGTTATATGGATATCGGGGAGTACGGGCAACCTTGGACGAGCGGTGACCAAGCGTTTCGCCGATGCCGGGGACAGGGTCTTGGGAACTTTATTCCCCGGCGAGGCGGCGCCTACCGCCTCCGGCGGGGTAATTTTTGAACCCCTGGACCTGTTGGATGAGCCGGCCGTGCAGGCCAAGGTCCGGAGAGATGCAGCTGCTCATGGCGGGATTGATGTGGCGGTGTTAACGGCTGGGGGTTTTGCGATGGGTGACCTGGGCAACAGCAGCCTGGAGGCGATGCAGGCACAGATCACTTTGAACTTTCATACGGCCTACAACGCATCCAGGGCCATCCTGGAGGAGATGCGGAAAAAAGGGCGCGGGTCCATCTTTCTGATTGGCGCACGTCCTGGCCTGGACAGCCGCTTTGGAAAGGGGATGGCTGCATACAGCTTCGCTAAATCGCTCATCTTCCGTCTTTCCGAAATGATCAACCTGGAATCCGCCGGCAGTGGCATCATATGCTCCGTCGTGGTTCCTTCCATCATTGACACGCCTGCCAACCGCGCTTCCATGCCGGGGGCGGATTTTGGTGCCTGGGTGAGCCCGGAAACCATCGCCGAAACCATCTATTATTATGCTTCACCCGCAGCGGCTCATCTGCGGGAGCCCGTTTTGAAAGTTTACGGGAATAGTTAGTGTGTAAGGCTCTGTATTTCAGTGACTCGGGAAACGACTCGCAGGAATGTTAAATTCATTTTTTACTGCAATGACGGCGGAAGGCGGAGCGTTATATCCGTCAACCAATCAACATATTCATGAAAAAGTTCAGTATCGCTATTACGGCCCTGGCCACTGTTTTCACCCTGACCATCGGCTCCTGTTCAAAGGACGACAATAACAACGGAGGCACGGAAACAGATGGCGCGGTGGAAATGAGCACGCAGAAAGCCATCTCAGATGCATTGTATGATGATGTTTCCATGGAGGTCCTGCAGGCCAACACGCAAGAAGGGTTGAATGGTCCCGAGACGGTTCAGCAGACCTGCGCTACGATTTCGATTACCCCTCAGGATCCGGGCGTATGGCCTAAAACCGTTACCATTGACTATGGAACAACGGGCTGTGTGGGCCTGAATGGATTTACCCGCAAGGGCAAACTGATATATACCATCAGCCAGCGTCTGCTCAATACCGGGGCCGTGCTGGAAGTGAGTTTTGATAATTACTCCGTCAACGGTTACAAGCTGGAAGGGCAGTACCGTATTACGAACAATGGTTCCGCCAATGGACTCAATATCACTTCCGTGCTGACCAACGGAAAGGTCACGAATCCTAACGGTGTATGGTACACGAAGACTACCAACACCACCTGGGTGCAGTCGGCCGGCCAGGGCACGCTGAATATCCTGGACGACGAGTACAATGTCACCGGCACAGGCACCTTCACCAATATGGACGGAGATGTGCTGACCGCTGCCAGCAAAACCAATCTGCTGCATAAAGTGGGATGCAGCAACACCGTATCCGGCTTGCTGGATTTCACCTTCAACCGGATTCCGGGCGTATTGGATTTTGGATCTGGCACCTGCGATAAGAATGCCATGATCACCGTAGCGGGAAAAGACTACGCGATCACCCTGCCATAAAAAGTTTCTTGAACCGGAAGGCCGCCTCCGGGCGGCCTTTTTTTATGAATGGCGGAAACGTCTCGATTCTGCCCGCTAATTTAGTGGCATGGGAAAGATCGTCCGTTTTTTTTGTGTATGCATCATGGCTTTGTTTTGTGCGCAGGTATGCGCTCAAACCAACCCCATCCCCATGGGGAATATTCCGGATGATGCGGGATTTGCGCAACTGAAAGCGGAGTTTGGCCAACACAAAAAAATACCGCCGGAATTTGAGAAAGAGATCCTCACAGCCCTTTCTTTTTTCCCTGAACTGAAAAAGAACCGGATCGATTTCGTGATGCGCAAAGGATATGCGCCCTTGTCCAGCAGGCCCACTTATGGCGGATTGTTTCGCAGCGCCTTGTACCGGAAATATAAAATCTTTATCAGCACCGGATCAGGGAAACGATGGGACAGCATCATCCTCGCGCATTCGCCTTATAACCCAAGGGTAGGCGTATTGGGCCATGAGTTAAGCCATGTGCTGAATTTTTCCCGGATGAGCGGGCTTTCCCTGACCTGGCTTGGCGTCATGCACGTGTCCAGAAAGTATATGGACCGCTTTGAGTACAGGACGGACAGCCTCTGCATCGCAAAGGGCATGGGTGAGTATCTCTATGCGATGAGTGTGCACGTGCGGACCTCTTTTGGCATGGAGGATCCGGAAGAAGGGAATGTCATCGCGCAAAAATCCAATTACAAAGAGCGCTATATGAGCCCGGCCTCCATCCGACTATATATGCAAGAACATCCCCCATACCGGTTTGCATCCGGCAGCTCGAAATGAAGTGAGACAGATTAAAACCAGTATCACCGGGCCATGATCGGATCACGGGAGCTGCTGTTTCGCTTTTTGCTTTTCCTGTTTTTTGAAGTATCCCCTGAAGAGAAAATTATGTTTCATCGCTTCCATATTTTCCTGGAAAGCGGCGGTCCCTTTTTCCACGTTTAACATGGTCCTGGAAATACTTCCGGACAGCGCTGTGTCTTTCAATACAAGATTCAGGGTACCATCGCCCGAATCCATATCCGCTTTCACGGTGCCGGATATTTTCTGAAGGTCGATGGCCAACTGGTTGGCGGTGCGGG
>Ga0114939_10000041_pt1 | contig 101641 bp, 99 predicted proteins | sample AshMeaCrysSpring_FD_87196 | JGI IMG/M metagenome (GOLD analysis project Ga0114939, IMG submission 87196) | Groundwater microbial communities from Big Spring, Nevada to study Microbial Dark Matter (Phase II) - Ash Meadows Crystal Spring | ecosystem: Environmental > Aquatic > Deep subsurface >...
ACCGCCACGCCGACCTTCTGCGGCCCCGCACCCGGCTCACCGTCGGGCACACCCGTCAGGCTCATGAGTCCGCCGAGGCCCTGAACCATCGCGTCGTAACCGGGCTCGGCGGCGCTCGGTCCGTCCTGGCCGAACGCGGAGATCGACAGGTAGACGAGACGCGGGTTGTGCTTTGCGAGTTCGTCGTAGCCGAGCCCGTAGCGCGCGAGGCCGCCGACCTTGAAGTTCTCGACGAACACGTCGGCCTGCGCGGCCAGCCGGCGGACCAGGTCCTGCCCGGGCGCGGTGGCGATGTCGATCGCGACGGAGCGCTTGCCGCGGTTTGCCGAGAGGTAATACGCCGATTCGCCGGTGTCGCGGCCGTCCCCGTCCTTGAGGAAGGGTGGTCCCCACTTGCGGGTGTCGTCGCCGCCGCGTGGGTGCTCCACCTTGATGACTTCGGCGCCGAAGTCCGCGAGCACCTGCGTGGCCCAGGGCCCCGCGAGGATGCGGCTCAGGTCCAGCACTACGACGCCTGCGAGTGGTCCTGCCATGTCTGCCTCGATGGACGCCGGAAACGAAACGTCCCGCGGCTGCGGGACGTCCGTACCGTCAGCCGCGCCGACGAATCGCTACTTCTTGCGGGCCGGCTTGCCCGCCCCGCGCCCGTGCTTGTGGTCGAGGTCACCGCCCTCGTGGTGGTGCCACACGCGCTCGCCCTTCTCGTTGTAGTGCGCGTGCGGGAACTCGAAGTCGGCCGGGTGGTTGTGCTCGCCCGTCGCGACCCATTGGTACAACTCCGGCTTCCACGCCAGCATGCGCGCCCCCGCGCGTTCGCGGTTCTCCTCGGGCGTGGTCCACGGATTGAAGTGGAAGTGGTTGTACAGCTGGCTGTCGGTACGGCCGATCGCGAGCGTGCCGAGCTTGCACTGGAACGCGCCGTGATTGATGTACGGCGGCCGCCAGAAATAGCCGCCCGTAGGCAGTTCGCCGAACTGCATCATCCAGGAGGTTCCCCAGATGTGGTACGCCTCCTCCGCGCAGTCGTGGTAGGAGATGTTGTCCTGCCAGAAGTTCGGCGTCATGCAGTACATGAACGTGAACGCCTGCGTGCGCTCGTCGAACTTGAGGATCTTCACCATGCAGCCCGGCGCGGTGGCCGGGAAGAAATTGGTCGAGCTCCACTGCAGGTCGTCGTACGCGTTGACGCGAATGAGCTTCTCGCGCTCGGCAAGCGGGTGGTCGACGTCGCTCTCGACGAACGACGGCTCGCCGTAGTTGTAGAACATGAGGCCCGTGACGCCGCGTGGCATGCGGATTGCCGGCAGCGCGACGCCCGCGGGCAGGCAGATGTAGGTGCCGGGGCCGTGACGCTGTCCCTCCATCTCGAGGTAGCCCTGCATCACGAAGAGCTCCATCTCGCTGTAGCTCATGCCGGGCGGCAGGGTGTAGCCCGGCTCGAACATCACGGTCATCGAGCAGGCGCCCGTGTCCGTGTCGAGGCTCAGCATCTTGTAGTGCATGCCCTTCGGAAACCCGGGCAGGGTCATCTTCTTGAACGGGACTTCGCGGTCGACGAACGGTTCGATGTGCGGACGGGCCATGACGATCTCCCGGTGCGGCGAGTGGGGCCTAGAACACGACCTTGGACTTTCGCTTCGGCCGCTTCGGGATTTCCTCGGGCCTGATGCGCCTGAGCATGTTGAAGTGCACGTTGTAGCCGCGCGTCTGGATGCGCTGGAGGAACTCGTCGAACCAGCGTTCGCGGGTCTTCGCGATCGCCACGTTCATCTCGTGCTCGATCCTGCGATAGCGGGCTTTCTGCTCCGCGACTTCCTTCTTGAGCCAGGCCGCCGCCTCGCGGCTCCGGGTGTGCTTGATCAGGTTTGGCATCGGTCCCCCGTCAGAATCCCAGGAATACGATCCCCGCTCCGCACAGGCTGAGGGCGGCGCCCGCCAGCGCGTGCGAGTAGCGTTCCACCGGCTCGAGCGGCAACCGCTCGAGGCCACGTAGAGCAAGATAAACCACCGTGAGCATCGTGGCGACGGTCACGGCGCCGAAAGTCACGACGACCGCGACCATCCCCCACAGGCTGTGCTGCGCGGCCGGATACATGAGCACCGGGATGAGGGGCTCGCACGGTCCGAGCACGAAAATGACGAACAGCGCCCACGGCGTGATGCTGCGGGACGTCGCCGGCGAGACGTGCGGGTGCAGGTGCGCGTGCTCGTGGTGGTGCTCGTGCAGGTGCTTCGTGCCGTCGGCGTGCACGTGGTCGTGGGTGTGTGGCCGCGACCGCCACGCCATTTTGAGGCCCCAGGCCATGTACGCCAGTCCGAACCCGAGCAGCAGCCAGGCGGCCAGGTCACCACGCAGCCCCTCGAACCACGCGAGGCGGTGCAGCGACATTCCGACGCCGATGCCCACGAGCCCGATGACGACCGAGCCGAGCACGTGGCCGACGCCGCAGAGCGCGGTGATCCAGAGCGTTCGCCGCGTCGTCCAGCCGCGCGCCGCGCCCATGGCGACGAACGGCAGGTAGTGATCCGGCCCGAGCAAGGTGTGGATGAAGCCGATCGACGCGGCGGTGAGTAGCAGCAAGCCGATGTCGACGCTCATGAGCTGGCGAGGCCGGTTTCCACCCAGGACGGCCGAAGTTAAACCGCGTGGCCGGGGCAGGCAAGGACGGTAAAGACCTACCCGCCTGAGGCCGACCGGGATTGGCCTGCGCCGGAGGCTATCATGCCGGGCAATATTCCCGTGGAGGCTCGAAGCCCATGCTGAGCGCGATCGTGGCGGTGACACTCTTCGTGCCCGACGTCGACGTAGCGCGGCACGCCTACGAGCAGACCCTGGCCTACGAGACGGTTCAGGAGGGTACGGTCGACCCCGGCGCGGCGGCGGCCTGGGGTGACGTGCGCCTGGCCGGCCGCGAGCTCGCCGTCCTGCAGCCCGCGAGCGGCGAGCCCGTGTACATCCGCCTCGTCGAAAGCGAGGCCGCGGCGCGGGCGCCCTTGAGGACGCTCGGCTGGAATGCGACCGAAATCCTGGTCGAGGATCCGCCGGCGCTCGAACGCAGGCTCCCGGGCTCGTCGTTCCGGGTCGTCGGCCCGTCCGCCCCGCTCGACTTCAACCCGGCGGTCATCGCCATGCAGGCCCTCGGGCCGGCAGGCGAACTCCTGTACTTCACGCGCATCCCGCCCGGGAAGTCGAAGTTCAACCTCGGCTCCGCCACGAGCTTCGTCGACCGGGTCTTCATCGTCGTGCTCGGCGTGCACGACATACGGCGCACGCTCGATTTCTATTCAACGATCTTTGGACTCGAAGTGACCGATCCGGCCCCGTCGCGGGTCGGCGTGCTCGCCGAGGCGTGGGGCCTGCCAGCGGAGACGATCTTTCCGCTGGCCATCGTGCGGTTGCCCGCGCGGTTCCTGATCGAGGTCGACGAATACCCGGCCGAGGCCAAGGCGCCCGGAAGCGCTGCTGGCGCAGGACCGCCGGGGGGCATGGCCATGGTGAGCTTCACCGTGGATTCGCTCGAGCCTTACCGGAATTCACTCGTTGCCGAACCACGGCTACTGGAGGGCATACCGTACGGCGGACGGCGTGCCGGGATCATGCGCGGACCGAGCGGCGAATTGCTTGAGCTGGTCGAAGGCCCGCCTCCACCGGCGCCCTGAGGTCGCGGGGTTCAGGACCCGGCGGCGAGCTCTCGCCAGCGGTGGCAGGCCACCGCGTGCCCGGCACCGGCGGACTCGAGCGGCGGCACCTCGGTGCTGCAGCGTTCGATGGCGAGCGGACAACGCGGGGCGAACGCGCAGCCCGTGGAGGTCGTGGCGTCGGGCCGGGTGTCTGGCGTGTCTGCGTGCTCGAGCGCCGGTCGAGCGAGACGCGGATCCGGCTGCGGGACCGCGGCGATGAGCGCGCGCGTGTAGGGATGCCGGGCGGCGGCAAAGAGCGCCTCGCGCGGTGCCCGCTCGACGACGCGACCGAGGTACAACACGACGACTTCATCGCAGAGGTGCCGCACCACCGCCAGGTTGTGACTGATGAAGAGCAGCGCCGTGCCGTGGCGACGTAGGAGATCACCGAGCAGGTTTACGATCTGCGCCTGCACCGAGACGTCGAGCGCACTCACCGCTTCGTCGCAGATCAGCAGCCGCGGCCGCACGACGGTCGCCCGAGCGATCGCGACGCGCTGGCACTGCCCGCCGGAAAGCTCGTGCGGATAGCGGTCCGCAAAGCCCGCGTCGAGGCCCACTTCGTCGAGCGCAGCGGCAACCCTGTGCACCCGTGCCTTCGCCTCCGTGACGCCTTCGAGGGCCTCGAGCGCCTCCGCCACGCTGTCGCCCGCCGTCATGCGCGGGTCGAGGCTTCCGAAGGGATCCTGGAACACCACTTGCAGTTCGCGCCGCATCGAGCGCATGCGGGACCGGTCTGCCGGGTCGACCGTCCAGCCCCGCCAGCGGATCGCGCCGCGCGTCGGCGCCTGCAGCCCGAGGATCGTGCGAGCCAGGGTCGACTTGCCGCAGCCCGACTCGCCGACGATCCCGACCGAGCGCCCATCCGGGACCTCGAGGTCGACGCCGCGGAGCGCGTGCAGGAGGCGGCGCGCCCGGCTCCAGCCGCGTCCGAGCGCGAAGTCCACGTCGAGCCCCGACACTTCGAGCAGCGGAGCGCTCACGAAGGCCACCCCTGCCGGAGCGGCGCGTGACAGGCCACCGCACGCGCGTCCGTGGTCATCGTCTCCGGCTCGACCGCGCGGCACACATCGCGCGCCTGCAGGCAGCGCGGCGCGAACCGGCAGCCGGGCAGCCGGTCCTGCGGCCGCGGCGGCTGACCGTCGATGGCCGCGAGGCGATCGGACTGAGCGCCCGCGATGCGCGGGACGGAGGCGAGCAACGCGGCCGTATACGGGTGGGCGGGCGCGTCGAACAACTCCTGCGCCGGTGCCATCTCAACGACGCGACCCGCGTACATCACGGCCACGCGGTCCGCGAGGCCGGCTACGACGCCGAGGTCGTGCGTGATCATCACGATCGAGAGGCCGCGCTCCCGCGATTGCCGCAGAACCCGCAGCACCTGCGCCTGCACGGTGACGTCGAGCGCGGTCGTGGGCTCGTCGGCGACGAGCAGTGACGGCCCGCAGACCAGTGCCATGGCGATCGCCACGCGCTGCCGCTGGCCGCCGGACAGCTCGTGCGGATACTGATCGAGGCGGGACTCGGGGTCCGGCAGGCCCACCGCGATCAATGCCTCGAGCGCCCGCCGCCTCGCGGCAGACACATCGAGCAAACCCCGGTCCGTCAGGCCCTCGGTGAGTTGCCGACCGATTCGCAGGTGCGGCGTCAGCGCGTTCATCGGGTCCTGGAACACCATCGCCACCTGCGTACCGCGGCAGGCATTGAGCTGACGCTCGGTGAGGCCGACCAGTTCCTGGCCGAGCAGCCGCGCCGACCCGCTCACCCGGCCATTCCCGGCCGTGAGGCCCAGGCACGCGAGGAACAGCTGGCTCTTGCCGGATCCGGACTCCCCCACCACGGCCAGGCATTCGCCGGGCATCACGTCGAGCGACACGCCGCTGACCGCGCGCGCGGCGCCTTCGGGCGTGTCGAACTCGACGCGCAGGTCGCGGACGGTGAGGAGCGGCGCGGCGCTCACGGGCGCTGCCTCGGATCGAGCGCGTCTCGCAGGCCGTCGCCGAGGAAGTTGAGGCACAGCAGGATCGTGGCCAGCACCGCGGACGGCGCGAGCAGCTGCCACGGCGCGCTCTCCATCTCCGCCGCGCCCTCCGCCACCAGGCGCCCGAGGCTCGTCAGCGGCTCCTGCACGCCGAGGCCGAGGAAGCTCAGGAAGCTCTCGAACAGGATCACCTGGGGCACGGTGAGCGTGGCGTACACGATCACGGTACCGGCCACGTTCGGCACGATGTGCCGGGCGATGATGCGTCGCGCCGGGAGCCCGAGCGTGATGGCAGCGTCCACGAACGGCTGGCGGCGCAGCGCGAGCGCCTGACCGCGCACGATGCGCGCCATGGTGAGCCAGCCGACCGCGCCGATCGCGAGGAAGATCAGAAACAGGCTGCGGCCGAACGCCACCGTGAGGATGATGACGAAGAACATGTACGGCAGCGCGTAGAGCACGTCTACGAAGCGCATCATCCAGTCGTCGACGCGGCCGCCGAGGTAGCCCGCGGTCGCGCCCCAGGCGACTCCGATCACGAGGCTCACCGCCGTGGCGAGCAGCGCCACGAGCAGCGACACCTGGGTGCCGGCCCAGACGCGCACGAACAGATCGCGACCGTTGCTGTCGGTCCCGAACCAGTGGCCGTTCGCGAACGAGGGCGGTGAGGCGAGCGTGGCGAGCGACCAGTCGACCTCGTCGAGCGCGAAGCGGCTGAGCGCCGGGGCCACGAGCGACGCGATCACCAGCAGGCCGAGCACCGCGAGCGAGGCGACGGCTGCACGGTTCCGCCGCAGGCGGCGCGAGGCGTCGCCCCAGAGTCCGCGACCGCGCTCACTCATGGCGGATCCTCGGGTCGAGCCAGCCATAGAGGAGATCGACGGCCAGGTTCAGGAGAAGGATGAGCGCAGCGTAGAAGACGACCATGCCCATCACGAGCGTGTAGTCGCGGTTGATCGCCCCCTGCACGAAGTACCGGCCGACGCCCGGGAGGCCGAAGACCTGTTCCACGACCAGCGAGCCGGTAAGCAGTGCCGCCGCCGCGGGGCCGAGGAAGCTCACGACCGGCAGCAGCGTGGGCTTGAGCGCGTGGCGCCTCAGGATCGCCGCGCTCGAGAGTCCCTTGGCCCGCGCCGTGCGGATGTAAGCCGACTGCAGGACCTCGAGCAGGCTGCCGCGCGTCAGTCGCGCGACGTAGGCGATGAACGGCAGCGCGAGCGTGATCGCGGGCAGCACGAGGTACTCCGGCCGGCCGGCCTCCCACCCCGCCGCCGGCAACCAGCCGAGCCACACGCCGAAGGCGAGTGCCAGGAGTGGCGCAACGACGAAATTCGGCACGGCGATCCCGACGAGAGCGACGCCCATCACCGCGTGGTCCAGCCAGCGGTTGTGGCGCCGGGCGGCGAGGAGTCCGAGCGGGACGCCCGCGAACACGGCGAGCGCGAGCGCCGTCGCGCCGATCGCGAGCGTGACGGGAAGCCCGGCCGCGATGAGCTCGGTCACGCGGTAGTCCTTCATCCGGAACGACGGCCCGAGGTCGCCCTGCAGCAGGCCCTCGAGGTAGCGCACGTACTGCAGGTGCACCGGCTGGTCGAGCCCGTAGGCCGCCTGCAGGTTCGCGCTGATCTCGGGTGGCACGGCCTGCTCCTCGTCGAAGGGGCCGCCCGGCGCGAGGCGCATGAGAAAGAAGGCCGCCGTGACGATCGCGAAAAGCGTCGGCACGATCCCGGCGAGGCGTCGCAGCGCGTAGCGGATCAAGCGGACGGCCTCGTCATTCCCGCTCTCGCCGGCCGAGCAGCTGCACGAACTCCGTCTCCTCGACGACCCGCACGCCGAGTTCCTGGGCCCTGCGGAGCTTCGACCCCGCCTCCGCGCCGACGACGAGCAGCGTCGTCTTCTTCGAGACCGAGTCGGTGACCGTGGCCCCGGCCGAGCGTGCCGCATCGCGAGCCTCGTCGCGCGTCATCGAGGCAAGGGTCCCGGTGATCACGACCGTCTCGCCCGCGAGCGGGCCCTCGCCACTCGCGCGGGTCGGGCGGCCCTCGGACCAGCGGACCCCGGACCGTCGCAGCTCCCCGATCACCCCGCGATTGCGCGGCTCGTCGAAGAAGTCCCGCACGTGGGCGGCGACGACCGGACCCACGTCGTGGACCTGTTGGATCTCCTCGAGGCTCGCGGACATGAGCGGCTCAATTCCGCCGAAGTGGCTCGCGAGTGCGAGCGCGGTTGCCTCCCCGACGTCGCGGATGCCGAGCGCGAACAGGAAGCGGGCGAGCGTCGTCTCCTTGCTGCGCTCGAGCGCGGCCACGAGATTCGACGCGGACTTCGGCCCCATGCGCTCGAGGCCGGATACCTCCTCCTCGCCCAGGGTGTACAGGTCAGCCGGCGTCGCGACGCGTCCCGCGTCGACCAGTTGCTCGACGATCCGGTCGCCGAGTCCCTCGATGTCCATCGCGCGGCGCGACGCGAAGTGCCGCAACGCCTCGCGCCGCTGGGCCTGGCAGACCAGCCCGCCCGTGCAGCGCGCCACTGCCTCGCCTTCCGAGCGGGTCACGTGCGATCCGCAGACCGGGCAACGTGCCGGCAATTCGACGCGGCGCGCCTCCGCAGGCCGGAGTTCGGGAACGACGCGCACGACCTCGGGGATCACGTCGCCTGCGCGGCGCACGACCACGGTATCGCCGATGCGCACGTCCTTGCGCTCGAGGTCGTCCATGTTGTGCAGCGTGACGTTGCTCACCGTGACGCCGCCGACGAACACGGGCTCGAGCCGCGCGACCGGCGTGAGCGCGCCTGTGCGGCCCACCTGGAACTCTACGTCGCGCACCGTCGTCGTCTCTTCCTGCGCCGGGAACTTGTGCGCCACCGCCCAGCGCGGCGCGCGGGCGACGAAGCCGAGGTCGCGCTGCCAGTCGAGGCGGTCGACCTTGTAGACCACGCCGTCGATGTCGTAGCCGAGGGCGTCACGCTTGCGGCCGATCCGTGCGTAGTAGTCGAGGCAGCCAGCGACGCCGCCCACGACGGCCATCTCGGGACAGGTGCGCAGTCCAAGCGCGCGCAGCGCCGCGAGCACTTCGCTGTGCAGGCGTGGCGTCTCCCAGCCCTCCGCGGCGCCGATGCCGTAGAAGAACAGGTCGAGCGCGCGGTTCGCGGTGATCGCGGGATCGAGCTGCCTCAGGCTGCCGGCGGCCGCGTTACGTGGATTGGCGAAGGTCTTCTCGCCCTTCTCCGCCTGGCGGCGATTCAGCGCATCGAAGGAGCGCCGTGTCATGAAGACCTCGCCCCGAACCTCTAGCAGCGCCGGGGCGCGATCACCGACGAGGCGCAGCGGTACGGAGCGTATCGCGCGGACATTCGCCGTCACGTCCTCGCCCCGCGTGCCGTCGCCCCGGGTTGCCGCCTGCACGAGACGTCCGCGTTCGTAACGCAGGCTGATGGCGAGACCGTCGATCTTCGGTTCGGCCGAGTAGGCGACCTCCTCGACGTCGAGCCGCTCGCGCACGCGCCGGTCGAAGTCGAGCACGTCCTCCTCGCTGAACGCGTTGTCGAGCGACAGCATCGGGACCGCGTGCACGACCTCGGCGAACTCGCGCGACACCGCACCGCCGACCCTCTGCGTCGGCGAATCCGCGGTGACGAGTTCCGGGTGGGCCGACTCGAGCGCGCGCAATTCGCCGAGCAGCGCGTCGTAGCGTGCGTCCGAGACCTCGGGATCGTCGAGGACGTAGTAACGGTAGTTGTGGTGTTCGATCTGGCGCCGGAGCTCGGCGGCGCGCCGTTCGGGCCCCGCGGCGGTCATCGTGCCCGGTTCAGCGGCCGGGCCGTCCGGCCCGGTCACGGTCGAACGTGAGCATTTCCTCGCGCAACAGCGAGATCCGGTTCACGCTGAGCGGCCCGCCCCGCTCGTCCTGCAGGTTTCCCCCGAGGCGCCCGGCGAGCGCACGGCCGGCGACGAGCAGTTCCTCGAAGGCCTGCTGCGCGGGCAGCGGCCCGGGCAGGACCGCGAAGAGCGCCACGCCCGCGTAGGCCGCGCCGGCCATGGTGGCCGGGTCGAAGGTGCCGGGCTCGCGCAGGCTCGCCACGCTGATCACCGGCCGGCCACGGGGGTCGAGGCGGTGGAAGATCTGGTAGCGACCGAACTCGAAGCCCTCGGCCGCGAGCGACTCCTGGAGCAGCGACCCCTCGAACCTCGATGGCGCGGGCGCGGTGACCCTGACCGCGACGATGCGCTGAGCCCGGGCGGCCGCCGCATCCTCGGATTCGTCCCCGTCGTCGGCTTCGAACGCGGCGTCGTGACTCGCTGCCGGCTCCCCAGCGGGCTCGGGCTCGAAGGGCTGTGGCGTAACGTAATGCGTCGTGAGCCGCTGCCCGAGCGTCGGCTCCCGTCGCACCGCTCCCTGCGGCCTCGACGACGTCAAGGGCTCGCCGAGTTCGACCTCCGGCGGCTCCGCCTCGGCCCGCTCCATCGGGGCGTCGAAGTCGACGGAGGGCTCCATCCTCGGCTCGTCGGACCGCAGCGAAGGCTCGACACGGAAGCTCTCGGCCCGAGGGGCCTCGAGGTGCTCGGAGGGCGGTGGCGGCTCGAAGACGACCGCGCGGCCGGGCTCGGTCGCAGCCGAGCGACGCCGTGCACGCACACCCGCGAGCCAGATCCCCGCGATGAGCGCGAGTCCGACGCCGAGCAGGATCCAGCGCAGTTCCGACATCGTTCCCGTCACACCGCGGCGAGGCGCACGGCCTCCTCGACGTCGACCGCCACGAGCCGCGAGACGCCGGGCTCGTGCATGGTCACGCCTAGGAGCTGGTTGGCGAGTTCCATCGTCGACTTGTTGTGCGTGACGAAGACGAACTGCACGCGGCTCGACATCTCGCGCACGATGTCGCAGAAGCGGCCGACGTTGTTCTCGTCGAGCGGCGCGTCAACCTCGTCGAGCAGGCAGAACGGCGCGGGGTTCAACTCGAAGATCGAGAACACGAGTGCCACGGCGGTGAGCGCCTTCTCGCCGCCCGAGAGCTGGCTGATGGAGCTGTTCCGCTTGCCGGGCGGGCGGGCCATGATCGCGACGCCGGACTCGAGCACGTCTTCGCCGACGAGCTCGAGGTAGGCATGGCCGCCACCGAAGAGTCGCGGGAACTTGTCCTTGAGGCCGGCATTCACCCGGTCGAAGGTGTCCTGGAACCGGCTCTTGGTCTCGCGGTCGATCTTGCGCATCGCGTCCTCGAGCGTCGAGAGCGCGTCGGTGAGGTCGGCGAACTGCCGGTCGAGGTACTCCTTGCGCTCCGACTGCTCCTTGAACTCGTCGATGGCCGCGAGGTTGACCTGCCCGAGCCGCTCGATCCTGTCGGTGGTCTCCGCGAGCCGCGTCTCCCACCCGGCGACGTTTGCCTCGGGCACGAGCGCGGTGACGACGTCGGCGAGCTCGAGGCGCGTCGCGGCAAACTGCTCGAGCAGGGTTTCGCGCCGCACCCGCAGTTCCTGCACCGAGAACTTCACGTTCTCCAGCAGGTCGCGCGCTTCCTGCACCGCGGCCTCCGTGCCCATGCGCCGCTCCTCGAGCGCGCGCAGGTTCGCGTCGACCGCCTCCATCGAGCGGCGCGCCGCCGCGAGTTCTTCCTCGACCGCGACGCGCACCTGCAGCGCCGTATCGAGCGACTGGCGAAGTTCCGTCTCGGCCGAGTCGTTGCCCTCGACCTGGCGCTCGAGGTCCGTGCGGCGGGCCGTAAACTGGCCGATCTGGCTGTCGAGGCGTGCGATGCCGGCCACGAGGGACTCGTGGCTGGTGCGGCGCGACTCGACGCGGATCGCGGCTTCACGGGCCGCGTTGCGTTCGGTCTCGGCGCGATAGCGGGCTTCGGCGAGCCGCTGGCGCAGCGCGTCGCGCCCGGCCTCGAGCACCTTGCGGCGGTCCTCGAGCTCGGCCATCGCATCCACCGCCTCCTCGAGACGCGCGCGGGCCGCACGGTTCCCGGCGTTCGCCGACTCGAGGGCGTTGCCGAGTTCGGCCAGCTCGCCCGCGAGCTGCTGCATGCGCGAAGCGCGCTGCTCGGAGCGCGCGCGCAGGCTGTCGAGCTGCGAGCGCAAGGACATGTGCGTGGTGCCGGTCTGCGACAACCCGGCCTGCTCGGCGGCGAGGCCGTCCTCGATGCTGCGGACGCGCTCGCGCTGGCCCTCGAGATCGCGCTCGAGGTCACGGTGTCGCGACACCAGCCGGTCGAGCTCGGAGCGCTGCCCGCGCAGGTCCTGCTCACGCTCGATCACGCCCTCGTGGGCGTCGCGGTCGCGGCTCACGCGGAGCCAGTCGGGACCGATCCAGATGCCGTCGCGCGTGATCACCGACTGGCCGGCGCGCAGCCGGCCCCTGAGCGCGAGCGCATCGGACAGCGATCCGGCGGCGACGATGCCTTCGAACAGGGCGTCGAGGCCGGCCGGTCCCCGGACCTTGGCCCGCAGCGAGTCGGTGTCGTGGCCGCTGCCGGCGGGTCCCTGGACGCCCGCGAAGAACGTGACGGTGCCCGAGGCCAGGCTCCCGAGCATGCCGGCGACGTCGTCGATCGAGTCGACGCAAACGGCCTCGAGATAGGAACCGAGGACGGTCTCGACGGCGCGCTCCCACCCGGCGTCCACCGCGAGCTGCTGGGCCAGGCGCTGGTTGCCTTCGAGGCCCCGCGACTTGAGCCAGTCGACGATCTTGCCCTGGCCCTGCCCGAGCGCCGCGCGCTGCAGTGCCTCGAGCGACACGATGCGGCCTTCGACGTCCTGCGTCTCGCGCCGCGCGGCCTGGGCCGCTTCGGCAAGTCCACGCTCGCGCAGGCGCTCGGACTGCAGGCTCGCGACCAGCCCGGCGATGCGCTCGCGCGCCGCCTCGAGCCCGGTGCGGGCCTCGGCTTCGGCGCGCTCGACCTCGGCGATCGTTGCGGCCACGTCGGCCGCCGACAGCGCCGCGTGCTCCTGGGCCGCCCGCTCGCGTTGCGCGGACATGTGGCGCAGCTGGTTGTCCATTTCGCCAAGGCGCGCGCGCTCGGCCTCGGCCGCGGACGATGCGGAACGCAGGGACTGGTTGAAAGCTTCCCACTGCTCCTGCCACGCGTGCATCTCAGACTCCGCACCGGCGAGCGCCGCCGCGGCGCCCTCCTCGGCCGCGCGCGCAGCCTCGAGGCCCGGCCCGAGTTCCGCCAGCATCGCCTCGAGCGCCGCGGCCTGCTCGACATCGCGCGTCCGGTGGGCGCCCGCGTCCTGCAGACCCTGGATGATCTGCTCGAGTTCCTGCCGCTGGCGGTTGCGGATCTCGCGCGCGTGCTCGATGGCCTGCTCGGTGCGCGAGATCTCGGCCCCGACCTTGTAGTAGCGTCCCTGAACCTCGCCGAGGACCTCGCCCTGCGCGTCGTGGTCGCTGCGCGCACGCTCGATCGCGGCCTCCACGGAGCGCTGCTCGGCCAGGGCCGACTGCAGTGCGAGGTCGCGTTCGCCGAGGATCGCCTGGCGCGCGCCGGCCTCGGTCTCGACCTCGCGCAGTCGCAGCGCGAGGAGTTCGGCCTGCAGCTGCCGCTCCTCCTGCTTGAGCGTCTGGTAGCGGCGGGCGGTGGCCGCCTGCCGCTGCAGGTGCCGGAGCTGCTTTTCCACCTCGTCGCGCAGGTCGCCGAGGCGTGCGAGGTTCTCGCGGGTGTGCGCGATGCGGCTCTCCGTCTCGCGGCGCCGCTCCTTGTACTTGGAGATGCCGGCCGCTTCTTCCAGGAAGGCACGCATCTCGTCGGTCTTCGCCTCGATGACCCGCGAGATCATGTTCTGCTCGATGATGGCGTAGCTGCGGGAGCCGAGGCCCGTGCCGAGGAAGAGCTGCGTGATGTCCTTGCGGCGGCAGCGCACGCCGTTCAGGAAGTACGAGGACTGCCCGTCGCGGGACACGACGCGCTTCAGCGACACCTCGGCGTAGCTCGCGTATTCGCCGCCGAGCTTGCCGTCGGAGTTGTCGAAGACGAGCTCAACCGAGGCCTGGCCCACGGGCTTTCGCGATCCCGAGCCGTTGAAGATGACGTCGGCCATCGAGTCGCCGCGCAGGTGCTTCGCGGAGATCTCGCCCATCACCCAGCGCACGGCGTCGATGATGTTCGACTTACCACAACCGTTCGGCCCGACGACCCCCACCAGGCTGCTCGGGAAGCTGACCGAGGTCGGGTCCACGAATGACTTGAAACCGGCCAGCTTGATCTTGGTCAGGCGCATCGTTCACCCGCGACGGGGAGGGGTTCGAGGAAGACGGCCAGTGTAAAAGAAAGTGGCTTGGCTCACAGCATCCGCGGAGCCTCCGGGGCCGGTCCGGGAGGCCCTCGGACGAGTGCCGCGGAATGGGTGGACCGGCCGCTTCTGGTCTGTATAATCCCGCGTCCCTCAGAGTCCCCGGAGTGTTCCTGATGCCCGCGAAGAAGCCGTCTGCAAAGCCGGGCAAGGCCAAGAAGACAGTTTCTGCCAGGCCGGCCGCGAAGACGCCGGCCCGGACCGTGACGAAAGCGAAGGCCGCTCCGGCGAAGGCTGCAGCGAAGCCCGTGGCGAAGCCGGCCCCGAAGGCCGTCGCAAAGCCCGCTCCGGCGAAGCCCGTCGAGCGCGCGAAGGTTGCGGCACCCGCGCCGTCCCCGGTCGTGAGGACCGTGCAGCCGCAGAAGCCGATAGATGACCTTCGCTCCGGAATGAGCCTGCTCGCCGGACCGCGCAACGTCGAGCCGTACGTCCCGCGCAAGGGCGAGGAGTACATGAGCAAGGAGCAGCTCGAGCACTTCCGCATGATCCTCTCCGACTGGAAGCAGGACCTGATGCAGGAAGTCGACCGCACGATGCTGCACATGAAGGACGAGGCGGCGAACTTCCCGGATCCGAACGACCGCGCGACGCAGGAGTCGGAATTCAGCCTCGAGCTGCGCACGCGCGACCGCGAGCGCAAGCTCATCCGCAAGATCGACGAGGCGCTCAAGCGCATCGAGGACGGCAGCTACGGATACTGCCTGGAGACGGGCGAGCCGATCGGCGTAAAGCGCCTCGAGGCTCGGCCGGTCGCCACCCTGAGCGTCGAGGCGCAGGAACGCCGTGAGCGGCGTGAAAAGCAGTTCGGCGATCGCGACGACTGGTACCGCTGAGCCCGACCGGCCGTATCGCGGCCGGTTTGCGCCCTCCCCGACCGGACCGCTGCACTTCGGGTCCCTGGTTGCCGCGGCGGCCAGCTACCTGGAGGCCCGTTCCCGCGCCGGTGAGTGGCTCGTGCGAATCGAGGACCTCGATCCGCCCCGCGAGCGCCCCGGCGCGGCGGACGCGATCCTCGCCGAGCTCGATCGTCTCGGGCTGCACTGGAACGGTGCGGTGCTGTGGCAAAGCACGCGACACGAGGCCTACGAGGCCGCGCTCGAGCAGCTCGGGCGCGGTGGCGACCTGCGCTCCTGCTCATGCTCGCGCGCGGCCCTCGCCGCACTGCCGGAGAACGCGCGACGGGCACCCGGCGAGGAGTCGTTCCACCCGGCCGAGTGTCTGGTTCCACCCTCGCCCCGCGACGGCGAGTACGCGCTGCGCCTGCGGGTGCCGGACCGCACGGTCAGTTTCGTGGACCGAGTCCAGGGACCGCAGTCGGTCAACCTTGCCCGCACCGTGGGGGACTTCGTGCTGCGGCGACGGGACGGTCTGTACGCCTATCAGCTCGCGGTCGTGGTCGACGACGCCGCACAGGGCATCACGGATGTCGTCCGAGGCGCAGACCTCCTCTCGAGCACGCCGCGACAGGAACTCTTGCGGCAAACACTGTCTCTCCCCCCGGTAACTTTCATGCACATTCCACTTGCCGTGGACGCGGGCGGGCTTAAGCTCTCGAAATCCGCTGGCGCGGCCGGACTGGCGCAGTCCACGCCGGCCGCGCAGGCGGTGGCCGCGCTCGAGTTCCTCGGGCAGGAACCGCCGGCTGGCCTCGCGAGGGGCCGCGTCGGCGAGGTGTGGGAATGGGCGGTGCACCACTGGCGCCCGGAGCGATTGGCGGGGGTCGCCGCGCGCCGGGCACCGGGGTCCGACTGACGCGATGATTCACCGGTAGCGAGCAATGACGACGAGAACCAAGACGAAGCGAGCGAAATCCGGCACGCCGGGGTCTGAGGGCGGACGCGGCGGCCCGCGCGTGATCCGCAAGTATCCGAACCGGAGGCTCTACGACACCGTCGAGAGTCGCTACGTGACGCTCGCCGACATCCGACGGCTGGTCGTCGAGCGGGTGGATTTCGTCGTGCTCGACCGCAAGTCGCAGCAGGACATCACGCGCAGCATCCTCCTGCAGGTCATTGCGGAGCAGGAGGGCGCCGGCGAGGCGCTCATGAGCCGCGACTTCCTCTCGCAGGTGATCCGCAGCTACGGCAGCGGACTGCACGATTTCGTCGGGCGTTACCTCGACGAGAGCATCCAGCTCTTCGCGAAGGAGCAGCGCGAGCTGCGCGAGCGCTTCAAGAGCGTGGTCGGCATCGATCCGCTCGAGACCGTCACGGCCGTCGCGCAGAAGAATTACCAGCGCTGGAAGGGCCTGCAGGAAGAGGTATTCAGCCGCCTGCCCGGCTTCGGGGGGCGCGGGGAGAAGGAAGAGAAGTGACTGGCGGATAGCGGATAGTCAGAAAGAAGAAGGGCCGGCAATGCCGGCCCTCTTCACAACCACCAACCATCAACCACTAACCACTATCCACTACCCGCTATCCGTCGCGGCCGCTCAACCGTCGACGTTCCTCATCGAGAGCCGCACGCGGCCCTGGCGGTCGACCTCGAGCACCTTGACGCGCACGACGTCCCCTTCCTTCAGCTTGTCGCTCACGCGTTCGACGCGCTCCTCGGAAATCTGCGAGATGTGCACGAGACCGTCCTTGCCCGGCAGGATCTGAACGAAGGCGCCGAAGTCCATCAGGCGGACGACCTTGCCCTCGTAGACCGCACCCACCTCGACCTCGGAGGTGATGAGCTCGATGCGACGCTGCGCCTCGCGGCCCGCCGCGCCGTTCACCGACGCGATCTTCACGGTGCCGTCGTTCTCGATGTCGATCGTCGTGCCGGTCTCCTCGGTGATGGCGCGGATGACCGCGCCGCCCTTGCCGATGACCTCGCGGATCTTCTCCGGGTCGATCTTCATCGTGATGATCGTTGGCGCCCACTCCGACATCTGCGGGCGGGCCTCGGTGATGACCTTCGCCATCTCACCGAGGATGTGCAGGCGCGCCTTGTGCGCCGACTCGAGCGCGACCTTCATGATCTCGCGCGTGATGCCCTCGATCTTGATGTCCATCTGCAGCGCGGTGACGCCCGTCGAGGTGCCCGCCACCTTGAAGTCCATGTCGCCGAGGTGATCCTCGTCACCGAGGATGTCGGTGAGTACCTGGAACCTGCCGCCCTCGAGCACGAGACCCATGGCGACGCCGGCGACCGGCGCCTTGAGCGGCACGCCTGCATCCATCAGCGACAGGCTGGTGCCGCAGACCGAGGCCATCGAGCTCGAGCCGTTCGACTCGAGGATCTCGGAGACCACGCGGATGACGTAGGGGAAGGTCGTCATGTCCGGCATGACCGCGGCGACGCCGCGGCGCGCGAGGTTGCCGTGGCCGATCTCGCGGCGCTTCGGCGAACCCATCATGCCCGTCTCACCGACCGAGAACGGCGGGAAGTTGTAGTGGAGCATGAACGGCTCCTTGCGCTCACCGGCCAGGGCGTCGATGAGCTGCGCGTCGCGGCCCGTGCCGAGCGTCGTGGTCACCAGCGCCTGCGTCTCGCCGCGGGTGAAGAGCGCCGAGCCGTGCGTGCGGGGAAGCACGCCCGTCTGCACGGTGATCTTGCGCACCGTGTTCATGTCGCGGCCGTCGATGCGCGGTTCGCCAGCGAGGATGCGGCGGCGCACGATGTTGTACTCGAGCATGCCGACCTGGTCGCGGACCTTGCGGCCTTCGAACTTCGGCGACTCGCCGCCGGCGAGCGCCTCGACCGTAGCCTTCTTGATCTCGCCGATGCGCGAGTAGCGCTGCTGCTTGTCGGTAATGCTGTAGGCCTCGCCGAGCGCGGCCTCTGCCTGCGCGGCGACGGCGGCGACGAGGTCCGCGTCGGCGGCAGGCGGGCTCCACGTCCAGGCCGGCTTGCCCGCCGCGGCGGCGAGCTCGCGGATGGCCTTGACCGCGGCCTGCATCTGGTCGTGACCGAAGACGACCGCGCCAAGCATCACGTCCTCGGGCAGCATCTTCGCCTCGGACTCGACCATCAGCACCGCGTCGGCCGTGCCGGCGACGACGAGGTCGAGCTCGGAGGTCTGGAGGTCCTTGGCGGTCGGGTTGAGCAGGTACTGGCCGTCACGGTAACCGACCTTGGCGGCGCCGATCGGGCCCTTGAATGGGATGCCCGAGAGTGCCAGCGCGGCCGAGGCGCCGAGCATGGCCGGGATGTCCGAATCGATGTCCGGGTCGAGCGACACGACGGTCGCGACGACCTGCACCTCGTTGAAGAAGCCTTCGGGGAAGAGCGGACGGATCGGCCGGTCGATGAGGCGCGAGGTGAGCGTCTCCTTCTCCGACGGGCGACCTTCGCGCTTGAAGAACCCGCCCGGGATGCGGCCCGCGGCGTAGGTCTTCTCGACGTAGTTCACGGTCAGCGGGAAGAAGTCCTTGTTCGGGTCGGCCTCCTTGCGGGCGACGGCCGTAACGAGGACCGAGGTGTCTCCCATGGAGACGAGCACCGCGCCGTCGGCCTGGCGCGCGAGGCGGCCGGTCTCCAGGGTGACGGTGTGCGGACCGTACTGAAAGCTCTTCTTGTGGACGTTCAAGATGGTGTCCCGTGCAGGAAATCGTTTGGAAGTGCCGAAACGAATCCGGCCCGCGTTGCGGGCCGGATCGTGGGGTTCAGCGGCGCAGACCGAGCCGGCTGACGACGTCCTGGTAGCGCGTCGGGTCGGTGGCCTTGAGGTAGTCGAGTAGCTTGCGGCGCTGCGTGACGAGCTTCAGCAGGCCGCGACGCGACGAATGGTCGCGCTTGTGCGCGGTGAAGTGCTCGCCGAGTTCGTTGATGCGCGCGGAGAGGAGCGCGATCTGGACTTCCGGCGAACCGGTGTCCTTGTTGCTGCGGCTGAACGTGCCGACGATCTCGCCCTTGCGCTCGGTGGACAGTGCCATCGTTTGGAATCCTCGAAACCTTGTGTATGCCCTTGGTGAGCCGCGCATTTTACCCGGCGCAGGGCCTCAATCTCAAGGCCCCGTGCCGGCGCCTTCCACGAACAGGCGCTCGACGCGCACCCGGCCGTCGGCAGCGACCTCCACGAGCCCGAGGAAGCTCCCGTCCGGCCCGTAGGCGCGGACGTGCGGCGAGGGAGCCGCTCCGGCCGGCGCCGCGAGCACGCGCCCCTGCCTGAGGTGCAGGGCCTGCGGTCCGTCGAGGTCGACGCGCGGCCGTCCGACGAATGCCGTGTCCACCGCGAGCAGCCATTCCGGCCGGGTCGCCGGTGGTTCGCCCGGTCCGGCCCAGGCCTCGATGGCCTCCAGGGTCACCATCCTGAGGGCTCCGAACGGCTCGACCCAGGTACGCCGGAGTGCCGACAGGTGTCCGCAGGACCCGAGCGCCTCGGCGATCTCCTCGCCCAGCACCCGCACGTACGTGCCCTTGCTGCACTCGACCTCGAACTCGAGGTCCGCATCGCCGATGGCACGGAGCCGCAGGCTGCGGATGTCGATGCGCCGCGCCGCCCGTTCGACCTCGACGCCGGCCCGTGCGAGCTCGTAAAGCGGGCGCCCGCCCTGCTTGATGGCCGAGTACATCGGGGGACGCTGTTCGCGCGAACCGACGAACCCGGCCAGGACGTCAGCCACGCGGGCCGCATCCAGCGGCGGGACGGGGCACTCGCGGACCACCGCGCCCTGCGCGTCACCCGTATCCGTCGCGGCCCCGAGCCGCAACCGGGCCCGGTAGGCCTTGGACGCACCGAGCAGCGTCCCGCAGGCCTTCGTCGCCTGTCCGAAGCACAGTGGCAGCATGCCGGTCGCCATCGGGTCGAGTGTGCCCGCATGGCCGCCCTTCGCCGCCTGCAGGCAGCGGCGGACCTTCTGCAGGGTCTGGTTCGAGCTCATGCCGGGCGGCTTGTCGAGCAGAACGAGTCCGTCGACGTCGCGCCAGCGGCGTCGCGTGACCGCTTTCGGGGCTGTCGAGGTCCCGCTCACCGGGTCTCGTCGTCGCCCGGCCCGTCCTCGTCGACGTGACGTTCGCGGTCGTCGCGCACGGCCTGCGTGATCAGGCTGTCGAGCCGGTTGCCCCGCTCTAGTTCCTCGTCCGGCTGGAAGTGAAGTTCCGGGGCGAGCCTGAGTCGTAGCGCGCGCCCGAGGGGTCCGCGCAGGTAACGAGCCGCCTCGTCGAGGATCTCGACCTGCAGCGGGTCGTGGGAATCGCCCGTCAGCAGCGTGTAGTGCACCCAGACGTGCGTGAGGTCGGGCGAGACCCGCACGTGCGTGATCGTGAGCGGCTTCAGCCGCGGGTCGCGGACCTCGCGCATGAGCAGCTCCGCGAGTACGCGCTGCACCTGCTCGGCGACCCGCCTCGCCCTCGGGATTTCACGCGGCATGGCGCGTCCTCACGCGGTGCGCGCGACCTCGACGCGTGCGAAGCACTCGATCTGGTCGCCCGCCCGGATGTCGTTGTACTTCACGACGCCGATGCCGCACTCGGTGCCGGCACGGACCTCGCCGACGTCGTCCTTGAACCGCCTGAGCGAGTCGAGCTCGCCCTGGTGGATGACGACGTGGTCCCGCAGCACGCGCACCGGGTTGCCGCGCTTGATGTAGCCCTCGACCACGAGGCAGCCGGCGACCGTGCCGAACTTGCTCGAGCGGAACACCTCGCGGACCTCCGCGAGACCCACGATCTGCTCCTTGATCTCGGGCTTCAGCAGGCCCGTCATGGCCGCCTTAATGTCGTCGATGGCCTCGTAGATGATGCTGTAGTACTGGACCTCGACGCCGGTGTCTTTCATCGCCGCCCGGGCCGCACCGTCGGCACGCACGTTGAAGCCGATGATGCGCGCCCTGGAGGCAGCCGCCAGCGTCACGTCGGACTCGGTGATGCCACCCACGCCGCTCGCGATCACCTTGACCGCGACCTCGTCGGTCGAGAGCTTGGAGAGCGCGTCGCGCAGCGCCTCGGCGCTGCCCTGCACGTCGGCCTTGACGATGATCGAGACCACCGCGCCGGCCTGCTCGCCCATCTGCGAGAAGACGTCCTCCATCTTCTTCGCGGCGCCGGCGAGGCGCACGTCGCGGAACTTGCCCTGGCGGTAGAGCGCGACCTCGCGGGCCTTGCGCTCGCTGTCGACCGCAAGGAAGTCGTCGCCCGCGTTCGGCGCGTCGGAAAGGCCGAGAACGGCGACCGGTACCGCCGGGCCCGCCTGCTGGACCTGCTTGCCCGTCGCGTCGAAGAGCGCGCGCACGCGCCCGAACTCCTGCCCGGCGATGATCGGGTCGCCGGCCCGGAGCATGCCTCGCTTCACGAGCACGGTCGCCACCGGGCCGCGGCCCTTCTCGATCGCGGACTCGAGTACCACGCCCACGGCCGGGCCGTCGCCCGGCGCCTTGAGGTCGAGCACCTCGGCCTGCAGGAGGATGGCCTCGAGCAGGTCGTCCACGCCCTGCCCGGTGCGGGCCGACACGTTCACGAACATCGTGTCGCCGCCCCAGTCCTCGGGGATGACGTTCTGCTTGACGAGGTCGTTGCGGACCCGATCGGGATCGGCGTCGCCCTTGTCGATCTTGTTCACCGCGACGACGATTGCCACGTTCGCGGCGCGCGCGTGCTGGATCGCCTCGATGGTCTGCGGCATGACGCCGTCATCGGCGGCCACCACGAGGACCACGATGTCCGTCACGTGGGCGCCGCGGGCGCGCATCGCGGTGAATGCCGCGTGGCCCGGCGTGTCGATGAAGGTGATCAGGCCCTTCGGCGTCTCGACCTGGTAGGCGCCGATGTGCTGGGTGATGCCGCCGGCCTCGCCCGCTGCGACCTTGGCGCGGCGTATGTAGTCGAGCAGCGAGGTCTTGCCGTGGTCGACGTGACCCATGATGGTCACCACCGGCGGCCGCGGCAGCGCCTCGAGTTCGCCGGCCGTCGCCTGCAGCGCATCCTCGAGGGCGCTCTCCTTCAGGCGGACCGCGGTGTGGCCGAACTCCTCGATGACGAGCTGGGCGGTGTCCTGGTCGATGGGCTGGTTGATGGTGGCCATCACGCCCATCTTCATCATCGTCTTGATCACCTCGTTGGCCTTCACGGCCATCTTCGCCGCGAGCTCGCCGACGGTGATCGTCTCCGGGATCTGCACCTCGCGCTTTACCGGTGCGGTCGGCAGCTCGAAGCCGTGGCGGGTGTCTACACTCACGTGCACCGCGCGGCGATGGCGGCTGGCCTGCTGGCGCTTCTTGAAGCGCGCGCTCGCGTCGCCGGCGACGTGCAGTTCCTGGCGCCCGTACTTGGTCGCGCCCTTGGAGCGGTCCACTTCCTCCGCCGGGCGGGCCTTCGGGGCGGGCGCGGGCCGCGGGGCTTCCGCCGCGCGGCGCTCGGCCTCGGCGCGCTCGCGCTCCTGGCGCTCGCGTTCGCGTGCCGCCGTCTGCCGCGTCGCTTCTTCCTCGGCGCGGGCACGCGCCTCGTCGTCGGCCTGGCGTCGCGCCTCCTGCTCGAGGCGCTCGCGCTCGGCCAGCTCGGCATCGCGGCGGGCGGCCTCGCGCTGCTCGGCCTCGAGGCGACCGGCCTCCTCGGCCAGGCGGACCTTGTCGATTTCCTCCTGCCGGTGGCGCTGCTCTTCCTCCAGCACGGTGCGGTTGAGGTAGGTCTTCTTCGCGCGCACCTCCACGTTGACCGTGCGTGCACGACCCTGCATGGAGGCGACCTTGATCTCCTGCTGCGCCTTGCGCTTCAGGGTGATCTTGCGCGGCGCGGCCGCGTCCTCCTGCCGGCCATGCGCCCGACGCAGGTGGGTGAGCAGCTCCATCTTCGCCTCGTCGCTGATCACGTCGTCCGCGCCCGAGACCTTGATGCCGGCCTCGTCGAGCTGGGTGATCAGGCGCTCGACCGGGACCTTCAGGACCTCGGCGAACTGACTGACGGTGACTTCCGCCATGGGGTACCTCCGGTCAGGCCTGCTGGCCCTGCTCGAACCAGTGCTTTCGGGCGGCCAGGATCAGCGCGCCGGCGCGCTCCGGGTCCAGGTCCGTGATCTCGCCGAGTTCGTCCACCGACTGCTCGGCGAGGTCCTCGCGCGTCGCGATGCCGTGGCGGGCGAGTTCCGCCGCCAGCGACTCGTCCATGCCCTCGACGTCGAGCAGGTCCTGCGACGGCTCGGCGGATTCCATCGACTCCTCGCTTGCGATCGCCTGCGTGAGCAGCACGTCGCGCGCGCGGTTGCGCAGTTCCTGCACGATCGTCTCGTCGAACTCCTCGATCGAGGCGAGCTCCCCCTGCGGGACGTAGGCGATCTCCTCGATGCTCGAGAAGCCCTCGCCGACGAGGATCGCCGCGACGTCCTCGTCCACGTCGAGCTGCTTCATGAAGAGATCTCGCAGCTCGCGCTGCTCGGACTCGCTCTTTTCCTCCGCGGCCTGCTCGCTCATGATGTTGAGCTTCCAGCCGGTGAGCTCGCTTGCGAGGCGGATGTTCTGTCCGCCGCGGCCGATTGCCTGGGAGAGCTTCTCCTCGGCGACCGCGATGTCCATGCTGTGCGCTTCCTCGTCGACGACGATCGAGCTCACTTCGGCCGGCGCCATCGCGTTGATGACGAACTGGGCCGGGTTGTCGTCGAAGGGGATGATGTCGACGCGCTCGCCGGCGATCTCGTTTGACACCGCCTGCACGCGCGAGCCGCGCATGCCGACGCAGGCGCCGACGGGGTCGATGCGCGGGTCGTTCGAGCGGACCGCGATCTTGGCGCGCGCGCCCGGGTCGCGGGCCGCGCCGAGAATGTTGATGAGGCCCTGGCCGACTTCCGGCACCTCGAGCTTGAACAGCTCGATCAGGAACTCGGGCGCCGTGCGCGACAGGAAGAGCTGCGGGCCGCGCTGCTCCGTGCGTACGTCCTTCAGGAAGGCCTTGATGCGGTCCTGGGTGCGCACCGGCTCGCGCGGTATCATCTGGTCGCGGGAGATGAAGCCCTCGGCATTGCCGCCGAGATCGACGAAGATGCCGTTGCGGTCCACGCGCTTCACGATCCCGGAGACGAGCGTGCCGACCCGGCTCCTGTACTGGTCGACCACCTGCGCGCGCTCCGCCTCGCGCACCTTCTGCACGATGACCTGCTTGGCGGTCTGCGCGGCGATGCGGCCGAACGCGACGGATTCGAGCGGCGTCTCGACGTAGCCACCGACCTCGGCGTCGGTCGTGACGTCGAGCGCGTCGTCGAGCCGGAGTTCCTTCTCGGGGAACTCGAGCTCGGTTGAGTCGTCGGCGAAGACCTTCCAGCGGCGGAACGTGTCGTAGTCGCCGGTCTTGCGATTGATCGCCACGCGCACGTCGATGTCCTCGCCGTACTTCTTGCGAGTGGCGGATGCGAGCGCTGCCTCGAGCGCCTCGAAGATGATTTCCTTGTCGACGCCCTTCTCGTTCGAGACGGCATCCACGACCATGAGGATCTCTTTGTTCATCTTCATTCCTCCCGCCGCGCGGGGATCAAGCCTCAGGCACCAGATGTGCCTTGCGAATTCCTGCCATCGGCAGCACGTGCCGCCGTCCGTCCACTTCGACCTCGACCGAGTCCTCGCCCGCCGAGCACAGTCGCCCCTTGAAGCGCCGGCGCCCGTCGAGCGGCTGGGCGAGCTCGACCTGCACGCCTTCGCCGACGTAGCGGGCGAACTGCCCGGGCGTCCGGAGCGGGCGGTCGAGGCCCGGCGATGACACCTCGAGCGTGTACTGGCCCGGCAGCGGGTCTGCCGCGTCGAGCAGCTCGCTCACCGCCCGGCTCACCCGCTCGCAGTCGTCGAGCGTGATCCCGGCCTCCGCGTCGATGTACAGACGCAGGAAACCGTTGCCCCGCCCGGGCGCGTATTCCAGGTCCCACAGCTCGTACCCGAGGTCCGCAACCACCGGACCGAGCATCGCCACCAGCGTGTCCCTGAGCATCCGGTCGCCCTTCCCTTGCTCACAGAAACAAAAAATGGGCCGGCGGCCCATTCGTTTGTTCGCGTCCGGACCGATGAATCGGTCCGCCGCAAATGAAAAATCCCCGCTCAGGGGGATCTCTCAGGCGAATCTCCCGCCGCCCCGGCCGCCCCCTCCGGGGCGCGTCCGCTCGGCCAGGAACCCGCGCCAATCAAAGACTTGGACCGGCGCACGGTTCAAGGGAGTTGGATTCTATAGCAAGGGGTGCCGCGCGGCTAGTCCGCAGCTTAGAGTGTCGGCCGGGCCGCTCCGGCCCCTGCCTGGCCAGAGAGAAGAATGACGCAGCGCGAGTCTTCCGAATTCCGGCGCGGCTGGCCCGTGCTGTTGGCGGCCGCGGTCGGCACCGCCACCGGTGCGTCGCCGATTCCTTTCAACTCGATTGGACCGTTTACGAAGCCACTCGCAGAGGAATTCGGCTGGGGACGCGGCGACATCCAGCTCGCGCTCTTCTGCTTCACGATCGCCGTCGTGCTCGCCGTGCCCTACATCGGCGGCCTCGCCGACCGCATCGGTGTCCGCAAGGTGGCGCTCGGCACGCTGCTGCTCTTCGGACTCACCTTCGCCTCGCTCGCGCTCACGCCCGCCTCGCTGCCCGTGTTCTACCTGCTGTTCGTGCTGGTCGGCGCGCTCGGCGGCGGATCGACGCCCGTCTCGTGGACGCGCGGGGTCAACGCGTGGTTCGTGAAGAACCGGGGCCTCGCCCTCGCGATCACATTGCTCGGCACCGGCGTCACGGCGGCCCTGCTGCCGAGCTTTGCAACCTGGCTGATCGAGCACTATGGCTGGCGGGTCGCTTTCGCCGGCATCGCCCTGCTGCCGCTCGCAATCGGGCTGCCGATCGCGTACCTCCTGTTCCGCGAGCCGACGGATTCGGACGGCATGCACCACGTCGCGGCCGCCAATCGCACGGGCGTCAGCGTGCGGGCCGCGCTCCGCGACTACCGGTTCTGGGTAATCGCGGGCTCGGTGCTGTGCGTGTCGATCGGTGTCGGCGGCTCGATCACGAATTTCCAGCCACTGCTGATCGACCGCGGCTTCCAGCCGCAGGACGCGGCGAAGGTCGCGGGCGTCATCGGGGTCAGCATCATCGTCGGGCGGCTCATCGCGGGTTTCCTCATCGACCGCTTCTGGGCTCCGCTGGTCACGCTGCCGATGCTGGCGCTGCCCGCCGTCGCCTGCCTGCTGCTCGCCCGGACTGAGGTCCAGGTTCCCGCGGCGGTCGTCTCGGCACTGCTGATCGGCCTCGCCGCCGGGGCCGAGACGGACCTCGTGGCATTCCTCACCGCGCGGTACTTCGGCCTGGCGCATTACGGCCGGCTCTACGGACTGCAGTACGCGGTCTTCGGGTTCGCCTCAGGCATCTCGCCTTTCATCTTCGGCCGCGTGTTCGACCTCTACGGCACCTACCGGCCGATTCTGGTCGCCGCCGCCGCGCTGTTCGTCAGCGGTGCGGTCGCACTGCTCACGCTCGGCGCCTACCCCGACCACAGCGATTCGCCCGAAGGCTGAGGATTGTACAATCCGACCGGCACCCCACCCACCGTACCCGCAGGGAGATACCGATGATGAAGTCCGTTGCCCGCAGCCTGTCTTTCGTCGCCCTCGCCGGCCTCTCGTCCGCAGCGCTGGCCGACAAGTCGCTCGCGCCCGAAGTGAGCCTGTGCCAGCGAGACGTCTTCTCGCAGATCACCCTCGAGCACCAGCAGGCGAAGATCGACTTCAACAACAAGTCGACCATGGTCTCCGCACCGACCGGCAACGAGGTCAACGTGACCGGCAAGGGCAACTTCACCAAGAAGGACGGCACGGTGAAGAAGTTCGAGTACACCTGCCGGGTCAACGTCGCCGAAGGGCGCGTGATCTCCGCACAGGTCACCAAGACCGGCACCAAGGACTGAGACCGGGCCGCCCGGTTCCCGGGGGTGCGGTCCCGGAGGGCCGCGCCCGATTCAGCCGAGGACGGCGCCGATGCCGTCCGCCACCCGGTCGACGTTGGCCTCGCTCACGCCGGCGATGTTGATCCGTCCGTCGGGTGGCACGTAGACGTGATGGCGGGCGCGCAGTTCGGCGACCGCCTCCCCGCCGATGCCGCCGAGCGAAAACATGCCCCGGTGGCGCGTGACCCAGGAGAAGTCGAGATCCGGCCGGCGCCGGGCGAGCCGCGCGGCCAGGAGCTCCCGCAGCGACTTCATGCGCGAGACCATCGCGGCCACCTCCTCCTGCCACTGCGCCCGCAGCGACGGGGTCGCGAGCAGGTGCGCCACGATCGCGGCGCCGTGGTCCGGCGGCATCGAGTACATGCGTCGCGCCGTGCGCGTCTGGTGCGACGCGATCGCCGCCGCCACGGCCGGGCCTTCGCCGACGATGGCGAGCGCACCGGTGCGCTCCCGGTAGAGTCCGAAATTCTTCGAGCAGGAGACAGCCAGCAGCAGCTGCGGCAGGCGCACCGCCAGCAGGCGCAGTCCGCGCACGTCGGTCTCGAGGTCGTCGCCGAAGCCCTGGTAGGCGAGATCGACGAACGGCACGAGGCTGCGGGCCGCGCAGACATCCGCCACGGCCTGCCACTGCTCGGCGTCGAGGTCCGCACCGGTCGGGTTGTGGCAGCAGGCGTGCAGCAGCACGATCGACTCGGGCGGCAGCCGTCCGAAGTGATCGATCATGCGCTCGAATGCCACGCCACGGGTCGCCACGTCGTAGTAAGGGTAGTGCTCGAGCGCGAGGCCCGAGGTGCCGAGGAGCGGCGCGTGGTTTGCCCACGTCGGGTCGCTCACGTGCACCACGGCGTGCGGTGTCGAGGCGTGGATCAGCTCCGCGCCGATGCGCAACGCCCCGCAGCCGCCCACGGTCTGGATCGTCGCGGTCCGATCACGCAGCTCACGTGCGAGCGGGCCCAAGGCCAGCTCGACGATGCGTTCGTTGAACTCGAGGTTGCCCGCGGGCCCTACGTAGGTCTTGGTGGTCTGCCCAGCCAGGACCGCGCGCTCGGCCTCACGGACGGCACCCGGGACTGGCGTGTTGCCGTCGGCATCACGGTAGACGCCGACGCCGAGGTCGATCTTGCCGGGCTCAGGATCGGCCCGGTAGGCCGCGGTGACGCCGAGGATGGGATCGGGTGGCAGTCGCTCGAGATTCGCGAAGATCATTCGCGGATTCTCGCACGGGAATCAGCGGGCGGGCACGACCCGCTGATCGATGGCGCCGAAGACGCTGGCGCCGGCGCGGTCGAACAACTCGATCCGCACCCGGTCGCCGAAACTGAGGAAAGGCGTCGCCGGCCGGCCGAGTTCAATCTGCTCGAGCATGCGCCGTTCGGCGATGCAGGCGGAGCCGAGGCTGCGGTCGCAGTTCGAGACCGTGCCGGAGCCCACGATCGCGCCGGCGCCGAGTCGCCTTGTTGTCGTGACGTGCTCGATCAGGCGTCGGAAGTCGAACGTCATGTCGACACCGGCCTCCGGCCGCCCGAACAGCACGCCGTTCACGTGCGAGACGAGCGCGAGACTCACCTTGCCGCCGTCCCAGGCGTCGCCGAGCTCGTCGGGCGTCACGGCCACCGGCGAGAACGACGTGGCCGGCTTCGACTGGTAGAAGCCGAATCCCTTCGCGAGTTCCCCTGGAATGAGGTTACGCAGCGACCAGTCGTTCACCAGCATCACGAGGCGGATGAGGCCGCCCGCCTGCGCGGCGGTCGTGCCCATCGGCACGTCGCCGGTGATCACGGCGACCTCGGCCTCGAAGTCGATGCCGAAGGCCTCGCTCGGTACCGGCACGTCGGCCGTCGGCGGCAGGAAGTCGTCCGAGCCGCCCTGGTAGACGAGCGGATCGGTCCAGAAGCTCGGCGGCATCTCGGCGCCGCGGGCCTTGCGCACCAGTTCCACGTGATTGACGTAGGCCGAGCCGTCCACCCAGTGGTATGCGCGCGGCAGCGGCGCCAGCAGCGTCGCCGGTTCGAACGGGACGCTGCTCCGGTTGGGATCCGCCTCGAGGTGAGTCGCCTGCTCCTCGAGCCGCGGGGCGAGCCGGCCCCAGTCGTCGAGCGCGGCCTGCAGGGTCCGCGCGACCTGCGGCACCGGCCGGGCTCGCGTCAGGTCGCGGCTCACGACCATCAGTTGTCCGTCGCGGGAGCCGTCGTGCAGCGTAGCCAGCTTCATGAGCCCTTCCAGCTGTCGACGTAGCCGGTCCACTCGACCCGGCGGACGCCCGCCGAGATCTCGAGTGGGTCGCGCGTGTCGATCATCACCGCGTACTCGTCCGTGCCGGGCTTCTCCTGCCGGAACATCCGCTTGAGCGCCTTCGGATGCGGGCCGTGGGTGAAGCCGCCCGGGTGCAGGGTCAACATGCCCGGGTGGATGTTGTCGCGGCTGAAGAAGTCGCCCGCGTGGTAGAAGAGCACTTCGTCGTAGTCGTCGTTGTTGTGGAAGAACGGAACCTTTAGCGCGCCGGGATCCGTCTCGAACGGGCGCGGCGCGAACGTGCAGACCACGAAGCGATTAGACAGGAACGTCGTGTGCGCGGACGGCGGCAGGTGGTAGCGGTGGCTCATCACGGGCCGGATGTGGCGCACGTTGATGCGCACCACCGAGAGCTCCCCGTGCCATCCCACCACGTCGAGCGGATTGAAGGGATACGTGATCCGCGAGACCTCGCCGCGCCGCTTGACCTCGACCGTCCAGGCCTCGGTGTCGCACTGCTGGGCCGCGAATTCGGCGTCGATCCGCGGCGTGTCGAGCAGCGCCGGATCGAAGATCGCGTGATTTCCGAGCAGCCCCTTGTCCGGCAGCGTGTAGCTCGCGTTGGTCGCCTCGACCAGCAGCGCGTCCACGGGCTGGTCGCACTCGATCCGCCACATCGTGCCGCGCGGGATGACGACGTAGTCGCCGGCCTCGACATCGAGGTGGCCGAAGTCGCAGAAGAACCCACCGGTCCCTGCGTGCACGAACAGCAGCTCGTCGCCGTCTGCATTGCGCGCGAGGCACGGCATCGAAGCCGCGAGTCGCCAGTGGCGGATGCGGCAATGGGCATTGGCGAGCACGTCCGTGGCCGACCACGGCGTGGGGGCCGTTGCGTCGAGCCTCGCCAGGTCGAACGCGCGCGGCTGCAGGGGACCGGTGAACTCGCTCCAGCCGGTCGGCGGGTGGCGGTGGTGGAAGAACGCGGCCGGCCCGAAGAAGCCTTCCTTGCTCATCTCGCGCTCGTAGGTGCCCTCGGGCAGGTCGCAGTGGGCCTGGCGCGACGCCTGGCCTTCGACGCGCGCGACCGGGATGTAGCGCTTCATCAGATGACGCCCCGCCGTTCCTGGTCGAGCTCTATCGATTCGAACAGCGCGCGGAAATTGCCCTCGCCGAAGCCCTCGTTGCCCTTGCGCTGGATGATCTCGAAGAAGATCGGGCCGATCACGTTGCGCGTGAAGATCTGCAGCAGTATGCCGTCCCGTGCGCTGCCGTCGATCAGGATGCGCCGGCTGGCGAGCTCCTCGAGCGACTCGCCGTGCCCCTCGACGCGCACATCGACGCCCTCGTAGTAGGTGTCCGGCGTGTCCTGGAACTCGATGCCGTTCTGCCGCAGCTGGTCGACCGTGGCGTAGATGTCCTCGGTGGCGAGCGCGATGTGCTGGATCCCCTCGCCTCGGTACTCCCGCAGGTACTCTTCGATCTGCGACTTGTCGTCCTGCGACTCGTTGATCGGGATGCGGATGCGGCCGCAGGGGCTGGTCATCGCGCGGCTCAGGAGCCCGGTCTTGCGCCCCTCGATGTCGAAGTAGCGGATCTCGCGGAAGTTGAACAGCCGCTCGTAGAAGCCGGCCCAGTGGTCCATGCGGCCGCGCTGCACGTTGTGCGTCAGGTGGTCGATGACCGTGAGGCCGGCCGGGCGGTTCGGCTCCGGTTGCGGCACCGGCACGAAGTCGACGTCGTAGATCGTGCGCTCGCCGTAGCGGTCCACGAGGTAGATGAGGCTGCCGCCGATGCCCTCGATCGCCGGGATGCTGAGCTCCATGGGACCGACGGGTGTCGCGACGGGCTGCGCGCCGAGCTCCACTGCGCGGCGGAACGCCTGCGCGGCGTCGCGCACGCGGAACGCCATTGCGCAGGCGGAGGGACCGTGCGCGTGGGCAAAGCGCTGGCCGAAGCCGCCCGGCTCGGCGTTGATCACGAAATTGACGTCACCCTGCCGGTGCAGCGTGACGTTCTTGCTCCGGTGACGCGCCGTGACCGGGAAACCCATGCGCCCGAACAGCGTTCGCAACTGCTCTGGGTTGGGTGCCGTGTACTCGACGAACTCGAATCCGTCGGTACCCATCGGGTTCTCGAAGAGGTCCGCCATGGACGGTCGCTCCCGCGCAATTGATTTCATGTGAAACTAACCGGCCGTGATTCTATCGGGCGCGCGGTGCAGCAATCCAGCGGCGATCAGCCCCCGGTATTCGGGTTTCCGGCGCCCATCACCGTCATCTCGCGCCCGGAGTTCTCCTCGAGCACCGGGGCGTCGGTCACGAGCAGGGTCGTGCCCGGGACCAGCAGCGGGTAGAGCTGGCGCGAGAAATCCTGGGGCATGCGAATCCGTCCGCCCACGACCGACGACAGGTCAGTGCCCGCCGCCTCACCGTATCCAGGCATGGGCACGGCCATCCAGTTGTGCGCGGCCGCGCCCTTGAGGATGACGCTCTCGCCCGTTCCGACCCCCGCCTTCACGATGAACGCGTGGGTGCCTACCGGCTTACCCGGATCGCTGAAGACGACACGCGTGCGGCCGATCTCGATGCCGTTGCGGATCACGATCGCACGCTGGTCGGCGGCGCTGATCATGATCGACACCGGGCCCTCGGGCGACTTCTCGGGCTGCCAGCGCCACTTCTCGGCCTGCTGCAGCCGCGCCTCGATCTCCGTCTGCCCTGAACTCGCATCGACCGGCGCGAGCGCAGCCGGATGCACGACGTCCTGCGGGGCCGTCTTCGCGTCCACGACCACAACGGTCATGCCCAGGTGCGTCACGCCGAACAGTTCCTCCGAGAACTTGGACGGCAGGTGAATACAGCCATGCGACTCGGGATAGCCGGGCAACCCGCCGGCGTGGAGCGCAACCCCGTCCCAGGTCAGGCGCTCCTGATATGGCATCGGTGCGCTGTTGTACTTCGACGAGCGGTGATCCTTGTCCTTCTGCAGGATCGTGAAGATCCCGGTCGGCGTCTCGTGGCCGGGCTTGCCGGTGCTGACCGTCGTGTAGCCGATCTCGACTCCGTTGCGGTACACGTAGGCGCGCTGCTCGGTGAGGCTCACGACCACCACGATCGGACCCTCGGGCGCGACACCGGGGTTCCAGACCCACTCGCCGGGCTTGAGCGCGGGCGGCGGCGTGTCCGCCGGACTCGATTCCTTCGCTCCCCAGAAGGGCACGGCCGAGGCCGGCCCGGCCAGCAGGGTTCCGAGCAACATTACGAACAAGGCCTTTCTCATCTCTTCCGTTCTCCGGGAAAAGGGGCCGGGGCAGCGAAGCCCCGTCCTCGGGTACAACGCGGGTCTCAGGGACCCTTGATCGTGATCATACCGTTCGGCAGCACGTTTGCCGCGATGTCGGCCTCGGTGAACCAGATCTGGCGCGGCTCGCGGTCCGCGTAACGCCGTTGCTGGTCGTTGTAGTACGGCGAGGCCGCATTCGACGACTGCGAGTAGCTCACGAGACCGTAAGCGCGCGGACCGGCGTCCGTGAAGTCGAGGCCGAAGTGCCAGCTCGTGCCGTAGGCGATGTTCCACCCCTCGCCCGCCCTGCTCGACAGGCCCGCGGTGTTCGAAATCGTCGCCGCGTTGATGCGCGGGATGCGCGTGTCTTCCTGCACCGCCGTGTCGACGAACCGGACCGCGTTGAATGCGCCGTCGAGCGTACCGTCGCCGCCGTGCCAAGGGAAGGACGCTCCCTGCAGCACGGGCGTACCGCCGGGTGGGACGCCGCCCGAGGCCTGGTACACCTGCACCGCGCCGAGACGCGCGTTGTAGGCGATGCCGCCCTGGTCGAGTCGCTGCAGGCCAGCGGCGAGCGAGGTCAGCATCGGGTCGTTGGCCAGGTTCGCCGGATCCGCCGGCTTCGGCGTCGAGGGCGTCGTGACGGGGTTCGCCGGGTCGAACGGCTTGGTCAGGTCGGTCGCGAACTTGCTCCGGTAGTCGACGATGAAGACGCGGAAGACGTGTGCGCCGACGCTGTCGGAGTCGTACACGCCGTTCCAGGACTTGAGCACTGCGCACGCCGAGTCGACGCGACGCGAGCCGCCGCCCGCGAGGTTGACGGGGTTCGTGCCGATGAGGTCGCAGCGCGAGCGCAGCTCGGGGAGGAACTCCTCGGCGTACCAGGTCCGGTTGTTCCAGATCACGCGGATCAGGTCCTGCGCGCTGAACTTGCCATCCTGGCCGGCCGGCGGCGTCGCCGCGAATCCTCGGGCCGACGGGTTCAGCAGCATGTAGAGGCCGATGCGCGTGCGCGGCCCCTGGGCCGTGCGCTCGGGCCCGAAGAGCGGCGAGTAGCCCTCGAGCGGCGCGCGCGAGTTGGTCGCCCAGTAGCTGTCGTTCGAGTTCTGCACGAAGTCGGTGCGCAGCAACTGCGGCTTCTGGTCGAACGGCACGCGCCCCCGGCACTGTCCCTCGACCCAGTCGTCGCGCGTGGTCGAGCCGTCGAGGAGCGTGAGGCCGCTGTTGAAGAGCGCCGCGTAGGCCGCACTCGCCTGCCGCTTGGCATTCACTACGCCGATCGCCTGTGCGGAGAGGTTCGGCACGGACGAGCTGTCGATGTAGTAGGCGTTGCCCTTGTCGTCCGCGTAGGTGGTGTTCACCCAGAGCGTGCTGCCGCAGTTGCGGAACACGTTCTTCAGCTCCTCGAGGTTCGTCGCGCGCGACATCTGCAGCCAGGTCGACAGCAGGTTGCCGGCGTCCGCGTTCGCGTCGCGATACGTGTAGGCCGTGCCCGCCGCACCCCACGCGGGCAGGCCGCCGTTCGTGACGAGGTTGGCGGCGAGCATCGGGCCGTACTCGGAGTAGTAGAACGTCCGCTGCAGCGTCGTGGGCGTGGGTGCGCCGGTGGCCACCTGGATGCGGATCACTTCCTGCGTGATCGGCTTCTCGACTCCGTCCTTGACGTAGACGAGGTCGTTGCCCGCCTTGAGCTTCAACTCGTACATGGTGAAGCGGCGGCTCGCGCTCACCGTGTGCGACCAGCCGAGGTTCTGGTTGAAGCCGATCTGCGGCAGCGGCGAGCCGAGCAGACCGGCGCCGTGGAAGTTCACGTAGTTCGGCACCGTGATCTGGCTCTCGTAGAAACGCCGGATGCCGGTGTACGGGAAATGCGGATTCGCGAGCAGCGCACCCTTGCCGTTCTCGGTCATGGTGCTGCCGACGCCCCATGCGTTGCTCGCGAGGCCAAGGTCGGCGAAGTTTGTGCGGCGGGCGCCCTCCATCGCGAAGCGCGTCGTCTGCGCGCCGAGGGCCTCGAGGCCGGTCGGCACCGAGAGCGCCGAGGCCACCGGTATCGGGTTCGGACTCACGCCCGGCGGTACTGCCGCGTAGACCGCACCGGTCGCGAAGAGCCCGCCGCTCGCGACCTGTGCGAGCACACGCAGGTGCGCCACGTAGTCCTCGGGCTCGATCTGGAATACCCAGGGCTGGTTGCGGCACTCCGCCGGGTAGTTGGCCGGGCTCGTCTCGCGGACGTACTTGTTGTAGCCCTGCGTGAAGCCATAGATCATCGCACGGCTCGGGTTGTCCATAGCGGAGAGGTCGGCGAGAGCGCCGCTGCGGATTCGCTGCGCCTTCAGGCTGAAGTCGCTGATGATGTGCGCGTTGTTCGGGCCCGGGCCGAGGAACCGGGCACGCTCGCCGCGTGCGCGCAGGAAGCCATCGGCGAGCAGGCACAGGTTGTCCTGGGCCTGCAGGTATGCGAGAGCGAACGCGGCCGACTGCAGGTCGTTGGCCTTGATGTGCGGCACGCCACCGGTGGTGCGGCGGATGGTCGCCTCGGGGCCCGTCGCGGGCGCGAAGACGACGTCCGTCGGCTTCTGCGGCGGCGGCTCCACGATCGGCGGCTTCGGCGGCTTCGTCGAATCGTCGGAGCAGCCGGCGAGCACGCCGACGGCCACCAGCGAAGACAACACGAGCCTGCGTGGCATGCGGGCCCACGCGAGAAAACCGCGGATCGGTGCATTCATCGGAAGGCCCTCGGGTCCTGGTTGTCGGATGCCGCGCTCTTGGTGGCGCGCATGGGATTATGACGAGCGACGGATCGAAGTAAACAGCTGACTTGCGCTATTGCGCCGCAACAATCGCTGGCGCGTACGTGTAGTGCCAGGGCTCGCGCGGCGACGCGAGTGGGCCGACGAAGGCCGTGCTGCCCTCGCGTACCGCCGCGTCGAGGCGCGCCGACCAGCCGGCGGCATCCCAGTCCGCGGCGATGGTCGCGGACTTCGGGCCCGCCACCACCCGCCCGTCGCGGTGCACCTGGAAATCGATGGCGCGCATCTGCCCATGCGGCGACAGGCCCGGCGCCGCGACGGTCGGCGTCGGCGTCGGGACGTGGCTCACGAGGAAGCGCGCGAAGTCGGCTGTCCTTCGTTCGGGCGGGGCTGCGCGGTACGGCGCCGCCCCGATGTAGTCGATCGCACGGGCGAGGACCTCCTGCGACGCGGCGGTCACGGAATCGTTGGCGTTCCAGCTCGCGATCTGGGCGTCGAGGCTGCGCACCTGGGGATTCACCCAGAGCTCGTAGCCCGGGTTCTCGCGCACGAAGACCGACTTCACGCGCTCGATCTCCACTGCGAGGTCCGCGTGTTCGGGCGACTCCTTCCAGGCCGCGATCTGCTGGTCGGTCCAGCTCCAGCGTTCCGACAGGTGCTCCCGGCTGCGCAGGTACGAGCGCAGTGCGAGCAACTGGCGACCCGTGCCGTCGATGCGGCCGAGCGACTCGATCACCCGCGGGTCCTGTTCCTGCGCCACGCCAGCGAGGGACTGCTCGAGCAGCGATTCAAGCGTCTCGCCGAATGCGGCCAGCGGGATCATGCACAGGACGGCCGCCAGCAGGCCGACTGCCGCCTGCGCCGCGCGATGCTCGCCGATGTGTCCTGTACCGGGCCGATGCAAGGTGGCTCGTGCCTCAATAACATTGCCGGGGTGGTGGGCCGTGATGGGATCGAACCATCGACCAACTGGTTAAAAGCCAGCTGCTCTACCGCTGAGCTAACGGCCCATCCCGGAAGGGCCGCGAATGATACCGGATCGGGGCGGCTGGATCACCGGTACCGCGTGGGGTCCGGCAATCCCGCGGCGCGGAATCCCTCGCGGCGCAGTCGGCACGAATCGCAGCGCCCGCACGCCGCGCCGTCCTGCGCAGCCTGGTAGCACGAAACCGTTTCCGCGAAATCGACCCCGAGACCGATTCCGCGCCGGATGATCTCGCGCTTCGAGAGATCGATGAGCGGCGCGCGGACCCGGATGCGGGCCGCGCCCTCGACGCCCGCGCGGGTGGCCAGGTTCGCCATCCGCTCGAACGCCGCGATGAAGTCGGGACGGCAGTCCGGGTAACCGGAATAGTCGACCGCGTTGACGCCGATGAAGATGTCGCTCGCGCCGAGCACCTCGGCCCAGGCGAGCGCGAGCGAGAGGAACACGGTGTTGCGTGCCGGCACGTAGGTCACCGGGATGCCGGCCGTCGCCTGCTCGGGCACGGCGATGCTGGTGTCGGTCAGGGCCGAACCGCCGAAAGCCGCGAGGTCGATGTGCATCACGCGATGCTGCTCGGCACCGAGCGAACGCGCGACGCGCCCGGCCGCCGCCAGTTCGGCGCCGTGCCGCTGCCCGTAGGCGAAGCTGAGGGCGTGGCAACGGAAGCCCTCTGCGCGCGCGATGGCGAGGCAGGTAGCGGAATCGAGGCCGCCGGAGACGAGCACGACCGCGGGCGGCTGCGAGGGAGTCATCGGCCGGGCTCGTTGCCCCAGAGGACCTTGTGGAGCTGCAGCTGCAGGCGCACGTCGAGACGGTCGGCGAGGATCCACTCGGCGAGTTCGCGCGGCTCGACCTGTCCCCAGCTCGGAGAGAAGAGCACCTGGCAGGCGAGTCCGCCGCGACCACGCAGCAGGTCGCGCGCCCACTCGTAGTCACCCCTCGAGCAGATCACGACCTTGAGCTGGTCGCGGGGCCGCAGCCGGTCGAGGTTCTCGAGCAGGTTGCGGGCCGATTCGCCGGAACCCGGGGTCTTGATGTCGACGACCCGGCTCACGTGCGGATCGACGGGCTCGATGTCCATGGCGCCGCTCGTCTCGAGCGAGACCTCGAAGCCCGCGTCGCAGAGCGCGGCCAGGAGATCGAGGCAGCCTCTCTGCGCAAGGGGCTCGCCGCCGGTCACGCACACGTGACGCACGCCGCTCCTGCGGGCGACCTCGACGAGATCGCCCACCTCGCGCCACTCGCCGCCGTGGAACGCGTACTGGGTGTCGCAGTAGACGCAACGCAGCGGGCAGCCGGTCAGCCGGATGAACTGCGTCGGCCAGCCGACGGCGTCGGCTTCGCCCTGGATCGATACGAAGGTCTCGGTGACCTTGACCCGGCTCACCGGCCCTCGACGTCCATCTTGGCGAGGCGCTCCTCGGCGAGACGAGCGGTGTCGGTTCCCGGATACGAAGTCGCGACTTTCTGCAGCGTCGCGCGCGCGTTGCGGTAGGACTTGAGCTCGTACTGGCAGAAGCCGACCTTGAGCAGCGCCTCGGGGGCCTTGCGCGAATCCGGGAATCCCGTGACGACCTTGTTGAAGTTCCTGATCGCGGACACGTAGTCCCGCTGCACGTACTGCGCCTCGCCGAGCCAGTAGGTCGCGTTGTCGGCGCGCGGGCCGTCCGGATACTTCGTGAGGTACAGCGTGAAACCCGAGATCGCCTCCTCGTAGCGGCCGGCCTTCAGGGCCGCGAACGAGTCGCCATAGATCGTGTTCTCGTCCGCCGCGGCCAGTTCGGCCTCCGACGGCAGCGCGCCCGTGGTCCCTGCGGCGCCCGGCGTCGCCCCCACGGGACCCTGCGGTGCGCCACCCGCACGGTTCTCGATCAGGAGGAGCCGCCGGTCGAGGTCGGAGAAGAGGTCTCGCTGCTGCTGCTTCAGCACCTCGATCTCGTGGCGCGTTTCCTCGATCTGCCCGCGCAGCGACCGCAGGTCCTGGCGCGCGGCCTCGATCTGCTGCTGAATCTGCACGAGCGTCTGGTTCGCGCGCTCGACCGCCTGCAGCCTCGCGTCCATCTCATTGGCGCGAGCCTCGAGTTCCTTGTTGCTCGCGGTGGCGTGGGAGGCGCCACTCCAGGCGAGCAGCGCGAGCGACACGAGCGCCAGCCGGTGCATCTTCATCGCGTCACCGTCACGGATACGCGAACTCGACGCGACGGTTCTGTGCGAACGCTGCCTCGTCGTGGCCCGCGACGGCCGGCCGTTCCTCGCCGTAGCTCACGGTGACGATCTGCGCGTCGGCTACGCCCTGCGCCATCAGCGCCTTGCGGACCGTCTGCGCGCGCCGCTCGCCGAGCCCGATGTTGTACTCGCGGGAGCCGCGCTCGTCGGTGTGCCCCTCGAGGCGGACGCGGGCCGACGGGTACTTCACGAGGTAGCCGGCGTTGGCCGACACGACGTTCAGGTACTCCGACGGAATCTCGCTGCTGTCGAAGTCGAAATACACGATGTTCCTGGACTTGATCGCGGCGAGCGCCTGCTGCTGGGCTGTGAGCTTGGTCGTGGCGCCGGCGGTGTCGGTGCCCGTGCCGCTCGTCGTCGCGCCACCCGTCTCGGCCGCGGCAGGCGGCGGCTCGACCGGCTTCGTCTGCTTCGGCTTCGTGCAGGCGGCGAGGCCGACGGCGAGCAGTGCGACGGCGAGGACGTGCGAGAACTTCATGGCGGACAGGCTCCTTGATCGATGCTGAATTCGGGGCGCGCAGCCCACCGAAAAGAGTGCGCGCCTTTTACCACAACCGGCGCGCGGCTTCATCAGCGCTGCGGGAACGGCGACCACGCGGGCTCGCGGACGTCGCCGCTGTCCGAGCGCAGGCGCTCCTGGTAACGACCGTCGCTCGAGACGAGCGCGAGGTCGCCCTGCCCGCGGCTCTCCGAGGCATAGATGAGCGTCGCTCCGTTCGGGGCGAAGCTCGGCGACTCGTCCTGTCGCCCGCCGGTGAGCACGCGCAGCGCCCGGGTCTTGAGATCCATGACGGCGATGCGGTAGCCGCCCCGGTCGAGCGTGACCATCGCGAGCTCATTGCCGCCCGGCGAGACCCGCGGGCGTGCGTTGTAGCCGTTTGTGAAGGTGACACGCTGGGCCTGCTTCGCCCCGTCGAGGTCCACTCGGTAGACCTGGGCGTTGCCGGCACGATCCGACGTGAAGTACAGGCTCCGCCCGTCCGGCGACCACGCGGCCTCGGTGTCGATCGCCTCGTCGGTGGTGATTCGCGTGAGGACCTGGGTCGTCAGCTCGAGGAGGTAGATGTCGAGGTTGCCGTCGCGCGAGAGCGTGACTGCGAGGCGCTGGCCGTCGGGCGAGAAGGCCGGCGCGCCGTTGATGCCGGCGCGTGCCGACACGCGCCGCCGCTCGCCGGTCGCGAGTCGCTGCACGTAGATCGCGGATGTCTTCGTCTCGAAGGACACGTAGGCGAGGCTCTGGCCGTCCGGGGACCACGTGGGCGACATGATCGGCTCCGTGGACTCCGTGATCGTGCGCGGGTTGTACCCATCGGCGTCCGCGACCATCAGCCGATGGCGCTGCTTCGGCGGCGTCCCGTCCACGGAGACATACGCGATACGGGTCGAGAACGCTCCGGGGATGCCGGTGAGCCGCTCGAAGACGAGATCGGCGATCCGGTGCGCCGCGGCGCGCTGCCCCTGCCCCACGATCTGCACGGACTCGGCGAGTAGCGACTGGCCGGTCTGTACGTTGAAAAGTTCGAAGGCAACGGCGTTCGCCCCGCCTGCGCTCGTGAGCCGCCCGATCACGAGGTAGTCGGACTTGAGGAGGCGCCAGTCCTGGAAGCGGACCTCGGACCCCGAAGTCGGGCGCGCCACCATGTCCTGCCGGTCGAGCGGCGCGAAACGCCCGGAGAGGCGCAGGTCGCCGGAGATCACGGCGGCCATGTCGTTCGGCCCGCCCTCCGCCTGCCCTCCGAACGGCACCACGGCGACCGGCACCGCGTCGCGCACGCCCTCGGTGATGTCGAGTCTGAGCTGTGCGTGGCCCGCCTGGGCGACGAACAGCGAACCGAGACCGAAGGCGACGAGCCGGGCCGCGACCCGGCCGATTCCCTGCAGCACCAAAAGCATCAAGGCGTCACTCCGTGGGCTTGAACACGATTTCCAGCCTGCGCTCGAAGGCGCGCGGGTCCCGCGGCGCCGGCAGCGGCGAGGCACGATACACGGCATTCACGATCGACTCACGCACCGTCTGGTCGCCGTTGCACGTGCCGAGGCGCACGTCGACGACCGTGCCGCCGGGCGCCTGCGTCACGAGCAGCGTGCATTCGAGGCCCGCCCGCGCCGTGGGCGGGCGGATCCAGCTGCGCTCGATCGCCTGCGCGAGCAGCGCGCGGTACTCGTCGACGACACCGGAGCGCGCGACGGCCGCACCCTCCTCCTCTGCCGCGAGTTGCCGTTTCAAATCCGCCTCGCGCGCGTCGCGGACCTTCTTGTCCTCGGCGGCCTGGGCCGCCTCTTCCTGCTTGCGCCGGGCCTCGGCGTCTGCCGCCTTCGTTCGCTCGGCCTCCTCGGCTGCCTTGCGCTTCGCCTCGGCGTCCGCCGTCTTCTTGCGCTCGGCCTCGGCCTTTTCGCGCGCCTGCTTTTCGGCAGCCTGCTGGCGAGCCCGCTCGAGACTGGCCTGCTTCTCGACCTCGGCCTCCCGCGCCGCCTCCCTTGCCGTCGCGACCTCGGCCGGCGTGGGCTCGGGAGGCATTTCCTCCACGACCGGCTCGGGTGCTGGCGGTGGCGGCGTGACGGGCTTCGGTGCGGGCCGCGGCGAAGGCTTCGTTCCCGAGGTCTGCTTGGGCAGGTCGCGCGCATCGACCACCATGCCCTCGATCGCCAGCTGCACGGGCGGCTGCTTCGACGTCCAGGTCAGCGCGGCGCCCGCGAGCATGGCGATGATCGCGGCGTGCAGGGCCGCCGAGCCCGCCAGCGGACGCAGGTGTTCCTGGAGAAAGCCCGCCATCGCTCAGCGCGGCTTGCGCCCCTCGTCGGCCACGGGCTCCGTGACGAACCCGACCTTCTTCGCACCGGCCTTTTGCAGCAGCACCATGCCCTCCACGACGCGGCCATACGCCACGGCCGTATCTGCCTTGACCAGCACGGGGCGCTCAGGTTCCCGGCGCAGGGCCGCGGAAGCGATTTCGAGGACGCGATCGGGCGGCTGGGCGGCGTTCGGGTCGCCGAGATTGACGAACAGCTGGCCCTCCCGGTCGATGCTGAGCACCAGTGGTTCGAGCTTGTCCGGCTCGATCGGCTCGGCCCCGGCCTTCGGCAGGTCGACCTTGATGCCCTGGCTCAGCATCGGCGCGGTCACCATGAAGATGACGAGCAGCACGAGCATCACGTCGATGTAGGGGACGACGTTGATCTCGCCCATGAGCCGCCGGCCGCGGTTGCGCTTCATGGCGTCGCTCAGCCCGCGCCGCCCGCGTGCCGCTGCAGGATCGTCGAGAACTCCTCGCTGAACGTATCGTGCCTGAGCTCGAGCCGGCCCACCTGGTCCGCGTAGCGGTTGTAGGCGATCACCGCCGGAATGGCGGCGAACAGGCCCATGGCCGTGGCGATCAGCGCCTCGGCAATCGCCGGGGCCACCGTGGCGAGGGTCGCCTGCTGCACGTTTCCGAGTCCCTGGAAGGCACTCATGATTCCCCACACGGTGCCGAACAGGCCGACGTAGGGGCTCGTCGACCCGATGGTCGCGAGGGTCGAGAGGTTCTGCTCGACGCGGTCGGTCTCGCGGAGCTGCGCGACCTTCATGGCGCGCCGGGCGCCCTCGAGCAGCTGCGCGCCGCCGAGTCCCGCCTGCTGGCGAAGCCGCGAGAACTCGCGGAACCCGGCCACGAAGATGCTCGCCATGCCGGTGGGCGACGTGCCCTCGTACTGCTTGTAGAGCGAGGCAAGGTCCCCGCCCGACCAGAACTGGTCCTCGAACGCGTCCTCCGCGCGGCTCGCGTCGCTGAGCAGCCGGCTCTTGCGGAAGATGATCGCCCAGGACATGACGGAGGCCGCGACGAGCAGCGCCATGACGAACTGCACGACGAAGCTCGCCTGCAGGATCAGGTCGATTGCGGAATGGTCACCGATCATCCGGGTTCCTCAGGCGTCGAAGAGGTCCGGCCCGCCCCCGGCGCGCTCGGGCGCGGGCGGCGTGAGGCCGAAGTGAAGGTAGGCATTGCGCGTGGCGACCCGTCCGCGGGCCGTGCGCATGATGAAGCCCTGCTGGATCAGGAACGGCTCGATCACGTCCTCGATCGTGCCGCGTTCCTCGCCGATCGCGGCCGCCAGGCTGTCGACGCCGACCGGGCCGCCGTCGAACTTCTCGATGATGGTCAGCATGAGCCGCCGGTCCATCGGGTCGAAACCTTGCGGATCGACGTCGAGGAGGTCGAGCGCCGCCTGCGCGACGCCCTCGGTCACGCAACCCTGCGCCTTGACCTCGGCGTAATCGCGCACCCGCCGCAGCAGACGGTTCGCGATGCGCGGCGTGCCGCGAGAGCGCTGCGCGATGCGGACCGCGCCCGCCTCGTCCGTCGGCACGCCGAGGATCCGCGCCGACCGCTCGACGATACGTTGCAGATCCTCGCGTCCGTAGAACTCGAGCCGCTGCACGATACCGAAGCGGTCGCGGAGCGGCGAGGTGAGGAGCCCCGCCCTCGTCGTCGCGCCCACGAGGGTGAATGGCGGCAGGTCGATCTTGATGGAGCGGGCGCCCGGGCCCTCGCCGATCACGATGTCGAGCTGGAAATCCTCGAGCGCCGGGTAGAGGATTTCCTCGACGACCGGGCTCAGGCGATGTATCTCGTCGACGAACAGGATCTCGTTCGGCTGCAGGTTGGTGAGCAGCGCCGCGAGGTCGCCGGGCCGCTCGAGCACCGGGCCCGAGGTCTGCTTGAAGCCGACGCCGAGCTCGTTGGCGACGACGTGCGCGAGCGTGGTCTTGCCGAGCCCCGGGGGACCGAAGATGAGCACGTGGTCGAGCGCCTCGCCGCGCTGCCGGGCGGCCTGGATGAAGATCTCCATCTGCGCCTTCATCGCCGGCTGGCCGACGTAGTCCGCGAGCGTCTTCGGGCGCACCGCGCGGTCGTAGGCTTCTTCGTCGCGCTGCTGCCCGGCCGAGATGACGCGGTCCTGCTCGATCATGGGTTCACCGTCAGCCCGCGGCCGCGCGCAGCGCGTGGCGGATCAGGTCCTCCGTGGAGGTGGCCGACGGGTCGACTTTCTGCAGCAGCCGGGTGACCTCGGCCGGCTTGTAGCCGAGCGCCACGAGCGCACTGAAGGCCTCGGCCTGCGGGGTCGCCGCCGAGTCCGGGCTGGTCCCGGGCAAGGCACCGCTCGTGGTGCCGCCGGTCGCCTTGAGCCGGTCGCGCATCTCGATCACCAGCCGCTCGGCCGTCTTGCGGCCGATGCCCGGCACACGCACCAGTGACGCCACGTCCTCCGTCTCGACGCAGCGCTGGAACTCGTCGACGTTGACGCCCGAGAGGATCGCGAGCGCGATACGCGGCCCGACGCCCGAGACCTTGATCAGCTCGCGGAACAGCGCCCGCTCCCGCTGGGTGCCGAAACCGAACAGCACGTGGGCATCCTCGCGCACGACGAGGTGCGTGTGCAGGCTCACTTCGGCTCCGACCGCGGGCAGTCCGTAGAACGTGGACATCGGCGCTTCGAGTTCGTAGCCGACTCCACCGACGTCGACCACGAGTTGCGGCGGGTGCCTGGCCGCGAGGCGTCCGCGCAGGTGACCGATCATGTCGCCGTCCCGCCGGCGAGACGGCTCGAGACCGCGATCTTCGCCTCCCGCGAGTACGCGTGGCAGAGCGCGATGCCGATCGCGTCCGCGGCGTCCGGCCCGATGTCGCCGGTGAGCCTGAGCAGCGTCTTCACCATCAGTTGCACCTGTTCCTTCTGGGCCCCGCCCTGCCCGACCACGGCGAGCTTCACCTCGCGCGGCGCATACTCGAATACCTCCGGCTGCCCCGAGAACGCGGCGCAGAGCGCGGCTCCCCGGGCCTGGCCGAGCTTGAGCGCGCTGTCGGCATTGCGATGCATGAAGACCCGCTCCACGGCCACCTCGGCCGGCCGGTACGACTTCATCAGCTCGAGCACGCCCTCGAAGATCTGCCGGAGCCGGGGCGGAAACTCCGTGCCCCGGGTACGGATCGCGCCGCTCGTCACGTAGCTCGCGCGGCCGTCGGTCCAGTCGATGACGCCGAAGCCGGTGGCCTGAGACCCCGGGTCGAGCCCGAGGATCCTGACCGACACGCCTCGCGCCGCGCTTCCCGTCGACGGGATCGCCCAGCGCCGGCCAACGCGACTGAGCCTGGGCAAGTCTCACCCCGCAAGTGTCTCGACGACGGCGGCGTATGATAACCCACGCAGTGAAACCCGCCGAGTTCGATCCGCAGACCCAGCCGCCGCGAGTCCGCGCAGCGCTCGACCACGTCCAGTCGCTCGAGGCGTCGCGTGCCGCCGAGCGCAGCCTCGAGCTGGCCGGCGTGCTCGCGCAACTCAGGGCGGACGAGGACGTGCTGCTCGCGGGGCTGCTCGTTCCCCTGCTCGATTCGGGCGTGCTCGACGACGCAAAGGCTCAGGACGACTTCGGCGAGGCCGCCGTGCGCCTCGCGCGCGAGGTCGGGCGGGTTGGCGGCATCGGCATTCCCGCGGACTGGAATCCGGGGCAGGCGATGAAGCCGGAGCAGGCGGAGGGGCTGAGGAAACTCCTGCTCTCGCTCGCCTCCGACGTCCGACTCGTGCTGCTGCGCCTCGCGATACAGCTCGTGCGGATGCGCAATCTGAAGGCCGCGACCGAGAAGGAGCAGCGCCGGGCCGCCCACGAGACCCGGGAGATCTACGCCCCGCTCGCCAGCCGCCTCGGCATCTGGCAGGTCAAGTGGGAGCTCGAGGACCTCGCGTTCCGCTACAGCGAGCCCGGGGAATACAAGCGCATTGCCGGCTGGCTCAAGGTGAAGCGCACCGAGCGGGAGCGCTACATCGAGGACGTCCGCTCGCTCATCCGCGCCGAGCTGGCGGCTGCCGGGATCGACGGCGAGGTCACCGGGCGGCCGAAGCACATCTACAGCATCTGGCGGAAGATGCAGCGCAAGGGCCTCGCCTTCGAGCAGGTGATGGACGTGCTCGCGGTGCGCATCCAGGTCGGCACCCTGTCCGAGTGCTATGCCGCGCTCGGCATCGTGCACGGGCTGTGGACCTACATCCCGGGCGAGTTCGACGACTACATCGCGACCCCCAAGGAGAACAACTACCGCTCTCTGCACACGGCAGTGATCGGCCCCGGCCGCCTGCCGCTCGAGGTGCAGATCCGCACGCGGGAGATGCACGAGCACGCGGAGCTCGGCGTCGCGGCGCACTGGCAGTACAAGGAGGGGCGCAAGGCCGAGTCGAGCTTCCAGCAGAAGATCAACTGGCTGCGGCAGCTGCTCGAGCCGGCGACGCGCTCGGGCGAGGAGCCCGACCTCCTCGACGGCCTGCAGGCCGAGATCTTCGAGGACCGCGTCTACGCACTGAGCCCGAAGGGCGAAGTCGTCGACCTGCCGCGCGGTGCCACGCCGCTCGATTTCGCCTATCACGTGCACACGAGCCTCGGGCACCGCTGCCGCGGGGCCAAGGTCAACGGCCGCATGGTGTCGCTGAGCCACGTGCTCGCAAACGGCGACACGGTCGAGATCATCCCGGGCAAGCAGCCGAACCCGAGCCGCGACTGGCTGGTGCCGGCGCTCGGCTTCCTGGCCTCGCCGCGCAACCGCCACAAGGTGCGCTCGTGGTTCCGCAAGCTCGACGAGGGGCAGAACCGCGAGCAGGGCCGGCAGATGTTCGAGCGCGAGATCGAGCGGCTCGGCGTGCGCACGGTGACGTTGCCCGAAATCCTCGACGAACTCTCGCTCGAGAACGCCGACGAGCTCTACGTCGGCCTCGGCGAGGGCGAGATCAACCTCGCGCAGGTTGCGGGTGCCATCCAGCGCCGACTCCAGGAGCGCGCGCCACCGAAGCTGCCGCGCGCCTCGCCCGACGCCGGCAAGCCCGGCAAGGCGAGCGGGCTCGTCGTGGATGGCGTCGGCGACCTCATGAGCACGATCGCGCGCTGCTGTCGGCCCGTGCCTCCGGAACTGATCGCCGGCTACATCACGCTCGGCCGCGGCGTGAGCATCCACCGCGCGGACTGCGCCAACCTGCTCCGCATGCGCGACGCGCAGCCCCAGCGGGTGCTGGCCGTCGACTGGGGCGGCACCTCGCCTGAGCGCACCTTCCCGGTGTCAGTACGCATCGAGGCCTTCGACCGGCGGGGGCTGGTGCGCGACGTCTCCGGCGTGCTGGCCGACGAGCGCATCAGCATCGAGACGATGAACACGGTGACGAACGCGGCGGAGAACACCGCGACCGTCGAACTCACCGTCAAGGTGCACGGGCTCGAGGAACTGAGCCGCCTGCTGACGCGCTTTGCCGGGCTGCCGAACGTGATCCGCGCGACGCGGCACCGCTAGGTTCAGTACTGTACGACCAGTACGGTGGCCCCAAGGCTTCCGTCCACGCCAACGGCGACCAGCACGGGCCCGCCGACTCCGGACCTTTCGATCTTCGCGTACTGCACTGCGGCGGGATCACCGGGGAACTCAGGAACCGGGTCAAACGCGGGTGCCGCGGCGGCTGTGTCCTCGGCCCGTTCGGATTGCTTCGTCGCTCGCTTGGCGAGGCCGGCGAGACTGCCGAGCCCGCTGCGCGCCAGGCCTTCCTCGAGCAGATTGCCGGCTGCTTCCTTGTTCTCGGCTGCCTGTCTGCGTTTCTCTGCCTCTGCGGCGACTTGCGCGCCACTCTGTGGCTTGGCCCCCGGTGCGATGCTCCGGAGCAGCGCGTCGGGTGGCAACTGGCTCGTGAAGACGGCGCGATGCTCGTCGCTGGCAAAGTACCGGTAGCGCAGGTCGGCCGCATCCTGCAGCCCGATCTGCGCGGGCATCGGCACGACGTCCGGCACGAGCGCGTCCCAGCCGCTGCGGCTGCTGCCGCGCCACCAGCGCGTATATGCCTGCGCCTGCGTCGAATCGGCCGATTCGAGCAAGCGCCGTGCGCTCTGCCGCACGGCCGGCGAGGGATGCTCGATCGCGACCAGCACGGCCTCACGGTCCGCGTTGCTCGTGATCGACCCGAGCCGACGCAGCCCGAGGTCGGCCAGCGGCGGAAAATTCGCGCGAGCAGCAACCTGCAACACCTCGCGATCGAGTGGGACGTTCATGCGGGCGAGTTGGTGCAGGTCACCGTACAACTCGACCTCCAGTTCCTCGGCGAGCGCTGGACAGTCGGCCGCCCACCGGCCGTCGACGCATGAAGTCCCGAATCGCTCGGCGACCTGCTCCGGCGTGAGGTCCAGGCCGGTCGTGGCGAGAAACGTCGTGAGTGCAATCAATGGGTGAATCATGGCGTCCTCACTTGCTCCGGCGCTTGAGCCGAAGGCCCTTTACACGCGTGTTGTCCTTCAGTTCCTGGATCTGCTGCGGCGTCGGCACCGTCATCGTGCCATCGGGGCGTCGCGCATTCGTCGACCCCGTCCACTGGCACTCCGTCGCCAGTTTCGCAATGTAGTCGCGCAGGATGCCGATGCCTGCCTGGTACGCGTCCCGATCGTCCTTGACCACGTATTCGGGCGTGATGAAAGCGTCGGACCTGGTCTGCTTCCAGTTCTTCGCGCACTGCGCCTGGTGATGGCCCTCGTGCACCATCAGGTAATCAGCGATCGGCTTGCAGTGACGCCCGCGCACCTCCGCTTCTGTCGTGGGAAACGGGACCTGCACGTTCGATTCGTTCTTGCTGCCCGGATTCTGCTTGCACGTCACGTACTCGAGAAGCTTGCAATCCCTGGTGGAGAGATCGGTGGCATAGGCCGGAGCGGCAGCACCGCCCGTCCCGCCACCCTGCGGCGCGAGGACACCGTACAACTTCGACTTCTCTCGCATCGCATTGCTGAGCTGCCGCTCCGCGGAGGCCTTGATTTCGTCCGTGCTCCTTGGGTAATAGTTCTGCTTGATCCAGCTTTCGAAAAGATTGCGCAGGAACTCCTGTTCCAGCAATTCCCGGTAAAGCTTCGGCAGGTCGCTGCACTTGCTGCAATCGGGCGACTTGATCGGCTTCTCGCGCGTCGGGCACACGACGTCATCCGCGGCCCGGGCCGCCATCGGCCCGGTCGTCGCGATGCACGCCAGCACGCCAAGAGCCATCAGAACGGGCCATTTCATGGTTGCAGCTCCTTCGTCGGCGGCAGCGCCAGCGAAACGGCCAGCGCTGCATCGTTGACACGCTCGTCTTCAGGGTCGAGCCTCCGGGCCTGTGCGACCGACCGCCTCGCCCACGCACCCTGCCCCGCAGCCGACTCAGCGAGCGCGCGGTTGCTCCAGGCTCTCGCCGATTCGGGATTTCGCATAGTCGCCTCGCGCCAAAGCACGGAGGGCTCGGCCCACACGACCGCTCGCCATGTGCAAAGCGAGGCCAGCCCGAGCATGAGCGCCGCCGCTGCCACCGTGCGCCAGCTTTTCGTCGGTATTCGCGAGATGGCCCATGCCGCCGCGGCGCCGAGCGCGAGGCTCGGGCCGATCCAAGCGGGATACAGGGCCTTCTCGGTAATGGGATCGAGCCGCGCGAGCACGCTGTGGGTGGGCAGCAATGCAACGACGGGCCACAGCAACGCCAGAGTGACGAGCACCTTGCGCGACCGTTGCGCCATCGCGGCCGCGATGATCAGACCGAGCAAAGCGGCGGCACCTCCCGTCGCACCGGCGACCGTGAAGTCGAATGGCTGCTCTATCGACAGTGCCCAAGGTCGCCACCACAGGCTGAGCGAAAGTGGCAGGGCCATGGCATTGACGGCCAGTGAGTCCGACGGCGCGGACAGGGCGAGCGAAAAGCTGACGATCTCCTGCAAGCGCGAGCTGGCGCCCAACGCGACTGCTGCGGCAAGCGCGGCACAGATCGCCGCCGGCAAGACTCGCCGGGCGATTTCCCGTGCCGGCACCTGCTCCGGCCGGGTGTACTCCCACAGCAGGAGCAGCAGTGGCAGAACGAGGGCCGTCTCCTTCGCGAGAACGGCCAGCAGCATCATCAGCAACGAAGCGACGCGCCAGCGCATTGCGCCGTTGCCTCGCTCGTGCGCAACGATTGCGGCAACCATCAGCGCGGTGGCGAGCAGTGTCGAGCGGCCGCTCGTCCAGGCCACGGCTGCCGCGTTGGTTGGCTGCAGGGCGAAGATCGACGCCGCGAGCAGCACCGCCCGCTCGCCCGCAAGCCGGGTGCGCGCCATGGCCGCGACCCCGAGCACCGTCGCGGCGTGCAGGAGCAGATTGGTCGCGATGAACCCGCTCGCAGTCATTCCCCAGAGCTTGTAGTCCGCTGCGTAACTCAACCGCAGCAGAGGCCGGAACCCGTTGGTCAGCCGATCGAGGAGCGCGGCGGGGTCGGTTGTCGCTGCATCGTGAACGACATTCGCAAGGTCGTCGTAATGAAACCCCGCCCCGAGCGCCGGCAGCCAGGCCGCGATCGCCATCGCCAGCAACACGAGATTCGTACGCCACCGCGCCTGCATGCCCCCCTCCGGCAGACCATATGCCCGAGCAGGTGCTCGCGCAGGTCGCAGGCCCGAGCATATGCCCGGCGGCGGGCCGGCGGAAGGGCTGGCGAGAGGGCCTGCTACTTGTTCGGAAAGTCGATCGCGCGGCGATCCGCGTGCAGGGCGGCCTCGTGCAGTGCCTCGCTCAGCGTCGGGTGCGCGTGCATCGTGCGCTGCAGGTCTTCGGTGCTCGCGGAGTACTCGAGAGCGAGCACGGCCTCGGCGATCAGTTCGCCGGCCATCGGACCCACGATGTGCACGCCGAGGATCTCGTCGTCATCCTTCGCGGAAATGACCTTGCAGAAGCCGGCCGTGCTTTCCATTGCACGGGCCCGCCCGCTCGCCATGAACGGGAACGAGCCGACCTTGTACGGCCTGCCGGTCTTCTTCGCGTCCTCCTCCGTCTGGCCCACCCAGGCGATCTCAGGCGCGGTGTAGATCACCGACGGGATCGCCTTGTAGTTGACCTCCGAGACGAGGCCCGCGATGAGGTCGCCCACCATGACGCCCTCCTCCTTGCCCTTGTGCGCCAGCATCGGGCCGCGCACCACGTCGCCCACGGCCCAGACGTTGCCGGCGCCGGTGCGGCACTCGTGGTCGACCTTGATGAAGCCACGCTCGTCGAGTTCGACGCCCGTACCCTCGCCGACCAGGTCCTTCGTGAAGGGTCGGCGGCCGATCGCCACGACGACCTTGTCGACGGTCACCGACTGCCCGCCCGAGGGGTCGTCGTACTTGAGCGTGAGTCCGACCTTGCCACGGTCGAGGCCGCTCACTTTCGCACCGAGACGGACGTCGAGACCCTGCTTCTTGAAGTGCTTCAACGCTTCCTTGGCGACCTGCTGGTCGGCCATCCACAGGAACTGCTCCATCGCCTCGAGCACCACGACTTCGGCGCCGAGCCGCCGCCAGACGCTGCCGAGTTCGAGGCCGATCACGCCCGCGCCGATCACGCCGAGCCGCTTTGGCACCGCCTCCATTTCGAGCGCGCCCCAGGAGTCGAGCACGTCCTTGCCGTCGAAGGGCACGCTCTTCAGCTCCATCGGCACCGATCCGGACGCGAGCACGACGTGCTTCGCCAGCAGCTCCGACTTCGTGCCGTCGAAGGTCGTGACCTCGACCTTGTTGCCCTTGAGCAGCTTCCCGTGCCCCTGGATCGCGGTGACGCCCGCGGACTTGAAGAGCCCGGCGACACCCGTGGTCGAGGCCTTCACGATCTTCGCCTTGCGCTTCTGCATGGCGGCCACGTCGAAACCGAGCGATCCCACCTTGATGCCGTGCGTCGCGAACTCGTCTTTTGCACGGTGATAGAGCTCCGAGGACTCGAGCAACGCCTTCGACGGGATGCAGCCTGCGTTCAGGCACGTGCCACCGAAGGCGTGCGTGCCGTCGTAGTTCTTCCACTCATCGACGCACGCGACCTTGAGTCCGTTCTGCGCCGCGCGGATCGCGCAGGGGTAGCCGGCCGGACCAGCGCCGATCACGACGACGTCGAAGGTGGTGTCAGGCATGGGAGGCTCCGGGGAAGTAGAAAGGGGGTAGTGATCAGGGGGTAGGGGGTAGTGGAAGAGACGAGGGAGGAAGCGGATAGAGGATAGTGACCAGCGGATGGTCAAGATGGCGGAGGAAGCCTGCTGCGTCCGTTCACTATCCCCTACCCCCTGATCACTACCCCCTCCTCCTATCCGCTATCCGCTTGTCACGAGTCACTTCCGCTAGACCTGCAGCAGCAGCCGCGCCGGGTCCTCGAGCGCGTCCTTGACGGCGACGAGAAACTGCACGGCCTCGCGGCCGTCGATGATACGGTGATCGTAGGTGAGCGCGAGGTACATCATCGGGCGGACCACGACCTGCCCGTCAACGACGACCGGGCGCTCCTGGATCTTGTGCATGCCGAGGATCGCGCTCTGCGGCATGTTGAGGATCGGCGTGGAGAGCAGCGAGCCGAACACGCCGCCGTTCGTGATCGTAAAGGTGCCACCGGTGAGCTCCTCGATCGTGAGCGTGCCCTCGCGGGCCTTATTGGCATACGCGACGACGGCCTGCTCGATCTCGCCGAAGCCGAGCGCGTCGGCGTTGCGGAGCACGGGGACGATCAGGCCGCGGTCCGTCGAGACGGCGACGCCGATGTCGTAGAACTCGTGGTAGACGATGTCGTTGCCGTCGACCGATGCGTTCACGACCGGGAAGCGCCGCAGCGCCTCGATGCAGGCCTTGACGAAGAACGACATGAAGCCGAGGCGCGCACCGTGCGCCTTCTCGAACTTGTCCTTGTAGCGCGCGCGCAGCTCGTTGACGGCCTTCAGGTCCACTTCGTTGAAGGTCGTGAGCATCGCGGCGGTCGACTGGGCCTGGATCAGGCGCTCGGCGATGCGTGCCCGCAGCCGCGTCATCGGCACGCGACGCTCGCCGCGCGCGCCGTCCGGGGCGGCCGCCACCGCCGTGCCCGTGGCCGCCGGCGTGGCCTGGGCCGGAGCGGCCTCCTTGCCCGAGAGGTGAGCCAGGACGTCGCCCTTCGTCACGCGACCGTCGCGACCGCTGCCCGCGATGGCGCCCGGCTCGAGTTTGTGCTCCTCGACCAGCCGCCGCACGGATGGCGCGAGCTTCTCGGCGCCCGCGGCCCCCTTCGCCGCCGCGGCAGCGGGCTCGGTCCTGGTCGCGGTCGACGCCGCCGCGGCCGTGGTGGCTGCAGCCGCCGGCGCGGCGGCCGCCGTCGCGCCCTCCTCGAGCAGGGCGAGCACCTGTCCGCTCGTCACGGTGGCGCCGTTCTGGACCTTGAGTTCCTTGATCACTCCGGCGGACGGCGCCGGAACCTCGAGCACCACCTTGTCGGTTTCTAGGTCGACGAGGTTCTCGTCCCGGTTCACGGCGTCGCCGGGTTTCTTGTGCCACGCGACGAGCGTGGCGTCCGCGACGGATTCCGGGAGCTGCGGGACACGGACTTCGATGGTCATGGATTCTTCCTGCTGGCGGCCGCGCGCAGTCGGCGCGGCGGCGGTGAGACTTCGTCGACGGTGTGCGCGCGCAGGGCAGCGGCGACGAGGCCCTGCTGCTGCTCGTTGTGCAGTTGCGGGATGCCCGTGGCGGGTGCGGCCGAGGGCCCGCGTCCGCAGTACATGAGCGAGCGCCGCCCCAGCGGTTCCTGGAGCCGGTGACGGATCTGGAACCATGCCCCCTGGTTCTGCGGCTCCTCCTGGCACCAGACCACGTCCTGCGCGTTCGGGTAGCGATTGAGGATCGCGCCGTACTCGTCGGCCGGGAACGGGTAGAGCTGCTCGACGCGCACGATGGCCACGTCGCGGGCTTCGTTGGCGCGGCGCGCCTCGAGCAGGTCGAAGTAGACCTTGCCGGAACAGAACACGACGCGCTTGACGCCCGCCGGGTCGAGGTCGTCGATCTCGTCGATCACGTTGCGGAATGAGCCCTTGGACAGGTCCTCGAGCGAGGACACCGACAGCTTGTGCCGCAGGAGGCTCTTCGGCGTCATCACGATGAGCGGCTTGCGGAAGTCGCGCTTCATCTGCCGGCGCAACAGGTGGAACATCTGCGCGGGCGTCGACGGCACGCAGACGATCATGTTGTTCTCCGCGCAGAGCTGCAGGAACCGCTCGAGCCGCGCCGAGGAGTGTTCCGGGCCCTGCCCCTCGAAGCCGTGCGGCAGGAACATCGTGAGCCCGCAGTAGCGGCCCCACTTTGTCTCCCCCGAGCTGATGAACTGGTCGATGATCACCTGCGCGCCGTTCACGAAGTCACCGAACTGCCCCTCCCAGATGACGAGGCAGTTCGGGTCGGTCGTGGAGTAGCCGTACTCGAAGCCGAGCACGGCCTCTTCCGAGAGCAGCGAGTCGGTGACCCGGAAGCGCGGCTGCCCGGGCTTCAGGTGCCTGAGGGGGACGTAGCTTGCGCCCGTCTTCTGGTCGTGCCCGACCGCGTGGCGGTGGAAGAACGTGCCGCGGCCGCTGTCCTGGCCGGTGATGCGGACCTCGTAGCCCTCGTCGAGAAGCGTGGCGTAGGCGAGCGTCTCGGCGCAGCCCCAGTCCAGGTTCATCTGGCCCGTGACCATCTTCAGGCGGTCGTCGACGATCTTCTGCACCTGCCTGTGCAACACGAAACCTTCCGGGTAGGTCGCGGCGCGCGAGCCGAGGTCCTTCAGCACGGCGAGCTTGACGCCGGTGCGCACCTGCTCGGTCCAGTCCACGTCGTGGTACTTCGTCCAATCGACCGTGTGCACGTTGCCGGCCTGGCCGATGACGTTCTTCGCCTGGGGCTTGCCGTCGCCGTCGTCGAGTCCGCGGCGGTACTCCTCGACCATTGCGTCGGCCTCGCCGGCGGCAATGGCGCCTTCGGCGGCGATGCGCTCCGCGTAGATCTGTCGCGTCGTCGGCTTCGCGCGGATGGTCGAGTACATGACCGGCTGGGTCGCAGCCGGCTCGTCGGCCTCGTTGTGGCCAAGTCGGCGGTAGCAGACGAGGTCGATCACCACGTCCTTGTGGAACTTCATGCGGTACTCGAGCGCGAGGCGCCCGGCGAACACGACCGACTCCGGGTCGTCGCCGTTCACGTGCAGGATCGGCGCCTCGACCATCTTCGCGACGTCGCTGCAGTAGAGCGTCGAGCGCGTGTCACGCGGGTCGTGGGTCGTGAAGCCGACCTGGTTGTTGATGATGAGGTGCAGCGTGCCGCCCGTGTAGAAGGCGCGCGCCTGCGACATCTGCAGGGTTTCCTGGATGACGCCCTGTCCCGCGAACGCGGAGTCGCCGTGGATCAGCACCGGCACCACCTTGTCGCCCAGGCTGTCTCCGCGGCGCTCCTGGCGCGCGCGCACGGAGCCCTCGACGACGGGATTCACGACCTCGAGGTGCGATGGATTGAACGCGAGCGCCACGTGCACATCGCCCGCCGGCGTGCGCACGTCGCAGGAAAATCCCTTGTGATACTTGACGTCGCCCGAGCCCTTGAGCTTCTTGAGGTCGTACTTGCCCTCGAACTCCGAGAAGAGCGCTTCCGGGACCTTGCCGAGCACGTTCACCAGCACGTTCAGGCGCCCGCGGTGCGCCATGCCGATCACGAGGTCCTCGACGCCGTGGGCGCCGGCCGACTGGATCAGGTCTTCGAGCAGAGGGATCAGGCTGTCGCCGCCCTCGAGCGAGAAGCGCTTCTGCGCCGGGTATTTCGTCGCGAGGTAACGCTCGAGACCCTCGGCCATGGTGAGCCCCCAGAGGATCTCCTTCTTGCCGTCGTTCGAGTAGTGCTGCCGAGTGCGCCCGACCTGGAAGCGGTCCTGCAGCCAGAGGCGCTCCTCCTCGTTCGAGACGTGCGCGAACTCGGCGCCGATCTTGCCACAGTAGATGTGTCGCAACTGGGCGAGGATGTCGCACAGCTTGAGACGCGGCTTGATGGCGTCGTTGCGGCTGCCGGTCAGGAACTCGGTGTCGAGGTCCGCGTCCGTGAGGCCGAGGTAGTCGAGACCGAGCACCTTCGGGACCGGGCGCACCATGAGTCCGAGGGGGTCGATGTCCGCGATGAGGTGGCCGCGGTTTGCGTAGATCTGTATCAGCCGCGAGACCGCGCCCTGCTTGGCTGCGCCACCGCTCGCGCCCGTCGCCGGGGCCGCGCCCGCGGCGGCCGAGACCCGGCTGACCGATGCGCGTCGCGCGAGGTCCAGGATGAGCGGCCCGTGGGCGACGTCGGAGCCCAGGCCACCCATGGCCGCGAAGTATTCTCGCCATTTGCGGTCGACGGAATCCGGGTCGGCGAGGAACCGTTCGTACATCGCCTCGACATAGGGGGCATTGCCCGCCGCGAGCGGCGTGGACGCTAGCTTGGCCTCGAGTTCGCTCATCGCGCCTTAGGGTTCGTGTAGGGCGGCCGTCCGGATCCGCCGGAGCCTGCCGAAAAAGGGCGCGTAGTGTAACGAACTACGGCCGATCCTTGGGAGGACCCCCGCTTCGGGTGGCGCCTGAAGCACGATCTCCGCTCATTGAATTGGCGCCCCGGGCCGGAGTTGAACCGACGACCTACCGCTTAGGAGGCGGTTGCTCTATCCACTGAGCTACCGGGGCGCGCGCCAGAGAGTGTAACGGCGCAGGCGCTGCAAACGAAAACGGCCGGGCTTTGGGGCCCGGCCGTCATGTCGTGGTGGAGCGGAAGGGGATCGAACCCTCGACCTTCGCATTGCGAACGCGACGCTCTCCCAGCTGAGCTACCGCCCCACGAGGGGCGCGCATTGTAGCACCGGGTCGCCGGGCCGCAACCCGAGCCAACCTCGTCTGTATCATGGGGCCATGACCATCACCGTGCGGCCCGCCACCCCGTCGGACATCGAGACCCTCGTCGCCGGCAACGTCGCCATGGCGCTCGAGGCCGAACACAAGCACCTCGACCCGCAAATCGTCCAGCGCGGCGTGAGCGCCGTGTTCCAGGATCCGTCGCACGGCCGCTATTTCGTGGCCGAAGTCGGCGGCCGCGTCGTCGGCCAGGCCATGTACACCTACGAGTGGAGTGACTGGCGCAACGGCGTGTTCTGGTGGCTGCAGAGCGTCTACGTGGCGCCGGTCGCGCGCCGCACGGGCGTCTTCCGCACGATCTACCGCCATCTCGATAACCTCGCGCGCACCGACCCCGGTTGCTGCGGCCTGCGACTCTATGTCGAGCGGATCAACGAAAGGGCCCAGCAGACCTACCGCAGTTGCGGCATGGTCGATGCCGGTTACGTGGTGATGGAAGTCGACATGTCCGGCGCGGTGAAAAGCGCCCGGGAGGAATAACCATGCTTGAGAACGGCCGAAAGGCACCCGATTTCGAGTTGCAGGACCAGGACGGAAGGAAGCAGACGCTCAAGTCGCTGCTCAAGGACGGGCCGCTGATCCTGTACTTCTACCCTGCCGACTTTACCCCGGGCTGCACCAGGGAGGCCTGCAGCTTCCGCGACCTGCACCAGGAACTGCTCAAGGCGAAGCTCCGGGTCGTGGGCGTGAGCCCGCAGGACGTAGCCTCGCACCGGCGATTCGCCGACCAGCACGACCTGAATTTCCCGCTGCTCGCCGACCCGGACAAGACGGTGGTGAAGGCCTACGACCTCGACGGGCCGCTCGGCTTCGGCGTCCGGCGCGGGACCTACCTGATCGGCAAGGACGGGACGATCCGCGACTCGGTGCTCGCGGACCTTCGCATCGGTGCGCATGAGGCGTTCGTGAAGAAGGCGCTGGAAGCAGGCGCTAAGTCTTAATTGTTTACAAATATAATCAAAGATTTACAGAATATACTTCAGTTCAAGATCAGCTGCCGCCAGGCTTCGACGGCCGGGCTTCGGGCGACGCGTAGCGCAGCCTGAACACGCGGGTCGGTCCGGGACTCGGCATCACGACCAGGAAGATCGAGTCGTAATCGTCCTCGGACAGTGCGGCGCTGCTCGCGCTCAACTCGCTTAGCACGCTCGGCAGCGTGCTCGCGTAGCCCACCACGGCGACGGTCTTGCCCCGGTGCTCGCGCTTGATGCGCCCGGCGAGTCCCGCCCAGTCGCTGCTCGAGAGCAGGTTGATCGGCAGCTTGAACTCATTGGCGATCGGCGCCGCGGTCTGCTGGGCGCGACGGGAGTCGGCCGCGTACAGGTAGTCGACCTTGTCCCCGGCGAGGATGGCGTCGAGGTACCCACCGAGCCCGCGCACCCTCGCCTCGCCTGCCTTGCTGAGATCCGGGTCGCCCGAGGTGCCCGGCGCGGCCTCCGCGTGGCGCACGAGAATCACGACGGTGGTCCGCGCCCACGTGCCGAGCCACCAGATGCCCGCCCCCGCCGCCAGCGCGATGAGGAGCGGCACCATCAGGGGCGCCATGTGCGGACGACGGCGCAACCGGGGGGCGGGAGGACCGGCCATGGGCGGGGATGATAGCCGTCAGTCGACGTCGCGGCGCAAGCGTTCGAAGGCCGGCGTGGACCGCTCCATGAACTCGCGCCCATCCGCGCTACGCTCGACGAAAAGCGCGGCGAGACCGAGCCGGGTGGCCGTCGCCAGGCCCTCCTCCGGCCCGAGCACCATGAGCGCCGTCGCGTAGGCGTCGGCATGGGCGGTCGACGGATGCACGACGCACACGGAGGCGAGGCCGTGCGTCACCGGGGCTCCGGTGCGCGGATCGATCGTGTGCGACACGCGGCGTCCGTCGACGATCCTGAAGTCGCGGTAGTCACCCGAGGTGGAAACGGCGAGGCCATCGAGTTCCACGAGCGCGTAGGGCTTGCGCTCGCCCGCCAGCGGGACTTCCACGGCCACCCGCCACGCACGGTCCATGGGACTCTGGCCGCGGGCCCGAACCTCGCCCCCGATCTCGACCAGGTAGTCGCGCACGCCCAGTGCCTCGAAGCGCGCGGCAATCCCGTCGACGGCGTACCCGGGCGCGATGCCGTCGAAATCGAGTTGCAGCGTCGGCACCAGTTTCCGGAGCGCCCGCCCGCCGTCGACTCGCTGGAGCTTGTCCCAGCCAACCGACGCGCGCAGCGCTGCGATCTCGCCGGGCCCGGGCGCGGGTCCGTCCGCGGCACCACCCGCACCGAACCCCCAGGCGCGCACGAGGGGTGCGACGGTGATGTCGAACGCGCCGTCCGTCGCGACGCCGATTTCCTCGGCGGATGTGATGAGCGACGCGAGTTGCGCGGACACGGGGATCGACGAGGTCTCCTGTTGGGCGTTGAACCGTGAGACCTCGCTGTCCGGAACGTAGGTCGAGAAGACTCGGTTGGTCTCCTCGAGCACGGCATCGATCGCGGACTGCAGTTCGACGCGCGAAACGCCGTCCGGGAGCTGCGCGACCTGTGCCGAGTAGGTCGTGCCCATCGTGTCGCCGCGGAACGTCTGCGGCGATGGCGCGCGAGCGCACGCCGCGAGCACGCAGCCCGCGGCCAGCGCCAGCCCGCGAGCTGTGCGTCCGGCTACTTGAGCCAACCTTGCGCAGCTGCCTTGCGCGCCAGGAGCACGAGGCCGATCGCGACGAGGAGAACGAGCCCCTGCATGATGGCCGCTCCCGGCACGGCGGCATTGACGGTGCTGCCGTTCAGCATGAACAGGTACACATCCTGCACGACCACGCCGGCCAGTGACGCGATCAGCAGCGGCGTGGCCCAGCGCCTGCGCAGAATGAGGCCGAGGGACCCGGCTGCGCCCGCGAAGACCGCGATGGCGGTTGCCGCCACGGCCCAGGCCGGCCGCGAGGCGTAAAGCTGCTGCAGCGCCGGGCTCATCTGCGCAACCTGCTCAGGGGTCAGCCGTACGTCCTTCAGGTACGCGGCGCAGCCCGCGAGATTCCACAGGAGTGCCACGATGGAGACAGGCAAGTACCACTTCGGCGTCGGATTCATCTCGTCCTCCCCGGTTTGCGGCAACCCTTCTGCCGGGCCGCACGGATGCGCGGCCGACGGGATCGCTCGGGAACCGAATACATCACCCGGCACGGGTGGCGTCAAATCCCGGATGCGAAAACGCCCCTTGCGGGGCGTTTGGTGTGTGCTGGCGGAGAGGGTGGGATTCGAACCCACGTACACCCGTTGAGATGTAACTGGAATTCCAGTCCAGCGCCTTCGACCACTCGGCCACCTCTCCGCTGGAGGGGTCGAGAGACTACACGTTCGGCCGGGGCCGCGAAAGCCCGCCGCCGGGTAACGACGGCAGCACCCCGGCGGCGCGCATCGCCGCCTCGACTTCAGGCCTGCGATCGTCCGACAAAGGCACCAGCGGCAACCGGATGGCTTCTCCGATGAGCCCCAGGCGGTGCACGGCCCACTTGGCCGGAATCGGGTTCGGTTCGACGAAGAGCGTCCGGTGCAGCGGAGCCACGCGCGCATCGATCGCCGCGGCCTCGTCGTGGGCGCCGTGGAGCGCTGCCGCACAGAGCTCGTGCATGGCCCGCGGGGCCACGTTGGCCGTCACCGAGATCACCCCGGTCGCCCCTATCCGCATCAGCGCCGCCGCGGTCGCATCGTCCCCGCCCAGGAGTCCGAAGCCCTTGCGAGCCTGGCGCAGCACAGCCTCGCCGCGGGCGACGTCCCCCGTCGCCTCCTTCACCGCGACGATTCGCGGGTGTCCCGACAGGCGCGCGATCGTCTCTGGAAGCAGGTCGCAGGCCGTGCGTCCCGGCACGTTGTAGAGAATGAGCGGGATCGAGACCGCATCAGCGATGGCGGTGAAATGGCGGAAGAGGCCTTCCTGGGTTGGCCGGTTGTAGTACGGCGTGACGACCAGGAGCGCGTCGGCGCCCGCCGCGGCCGCAGCCATGGAAAGGGTCACGCTCCTGGCCGTGCCAGCCGTACCGCTCCCCGCGATCACGGGGATCCGCCCCGCCGCCCGCGCCTTCGCCCGTCGGATCAGCTCCTCGAGTTCGCTTCGCTCGAGCGCGGGCGACTCACCGGTCGTGCCGCCGACGACGACCGCGTCCGATCCTTCGGCAAGGTGGAAGTCGAGCAACCGGTCCCATGCCCCGAAGTCGATCGCCCCGTCGCCCTGCATTGGCGTCACGAGCGCCGGGATACTGCCCTTGAACATGGAATCCTCTCGACCTGTCAGCAGGGATGCTAGACCCCTGCCGCGCCGCGAGGCAAGGCAAGGACGCGTGTACGCCGGCGCCCCGCCCCGCTACACTCACGGTCGAACGCCATGACTCAAGCCAGCAAGCAACTTCTCGCGATTTCCGCAATCGGCAATGACCGCACGGGCCTCGTCTACGACCTGACCCGCGTGGTGGTGGATTGCGGCGGCAACGTCCTCGAGAGCCGCATGACCGCGCTCGGCAACGAGTTCGCGATGCTCATGCTCGTCTCGGGGAACTGGCACACGCTCGGCAAGCTCGAGACGGAACTCGCCAAGCTCGCCGAAGGTTCCGGCCTCACGATCACGAACCGCCGCACCGAGATCCGCCCGCCGCGCACCGACATGGTGTCCTACACCGTGGACGTCGTGTGCCTCGACCAGCCCGGCGTCCTGCATTCGCTCGCGGGGTTCTTCTCGTCGCGCGGGATCGACATCGGCGACATCTCGACGCGCACCTACGCCGCGGCCCACACGGGCGCGCCGATGTTCTCCGTCTACATGGTGGTGCACGTCCCGACGCGCATCCACATCGCAGCGCTGCGCGAGGAATTCATGGATCTGTGCGATCACCTGAACCTCGACGCGATCCTCGAACCCCTGAAAGCCTGAGGTCCAATGGCAGAGAAGACGGCCGTCGTCGGCAAGAAGGTTCCAGACCTGTCGATCCCCTCCACCGCGGGCCCGCCCTGGAAGCTCTCCTCGGCCGCCGGTCAGAAAGTCGTCCTGTATTTCTACCCCAAGGACAACACCTCGGGCTGCACCAGGGAAGGCCTCGAGTTCCGCGACCTGCACGCGGACTTCCGCAAGGCGAAGGTGCTGGTGCTCGGCATCTCGCCCGACAGCCTCGCCTCGCACGGCAAGTTCCGGGCGAAATACGACTTCCCCTTCGATCTCCTGGCCGACGAAGAGCACGAGCTCTGCGGTCTCTTCGACGTCTGGAAGGAGAAGAGCATGTACGGTCGCAAGTACATGGGCGTCGAGCGCAGCACCTTCCTCATCGACGCGAAGGGCGTGCTGCGGCAGGAGTGGCGCAAGGTGAAGGTCGCCGGCCACGCGGAGGAGGTCCTCGCGGCCGCGAAGGCCTTGTAGGGTCGGACGCGCGACACCGACGCCCGCGCCCTTCACCGCACTGCCGGAGCCCGCCGTTGCCCGCCACCAAGAAGTCCCCCCAGCGCCGCATCTTCCTGCTCGACACCAACGTCCTGATGCACGACCCCACGTGCATCTTCCGCTTCGAGGAACACGACATCTTCATCCCGATGATCGTCCTCGAGGAGCTCGACGCCGGAAAAAAAGGCATGTCGGAGGCCGCGCGCAACGTGCGGCAGGTGAGCCGCTTCCTCGATGAGCTGATGGCCAGCTCCTCGAAGCAGCAGATCGACCGGGGCCTCGAACTGCCGACCGCCAAGGCCATGAACGGAGGCAAGAAGACGCCGACCGGCCGGCTCTTCTTCCAGACGAAGCAGATGACGACCGGCCTGCCCGATACCCTGCCCGGGCACGGGGCCGACAACGCCATCCTCGCCCACACCGTCGCGCTGCAGAAGGAGCACCCGCGGGCGAAGGTGACGCTGGTGTCGAAGGACATCAACCTGCGCATCAAGGCCGCGATCATCGGCGTGCACGCCGAGGACTACTACAGCGACAAGACGATCGAGGACGCCGACCTGCTCTACACCGGGGTCGAGGAGCTGCCGGCGAACTTCTGGGAGCGCGCGGGTCGCAACCTCGAGTCCTGGACCGAGCAGGGACGCGCCTTCTACCGGGTACGCGGCAAGCTCGTCGCCAATTGGGCGCCGAACGAGTTCGTCTTCCAGTCAGGCGAGCACGGGCTCGAGGCGATCGTGCGCCGCATCGAGGCCGACACGGCGGTGCTCGAGGTGGTGCGCGACTTCCGTCGCGAGCGGCACGGGGTCTGGGGCATCAGTGCACGCAACCGCGAGCAGAACTTCGCCCTGAACCTTCTGCTCGACCCCGAGATCGACCTCGTCACCATCCTCGGCCCGGCGGGCACCGGCAAGACGCTGCTCACCCTCGCCGCCGGTCTCGCGCAGACGCTCGAGACCAACCGATTCAGCGAGATCATCATGACGCGCGTGACGATCCCGCTCGGCGAGGACATCGGTTTCCTGCCCGGCACGGAGGAGGAAAAGATGGAGCCGTGGATGGGCGCGCTCATGGACAACCTCGAGGTACTCACGCAGAGCCAGGAGGGCGGCAGCTGGGGCCGCGCGGCGACGAACGACCTGCTCAGGAACCGCATCAAGATCCGCTCGCTCAACTTCATGCGCGGCCGCACCTTCCTCAACCGCTACATCATCCTCGACGAGGCGCAGAACCTGACGCCGAAGCAGATGAAGGCGATCGTGACGCGCGCAGGTCCGGGAACCAAGCTCGTCTGCCTCGGCAACATCGCGCAGATCGACACGCCCTACCTCTCGGAGACCACCTCCGGCCTCACATACGTGGTGAACCGCTTCCGCGGCTGGCCGCATTACGGCCACGTGACGCTGATGCGCGGCGAGCGCTCCAGGCTCGCGGACGTGGCGTCCGAGATGCTCTGAGGCCCGCTCCACCGCCCGTCGGGGAACCCCGGGGCGGCGATCGGGTCGAATGGCACGATGACACACGCCCGAACGTCCCGATTGCTCTCCCTGCTGGCCGGGTTCGGCCTCACGGCCTGGCTCGCCCTGCCCGGCCCGGTCGTCGGCCAGGAAGTGCAGGACCAGCTGCCCGAGATGGGCACGGCCGCGCAATCGACCCTGAGCATCGAGGACGAGGCTCGCATCGGGCGCATGGTGATGCGCGGCCTCAAGGACACCGGACGCATCCTCGAGGACCCCGAGACCAGCGAGTACCTGCAGTCGCTCGGGCTCAGGCTGTCGAGCCTCGCGAACACGGGCAACCGCCAGTTCACCTTCTTCCTGGTCAACGACCCGAGCATCAACGCCTTCGCGCTGCCGGGCGGCTTCATCGGCATCCACTCTGGCCTGCTGCTCGAGACCAAGAACGAGAGTGAGCTCGCCGGCGTCTACGCGCACGAGATCTCGCATGTCACGCAGCGCCACATCGCGCGCAGCATCGAGAACCGCACGAAATCGAGCATCGTGTCGACCGCGGCCACCCTCGCGGCGATCCTGCTCGCGGCGGTGGCCGGCGTGCCTTCGGATGCGACCATGGGCGCGATTGCCACTGCCCAGGGTCTCGCCGCGCAGTCCCAGCTCAATTTCACGCGCGAGAACGAGTACGAGGCGGACCGCATCGGCATCAGTCTGCTGGCGGGCGCCGGTTTCGATCCGAACGGAATGGCGGATTTCTTCGAGGAGATGGGACGCCGGACCCAGCTCGGGCCGGACCAGGTCCCTGAGCTGCTCAGGAGCCACCCGGTGACGAGCGCGCGCATCGCCGAGGCCAAGGGACGCGTCTCGACGTACCCGCCGGCCCTGCCCCGCGATTCGTTGAGCTACGCCGTGACGCGCGAGCGGGTGCGGGTGCTCACCACGCCCGCCGGCACCGACCCCCGGCGCTACTACGTCTCGGTAGCCGAAGGCAGCCCCGACGCGTCGATCTCCCAGGTCTATGGCAAGGCGCTCGCGCAGATGATGACGGGCGATGCACGCGGCTCGATTCCGGCGTTCACGAGGCTCGTTTCCGTGCACCCGGAGATCATGCAGTTCCACACGGCGCTCGGACAGGCCCAGCTCGCCTCCGGGGAAACCAGGGCGGCGCTCGACACGCTCGAGCGGGCCCACGAACTCTCGCCGCGCAACATCCCGGTGACGGTGCGTTACGCCGAGGCACTGCTCCAGGCGGGGCGCCCGAAGCGGGCGCACGAGGTGCTGCTCGATCTCTTCAACAACGTGCCGCCGTCGCAGGAGCAGATCCGCCTCACCGCGATCGCCGCCAACGCGGCGGGCGACGTCTCGGACGCGTACTCGTACATGGCGGAGTACCACATCATGGGCGGCGACCTGCCACTCGCGATCAACCAGCTCGAACTCGCGCTCTCCGTGCCCTCCCTGAGCGACGTGCAGCGCGCGCGCTACGTGGCGAGGCTGAAGGAACTGCGGGAAGCGATGCCTCCGCGAAGCCGCAGCCAGCCGCCCCAGCAATCCGGTGGCGGCCGCCAGCCGAACTGATCGCGCCCATCCTGTAGAATCGCGCACCCGCAGCGGCGGCTGCGGCACTGGAGTCCCGATGAACCTGCCTGCACAAGGCCTCTTTCGCCTCGTGGTGATCGCGCTCGCGGGCGCCCTGCTCGGCGGTTGCGCCACGACCGGCGAGCGCGACCCGCGCGACCCATGGGAACCGATGAACCGCGGGTTCTACCGTGTGAACGACGTCGTCGATCGCGCGGCGCTGCGGCCCACGGCGGTGGCCTACCGCGACTACGTGCCGTCGCTCATCCGGACCGGCGTCGGCAACTTCTTCACCAACCTCGCGAACCCGGGCACGGCGCTCAACCAGTTGCTGCAGGGCAAGCCGGTCCACGCGGGCCAGGACCTCGCCCGCTTCGTCATCAACACGACGCTCGGCTGGGGCGGCATCTTCGACGTCGCGAGTGGCGCGCACCTGCCCCAGCACGACGAGGACCTCGGCCAGACCCTGGGACTGTGGGGCGTCCCGCCCGGTCCCTACCTGATGATCCCGGGCCTCGGGCCTTCCAGCGTCCGCGACTTCCCGTCGAGCGTGGCGACCCGTTTTCTGCAGCCGCTCTACTGGTTCAACCTCGGCAATGCCCGGTGGGGTTCATTCGCGCTGAATCTCGTCGACACTCGTGCGCGGCTGCTCGCGCTCGACCCGACGCTCGAGAGCGCCTACGACCGCTACGCGTTCATCCGCGATGCATTCCTGGCACGCCGGATCTACCTGATCCACGACGGCAATCCGCCCGAGGAGCCGGTCGACCCCGAGATGCAGCAGTTGATCGACGAGGCCAACGAGGAGATGCCGCCTCCTGCGCCCTGAGTCGACGGCGGGCTAGTTGCCGAGCAGCAGATCCTCGAGGTCCGAGATGCGCGCGATGGCGAGCATCTGCGACGGGATCCCCTCGTAGCGGACCGTTGCGTCCACCGCGTGGGCCGTGGCCAGCCACTCGACGAGCACCGCGACCCCGGCGCTGTCCCCCGATTCGACGCGCGAAAGGTCGATGACCCACCGGCCGCCCCGGCCGATCAGGACGTTGCCCTGCTGCAATGCGCGGGCCGCGGTCTCGAACGAGAGCTCGCCGGTCCCGATCAGTCGCCCGGCCTCCGCGGTCGCGATCGCGAAACTCGCCATCCTCACCCTGCCTTGGCCGTCGCCGGCGCCTTGCCGGCCGTCGCGTTCTCGGTCTCGAGCCGCTTGATGACGTGGTCGAGGCCCTTGGCGTCGATCTCCGCGCCGAAGTCGGTGCGGAAGTTCTTCACGTAGGACACGCCTTCGATCGTGACGTCCCAGGCCTTCCAGCCCTGCGGCGTGCCGCGCATGGTGTAGTTGACCGGCACCGGTGTGCCGTTGTCCCGCTTCACCTCGGTGCGTACCGTCGCGGTGGTCGCGGCCGGGTCGCCCTTGAACGGGAGGATGGTGAGCCGGTCCCCCGTGAAGTCGAGCAGTGCGTTGCCGTACTGCCGCATCATCGACTGGATGAACGCCTCGACGAACCGGGAGCGCTGCTCGGGCGTCGCCGTGCGCCAGTGCTTGCCGAGCACGAGCCGCGAGGCGTACTCGGTGTCGAAATTGGGCAGCAGGTTCTTGTCCACCAGGGCGCGCAGCTTCGCCGGATCGGCGCGCAGTGCGTTCCGGTTGGCATCGATGTCCTTCAGCATCTGCTGCGAGACCTGCTCTATCAGCTGCTGTGGTCCCGGGCCGGGCACGGCCTGCGCGAGCGCAGCGCTGCCGCTGCCGACGGCGATGACGAGGGCGACGAGGGACAGTACGAGCGAACGCATGCTTGGTCTCACTCCTGCGGTGTGGATGCCGGCTGGCTGGCGGCGGCCTCGGCCTTCGCCGCCGATTCCTTCTCGGCCTGGCTGAACAGGTACTTGCTTATCAGGTTCTCGAGCACGATCGCGTCCTGCACGAAGGCCACCTGGTCGCCGTCCTTGAAGTACTCCTCCGAGCCGCCGGGCGAGATGCCGATGTACTGGCCGCCGAGCAGGCCGGCCGTGAAGATGCTGGCGTCGCTGTCGTTCGGGATCTCGCCGTAACGCTCGTCGATGCGCAGGGTCACGATCGCCTTGAGGAGCTGCATGTCGTAGTCGATCGCCTCGACGCGGCCGATCGTGACGCCCGCCATCTTGACGGGGGCGCCGGTCTTCAGGCCGCCGATGTTCTCGAACTGCGCCTTCAGGCGGTACGAGGTCTCGGTGAGCGAGAACTCGCGGTTCGAGATCTGCGTGACCAGGAACACGATGGCCACGAGGCCGAGCAGCACGAACAGGCCGGTGGAAACGTCGATGGCGCGGGATTGCCGCATGGTCGCCTCGGGTCAGAGAAGGATGGCCGTCACGATGTAGTCCAGTACCAGCGTCGACACGGCCGAGATGACGACGGTCCGGGTGGTCGCGCGCCCGACGCCCTCGGCGGTCGGGTCGGCATGATACCCCTCGTACACGGCGATCAGGCTGCAGGCTACGCCGAAAACGAAACCCTTGATGAGCCCTTCGCGCACGTCTTCGATCTCGACGGCACTGCGCATCTCGGACCAGAACTGGCCCTGGTCGATGCCGAAGTACTGCACGCCGATCAGCTGCACGCCGTAGAGGCTGATCGCGACGAAGATCGCCGTGAGCAGCGGCATCGCGATGACGCCGCCGAGGAAGCGAGGCAGCACGACGCGCTTCATCGGATCGACGGCCATGATCTCCATCGCGGAAAGCTGGTCGGTGGCGCGCATCAGCCCGATCTCGGAGGCGAGCGCCGTGCCCGCGCGACCGGCGAACAGGAGAGCGGTGACGACCGGGCCGAGTTCCTTGAGGAGCGTGAGCGCCGCGCCGATGCCGAGGGACTCCTCCGAGCCGATGCGCGCGAGCAGGTCGTGGCCCTGCAGGCCCATGACCATGCCCACGAAGAGACCGCTGGTCATGATGATGACGAGCGACAGTGCCCCGGTGTTGTAGACCTGCTCGACGATGAGGCGCGGGCGCAGCAGGCCGCTCGGCGAGATCACCAGCACGCGCAGGAAGAACCGCGACATGGCGCCCGCATTCGCGAGGAAGTCCACGAGCCCGGAGGCGAGTTCGCGCGGCAGGCTCATCATGCGCCCTCGCGCTGCAGGAGGAGTTGCTGGCGGTAGTCCGGCGCCGGGTAGTGGAACGGCACGGGTCCGTCCGCGAGGCCTTCCATGAACTGGTGCACCAGGGGCGACGGATGCTCGCGCAGCTCGGCCGGGGAGCCGCTCGCCATCACCTTGCCCTCGGAGAGGATGTAGCTCACGTCGGCGATCTGCGAGATCTCCTGCACGTCGTGCGTCACCACGATGCTCGAGATGCCGAGCGCGTCGTTCAGCGAGCGGATGAGCCGCATCACCACGCCCATCGAGATCGGGTCGAGGCCGGCGAACGGCTCGTCGTAGATGAGGATGTCCGGGTCCATGACGATCGCGCGCGCGAGCGCCACCCGGCGCGCCATGCCGCCCGACAGCTGCCGCGGCATCAGCTGTGCCGCGCCGCGCAGCCCGACCGCGTGCAGCTTCGTGAGCACCAGGGTGCGCACCAGCGGCTCGGGCAGGCGCGCGTGCTCGCGCAGAGGGAACGCCACGTTCTCGAACACGTCGATGTCCGTGAGGAGTGCACCGTTCTGGAACAGCATGCCCATGCGCCGACGCAGGGCGTAGAGGTCGCGGCGATTCAGCGTCGCCACGTTCACGCCGTCCACGACGACCTGCCCCGCGTCGGCCTGAATCTGTCCGGTGATGAGCCTGAGGAGGGTCGTCTTGCCCGTGCCGCTCGGCCCCATGATGGCCGTGACGTCTCCGCGCCGGATTTCGAGGTCGAGCCCGTCGAGCACCACCTTGTCGTCCACGGCGTAGTGGACGCCATGGAGGGCGGCAATATTGACCGGAAGCGAGTCCGGCGCGTCGCCGCCCGCGGACATGGGCAGAGTGCTCAAAGAGGAAGCTCCGCGCCTACGCGGCCTCGAACAGGTTGATTTTCATGGGGATCCTCCGGCGGCGGCAGCCGCGCGAGGCGGGCCGTCCGACCATTCGACCGCGCGAAGTCTAGCAGGTTCAGCGCCCGATCCCGGCGCCTGCCGGGCTCCGCTTGGCCGCGACCATCGAACAGGACTAAAATTGTACCAATTCTGGAATCCCGCCATGTTGCGCATCAGCAAGCTCACGGACTACGGCACGGTGATCCTCGCCTGCCTCGCAACCCCACCCGAACGGCACCACACGGCAACTGCCGTGGCCGAGCGGACACGGCTCGCCCTGCCGACCGTGAGCAAGCTGCTGAAGAGTTTCCACCGCGCCGGGCTCGTCTCGTCGGTGCGCGGAGCGCACGGCGGTTACCGCCTCGCCCGCCCCGCCCGCGAGATCAGTGCCGCAGCCATCATCGACGCCATCGAGGGGCCGGTCGCGATCACGGAGTGCAGCGGCGATCACAGCGCCTGCGACTTCGAGACTTCCTGCAGCACCGGCGGCTCCTGGCAGCGCATCAACGCGGCGATCCGCCGCTCGCTCGACGAGATCACGCTCGCCCAGCTCTCGGGCCAGGAGGCGGTTGCCGTGTGGCGCCCCGACCTCTCCGGCCAGTTCCGCCGCCCGGGTCTCGGGAGCTGAACCATGACGACCTCGACGCCTGATCTCGACGCGATCGTCGGCCAGAAGTACCGGCACGGCTTCGTTACGGACATCGAGTCCGACACGGTGCCGCCGGGCCTCGACGAGGACGTGGTCCGCCTGATCTCGCGCAAGAAGGGCGAGCCCCAGTTCATGCTCGACTGGCGGCTCAAGGCCTATCGGCACTGGCTCACGATGCGCGAGCCCGACTGGGCGCACCTCAAGATCGCGCCGATCGACTACCAGGCGAGTTCGTATTTCTCGGCACCGAAGAAGAAGGACGGCCCGAAGAGCCTCGAGGAGGTCGACCCGAAGCTCCTCGCGACCTACGAGAAGCTCGGCGTGCCGCTCCACGAGCGCGCGCGTCTCGCGGGCGTCGCGGTGGATGCCGTGTTCGACAGCGTCTCCGTCGCGACCACCTTCAAGGACAAGCTCGCGAAGGCGGGTGTGATCTTCTGCTCGTTCTCGGACGCCGTGCGCGACCACCCCGCCCTCATCGAGCAGTACCTCGGTAGCGTCGTCCCCCACGCGGACAACTTCTTCGCCGCGCTCAACTCGGCGGTGTTCTCGGACGGGTCGTTCGTCTACGTGCCAATGGGCGTGCGCTGCCCGATGGAGTTGTCGACCTACTTCCGCATCAATGCGGCGAACACCGGGCAGTTCGAGCGCACGCTGATCGTCGCCGACGAGGGCAGCCACGTGAGCTACCTCGAGGGCTGCACGGCGCCCATGCGCGACGAGAACCAGCTGCATGCCGCCGTCGTGGAGCTCGTTGCGATGACGGGCGCCAGCATCAAGTACTCGACCGTGCAGAACTGGTACCCCGGCGACGAGAACGGAGTCGGCGGCATCTACAACTTCGTGACCAAGCGCGGCGAGTGCCGGGGAGCCGACTCGCGCATCAGCTGGACCCAGGTCGAGACCGGCTCGGCGATCACCTGGAAGTACCCGAGCTGCGTGCTGACGGGCGATAACTCGGTGGGCGAGTTCTACTCCGTGGCGCTCGCGAACCACTACCAGCAGGCCGACACTGGCACGAAGATGATCCACATCGGGCGCAACACGCGCTCGACGATCGTCTCCAAGGGCATCTCGGCCGGCCGCGGCCAGAACACCTACCGCGGGCTCGTGAAGATCCTCCCCTCGGCCGAAGGCGCACGCAATTACACGCAATGCGACTCGCTGCTGATGGGCGACCGCTGCGGGGCGCACACCTTCCCCTACATGGAGATCAGGAACCCCAGCGCCGTGGTCGAGCACGAGGCCACGACCTCGAAGATCGCGGACGACCAGCTCTTCTACTGCCGCAGCCGCGGGATCTCCGAGGAGGACGCGGTCAACATGATCGTGAACGGCTTCTGCAAGGCGGTGTTTCGCGAGCTGCCGATGGAGTTCGCGGTCGAGGCGCAGAACCTGCTGTCGGTGAGCCTCGAAGGCGCCGTCGGCTGACCAGGACATCGAGAGACCAGCATGCTGAGCATCCGCGACCTGCACGCCCGGGTGGGCACCCGGGAAATCCTGAAGGGCATCGACCTCGAGGTCCGTCCCGGCGAGGTCCACGCCATCATGGGCCCGAACGGCTCCGGCAAGAGCACGCTCGCGAGCGTGCTCGCGGGCCGCGCGGGCTACGAGGTGACGCGCGGCCACGTCGAGTACCTCGGCCGCGACCTGCTCGCGCTCGAGCCCGAGGAGCGGGCCCGCGCCGGCGTGTTCCTCGCCTTCCAGTACCCCGTCGAGATCCCGGGCGTGAACAACGCTTACCTGCTCAAGGCCGCGCTGAACGCCGTGCGCGACGAGCGTGGCGAGCCCGAGCTCGACGCGTTCGAGTTCCTCGCCCTCATCCGCGACAAGATGAAGCTCATGCAGATGGACGAGAGCTTCCTGAACCGCGGCGTCAACGAGGGTTTCTCGGGCGGCGAGAAGAAGCGCAACGAGATCCTGCAGATGGCCGTACTCGAGCCGAAGCTCGCGCTACTCGACGAGACGGACTCCGGCCTCGACATCGACGCGCTGCGCGTGGTCGCGAACGGGGTCAACAGCCTGCGGGGCCCCGGCCACGCGATCGTCATGGTTACGCACTACCAGCGGCTGCTCGACTACATCGAGCCCGACTACGTGCACGTCCTGTCGGGCGGCCGCATCCTGAAGAGCGGCGGCAAGGAACTCGCGCTCGAGCTCGAGCGGCGCGGCTACGACTGGGTCCGGCAGGAGGCCGCCGTCGCATGAGCGCAGCGGTCGCACGCGAAGCGCTCGGGCCGTACCGGGACGCCTTCGAGGCCGTACGCGCCGCGGCTGGAGATACCGCCGCCGCGCGCGAGCAGGCGTTCGCCCGCTTCGCGGAACTCGGTTTTCCAGGCCCGCGTGACGACGCGTGGAAGTACACGAGCCTGCGCCGGCTCGAGTCGCGCCGGTTCCTGTCCGCCCGGCGGGCCCCGTTCGCGGCCGCGCTTCCGTCGACGCCCAGCCTCGCGCCGCACCGGATCACGCTCCTGAACGGCCGCCTCGTCGAGCGCACGAGCCTGCCTGCCGGTATCCGCGTGCAGACCCTCGCCGAGGCGCTCGCGCGCGGCGAGCCGCAGAGCCGGATTTTCCGCGTTCCGAACGGCGGCGGCACGGAACGGTTCGCGGCCCTGAATGCCGCGCTTTGCGACGACGTCGTCCTGGTCGATGTCGAGCCGCTGGCGAGCCCTGCACAGGCGCTGCACCTCGTGATCGCGTCGTCCGGCGCCGAGCCGGACATGTCGCACCCGCGCCTCATCATCCGCGCCGGCGCCGGGTCCGCCGCGCGCCTCGTCGTGCAGCAGCGCGGCGACGCCGAAGCGGAGCGTTTCGTGAACTCGTACCTCGAGGTCGAGGCGGATACCGACTCGGCCCTGCACCTCTACCGGCTGCAGACGGCGGGCGCACGCAGCTTCCTGATCGAGCGGATCGAAGCCACGCTCGGTGCCCGGGCGACACTCGAGGTCCACGACGCTGAGCTCGAGGCCGGGCTCTCACGTCTCGACCTGCACGCGCGGCTCGCGGCGCCGGGCGCCTCCGCCATGCTGAGCGGCCTCTTCCTGGCCGATGGCTCGCGCCACTTCGACGCGCACGTCCGGATCGACCATTTCGCGCCAGACACGCGCAGCCTCGTCGACTACCGGGGCATCGCGGCCGGCCGCGGGCGCGGTGTGTTCAACGGCAAGGCCATCGTCCACGTGGATGCACAACGCTCCCAGGCGCGCCAGACGAACCGCAACCTGCTGCTCAGCACGGGCGCCGAGATCGATTCCAAGCCGGAACTCGAGATCTACGCCGACGATGTGCAGTGCAGCCACGGGTCGACGACCGGGCAGCTCGACCCCGCGGCGCTCTTCTATCTCCGGTCCCGAGGCCTCGACGAGCACGAGGCGCGCAGCGCCCTCACGCGCGCCTTCGCCGGTGCCGTGCTCTCGCGCATGGACCTCGCGAGCTTTGCCGGCGCCGTCCACGTCGAGCTCGACGTCCGCCTCGCACGGCTGCTCGAGGCCCAGACATGAGCGCCCTGCCCGCGCACCCCGCGGCCGCTACCCGCCCGCCGCTCGACGTCGGGGCGATCCGACGCGATTTCCCCGTGCTCGCGCAGATGGTGCACGGCAAGCCGCTCTGCTACCTCGACAACGCGGCCTCGAGCCAGCGTCCGCAGCGCGTGATCGACGCGGTCTCGCGCTACTACGAGACCACGCACGCCAACGTGCATCGGGGCGTGCACACGCTCAGCCAGCAGGCGACCGACCTCTTCGAAGGCGCGCGCGAGAAGCTGCGCGGCTTCGTCAATGCCCGCTCCACGCGCGAGGTGATCTTCGTGCGCGGCACGACCGAGGCGATCAACCTCGTCGCCCAGAGTTACGCCCGGCCGCGCCTCCAGCCCGGCGACGAGATCCTCGTCTCCTGGCTCGAGCACCACGCCAACATCGTGCCGTGGCAGATGGTCTGCGAGCAGACCGGGGCGACCCTCCGCGTCATCCCGATGACGCGCGCCGGGGAGGTCGACTTCGAGGCATTCCTGGGCCTCCTGTCCGGGCGCACGAAGCTGCTCGCGCTCGCCCACGTCTCCAATGCACTCGGCACCATCGTCCCGGTCGAGCGCTTCATCGCCGAGGCCCACAGTCGCGGCATTCCCGTGCTGCTCGACGGGGCGCAGGCCGCGCCCCACATCGCCGTCGACGTGCAGGCCCTCGACTGCGACTTCTACTGCTTCTCGGGTCACAAGATGTGCGGCCCGACGGGCATCGGCGTGCTGTACGGTCGCGAGTCGCTGCTCGCCGCGATGCCGCCGTGGCAGGGTGGCGGCGACATGATCCTCGCGGTCAGCTTCGAGCGCACGATCTACAACGAGCTGCCCTGGAAGTTCGAGGCCGGCACGCCCCACATCGCCGGTGCGATCGGCCTCGGCGAGGCCGTCGACTATCTTGGCGAGCTCGGGCTCGACCGGATCGCGGCGGCGGAACATGAACTCCTCGTGTACGCGACCGATCGCCTGCGGGCCCTGCCGGGCCTCGAGATCGTGGGCACCGCCGCGCGCAAGGCGGCCGTCGTCTCCTTCACGATGCAGGGGATCCACCCGCACGACCTCGGCACCATCCTCGACAGCGAGGGCGTGGCCATCCGCACCGGCCACCACTGCGCGATGCCGGTCATGGAGTTCTACGGCCTGCCCGCGACGGCGCGTGCGTCGTTCGCGTTCTACAACACACGCGCCGAGGTGGACCGCCTCGTCGAGGCCCTCGAGCTCGCGCGGGAGATGCTCGGCTGATGGACCTGAACGACCTGTACCGCGACGTGATCGTGGACCACAACCGCAACCCGCGGAACTTCCGGCCGATGCCGGACGCCGACCGGCAGGCCGAAGGGTTCAACCCGCTCTGCGGCGACCGGCTGACGCTCTACGTGAAGCTCGACGGAGACAGGATCAGCGACGTCTCGTTCCAGGGCAGCGGCTGCGCGATCTCGGTCGCCTCGGCGTCGCTCCTGACCGAGAGCGTCAAGGGCCGCAGCGTGCCGGACGCGGAGCAGCTGTTCTCGACGATGCACGCCCTCCTTACGCGCGAGGACGCTGCCGTCGACGTGGCCGCGCTCGGCAAGCTCGGCTCCCTGTCGGGCGTCCGCGAGTTCCCGGCGCGCGTCAAGTGCGCCAGCCTGTGCTGGCACACGCTCGACGCGGCGCTGCACCGGCAGGAAGATCCGGTGAAGACCGAATAGACCGACCCGGAGCCAGCAGTGCAGCGATCAGACAACGAGCCCGTGACCTTCACACGCGACGTGGAGGCGATCATCGTGCCCGCGGGCATGAACGTGACGCTGCGCCAGGGGCAACAGGGGTTCATCACCCAGGCGCTCGGCGGCAGCTTCACCGTCTACGTCGAGGGCAACCTGTTCCGCATCGCGGGCAAGGACGCCGACGCGCTCGGCAAGGAGGCGGCCGACGTACCGCACCTGCCGCCCAACGCGAGCGACGAGGACGTGCGCGAGCTCGCCTGGCAGCAGATGAAGACCTGCTACGACCCCGAGATCCCGATCAACGTCGTCGACCTCGGCCTCGTCTATTCCTGCGACGTGCTGCACGAGGACGAGGGCCGCGTCGTGTCGATCACCATGACCCTGACCGCTCCCGGCTGCGGCATGGGCGACGTGCTCGTCGCCGACGTACGCGAGAAGGTCGAGATCATCCCGACCGTGAAGCGCGCGGACGTCGATCTCGTGTTCGACCCGCCCTGGAACCAGACGATGATGTCCGAAGCGGCGCGCCTGCAGACGGGGATGATGTGAGCTGGATCCACGTCGCCCCTGCGAGCACGATCGCGCCCGGGGACTTCGCGACCGTCGAAGTCGACGGCACGTTCGTCGCCGTGTTCAACGTCCGCGGCGAGTTCCTCGCGGTCGAGGACACCTGCACGCACGACGGCGGCGGCCTCACAGGCGGACCCGTAGAGGGTGAGCAGGTGGTCTGCCCCAGGCACGGTGCGCGCTTCTGCCTGCGCACCGGCCGCGCGCTCACGCCCCCGGCGTACGAGCCCTTGCGGCATTACGAGACGCGCGTCGTCGACGGCGAGGTGGAGGTGCTGGCCCCATGAAGCGACTCACACTGGTACGGCACGCGAAGTCCGACTGGTCCCTGCCCGGCCAGCCGGACTGGGATCGGGTGCTGAACAAGCGAGGCCAGCGCGACGCCCCGGAGATGGCGCGTCGCCTGCGGGCCCGCAAGCTCAAGCCTGGCGTCATCCTCTCGAGTCCGGCCGTGCGCGCCCTCTCCACCGCGACCATCATGGCCCACGAGCTCAAGGTGCCAGCCGGGATTGTCCGCCAGGACGAACGGCTGTACCTCGCGGCGCCTGCCGACATGCTCGCGGTCATCCGGGAACTCGGCGGCGAAGCCGCTCACCTGATGGTGTTCGGCCACAACCCGGGAATCACGGAACTGGCCAATCGCCTCTCGGCCGGGGACCGCATCGACAACATGCCGACCTGCGCTGTCTTCACCGCGCTCTTCGACCTGGAGGGTTGGGACGCGCTCGACTGGCACACCGGCCAGGACGCGGAATTCGACTACCCGAAGAACCTGGCCTGAAGTGCCCGCGGCCTAGCCGCGGCCGAAGACCGGCACGGCGGCACCGGTGACGGCCCAGGCCGCATCGGAGGCCAGGAAAACGACAACCTCCGCGATCGCCTCCGGCGTCACCCAGCGCGAGAAATCCGCGTCGGGCATGTCGGCGCGGTTGCGCGGCGTGTCGATCGTCCCGGGCAGCACGGCGTTGACGGTGATGCCGCGGTCCTTGAGTTCGTCGGCGAGGCTTTCCGTCAGCTTCTGCACGCCGGCCTTCGAGGCCGTGTAGGCACCCATGCCGGCCGAGGCCCGCGCGGCTGCGGCCCCGGCGCCGACGTTGATGATGCGGCCCTGCCTGCGTTCGACGAGCGCCGGCAGTGCAACCTTGCTCGCGACGACGGCGGTCCGGAGGTTCATGCGGTAGAGCTGGTCCCAGGTGTCGACGGACCCGTCGCCGAGCGTCTGCCACTGGAAGCCGCCGGCCACGTTCACCAGCACGTCGATCCCGCCGAACCGGAGCGCCGCGGCCAGCATCGCGCGGCGCGTCGACTCGACGTCCCCGAGGTCGACGCCGCCGAGCAGCAGGTGGCCGGTGCCGAATTCCGCCTGCAGCGCAGGCGGCGGCGAGACCGCGAGATCGAGCAGGGCAACGTGCGCGCCCCGCGTTGCGAATGCCCGCGCGACCGCGGAGCCCAGGGCCCCGTACGCGCCCGTCACCACAGCCACGCGACCCGTCATGTCCATGCTCAGCACTCCGGCACGTTCACTGCAAGACCACCCTGGCTCGTCTCCTTGTAGATCACGCTCATGTCGCGGCCGGTCTGCCGCATGGTCGAGATCACCTGGTCGAGCGACACCTTGTGCGTGCCGTCCCCGCGCATCGCGAGCCGCGCGGCATTGATCGCCTTGACCGCCCCCATCGCGTTGCGCTCGATGCAGGGGATCTGCACGAGCCCCGCGATCGGGTCGCAGGTGAGGCCGAGATTGTGTTCCATGCCGATCTCGGCCGCGTTCTCGACCTGCTCGTTCGTGCCGTTCAGCGCGGCCACGAGACCGCCCGCCGCCATCGAGCAGGCGACCCCGACCTCGCCCTGGCAGCCCATCTCTGCGCCCGAGATCGAGGCGTTGCGCTTGTAGAGCATGCCGATCGCGCCGGCCACCAGCAGGAAGCGCACGATGCCCTCCTCGCTCGCACCGGGTTCGAAGCGCCGGTAATACGCAAGCACCGCGGGCACGATCCCGGCCGCGCCGTTCGTGGGCGCGGTGACGACGCGGCCGCCCGCGGCGTTCTCCTCGTTCACCGCGAGCGCGAACGCGTTCACCCAGTCCATCGCGTCGAGCGGCCTCGGCTCGGACGACTCGACCAGGACCCGGTGCAGCCGGGCGGCGCGCCGACGGACCTTGAGCACGCCGGGGAGCAATCCCGTGCCGCGGAAGCCGCGCTCGATGCACTCGTCCATTACGGCCCAGATCGCGAGCAGCGCCTTGCGCGTCCCGGCCTCGGGCCGGAACGCGCGTTCGTTGGCGAGCACCAGCTCGTGCAGTTCGAGGCCGTTGTCGCGCGCAGCATCGAGCAGCTCACGCGCAGAAGCAAAGGGGTGCGGAAGCTCGGCCCGCATCCCCTCCTCCCTGGAGCGCCCGAACTCGGCCGCGCGCACGACGAATCCCCCGCCGGTCGAGTAGAACTCCTCCCGGTGGAGCACGGTGCCGGCGTCGTCGAGCGCCGTGAACCGCAGGCCGTTCGGGTGCAGCGGCAACACCTGGTCGCGGTGGAAGAGCAGGTCCAAGGGTTCGTCGAACTCGATCTCGCGCCGCCCCCCTAGCCGCAGCCGGCCCGAGCCGCGGATGCGCTCGAGCGCGGGTTCCATCGCGGCAGGATCGAGCGAATCCGGACGCTGGCCTTCGAGCCCGAGCAGGATGGCGCGATCCGTGCAATGGCCCTTGCCCGTGAGCGCGAGCGAACCGTAGACCTGCGCGCCGACCCGCGCCGTGCGCCCGAAGAGTCCACGCTCATCGAGGTCGGAAACGAAGGTGCACGCGGCATTCATCGGCCCCATGGTGTGGGAACTCGACGGCCCGAGACCGACCTTGAAGATGTCGAGGACGCTGAGCGACACCCTGGACTACTCCATCGCGAGCAGCGAAGCGTTGCCGCCCACCGCCGACGTGTTGATCGTGAGCGTACGCTCGTGGGCGAATCGGTGCAGGTAATGCGGGCCGCCGGCCTTCGGACCCGTGCCCGACAGGCCGCAGCCGCCGAACGGCTGCGTGCCGACCACGGCGCCGATCATGTTGCGGTTGACGTAGACGTTGCCGGCCGAGACCCGGGAACAGACGCGTCGCACCGTGCTGTCGATGCGGCTGTGTATACCAAAGGTGAGGCCGTAGCCCGTGCCGTTTATCGAATCGACGAGCGACTCGAGGTCGCGCGAGCGGTACGACAACACGTGCAGGATCGGGCCGAACACCTCGCGCTCGAGCACGCCGAGGGAGCCGATCTGCACCGCGAGCGGCGCCACGAACGTGCCCGACCGCGTGGCGGGACCGAGCGTGCACCGGTGATACCACTCCGCCCCCTGCACGATCGCGGCCGCATGGCCCTCGAGCGCGTCTCGGGCCGGCTCGTCGATCACCGGTCCCACATCGGTGGCGAGGAACGCCGGATTGCCGATCACGAGCTCGTCCATCGCGCCGGCGAGGAGCCGCTGCACCCGCGGGGCGATCTCCTCCTGCACGCAGAGCACGCGCAGCGCCGAGCAGCGCTGGCCCGCGCTGTTGAAAGAGGACTGCACCGAGTCGAGTACCACCTGCTCCGGCAAGGCCGAGCTGTCCACGATCATCGCGTTCTGGCCGCCGGTCTCGGCGATGAGCACGGGAATGGGCCCTTCGCGGCTCGCGAGGGTCCGGTGGATGATCCGCGCGGTTTCAGTCGAGCCGGTGAAGGCGACACCCGCCACGCGACGGTCGCCGACGGCACGCGCACCGACGATCGCGCCGTCGCCCGGCAGGAAGTGCAGCACGTCGCCCGGGATCCCGGCCTGCAGCAGGAGGCGCACGGCCTGGGCGGCGACGAGCGGCGTCTGCTCGGCGGGCTTGGCGATCACCGCGTTCCCCGCCGCGAGCGCGGCGGCCACCTGCCCGGTGAAGATCGCGAGCGGGAAGTTCCAGGGGCTGATGCAGACGAAGACGCCGCGGCCGTGCAGCGACAGCTCGTTGCTCTCGCCGGTCGGACCGGGCATGCGCCGCGGCTGACCGAAGTCGCGGCGCGCGCCTGCGGCGTAGTAGCGCAGGAAATCCACGGCCTCGCGGATCTCTGCGACTGCGTCAGGCACCGTCTTCCCCGCCTCGCGCACGCACATCGCGACGAGCTCGGGCAGGCTCTCCTCGAACAGGTCCGCGGCCCGCTCGAGCCCGAGCGCCCGCGGCTCGGGTCCCTGCGCATCCCACGCGGGCTGGGCCGCGGCGGCGCGGCCGATGGCTTCGTCGACCTGCCGCGCCTGCGCGGTGCGCACCGTGCCGACGACCTCGGCCGTGTCCGCCGGGTTGCGCACCGGCTCCGCGGGGCCGTCCTGCTCCTGGCCGCCGACGATCGGCGCGGCGAGCCAGGGCCGGCGCGACACATGCTCCATGCGTTCAGCCAGGCCCTTGAGGACGCGCCCGTCCGCCAGGTTGACCCCGGCAGAGTTGCGCCGCTCGGGCTGGTAGATGTCCACCGGCAGCGGGATGCGCGGATGCGGCGTGTGGCCCACCTCGTCCACCGAGCGCACGGGGTCGGCGACAATGTTCTCGACGGGCTCCGCCTCGTTGACGATGCGGTTCACGAACGAGGTGTTCGCACCGTTCTCGAGCAGCCGGCGCACGAGATAAGGCAGCAGGTCCTCGTGTTCGCCCACCGGCGCATACACACGGCACGGCACGCCGAGACCGTCCGGCCGCGTGACCTCGGCATAGAGCGCCTCGCCCATGCCGTGCAGGCGCTGGAATTCGAACTCGCGCCCGGCCCGACGCGCCATGTGCCAGACGGCGGCGACGGTGTGCGCGTTGTGCGTGGCGAACTGCGGGTACAGGTGCCCGGCGCCCTGCTCGAGGATCACCCGTGCACACGCGAGATAGGACACGTCGGTCGCCGCCTTGCGCGTGAACACCGGGAATCCCGGCAGTCCGCGCTCCTGCGCGCGCTTGATCTCGGCGTCCCAGTAGGCCCCCTTCACGAGCCGTACGTGCAGCAGGCGGTTCGTCTCACGCGCGATGCCGATCAGGTGTCGCAGCACGTCCGGCGCACGCTTCTGGTAGGCCTGCACGGCGAGACCGAGGCCCGTCCAGCCCTCGAGCCGGCCGGCCCGACAGACCGCTTCGAGCACCTCGAGCGTGATCTCGAGTCGCTCGGACTCCTCGGCGTCGAGTGTGAGGGCGATGCCGGCGTCGCGCGCAGCCACGCAGAGATCGACGAGGCGCGGCGCCAGCTCACCGAGCACTCGTCGGCGATTGGCGCGCTCGAACCTCGGGTGCAGTGCCGAGAGCTTCACGGAGATGCTCGGCCGCGCCTCAAGGTCCGCGTACTCGCCGACCCTCGCGCGCAGCGCCTCGATCGCGCGCCCGTAGGACTCGAGATAGCGCCCGGCATCCGCCGCGGTGAGCGCCGCCTCGCCCAGCATGTCGAAGGTGTAGCGGAAGAGGCGGTTGCCGCCCTCGAGGGACGCATCCAGGGCCTCCGCGATGGTGCGGCCCATCACGAACTGGTGGCCCATGATGCGCATCGCCTGGCGCATCGCGGTGCGCACCACGGGCTCGCCCATCCGGCCGACCACGCGCGAGATCGCGCCTTGCGGGGCCGCGAGGTCGCGAGCATCGAGCCGCACCAGGCGGCCCGTGAGCATCAGGCCCCAGGTCGAGGCGTTCACAAACAGCGACTGGCTGTCGCCGAGGTGGCTGGACCAGTCGCCGGCGCGGATCTTGTCGGCGATCAGGCGGTCGGCGGTCTCGTCATCGGGAATCCTGAGCAGCGCCTCGGCGAGGCACATCAGGATGACGCCTTCCTGCGAAGAAAGGTCGTACTGGCGCATGAATGCGTCGATGCCGGTCCGCGCGGCCGGCGTGCGCCGCACGGCCTCGACCAGCCGCTGCGCTGTCGCCTGGATCGCAGTCGCTTCCGCTCCGCTGAATCGCGCCGAGGCCGCGCGTCGCCGCAGGACCGGCTGCTCCTCGGCGAGGAACTCGCCGTTCACGGCCTCACCCGCCGCGGTCAGGAAGTCCGCGGTCTCTTCGAACAGGAACTTGGCGGGGAAACCCTCGCCGGAGGACTGGGGCATGGCGCTCGCACTCGCTCTTCGAATCGGCGGATTCTAGCGAAATGCGACGCTCCACGGGCCGTCTCCCGCGGCCCTCCGGCGCCGGGAGAGTTACTTGGTCTCGTATAGCAGTCCGATCGTGGTCAGCGTGTCGGTCTTCTCGATGCCGGGCGCCACCTCGGTGTTGTACCGCACCTGGTAGCCGACCCGGAGGCCGAGCGCACCGGACATCATGACCTCGAGGCCGAGGTCGTTCTGGATGTAGGTGTTGTCCGAGCCGGACTCGATCAGGAAGCGGTCGACGATCCTGGTGTTCGATGTGAGTTGCTGCTCGAAGCGGATATCGCCGCGGAAGATGAGACCGTCTTCCGTTTCGCCCGTGTCCTGCTCTTTCGCGAACCGGTAGCCGGGGCCACCTTGAACCCAGAACCTGGTGGCCTCCGTGTCGATGATCTTGTAGCCGAGACCGGTCGCGACCGTACCCTGGTAGTCGTAGGCGCTGAAGCGGTCGTCCTCGTAGCGCGCCGCGCCGAACCAGAACGCCTTCGGCGTGAAGTCGTAGTTCGACTGGCCGCGCAATTCCCAGCGCTGCGCGGTCGTGGTGTCGCCGTCGTTGCCGTAATTTCCGGCGAAGACCAGCTCGTGCTTCCACTGGTCGTACACGTTGGTCACGAGCAGGGACGCGTTGACCGACTCGTTCTCGCTGTTGCCGGTGGCGAACGAACCGCCGAGTTCACCCTTTCCCGACCATTCGGCGTGTGCCGGCGCCGCGGCCGCCAGCCAGCCGAGTGCGATCGCCATTCCAAGCGTGGTCTGCCTCATGAAGTCGACTCCTTTTGCGTTGCAGCGGAAGTTTTCCGGCCGCGGAGTATAGCCACTTGCGGGCGACGTTCCCGCCTACGCAAAATCGCAGCCCGGCCAGGGATCGGATGCAGGATGAACGAAACCACCTTCAAGTACGTCGCCACCACCGCGAACTTCGCCACCTCCGTGCTCGAGGCGTCCCGGGAACGCCCGGTCCTGGTGGACTTCTGGGCCCCTTGGTGCGGCCCCTGCCGAACGCTCATGCCGCTCCTGGACCGGATCGCCGACGACTACGCCGGTCGCTTCGCGCTCGCCAAGCTCAACACGGACGAGGAGCCGGACGTCGCCGGGCAGTTCGGCATCCGCAGCATACCGACGGTCATGCTGTTCCACGGCGGCCAGGTGGTGGAGCAGTTCGTCGGCGTGCAGCCGGAGTCGTCCATCCGCGCCCTGCTCGACCGCTACGTCGGTCAGGTCGCGGACGACGGACCTGACAGCCCGGCCAGCCTCGTCGCGCGCGCCGAGGCGGCCCTCCAGTCGCGCGACGCCACCGCGGCCAGTGCCGCCCTCGCCGATCTCGAGGCGCGCGATCCGGGGCACAAGTCCCTGAAATCCCTGCGGGCCCGAGCCGCGTTCGTGGAGGCGGCGACGGCACGGCCCGACGTGACCGCCTTGCGCGCAGCGCTCGAGCGCGATCCCGCCGACTCCGCGGCGCGGCACGCGCTCGCGGCGCACCACGCCCTCGCGGGCGACTACGCCACCGCGCTCGGCGAGTGGCTCGAGCTCATGCGCCGCGACCGGAAGTTCGGCGACGACCTCGCGCGACGGAGCCTGCTCGGCATGTTCGACTTACTCGGGGAAGGCCACGAGCTGACGACCGGGTACCGCCGCCGCATGGCGACCCTGTTGCACTGAGCCGCGGGCGGCGCGCGGGCTCCATGGTCTTGCCCGTGCAATGGTGTCGAAGTATAAGAAGCCGCGAGAAGGTTCAGCCGCCCGGTCGTGGGTCTTGCGATGGCCGAGAAACCTGAGTCAGACGAGTTCGACGAAGAGGACGCCGACGACGTCTCCGGCGGCGACGAGTCGCTCGACGTGGATCGGCTGATGCAGGACCTCGACAAGCGCAAGCGCGGCGCGGCGCGCGGCGCGGAGCCCGCCTGGCGCAAGCTCGAGCGGCTGCTCGAGCAGAAGCGCACCTCGGAACTGCTGTCGGACTTCGACGACTACGATATCGGCGACAGGCCGCGGCCCGGCAAGCGCTAGTGGAAGTCGCGCGAGCGGGCTTCGATCCGCCCGAGCCAGCGCGTGAGGTCCACGATCCGGTGCGCAATCACGTGCATCACCTCGCCCTCGAGCTGCAGCTCGCCCGCCACGCCCATCAGCCGCGAGCCGACGAGCGCCCGGCGCTCGCGTTCCGCCACGTGCTGCCAGACGATCAGGTTGACGTGGCCCGTCTCGTCCTCGAGCGTGACGAAGGTGACGCCGTTCGCGCTGCCCGGCCGCTGCCGGGTGATGACGAGCCCGGCCGTCCGCACCGTCGCGCCGTGCCTCGATTCGCGCAGCGCAGCCGCGGTGAGGACCCCGCGCGCCTCGAGGCGCCCGCGCAGCAGCGCGAGCGGATGCCGCCCGAGCGTGAGCCCGGTGTGCACGTAGTCCGCCGCGACGTCCTCGCCCTCGAGCGGCGCGCGCAGCAGCGGGATGCCTTCGGCGACGTGCGGCTCGGGCAGGATCGGCTGCGGCGGCTCGATTCCGGCGACGCCCCAGGCCGCGCGGTGACGGTGGCCCGCGATGCCTGCGAGCGCCCCGGCGGCCGCGAGGCAGCCGAGCTCGCGCCGGTCGAGCGTGGCGCGCAGCGCGAGGTCCTGTACGTTCGCGAAGCCGCGTGACTCGCGCGCCGCGACGAGCCGCCCGGCCGCCTCGCCCGGGAATCCCTTCACCAGCCTGAGCCCGAGCCTGAGCGCCGCGGCACCGTCCTCGCGGCGCTCGAGCGTGCAGTCCCAGTCGCTCTTGCGCACGTCGATGGGCCGCACCTCGACGCCGTGACGGCGCGCGTCCTGCACGAGTTGCGACGGAGCGTAGAACCCCATCGGCTGGCTGTTGACGAGCGCCGCCGTGAAGGCCGCGGGCTCGTGCCGCTTGAGCCACGCCGACACGTACACCAGCAGCGCGAAGCTCGCCGCGTGGGACTCCGGGAAGCCGTATTCGCCGAAGCCGAGGATCTGGCGGAAGATCTGCCGCGCGAATTCCTCCTCGTAGCCGCGCTCGCGCATGCCGCGTATGAGTCGCTCCTCGAAGTGGCCGAGTCCACCCTTGCGCTTCCATGCCGCCATCGCCCGGCGCAGCTGGTCCGCCTCGCCCGGCGTGAAGCCCGCCGCCACGATGGCGAGCTGCATCACCTGCTCCTGAAAGATCGGCACGCCGAGCGTCCGGCGCAGCACGCCCTCGACCTCGGCGCTCGGGTAGGTGACGGGCTCGAGGCCGCCGCGGCGGCGCAGGTAGGGGTGCACCATGTCGCCCTGGATCGGGCCCGGCCGGATGATCGCCACCTCGATCACGAGGTCGTAGTAGGAGGCCGGGCGCATCCGCGGCAGCATCGCCATCTGCGCGCGCGACTCGATCTGGAACACGCCCAGCGTGTCGCCGTGGCCGATCATCTCGTAGACCGCCGGGTCCTCCGCCGGCACGGTGGCGAGCGTCCAGCGCCGTCCGCTGAACCGCTCTACGAGGCCGAACGCGCGGCGGATCGCGGCCAGCATGCCAAGGCCGAGCACGTCGACCTTGAGGAGTCCGAGCGCGTCGAGATCGTCCTTGTCCCACTGGATGACGGTGCGGTCCACCATGGCGGCGTTCTCGACCGGCACCAGTTCCTCGAGCAGGTCGCGCGCGATCACGAAGCCGCCGACGTGCTGCGAGAGGTGCCGCGGGAATCCGAGCAGCGTGCGGGCGAGCGAGAGCACGCGGGCGAGCACGGGGCTCGCGGGGTCGAGGCCCGCATCGCACACCCGTTCATCGCTGATGCGCGAGCCGTCCCACCACTGCATCGAGCGGGCGAGCGCGTTCACCTGCAGCGCGTCGAGGCCGAGCGCCTTCGCCACGTCGCGCAGCGCACTGCGCGGACGGTAGCAGATCACGGTCGCGGTGAGCGCGGCGCGGTGGCGACCGTACTTCGCGTAGAGGTACTGGATCACCTCCTCGCGCCGCTCGTGCTCGAAGTCCACGTCGATGTCGGGCGGCTCGTTGCGTTCGCGCGATATGAAGCGCTCGAAGAGCAGCGACATGCGCGCGGGGTCCACCTCGGTGACACCGAGGCAGAAGCACACGGCTGAGTTGGCGGCGGAGCCGCGGCCCTGGCAGAGGATGCCGCGCGAGCGCGCGAAGCCCACGATGTCGTGCACGGTGAGGAAGTAGGCCTCGTAGCCGAGGTCGGCGATCAGCCCGAGTTCGTGCTCGATGAGCCTGCGCGCGGCGTCCGGCGTGCCCTCCGGCCAGCGCCGGCGCTCGCCCTCCTCCGTGAGCCGCCTGAGCCAGCTCGTGGGCGTCTCGCCTTCGGGCACGATCTCGCGCGGGTATTCGTAGCGGAGCTCGTCGAGGGAGAACGTGCAGCGCGACGCCACATCGAGCGTCGCCTCGAGCAGCCCGGGCGGATAGAGTTCCGCGAGCCGCGTCACGGGCCGCAGGTGTCGCTCGCCGTTCGGGAAGAGCGCGTACCCCGCGCGGTCCACCGTGGTGCGGAGCCGCGTGGCGGTGAGCACATCGTGCAGCGCGCGGCGTCCGCGCACGTGCATGTGCACGTCGCCCGTCGCGACGAGCGGCAGCGCTAGCGTGTGGCCGAGCGCCTGCAGCGAGGCGAGCCGCCGACGGTCCTGCCCGGTCGTGAGGAGTTCGACCGCGATCCAGAGCCGCCCGCGGAAGACCGAGGCGAGCCACGTCGCTTCCTCGGGATCGGGGCGCGGGCCGGGGAGCCAGAGGGCCAGGAGGCCGGAGAAGGGGGTAATGATCAGGGGGCAGGGGGTAGTTAAAGAAGCCGACTGCGGCGGCGGCTCGTCAGTCCGACTGTCCGCTATCCGCTGTTCACTATCCGCGCTCTTCCTGCCCCCTGCCCCCTGATCATTACCCCCTTCTCCTTCGAAGTCCTCCCGCTCCAGCCAGTACTCGCCCTTCGGCGCGGCGCGTCGTGCGCGGGTGATGAGCCGACAGAGCTGGCCGTAGCCACGGCGGTCGGTGGCGAGCAGCACGCAGCGCAGGCCGTCGGTGAGGCGGAATTCGCTGCCGATGATGAGCTTGAGCCCGTTGCCTTTCGCGGCGACGTGTGCACGGACGACGCCCGCGACGGAGCACTCGTCTGTAATCGCGAGCGCGGCGTAGCCGAGCTCGACCGCGCGCTCGACGAGTTCTTCCGGGTGCGACGCGCCGCGCAGGAAGCTGAAGTTCGTGAGGCAGTGCAGCTCGGCGTAGGCCATCGGACTCAGCCGAACACGCCGTGCAGGAACCAGCGTCCCCCGCCCTGCCGTTCGCGGAACACCCACAGCCGCGCCCCGACACGATCGCGGGCCACGTAGTAGTCACGCCGTACGTCGCACCCGTCCCACCAGCCGGACTCGATGCGCTCGGGTCCCTCCTCGAGTTCGAGCGGCCCGTCGTATCGTGGACGTTCTCCGCCCGGCAGCGGCTGCGGGTCGGCGAGCAGCCACAGCGGCCGACACGGAAAATAGGGGACACTCATATTCGGTGCCAGGCACCTATTTTCCAACCGAAAATCGGTGCCTGGCACCGAATATGAATGTCCCCAATTCCGCTCCGGGCGGTGCTCCGCCACGAGCCTGAGGCCATGCACCGCATCCGGGCCGAGGCGCGCGCGCAATCGCTCGACGAGCTGCGGTACGCCGGCGGTCCGCTGGGCGTGACGCGCGAAGAGATCGCCAGCCACCACGACCACCGGTACCGGCGGTCCGCTTCGCAGCCGCAACGCACGCACGGGTTCGGGCAGCTCCCTGCGTTCGAGGTGCTCACGCAGGAGGCCGGCGATGTGCGCAATCTGCGTGGCCGGCGCCACGAGCCGCAGCCGCACGCGCGTCGCCGGCGCCTCGCGATGCAGCAGCGTGAGCTCGAGCGCATCGACGCCGTGTCCGCGCAGCCGGAGGAATGCACACAGTTCCTCGAGCAATGGCTCGACCGCGAGCCCGAGCCGCGCCGTGTCGGAAAGTTCCGGCTCGAGGTCCCGGCGCGCCGTGAATCGCGGATGCGGCACGAACGCGGCCCGCGGATCGGCAGCACGGCCGAGCGCGCGGTCGAGTGTGAGCAGCAGTTCGGGGGCGAAGCGCCGCGCCAGGCCGTCTCGCGGCAGCCGCAGGCAATCTCCGACCGTGCGCACGCCCATCGTGGCGAGCGACTGCACGCTCTTCTCGGGCCAGCGCGTGCACGCGAGCGGCAGCGGCGCGAGCCGGCTCGCGAGTCCCTCGCGACGTCGCAGGACGACTTCCTCGTCCACGCGCGCGAACCAGAGCGCTGCGAGCGGCGTGGGCGTGAGCGCGAGCCGCGGCACACACCCCAGCCGCCGCAGCCGCTCGCGCACTTCCGCCAGCAGGCAGCGCACGCCACCGAACAGGCGCAGGCTGCCGCGCACCTCGAGCAGAACCGCGTCGGGTGGCTCGAGCGCGACGCGCGGCGTGAAGCCGGTGGCGAGCGTCGCCACGGCGTCGAGCAGCGCACGCTCGACGTTCGCCTCGCGCGGGAGCACGTGCAGCGAGGGCAGCAGCGCGAGTGCCGAGTTGAGTGCCATGCCACGGGCAATGCCGGCCGTCGCGGCGGGCGCATCACAGGCGAAGACGACCCGGCCGCGGTCCTCGACATCGACGACGGCCGTGCCCCCGGGAGCATGCGCCGCCGCACCGGCGAACCTTGCACGCCAACGCAGCGACTCCAGCACGTAGTCGGGAAGGTGGATCGCGAGCCAGAGCTCGCGGCTCGCTGCAGCTGCAGGGGCCGGGTCGTTCGAGCCGCGTCCCCCGCCAAGCGCAGGCCGCAGCCGAGGCGGTTCGCGCGCCGGCGTGGAAGATGGAACGCCCCCGGGCGTGGCCCGGCGCTTCACGGGCGCCGGCATGGTCAGTGCGCGGCCGCCCAGTCCGCGGGATCGAGCCGGCCGAGCCGGACCGTCGAGGCATGCCCGCCGCGGCTTTTCAGGATACGCACGACGAGTCCTTCGCGGCCGGAATCGAGCGCGAGCCGCAGCACGGCCGGCGAGGGCGCGTCACCGTCGCGCAAACGGCGGAAGAGCACAGTGAAACTGCGCGACTGCTCGGCGGCGAGCTGCAGTCGACGCAACGCCCGGTGGTCGCGGAACTCCGCCCAGCCGAGCACGGCGCTGCAGACGCCCGAGCGCAACGCCTGCTCCATCGCCCAGTCGGCAGGCTGCCCGCGCACGACGAGCAGCCGGCTCACGTCGACACCGCAGGCCGCGAGCGCCGGCGCATACGGCTGATGGGGCGGCGCGATCCAGGCGATCCAGCCCTCCCCGTGCTCCTCGCTTCCCAGGGCAGCGAGGGCCGGCATCAGCAGGCTGAGCTCCCCGATGCCGCACCGGTCGGTGAGGATCTCGATCAGTCCCTGCGCCGGCCAGCCACCGCCCGGCAGGCAGCGGTCGAGCACGGCGTAGCCGGTGGACCGGCCGGGCGGCTGCGAGGTCGTGCCGCTCCGCTCCCTGGCACGCCAGAGATCCGGACGGCGCAGCAGGTCGTCGAGGGCGGACATGGGATGGAACGGGCAAGGGGTAATGACTAGGGGGTAGGGGGTAGGGGGTAGGGGGTAGGGGGTAGTGAAGGAATAACAGCAGCAACGTCGGCAGAGCCGCACCTCTTGCGCTACCCCCTACCCCCTGATCACTACTCCCTTCTTATCCCTCACGCCCTTCCAGCGTCCTGCCTCACCACCCCGACCACCACGCCTTCGATGATCAGCGACTCCAGTGCGAGGTCGACGCGCAGCGGCTCGAAGTCCTGGTTCTCGGGCAACAGCCAGACGACCTTGCCTTCCTGCTTATAGCGCTTCACGGTGACCTCGTTCTCGAGTCGAGCCACGACGATCTGGCGGTTGCGCACCTCGGGCGTGCGATGCACGGCGACGAGATCGCCGTCGAGGATGCCGGCATTCTTCATGCTCATGCCGCGCACCTTGAGCAGGTAGTGTGGCCGCGGCTGGAAGAGCTGCGGGTCGATCTGGTAGTGCGCCTCGATGTTCTCCTCGGCGAGGATCGGCCGGCCGGCGGCGACGCGGCCAATGAGCGGCAGGCCCATCTGCTCGCGCAGGGAGTCGCGCAACTGGATTCCGCGCGAGGCGCCGGGCCTGAGATCGAGCACGCCCTTGCGCTGCAGGGCACGCAGGTGCTCTTCTGCGGCATTCGCCGACTTGAAACCGAGCGCCCCGGCGATTTCAGCCCGGGTGGGTGGCATGCCCTGTTCGGCCACCGCGTCCTGGATGAAGCGCAGGACCTGTCGCTGGCGGGGGGTGAGATCGTCCATGGCAGCTCCTGTACGAATTCACAGTAGCTGTTTTTATATACAGGTACCGGTGGCATTGCAAGCGCTGCGAAAGCGGGGCGAAATGCGGTAGCATCCCGCCGTTGAGTTGCCGGACGTCACCGCGCCCCGTGCGCGGCGCAGCCTTTAATCGGTAGGTCCGACAGCCAGACGCCCCCAACCACAAGGAATGAACCCATGAAGACCATCGCCAAGATCCTCGTCGCCGCCACCGCCACCGCCGCCCTCGCGGGCTGCGTCAGCGAGAGCAAGTTCAACGAGCACGTCGCTTCGGCCGACGCCGCCATCAAGGCTGCCGCCCAGGAAGCCGCCGCCGCCAAGGCTGCCGCCGACTCGGCCGGGGCCGCCGCTGCCGCTGCCGCCAGCACGGCCAACTCGGCTCAGAGCGCCGCCAACCAGGCCATGCAGGCTGCCAAGGCCGCCCAGGCCTGCTGCGACGCGAACAGCGAGAAGATCGACCGCGCGTTCCAGAAGTCGATGGGCAAGTAATCGACAGCGATCCTTCGCTGTTCGAACGAAGACGCCGCGGCAACCCCGCGGCGTTTTCTTTTGCACGCCGGGAACGGGCCGCTACTGGCTTGCCGAGCGCACTGGCCGAGAGAGCGGCACGGGAACGCCCGTGGCCTGCAGGAAAGCGCGCTCCGCCCCGGGCCAGTCGATCTCGACCGGGTGGCCGGCTGCGGCCCGGGTGATGAGCTGAGTCATCTCCGCGGGATCGCCGTGGCTCGGATCGGCGGTACCCTCGAGCGGCGCATGACGCTCGACGTACAGGGTTCCGCGCTGCCAGCCGACCTTGGTCGTCTGGTCGATCAGGTTCACCTTCGTGTTGATGGAGACGAGCCCGAACAGCTCCGCGACGTCCTCGGGGTACATGCGGATGCAGCCGTGGGTGACCTGCATGCCGACACCGGCGGGCTTGTTGGTGCCATGGATCAGGTAGGCGCCCCCCGGGATGCCGAGTCGCATCTTGTGCGCGCCGAGCGGATTGTCCGGCCCAGGTGGAACAACCTTCGGCAGCGGATCGCCGCGCTCCTCGTGCTCCTTCAGCACAGAGGCCGGCGGGTACCAGTTCGGATTCTCTTCCTTCGAAACGATGCGAGTGACCCCGAGCGGCGTATTCCAGTCCATCTTCGCGGTGCTGATGGGGTACGTCCGCACGACGCGGGGCTCGCCCGGCTTCGCGGGCGGGAAGTAGTACAGCCGATGCTCCGGCAGGTTGACGACGACGCCCTCCCGGGGCGCGTCCGGCAGGATGAAACGCGACGGGATCAGGATCTCGGTGCCCTCCCCCGGAAGCCACGGGTCCACCCCGGGATTCGCCGCCAGGATCTCCTCGTAACCGACGCCGTTGCTGCGCGCGACGTCGAAGAGCGTATCCTCGTGTCGCGCAATCGCGCTCGTGTTGCTGCCGACCACGTTGTCGCCATTCGCGGGCAGCAGGTACTCCGCCGCGACGCCGGCACCTGCGACGAACAGCAGCGCCGCTGCGACGAGAGCACGACCGAAACGGTGTCTTGCGCGATACATTCCCTGGAACTCTGCAACCCTGCGACCGGGGAGCGCATTCTAACCACACGGGGCGGGGCGCGTTGACCGGGAGGCGTCGCGGCCAGTAGCCTTCGCCGGCGCAGGGGGGACCCATGGCGTACAAGCTGACGATCGAACTCTCCGACCGCGACCTCAAGCACTTCCGCCGCGAGCTGCGCCTGGCCCGCGAATCCGTCGGCATCGCCGACGACGATGAGATCCTGGGCGCGGCCGCCGACCTCGTGGCCGAGCTGCGCCGCACCGAGCTGCCCGATTTCGTCACCGAGCGCCTCGAGAAGCTCGAGACGCTCCTCGAGATGATGAGCGACGCGGACTGGCCTCTGACCGACGACGAGCGCAGCCCGGTGCTCGCCGCCTTCGCCTACCTCTGCGACCCGGAGGACATCATCCCCGACGACATCCCGGGCATCGGGCTCCTCGACGACGCGGTGATGATCGAGCTCGCGTTCCGCGAGCTCCGCCACGAGATGGAGGCCTACGAGGACTTCCGCCGCTACCGCAAGTCGCTGCCGCAGCGCACGCCCGGCTCGCGCGATGCCGCGACACTCTCGGCCAGGCTCGACCGGCGCCGCGACCAGCTGATGGAGAGGATGCACCGACGGCGCCGCGAAGAACGGCGCCGCGGCACGGGCTGAACGCGCCTCAGGCCGGCCCTGGGGCCGATGCCGACGTACGGGCCATGAGCTCGCCGATCTGCGCAGGCACGCCCTTGCGGGCCTCGGCGATCGCGACGCGTACGGCGTTTGCGAACGCGGCGCGGCTCGCACCGCCGTGGCTCTTGATCACCACGCCGTTCAGACCGACCATGCTCGCGCCGTTGTAGGCGCTCGGGTCGAGGCGGGTCTTGAGCGCCTTGAGCGACGGCGCCGAGGCGAGAGCGCCCGCCTTCCTGAGCGGGCTGCGCGTGAACTCTTCCTTCATCACGCTGCCGATGAACCGCGCCGCACCTTCCATGGTCTTGAGCGCGACGTTGCCGGTGAATCCGTCGGTGACGACGACGTCGACGTCGCCGGAGAAGATCTTGTCGCCCTCGACGAAGCCCGTGTAGTTGATCGGGGCGCCGGCGAGCCGCCTGTGCGCCTCGCGGATTTCCTCGGTGCCCTTGATGTCCTCCTCGCCGATGTTGAGCAGGCCGACGCGCGGGCGCTCGGTCCCGTGCAGGTCGGAGGCGATGATGGATCCCATCACCGCGAACTGCACGAGGTGCTCGGCCGAGCAGTCGGGATTCGCGCCGAGGTCGAGCATCACGGTGTGCCCATGCGCGGCCGGCACCGCCGAGACGATCGCGGGACGGTCGATGCCCGGAATCATGCCGAGCACGAAGCGGGCCGTCGCGAGCAGCGCGCCCGTGTTGCCCGCCGACACGCAGGCTGCGGCCTCGCCCCGCTTGACGAGGTTCACCGCGACGCGCATCGAGGAGTCCTTCTTGCGACGGACGGCGTCCTGGGGACGCTCGTCCATGCCGACGATCTCGCTTGCTTCGACGAGTGCGCAACGGACCGGCAACGGCTCGCCGACGAGCGGACGCAGGACCTCGCCGCGGCCGACGAGTAGCAGCCGCAGGTCGTGGGTCGCCGCGAGGACGTCGAGCGCCGCGGGAACGGCGACTTCGGCGCCGTGGTCGCCACTCATGGCGTCCACAGCGATGGTGAGCCCGGCGGTCATGCGCGGGCGCGGTCGGGCAGCCTTATTCCTGGCCTTCCTCGGCCGCCGGCTTCTCGATCACCTTCTTGCCGCGGTAGAAGCCGTCGGGCGTGACGCGGTGACGCAGGTGCGTCTCGCCGCTCGTGCGGTCGACCGACAGCGCCGGCTTCGTGAGGAAGTCGTGCGACCGGTGCATGCCGCGCTTCGAGGGCGACTTGCGGCTCTTCTGGACTGCCATGCTTTTCTCTCCTGTCGCGGATCAGCGCTCGCCCTTGTCGAGCAGCTCCCGCAGGTTCGCAAAAGGTCTCTGCTTCTCTTCCACCGCCGAGTCCGGCTCGACGGTGACTTCCGCTGCGACCGCATCGCCGCAGTCGGCTTCGTCTTCGTGCATCGGCACCAGCGGCAGGCCGAGCAGTAACTGTTCCTCGATCAGGTCCGTCACGGACAGGCGTTCGGGATCGCCGAGCACCGGATCGAACCCGCCCGGCACCTCCTCCGCGTCGTCCGTCACCACGGCGACCTGCGCCGTCTCCGACACGTCGTTCGCGCACGGTCGCAGGCACCGCTGGCACGGCAGCACGACGCGACCCTTGAGGCTCACCTCGACGGTCGTCCGGCCATCGAACCGGCCGAACGTCAGCCGGGCCCGGGCCCGGGTCCCTTCGAGCGCACCCGCTTCCACCAGCCTTGGGAGCTGCCCGAGCACGAGGTCTCGCTCGAGCACGGCATTTCGGCCGGCCAGCTCGATAGCGTTGACGAGATCGGACCGGGCGGCCGGCATGGGGCGCGTATAATAGTGACGCACCTCCCCGCTGTCAAAACGAATTCGAGCTTAAACCCTTGTTTTTCAAGGATCCGGACGCGATGAGGCCGGCGTGAGCCCCGCGGCCCGCCCGAGGCTCGTCCTCGCGTCGACCTCCCCCTACCGCCGCGCACTGCTGGAGCGCCTCGGCGTGCCGTTCGAGTGCGTCGCGCCCGAGGTCGAGGAGACGGCGCTGCCGGACGAGCCGGCGCTGGCCCTGTCGCAGCGCCTCGCGGCGCTCAAGGCCGAATCCGTGGCCGCCCGCCACCCTGCCGCGGTCGTGATCGGCTCGGACCAGGTGGCCCTGCGGGGCGCGACGACGCTCGGCAAGCCGGGCAGCGTCGAGCGCTGCATCGAGCAGCTCGAGAAATCCTCCGGGCGCGAGGTGGAATTCCTCACCGCCGTACACGTGGTGAACGGCCCCGCCCGGACCGCGGAATCGCACGTCGACCGGACGGTGGTCCGCTTTCGCACCCTCTCCCGCGCCGAGATCGAGCGCTACGTCGCCGCCGACCGTCCGCTCGACTGTGCCGGCGGATTCAAGGCGGAGTCGCTCGGCATCGCGCTCTTCGAGCGCATCGAATCGGCCGACCCGACCGGCCTCACCGGCCTGCCGCTGATCTGGCTCGCGCACGCGCTGCGGCGCGCGGGGATCGCGGCGCCTTAGCGAGCGCATCGAGGACGCCGCGCAGGTCATCGCCGAGCGGCGCGCTCACGTGCAAGGGCTCGTGGGTGCCCGGTCGGTCGACGCCGATCGATGCCGCGTGCAGGAACATCCGGTCGAGACCGTACCGACGCAGCAACGCGTTCTTCTCGCGGTCGCCGTACTTGTCGTCACCCGCCACGGGGTGCCCGGCGTGGGCGGCATGGACACGGATCTGGTGCGTCTTGCCGGTATCGATCGCGACCTCGACGAGCGTCGCCACGTTACTGAAGAACTGCACCGGACGGAACGTGCTCACCGCCATCCGGCCATGCCCTCGCACCGCCACGTGCCGCTCCCCGCCGCGGCGCTCGCCCGTCGCGAGCGGGATCTCGATGCGCTTGTGCCCGAGGTCCCACTTGCCGCAGACGAGCGCCAGGTAGAGCTTCTCGGTCGTCCCCTCGCGGAGCTGGGCGTGCAGCTGACGAAGCGCGGCCCGGCGCTTGGCGACGATCAGGCAGCCGCTCGTGTCCCGGTCGAGGCGGTGGACGAGGTCGAGCTCCTTAAGCTCCGGTCGCGAGGCGCGGAGCGCCTCGATCACCCCGTGCGACGTGCCGCTGCCGCCGTGAACTGCGATACCCGCGGGCTTGTTCAGCACCAGCAGGTCGTTGTCCTCGTAAAGGATGGCCGAAGTGAGCAGGTCCCTGAGCGACTGGCTCGCGGGGCGGCTCGCAGCCCCGTCAGCAACCGGCGCCTGGCGCACCGGGGGAATCCGGACGCGGTCCCCGGTTGCGACGCGCTGATCGGGACGCGCTCGCTTGCTGTTGACCCGCACCTCGCCTTTGCGCAGCAGGCGGTAGATGTGGGTGCGCGGTACGCCCTTCAGGACGCGGACGAGGAAATTGTCGAGCCGCTGGCCGTCGTCGCCCTCGCCCGCCTCCACGTAACGCACGCCCGCACCGGCGGTCGACGCCGAATCCGGGGGCTCGCGGGTCGAATTCTCGTAAGCCATTGATTTTGCGACCTTCGCTTGCTAGAGTCCGGCCCAGAAGCGCTGTCGGACCGCATGAGACCGGCCAGACGAGCGCCGATCCCGCGCAGCGATCGCGGGCCCCGAGGCCCAAGGCGCGCGCATCTTAGTTGGTTCTGATTCGTCAGACCATCGTGCTGCCGTGAACACGCGCAGGTGCCGCAGCCCCGGCGGGCGGCGGGCTCGTGCGACCATCGGCGGGTCGATGCCAGAAAACCAGGATTCGGTCCAACGCCCGCTCGACGCACTCGAGCAGGCGCCGAAAATGACAGCCGCATGACAACACAGGCCGCTGCCAGACCTCTCCGCAAGGCCACGGCACCACCCGTCCGGGCGTTCACGGTCCCCATCTCGTTTTTTGCGAGGACCGATGAAGAGAATGCTAGTCAACGCAACTCAGGAAGAAGAGTTGCGCGTAGCGCTGGTGGACGGCCAGCGCATTTATGACCTCGACATAGAGATCCCCTCCCGGGAAACCAAGAAGGCCAACGTCTACAAGGGCCGCATCACCCGGGTCGAACCGAGCCTCGAGGCCGCGTTCGTCGACTACGGCGCGGAGCGGCACGGCTTCCTGCCGATCAAGGAAATCTCCCGCGAGTACTTCCAGCCCGCCGAGGGTGGCGACGGCCGGCCCGGCATCCGCGAGCTGATCAAGGAAGGCCAGGAACTCATCGTCCAGGTCGAGAAGGAAGAACGCGGCAACAAGGGCGCGGCCCTCACGACCTTCGTGAGCCTCGCCGGCCGCTTCCTCGTGCTGATGCCCAACAACCCCCGCGCGGGCGGCGTCTCGCGCCGCATCGAGGGCGACGACCGCGACCAGCTGCGCGAGGCAATGGACAACCTGCAGATCCCCGACGGCATGGGCGCGATCGTGCGCACCGCCGGCGTCGGCCGCACGGCCGAGGAACTGCAGTGGGACCTGAACAACCTCGTCGACATCTGGAACGCCATCCGCCAGGCCTCCGACGGCCGCCAGGCCCCGTTCCTGATCTACCAGGAGTCGAAGGCGATCCTGCGGGCGCTGCGCGACTACCTCTCCGACGACATTGGCGAGATCCTGATCGACAAGCGGGAGATCTTCGCCGAGGCGCAGGACTACATGCAGCGCTTCATGCCGGGCAACCTGCGGAAGCTCAAGTTCTACGACGACCACGTTCCGCTCTTCACCCGCTACCAGATCGAGAGCCAGATCGAGTCGGCGTACTCGCACAAGGTCACGCTGCCCTCCGGCGGCTCGATCGTGATCGACCACACCGAGGCGCTCGTCTCGATCGACATCAACTCGGCGCGCAGCACGCGCGGCACGGATATCGAGACGACGGCGTGCAATACCAACCTCGAGGCGGCGGACGAGATCGCCCGCCAACTCAGGTTGCGCGATGCCGGCGGCCTGATCGTCATCGACTTCATCGACATGGAGTCGCAGAAAAACCAGCGCGCGGTCGAGGACCGGCTGCGCGACGCCGTGAAGCAGGACCGGGCGCGCATCCAGATCGGACGCATCTCGCGCTTCGGGCTGCTCGAGATGTCGCGCCAGCGCCTGCGGCCGTCCATCAGCGAGTCGACGAACATCGTCTGCCCGCGCTGCAGCGGCATGGGCGTGATACGCAGCGTCGAGTCGCTCGCGCTCGCCATCCTGCGCCTGATCGGCGAGGAGGCGCGCAAGGACCGCACCTCGAAGGTGATCGCACAGCTGCCGGTGGACGTCGCGACCTACCTGATGAACGAGAAGCGCGACTGGCTGCACAGCATCGAGTCGCGCGCCGAGATCGACGTCATCCTCGTGCCGAACCGCTACCTCGAGACGCCGGCCTACGAGATCCGCCGCGTGCGCGACGACGAGGCCGACCTGCCCGAGTTCTCGCAGATCAGCCACCAGATGGCCGTGCAGCCGCAAATCGACCTCGAGGCGATCGCCGCCGAGGAAAAGACCGCGCCGCCGCCGCAACCCGCCGTCACCACGGTGGTGCCGAGCACGCCCGCACCGCCGCCCGCGCCCGAGCCGGTCGCGACCCCGGTCGCCGCCGCCGTGGCCCCCGCGGTCGTGCCGCAGTACGGTCCCCGTGACGGGGCCTTCGTGCGCCTCTGGCACTGGCTCTTCGGCGACAAGCGCGCGCCGGAACCAGAGGCGGCGCCCGCCGCCCCGGCCGGCCGACATGATCGCGATCGTGATCGCGGCCGTGACCGCGACAGGGACCGCGGCCGCCGGGACCGTGACGAACGTCGTGGTCATCGCGATCGCACCGAGAATCGCGATGCCCGCCGGGACGAGCGCGGCCGCGACGACAAGCGCGGCGAGCGCGGAGATCGAAGCGGACGCCGTGACGAGCGCCGTCCCGAGAAGCCCGAGCAACGCGCAGAGCCGCGCAACGAGCAGCGCGGCGAGCGCCGCGATGAGCGCCGCGATGAGCGTCGTGACGATCGCGGCCGGCGGCCCGACGCGCAGGCGCAAGGCGGACAGCGTGAGCGCCGGCCCGACGGCCAGCCGCGCCAGCAACAGCAGGGACAGCGCGGCGAGCAGGCGCAGCAGGGCCCGCGCAGCGAGTCACCGCGGACGGACACGCCTGACAATCAACCGTCGCGGGCCGAAGGGTCGGCACCGCAGGGCGACGGCGCACGCCCCGACCAGCAGCCGGAGCGCGCCGAGAGTGAGCGCGGTGAGCGCAGCGGACGCCGCTCGCGTCGCGGTGGGCGCCGCCGCCGTCGGGACGGTGGCGAGTCGTTCGGTGCCGAGCAGCGCATGGAGGGAGCGTCGGCTGAAGGGAGCCCGGTGCCACTGTCCGCGTCACCGGCTCGTGAGTTCGAGCCGGCACGCAGCGCGCCGCGCGACGACGCCGCGCCTCCGCCAAGGATGGGTTCGTTCGATTTCGAGCGTGTTCCGGAGCGCGTCGCCGTGGATCGGACACCCTCCGAGCCGCCGGCCGCACTGCCGATCGTGCGACCGCCGCACGATGTCCAGGAATGGACGCCGACGCCGTCGAGCGACGCAACCCGCGAGGCGCCGCGCAACGAACCCTGAGAGCGCGGTGCCCGGCTCAGCGCCGCCGGGCACTCGTTCGCTGAAGCACCTCGTCGAGGAGGCCCCGGGCGGCCTCTTCGACGAGGTCCAGCACCCGCTCGAATCCCACCGCACCGCCGTAATACGGGTCCGGCACGTCCACAACTTCGAGTGACGGGGCAAATTCCATCATCAGCCGTACGCGCTCGCGGTACGGCTCCGGACTGCGATCGAGCAGCACCTCACGGTTGAGCCGGTCCATCGCCACCACGAGGTCGAAGCGCTCGAAGTCCGCTGCCTCGACCTGGCGGGCACGCAGTGCCTCGAGGTCCACCCCGCGACGCGCCGCTGCGACGATGGCCCGCGGGTCCGGCGCCTCGCCGATGTGGTAATCGTGCGTGCCTGCCGAATCGATCCGGATCCGCAGCTGCGGCGCACGCTCCTCCACGAGCTTGCGGAACACGCCTTCCGCCGTCGGTGAACGGCATATGTTGCCCATGCACACAAAAAGCACGGCGGTCTGCAGGACTGGCTGCGTCATGGCGTCGTCTCTCGGGTTGGCGCACGTTTCCATGGATCAGTCTGCGCCGAGGTAGTGCGTCCAGAGTATCCGTGCGGCCACGGATCTCCATGGCGCCCATCCCGCCGCGATGGACGCCTGGCGCTCCGGCGTGGGTACCTTACGCAGTCGCTTCACCTCGCGCATGGCCCGCGCAAGCGCGAGGTCGCCTCGCGGCCACACGTCGGGCCGGCGCAGCGCCATCAGGAAATAGATGTCGATGCTCCAGTGGCCAATTCCCGGCACTTCGAGCAGCGCATCCCGCGCCTTCGCTTCTTGCCAGCGGCCGACGGCCGCAAGGTCGACCCGGCCGTCCTGCACCCGGGTCGCGAGCTCGTGGCAGTAGCGCGCCTTCTGGCGCGTCAATCCCATCGAGCGCAGCCCCTCGATGCCGGCCGCGGCGACCGCGCCCGGGGACACGCCGTCGTCGCCCAGCTGATCGCCGAGGCGACGGAACAGCGTGCGCGCCGCCGCGATGGAGACCTGCTGCTCGAGGATGATCCACACGAGCGTCGGGAAGCCGGTCGGCCGGCCCCACATCGGGGGCACGCCATGCTTCTCGACGATCCGGGCGAGGTCGCGATCCCGGTCCGCCAGTGCCGCGGCCGCGTGCGCCAGTGTCGCGTGCGTGAGTCTGGGTGGCATGGATCGTATGTTACCGTTGCCTCATGTCCGGACAGCGACTCGTCTATTCGACCGGCGCAGGGCGCCTCTGCCCCGAGTGCACGCGTCCCATTGCCGATTGCCGCTGCAGGCGCAGCAAGCCGGCCGTGCCGGTCGCGCCGAAAGGTGACGGGGTCGTGCGCGTCGGACGTGAAACGCGCGGCCGCAAGGGCAAGGGCGTGACCGTCATCACCGGCATCCCGCTGGCCGGCGCGGAGCTCGAGGCCCTGGCCACCCGCCTCAAGAAGCGTTGCGGCTCTGGCGGCACGGTCGATGGCGCGGTGATCGAGATCCAGGGCGACCACCGCGACCTGCTGGTCGGGGAACTCGGCAAGCTCGGCTATGCCGTGAAGCGCTCGGGCGGCTGAGCGCACTCACCCGTGCGCCTCAACAAGTACCTCGCGGAGACCGGCGTGTGTTCCCGGCGTGAGGCCGACCAGTGGATCGAGGCCGGCCGCGTCACCGTGAACGGAACCCTCGCCGTGCTCGGCACGCCGGTCGCCGAAGGCGACGAAGTGCTCCTCGACGGACAGCCGCTGCGCGCGAAGCCGCGCAAGGTCTACCTTGCCCTCAACAAGCCGGTCGGTGTCGAGTGCACGACCGATCGCGAGGTGCCGGGCAACATCGTCGACTTCGTGGCGCACCGCGAGCGCGTCTTCCCGATCGGGCGGCTCGACAAGGACTCCGAAGGACTGATCCTGCTCACGAACGACGGCGACATCGTCAACACGATCCTGCGCGCCGAGAACGAGCACGAGAAGGAGTACGTCGTTGCCGTGGACCGCCCGCTCACACCCGCGTTCCTCTCCGGCCTGGCGGGCGGCGTGCCGATCCTCGACACGGTCACCAACCCATGCAAGGTCTCGCAGGTCGGCAAGAACACCTTCCGGATCGTTCTCACGCAGGGCCTCAACCGGCAGATCCGGCGCATGTGCGAGCACTTCGGCTACACGGTGCGGCGGCTGCAGCGGGTCCGCATCATGCACATCCGCCTCGGCGACCTGCCGCTCGGGCGCTGGCGCAATCTCACGCCCGAGGAACTTCGCGGGCTGCTGCCCTCGCGACCGACGCTGCACCTGCGCCGGCGCTAGCCCGGTTCTTCGGCGCGCCGCGCCTTCTTGTGCGTGAGGTCGAGGTAGAGGTTGTAGCCCGCGACACCGGCCGGGAACAGGTTCGAGAGGATGCCGACGGAGTCGTTCCTGCCGAAGACGAAATACGAGAGCAGCAGCAGGCTGCCCGAGATGCTCATGAGCCAGAACACGGTCGGCACCACCGGGCGGCCGTGGCGGCGGGAATAGGCCATCTGCACGAACCAGCGGCCGGCGAACAGGATCACGCCGAGGTAGCCGACGAGTTTCCACGGCGTCACCGTCACGCCGAAGGCCGTAATCAGGACTTGATCCACGATCGCTCTCCCGGAAGTTCAGGCGCCCCGCGCGGCGCGCGCGCGGGCTTTCTCGAGATCGTTCGCGGTGTCGACCCCGGCGGCCGGCGGCTCAACGCACACCCCGACGACGATGCGCACGCCGTTCTCGAGCGCGCGCAACTGCTCGAGCTTCTCGCGCAGCTCGAGACTCGAGGGCGGCAGCGACGTGATCCGACGCAGCGTCCCGACGCGATAGGCGTAGAGGCCCACGTGGCGCATGGCGCCGGCGAAATCGCTCTGGCTCGCGAGGCCCCCGGGCGCCGCGTCCCGGGTCCACGGGATGGGCGCGCGGCTGAAGTACAGCGCCGCGCCGTCCGCTGCCGTCACCACCTTGACGACGTTCGGATCGAGGAACTCCTCGAGCGACTGCACGGGCGTCGCCAGCGTCGCGATGCCGGCGGACGGATCCGTCCCCAGCAGGCGCGCAGCCTGGTCGATCAGCGCGGGCGGAAGGAACGGCTCGTCGCCCTGCACGTTGACGACCACGGTGGCGTCGCTCCAGCCGCGCGCCGCGGCGACCGCCGCCACGCGATCCGTCCCCGACGGCAGGTCCGGATCCGTCATGACGGCGATCGGCGTGCCGCGCCGGCGCGGATCGCTGACCACCGCCGCGATGCGCGCGTCGTCGGTCGCGACGATCACTTCGTCCGCTCCGCTGTCGCAGGCGCGCTCCACGACACGTTGCACCATGGGCCGGCCGCCGATCTCGAGCAGCGGCTTGCCGGGCAGTCGCGTCGATGCGTGGCGCGCCGGGATGACGACGTGAAACGCCAACGTCAGTCCTCGAGCAGCGGGTCGTCCGCCGCGAGCCGGGTCGCCTCCTCCTCGAGCATCACGGGGATGTCGTCGCGCACCGGGAAGGCCAGCCGGTCCGCGCGGCAGACGAGGCAGGGCACTTCGCGGCGCCAGGCCAGCGGCCCCTTGCAGATCGGACAGGCGAGGATGTCGAGCAGCTTGCTATCCAAGTTTGACTCCCGCACCGGTCAGGCCGATGCGCTCGAGGACGAGTGCGACCAGGTCCCGCGCGGCTTCCCGTTCGATGGCCACGTCGAGTTCGACATACCACCAGTCGGCCTGCGAGACGTGCGTGCATTTTACGGCATCCTTCGCGGTCATCAGGACGGTTGCACCGGTCGGGAGGCGAAGCGCGGCGGG